>OGSG01000027.1_pt1 | contig 121614 bp, 120 predicted proteins | sample 1573841 | NCBI WGS metagenome assembly OGSG01 (sample SAMN03295849, study PRJEB24534) | human gut metagenome | isolation source: fecal sample 2 from infant 7 | host: Homo sapiens | place: USA: Pittsburgh, PA | collected 2014-07
CTCTGCCTGCCTGACCAGCTTCACTTCGTCAATACGGTTCTCACTGCACGCTTACAGATATTGCGTATCGCGGTAATGTGCTGTTCTTCAGCTTTGATAATGTGCATCGAATTGCTCCAGTAGTGGTGTTTTACAAACTACCGGAATTCGCGACAGCAGGTTAAGCACTTAAACTTATAATCTGTATAAGCAAAAGTTTGGCTACAGAAGATGGGGCCGCAGCCCCATCTATTAGCCTGCCATTTTTGCCAGCAGAGCCGCACCCACTGGTTCTTCGTTCTGCAGTGGTGTTAATGCAATACGCTTTGCAAACTGCTCTGTAACGTCATTTATCAGCGGCAGTTCGCGACTGGCTCGGGTTACCAGGAACGGTGAGGACGGTTTCGCAGCAGCCAGACTGCTATTGATTACCCATGCCCATGGTTCAATTTCAGCCCGACGCAAATCCTGCTGCAGGTTTGCTGCTTCCAGTACAGGTGTCGTTTCGGCAAGCGTCACGATAATCACCTTCGTCTTCTCCGGGTCCTGCAATTGCATCATTGGTGTCATCACATGGTCATGTGTTTGCCCCATCTGGCGCACCATTTCCCGGTGATAGGCCCCTGTTGCATCCAGTAGCAGAAGCGTATGACCCGTTGGCGCGGTGTCCATAATGACAAAATGATCGTCTGCCTCTTTGATGATCCGCGAGAATGCCTGGAAGACGGCGATCTCTTCAGTACATGGTGAGCGGAGATCTTCCTCCGGCACCGCCAGCCCTTCTGCATCTAACCCTTTCCCCTGATTTTCCAGAACAAAGCGACGATAGCGTTCAGTCTCTACTTTCGGGTCAATACGGCTGACCTGAAGGTTTGGTATCGAGCCATCCAGCGTATAAGGCAGATGTGCTGCCGGATCTGACGTCGTCAGATGGACTTTATGGCCGCGTTTTGCCAGAGATACCGCCACCGATGCTGCAACAGCCGTTTTGCCGACCCCGCCTTTACCCATCGTCATTACCAGACCTTTACCTGTCAGGCTGAGTTCATCCACCAGCGAGGCAAGTTTCGGTAAATCCAGAGTGTTCAGCGTGGTAGTTGGGAGAGACATCGAGGCTTCGCTCTCTGTAAATAACCCACGCAGGGCTTCGAGACCGACCAGATTAAATGGCTTCAGATACAGCTGCGAGCGGGGAAGGTTCGCCAGATTCTCTGGCATAGCAAGTAGCGCTTTTTCCTCCCGAGCTAAAATACTTTGCGCCAGCGGATCATTTTCACCCACAAATGGCGGCAACACACCATTAATGGCAAGGTGTTGATGCCGCAAACCGATAGCAGACAGCTCATCATGCGTATGGGAAACCTCTTTCAGTGTCGAAGCCTGGGCGCGGGCAACCAGAACCAGACGCGTGAGTGCAGCATCAGAGAGCGCCTTAACCGCATCTGAGTACTGGTGCTGTTGTTTCTCCAGCCCCACCAGCGGCCCGAGGTTAGCGGCGGCATCGGGGTTCGCTTCCAGATAACCGCTCCAGGCTCCCGGCAGCTCAAGCATGCGGATGGTGTGACCGGTTGGCGCGGTATCAAATACGATATGGTCATATTTTTCCCGCAGCTCATGATTGGTCAGTAGACCGGTAAACTCATCAAACGCAGCGATTTCCGTGGTGCATGAGCCAGAGAGCTGTTCTTCAATACTGCTGACCACATCGGCTGGCATCAGCCCGCGAACCGGGTCGAGTACGCGGTCACGATAAGCCTGTGCTGCAGCCATCGGATCAACTTCCATCGCGGCAAGATTTTCTACGGTGCTGATATCTGTGATTCGGTGGCCGATAGTCTGGCTAAAGACCTGGCCGACATTGGAAGCCGGATCGGTACTCACCAGAAGCGTTCTCTTACCCTGATCGGCCAGCCATACCGCAGTAGCACAGGCCAGAGATGTTTTACCCACGCCACCTTTGCCAGTGAAGAAGATGAACGGGGGAATGTCTTTTAAAAATGGAATATTCATCAGTAATAGCTCCTCTGGAATTAAGGCATACGTGGAATGCTGCAGCAGCGTGGTTGCGTGTTGTCTTCACTCCAGTCCTGAGTAAGCGGAATACCTGACCAACGGGCGATATCTTCACGCGTCGGGAGTTTGCCTGCCATCACGAGCTTCCCATCGAGCAAGGTGACGGGGAGGGACCCCATTCCTGATGTGTTCAGGAACTCTTTGATGACGGGGGTATTCAGGAACTGCTGTGGGTTCTTCGCAAGGCTGTAGCGCTGAATATCAACGCCATTCTTTTTCGCCCATTCGGCGCTGGCGTTCCATTTGACGGCATTGTCGCTGACCACAACGCTGCTGGTTGCGCAGCAGCCTGCTGCTTCAAAGATCTCAATTTTTGACATGGACTGTTTACCTCAGTGTTTAGTCATTTGGCTTTACACTGAGGTAAACGAAGTTGACGGGAAAAAGATGCGCGATTAATTCATTTTTTTGTGGCAGCAGATGGGAGTCGTGTCATCCGCCTCAATCTGACAAAGTTCTGTCATCGTTTCTTTCAGGTGCTTTCTGGCCCGAAGCAAACGGGATTTAAACGCCGTAAGCGTGATTCGCAGTTCATCGGCCAGAGACTGCTGGGGACGCCGGTTAAGGTCGGACTCTTCAATCAACCATCGCTCATCTTCGGGTAAAGCCTGTAATGTTTCAGGCAGGCAAATATCCAGCGTTGAGATTGCATCAGGGGATGCGTCTGTTAATGGGGCATCTTCTTCCAGCTCAACAAACTCCCTGGTGGTGCGGTACTCATCAATCAGCAGATTCCTCGCCGCCCGATATAGCCAGGCTCGCGGATTCTCCATCTCGCAGAAACTGTCTGAATGAGCGCGGGCACGCAGGAATAGCTCTTGCAGAAGGTCTACTGCTTTTTCGCTATCACCTGTCTTCGATGTCAGGAAGCGAGAGAGTTCGGCTTCATGTTGCCGCCATAACGCGCTCATGCAGTTGTTGAATGCCGTTACATCACTCATCCTAGCCCTCAGATTTTGCTCTGATTAACCCGCCGGGAAAGTTCTTCTGCAGACTCTTTACGTTCGCTGTAGCGATCGACGAGATAAGCTGAGCTACCTCTTGTCAGCAGAGTAAATTTCACCAGTTCTTCCATCACATCCACGATGCGGTCGTAATAAGACGATGGTTTCATTCGTCCATCTTCATCAAACTCCTGCCAGGCTTTTGCCACGGAGGACTGATTCGGGATGGTGATCATCCGCATCCAGCGGCCAAGAATGCGCATCTGATTTACGGCATTGAAAGACTGGGAGCCACCGCAGACCTGCATAACGGCCAGCGTCTTACCCTGAGAAGGGCGAACAGCGCCTTCCGAAAGTGGTATCCAGTCAATCTGGGCCTTCATGATGCCGGTCATCGCACCATGGCGTTCAGGTGAGCACCACACCATGCCTTCGGACCAACGAACCAGCTCACGCAGCTCCATGACTTTAGGATGCGAATCAGGCGCATCATCAGGAAGAGGCAAGCCAGAAGGATTGAAGATCCGCACCTCTGCGCCCATGGCAGTCAGCAGCCTTGCAGCTTCCTCAGTTGCCAGTCGGCTGTAGGAACGTTCGCGTACAGAGCCGTACAACATGAGGATACGTGGAGGATGGGGCACGGCAGGAACGCCGAATCTTGCCTCTGTGATTGAGGTGTCGAACAAACCCGAATCAACATTCTTAAGATCACCTGTCATTTTACTTCTCCGTCTTCTGGGGCATGGTGAGGCAGTCGTCAGCTCCTGAGCAGCATTCTTCTGTCAGGAAGGCAATCAGAGCCTCAAGATTTTCATATCGAGCATGGCAAAAGAGCGTTCTGCCCTGACGTTCCTGGCGTACCAGAGAAACTGATATCAGCGATGAGAGATGATGGCTCAGCGTAGAGGCAGGGATGTCGAGCCGCTTCTGCAGTTCGCCAACCGGTAAACCTTCATGTCCGGCTTTAACCAGCTCTCTGTACACGCTCAGTCGCGTAGGATGTCCCAGCTCTTTCAGAGTGTCTGCTGCTTTTGAAAGCTCCATTTGCATCTCATTTCTATATTTCCGGAATTGTAGAAATATACCTAATTTCCTTTCCTGGTAAAAGAGAGGCAATGGTAGATGTCGGCACGCTCAGATTTAACCTACGAACTCTAACGACCGAAACTGTCTCTTAAACTTCTAACACATAAATCAAGTCGCGACAGTTCGGACAAACCTTGTCCCCATGCCAGTGAGTATCGCACCAGCAGCATCGCCATTGCCGTATCGTCGTGTTAGTAGGTCGAAGGCGCATTTCTGGAGGCGGGATAGTTTTTGGCGAGGTTTGTTCTGGTACTGTTTGGAACTTGTTAAATCGACATGTTTTAAGCCGAGCAACATTGTTGATATGCCTCGGTATGTGCACAAACGTTTTTGTAGATGTCAGAGGATTAAACTGAACACCGATCTGCAGTTTGCAGTAAATACAAAGCAATGAATCAAAATCAACCTGTTGAACAGATTCTGGTGTAACCCATTCACCATCTACGGTGACGGCGTGAGTGGCTAAGACGAAGTAATTCATCATGAACTCCGTAACAAATGAAAAAAGCCAGCATGGTTAGCTGGCTTTGTAGATAGAAGGGGGGAAGGAAGCATTACCGACTGTTACAACAGGTTAGGTTTACCGGCATATTTATGCTCTCTTCCTTTTTTTCAATGAACGTACTTCTCCGCGACCAAAGGTTCTGGCATTACCCGGAAGAACCAGACGTGCACAGGCATCGATTTTGGTGATGTAACTTAGCGCCTTAAGTAACCCCTTGTCCTTACTACTGTCACCGCGTTTCAGTTTGCCGAGGCAGCAGTCCTCATAACGCTCTTTGTAAGCGTTGCAGTTGTAGAACATGCCTTTACCTTTAGTAATAGTTTCATTCCAGTATCTCCCGAAAGCATGAGCAATCACGCCATCCTGTTGTGCCTTATTACCATTTAAGATAAATAGCATGTGGTAATGAAATTTACGTTGTGGGCCATATTCCAGTTTCCATACCGTCCCGAGGACATGGCGAAACATTGGATTCTTTTGCATATTGCGAAACAGCTGCTGACGATGCTTACGGGCATCATCAGCAGTGATGTCAGCTTTATGCTCATTTGCCCATGATAAATCAACCCGCAAGACCAGCAGCCGGGAATGACGCTCCTGTAGATGCCTGATGTAATTTATCACTCCCTTCAGATTTTTAACCGAAGTCCGCTGGTACTTTCTGCATGCTTGTTTAAATCCTGCCTGACTCACAGTAAATCGGTAATCCTGCATCAGCTTATTCAGCATTTCTGCTGTGGTAACGGTATCTGCCCCTACTATTTTCCCGTTATGGACACGCGAATATAAATCGGCGCTATTAAATAAACGCTGAAATGTAGCTATACGTGGATTAGCTATTCGTACTTTCATCGCATCTTGCGGCAACATATTGAGATGACGGATGGCATCAAGAATGATGGCTGACTCTGCACTCTCTTTGTATCCTGAACGGTTATACAAAATAGTGAAAGGTAACTTACGCCCTCTGCTGATAGTTTTAAGGCAATTATCCAGCTGTTCTAATTTGCATCTGAACTCATTGTCATCGGATATGATGATGTGGGGAGTATTATTCTCAATATGATATTCAGCATGAGATAACAGGAATGATTCTGGTAAGTCCATAATGTATTTCCCTGAAGCCAGTCAGTAATGACTGGCTGGCAATGTATAAAGGAGGTTATTGGACGAGGGGCTTCATCTGATATGAAGCATGAATAGTAATATCAGAAATAGTGTCTGTGTGATAACAAAGTCTAAGTGTATGACGCCATTAATGAGTGTGATATAGCGTGTTTATATGAAGTGATATTGATTGGTGATTGAATGTATTAATTAATGATTGGTAATGCATTAAATACAATAATAAATAAACCGACTTTGCAAATCACATTAAGGCCATGTGCCATAAGGCACGAGAGCATAAAATCATGGTGTGAAGTTAGTGACCTTCTCATCCCTATCTTTGGAGTCTTTTATGCTCTTGACTCATTAACACGGGCTTCTAACCATTCTTTTATCTCACGTTCAATCCAGCGGGAACTGCGGCCAAATTTCACCGGTTTTGGGAACTTACCGTCCTGCGCCATTTTATAAAACCACTTATCGGACAAACCGGTTAGTTCAGTAATAAACTGCATGCTGACAAATTTATCCTCGTGAATATTAATCGTGCTCATGACATGTCTCCAAAAATGTATCAGGAGGACACCGGATGGCATCCTTTCATGTCATAGGCCTCATATGTACAGATTTACTTTTCCCTGACGCTATTTCATAAGAAAAGGATTGCCGGTCGAGGCGGGGATAACTATCAACCACACATCAAAAATCTGGCGCAGCTACACTTTCACACAGCCATTTCATGGTGTTCTCATAGACAGTTTTTCACTAAAAAAGTGCCTAATTACAGGGGTTGCATTAGACTTTTACCCTACGATTTACACTATGATTATTGCTATGAATTACCCTATGAACTACTATACGTGAATTGCAGTTCACATAATAAAAAGAGGTAATTCCTTGTGAGTGATGAGTTATGGATCGACATTAAAAGCTCGCGTGATATCAGGTTATTTCTGTGGCTAAACGGGGATGATGTCGCTATTTACAATTATCGTTTGAAAGATAGCAGCAAGAAATACAGCGCAGATCTAATTTATGGAGAAGATTATAGATTAGCAGCAGAGGCAATAAATGACGCGTTTCGTCTGTTTTATAAAGACCCAGATATACTTCGTGCATATGCATCTAATTTTAAAAAAGCCAAAGATGCAATGTTGCCATTAAAAGAATTCAACTGGTTTAAACGCTGCAATGATGCCTGTTACTTTACCTGGGTGTATATAAGGGTTCTCAGTAATAAAAATAAAGCACTTGGTAGTTTTAATATAAATGAACCGTGCACTGTTTATACCCGGACGTATTATCACCGGCTGATTAAAATTCAGTATCCTGTAAGCCATAGTGAACGCCTTGAGTGCATAAAAGATTTTTTTGACAGGTCATCGATGGATCTTTCAACAAAACTATTGATAATGTCGAAGATAAGATACGAGTGGGACAGACACTCTCCTTTAGTAAATAACCTCCCCCTAAAGAAATCTGAGAAAGTAAAAATACAATGGGCGTGGGACTATATTTCTAAGGACAAGGTTAACGTTATCATTGGTTCAATAAAGAGAGCGCAAGCTAAGATAGCAAAAGGAACTCAACCCCATCAGGACAATATACCTTCTGAGCATATTTTTAATGAGGCGTACAAAGCAGCTTTACAGGGATACGTCCACAACCCTCATTTCGTTAGCCTTTTCAGGCCATCAACGACAACTGAGAAGTATCTTGCACTACGTTGTATTTATATTTGCATGTATTGTTACGACAATAAATTTTTATCCAGATTTAAGAAATCGTGGGAATCATCGGTTTACAGGAAGACAAAGAAGAAAGTCACGGTTCGCGAAAAATCAACGTCAGAACCAGTAGGGCGGGAATTCAGTAATGTAACTGATGCAGAGAAAATCATCGCAAAAATACCTTCAGAAGCTGAAAAGCTTCATGATAAATTACTCTTACAAACATCCAATGAAAAGCTAAATGAAATTACACCTACTCCTGAAATTGATGCCGCAGAAAACAAAGAAGTCAAAGATGACTCAGTAAATAACTGGTATGGCATTCCTTTTTAGAGTTTTCTATTTATAAATAACAAAGGCCACGATGAAAGTGGCCCATAATTGTCAACATCACTCACTCCAGATTATTTCAAACCTATATCACCCTACTGAGAACACCGGCATATCTTTGTCTGGACGAATATCTCATTGATCATCAATACCGATCGATACTCAATCAAAAGATAGCATTCACCTATCAATAGGTGGTCAATTGATCGTTTTTATTATAGATAATAACGATCAATTTATTGAAACTGATCTGTATTAACGATTATCCCATTCCCTCTCAAATGCATACGATCAGGTGGCCTTTTGTTCAGCAAAGGGCCATTTTTCGTTTGCAAAACAACAGCAAGGATTCTCTATGTTGAAGATAAGTTCCGCATTCTTTTTCAGTACGGCACTGTTCAGCGCGGCGGTACACGCCATGGGCCAGGAGCAACAATGGGGCAACTGGTTTGGCACTGTTAATGCGATGGAGTTTGAACTGAATACCGACAATAGCGCCGGAGAACGCATGACGCTCACCTGCCGGGACAATCATCTGATGTTGAACTACAGCGGGTCTGATAAGAAACCCCTGGGTGTACCAGATGAAGGTCAGGAAGCCATGGGGATTAATATCAACGCAGTACATTACCTGCCAGGCAAGGCGGCTTTCATCGCACTCAAAAACACAGACAGCCATGGGAAAATTGAAATCACCAGGATGAATAAATCCGTATCTCACCCGTTCAATACCGCAGGGCTCAGGGACGCACTGGAGAACCTCAACTGGGAAGACTGCATCAGCCATTAACCACCCCATCGGGTAGCCCATGCTCCCACATTGTTAATCATTAGTGAGGATATCTTTATATGGCGACATTCATTTCACGCCTGATTTTACTCTGTACCCTTTCAATCCCGGCCTTCAGTTTTGCCATCACAATTCCCGGTAATATTCACCCAGAGCGATACACGTTCTTTCTAACAGATAGAGGCGGTGAAATGCTTCGCGAAATGAACGATGCGGCAGTCAGCGTAAAACTCAACAACAAAGTTGGTTTTAGCGCTGAGGCACAGAGCAAGGCTGCTGCTGCGAACATATCTCCTTTGCTGTACGCAGCATCACCCCTTGAACAGAACTTTATCCGCTACGACAGTAAACCGGTTAAGGCTCTGACTTGTCTCGTAACGACCCGCACTATGCCGGGTCAGAATAAAAATGACACATGGGAGGAAACCTACTGCCTTGATGAAACCGGTGCTGCTTACATCGGCACAAAAGGCTGGCCGTCACGTGCTATCGTCGAAAAGAGTTGCGAGGTGGGTGTCCCCAGTTGTCCTGTATATCTTGGTCTGAACAATGATCCACCGACCATGCGGAATGATGCTGCGCAATATATTCCTTACAACAGCAAACGCGTAAGTAGGAATAAAGAAAGTAACTCTCAGCCAAAACCAGCAGCTGGAGAAACGGTCGCAGAGCAGGACGGTTATGTGGTGAATTATGTAAAAGGTAGCAGTTGTGCTGACAACAAACTGGTTGTTAAAAACACAAGCTCCGGGAAAACCGCCGAAATTGCAGGATTAAATGGTTGCTCTTTTGACCCGAAGAAAAATGCAGTAATTATCTTCCCTCAAAATGAATACGTCGGCATTTACAGTGGCCCCACAAACGCTTCTGAGGAAATAGCCTCAATCGATCTCCCCTAATTACTCTTCTAGTCCGGTATAAGCTCCCTGCGATACCGGACGCCTTTTGGATCAACCTATGAAAACTAAAAAATCCCCGGACGATACAACGCCAGATGCAGAATCATTTGGGTTGACCTGGCCCGTTGTTTTCAGCGTCGCAGGCCTCACTCTGCTGAGAAGTAAGTCGGTCGTATGCCAGACAATGGGAGCCAGCCTGATGACCTATAGCCTGATAAGGCTCATAAAAAAACTCGCCACGCTTGCCTGAAAAGTCCCAATCAGGCAACACGGTTTGTGTTCTAACACCTGTACCAGACGTACTATCACCTTCCGAAGCTCGCCAGGAAGCTAACTCTCGACAAAAGCTGAAGCATTCCTTTATCAAAGGGCTGGCTGCAATAGCAGATGACAGAATCAATGATGATGCCTTTGTTTTATCGGTGTGCAGCAAAGCGTATGAACGCTTACCTCTGAACATAAGGCGAGTCGTTAAATACGAGTGGTGTCTTCGATACTTCCAGTACAGTAAACCCTTTATTCTGCAGAGATTACAACATCACCAGGCCGAAAAGCTAATACCACCGGCATTACCTGACAGAGAACTCTCGCCACAGCAGAGCCAGCCACCAGCCTCTCCCTGAACATTTTATCTTCCATCCAATGCCACTCTACTGGAGTGGCTTTTATGCCCGTTTTAAAAGGAATCAACTATGACCCGTTTAGCCAGCCGCTTTGGTGCAGTCAACCTTGTTCGTCGTGACCGCCCGTTAACTCGCGACGAACTGGCCCATTATGTGCCCAGTGTCTTCAGCGAAGAAAAGCATGAATCCCGTAGTGATCGCTATACCTACATCCCGACAATTACCCTTCTCGATAACTTGCAACGCGAAGGCTTCCAGCCATTCTTCGCGTGTCAAACCAGAGTCCGCGACCAGAGCAAACGAGAGCATACGAAGCACATGCTGCGCCTGCGTCGTGAAGGCCAGATTACTGGCAAACAGGTTCCCGAAATTATTCTGCTGAACAGCCACGACGGCTCCAGCTCATATCAGATGCTACCGGGGTTATTCAGAGCAGTTTGCCAAAATGGGCTGATTTGCGGTGAGAGTTTTGGCGAAGTACGCGTGCCGCATAAAGGCAACGTAGTAGAGAAAGTCATCGAAGGGGCCTACGAAGTACTGGGAATATTTGACCGCGTAGAAGAGAAACGCGATTCCATGCAGTCGCTTTTGTTGCCGCCGCCCGCTCAGCAGGCTATGGCGAAAGCGGCGCTGACATATCGCTTCGGTGAGGAGCACCAACCGGTGACAGAGACGCAGATACTTTCCCCACGCCGCTGGCAAGATGAGAGTAACGACCTGTGGACCACTTATCAGCGCATTCAGGAAAACCTGATTAAAGGCGGGCTATCGGGGAGAACAACCAAAGGAAAGCGCGCCCATACCCGAGCAGTGAAAGGTATTGACGGTGATGTGAAGCTCAACCGGGCCCTCTGGGTGATGGCTGAGAATATGCTGCAGCTTGCTTCATGATCTCTTCCACTATTTTCCCTTAACGCCTTTCCGAAGATTCGGAAGGGCTTTTCTTTCTAAGGAGCAACCATGTCTACGATCAATTTATCCCCGGTATTTCCTGCAAACGAGCAGCGAGTCATCCAGCGAGCATTACGTCTGCTGGAGAAATACCAGCGTCAACCGAGTGAGTCATTTACCTCTGCCAGCCTTACAAAAACCTGGCTGCAACTGCAGATGGCTCACCTGGAGCGGGAAGTCTTCATTGTAATGTATCTCGACAATCAGCATTGCCTGCTAGAGCGGGAAACACTGTTTACCGGCACGCTCAGCCATACCGAAGTGCATCCCCGCGAAGTGGTTAAATCAGCCCTGAAACATAACGCTGCTGCGGTCATTTTGGCGCATAACCACCCGTCCGGCACGACAGAAATTAGCCAGCAGGATAAACATGTCACTCAGCGAATTGCTAAAGCCTTGGCTCTGGTGGAAGTGCGTGTGCTGGATCATCTTGTGGTCGGGAACGAAGTGGTGTCTTTTGCTGAATGTGGCTTGTTATGAGGTGCAGAATGAAAATCATCAGTAAGCGCCAGGCGATGCATATTTATCGTCAGCATCCCGAATCCAGGCTATCTGCCTTCTGTACAGGCCACTACCAGTGGCATGGCAGTGTATGCCATTACTATGGATATGAAGTTCAGCATATCAGCGGCGTACTCGCTGTTTTTGTTGAACGTCGTCAGGACCGGGCAGGTCCGTACGCTATTCTTCGCTGCGTGACGGTGAACTAATCATCCCACTCAATCATTAAGGAGTATATTAATGCAGTCGACCACCATATCCGGCACATCGGCGAAGAACACATCCTGCCTTCAGTGGGGATTAAAACGTAATATCACGCCGTGCTTCGGCGCTCGTCTGGTACAGAAAGGCAAGCGCCTATACTTTTTGGCTGACCGGGCAGGATTTAATGGCTCATTCAGTGACGCAGAAGCATTGAGTCTGGACCAAGCGTTTCCACTAATGGTGAAACAGCTTGAGCGGATGCTGACAACTGGCGAGCTTGATCCTCACAACCAGCACTGCGTCACACTGCATCACAATGGACTTACTTGTGAAGCTGACACTCTCGGCTCTTATGGCTACGTTTATATCGCCATTTATCCCCATCAGCTATAACCAGTTAACACCTTCCTCTACTTTTATCAGGGAATCAACTCATGCATATTTCGACTGTACCGAAAACAGTGACGGTTTCGTCACGCCTGTCTCCTGTCCAAGTTTGGCAAAAACTATTAACGTATATTTTAGAGCATCATTACGGCCTCACGATCAACGACACACCGTTCAGTAACGATACGACGATTCAGGAACATATAGAGGCGGGAGTGAATCTTACTGATGCTGTTAATTTCCTTGTGGAACGATTCGAGCTTGTGCGCATTGACCAGAAGAGTTTCTCCTGGCAGGATCAAGAACCCTGGATAACATCTTTGGATGTTCATCGGGCACAGTCCAACCTTGGCTTGAAACGCCCATAAATCAGCCAACTGATCCTTAAGGAAAAACATGTGGGGGCATAATCGGGGGCATATCAGTAAAACGCATAGTAAAATAATCAATAAATTCAACATGATTAACCACCAAATGCGACTCCTGTGATCTCCGCCAAAATGCCTTCCCGCTTTGTGATCAGTCGCTTCTGAACTTCCTTTTGATGGCTTGTCTTTTATTCATTATTTTACCCGCCACAGCGATAAGCGCAGCTGAAATAATTAACGCCATAAAAGTTGTGGAGCTGACAAAAAAAAATCCCTCTAAAAAATCGATCTGACTTTCAATTTCTGTAAACCTTTCCGCGGACGAATAATGGCTTACAAGATACCAGGCCAGGTACCCAGAATAATATCCAACATCAGAAAAAATAATGATAACCAGAAAACAAAAATAATAAACGCTTCCTTTAATGAGTTTATACCATGACCAGATTCTCATTAGTCTGATGATTAAGCCCCACAAGAAAATATTAAAGAAAAGCAGTGAAACCATTGCAAAGAGCGGCGGTAGTCCACCACCATAGGTTCCTGTTTCCATAAAAATTATATTTATTGGGGGAATAAACATTAATATTAAAAATTGCAATCCATTTTTTAATGGATCTTTCATCTCGGGCAACATATGGCTTCCTTGCTTAATTCCGTCATAATTATAATTTACGACTTGACAATACATCTTAATTTCAAAAGAACATTGGCAACATTTACTTAATATGATTATGCTTTCATAATCCTTCCTTCTTCCTTATTGCACCCAGTAATTGAGAAAATATAAAAGCTACAACTCCTGATATTACCGTATTGCCAATAAGAAATAGAACGCTCATGAGCAAATCCCGTACTGCAATAGTTTGTCCTTCTACCGGCGGTTCAACATGAGCATGGCTCACATGAAAATCATCCATGAATAACAAGTGTTCAACAATATCTTTCAAATGTATCACCATATCTGACATTGTAAAAAAAACAAAACCCACCTGCCAGGCCATAATAAAAGCAACGCCCCAATAAAAATTGCCAGGTAAATGCAGCTTTCTTAATAAATAAATATAAAAAAACACCAAAATAAAGCCAGCCACAGCGGAATCTACGAATGCAATTAAGACCAAATCAATGAAGCTTCGGTAGTAGCCAGTGTAAGCATAATCGCTAAAGCTTAAGTGAAATACAGCCATCAATGCTATAATAACAAAGCCAAGCGGCGCCAGAAGAACAGGAATTAATTTACCGAGGAAATTTTGCATAAGGCATACCCGTTACAGTTAATTCACCATAAGCTTTTAAAGCTTCGCATGTTGTATAGAGCTTCGTTGTATTCAAAAGTGCGTGCCGCAAGCGATAAAAATCCGCTTCGTTATAAAAAGTAACGCAGCCATCAGAGACTCCTGTTCCATCAGGGCGAAGGGGATGCATCCTGAATCCGCCTCTTGTAATACCATTTATAACAAGTGAATCGTCCAGCGTGGCGTCCTGTGGGTATAAAGCAAACCATTCCCAATATTTATTCCCTGTCCTTACCCATTTCTCAATTGTCTTTGCGCTACTATATAAACCTCCCCAACTCCTTTGCACAATTAAATATTTACCCAATGGAATAGGCCCGTTACGTCTTCCAGAAAATTCAAGCACATTTTTGTAACTGCCAAGCCCAGAAAACACAGGAAAAACGCCGACACCAGCGCAACGCAATAAGAGTTTGCCGTCTGCGGTTTTCTCATTGTAGTTAAGTTCACAATTGATCATAGCGCTATCCTAAGCATACATCTGGCTGTTCCAGGCATCCGTATATTGGATATTCCCGTTCAGGTATTTCCAGGTTATTTTATTGTATATCAACCCTACGGACTCCACCGGAGTGGAAAGCAACCCTTCCGGGTGTTTAAAGTTTTGCATATTGGGATGGATACCAGTAATTCTTACATCTTCCAGTATCATCTGGAAAAATTCTTCTTCCATACCCGCGTGGTTAATTCGATACCAGCGAATGATAGCTCGCTGTAGTTTTTCACTGGTAGCGACTGCGCGATAAAGATAAGGCGATGATTTATCGAATTCCTTTTCTATGTTCATCAGGTTATGAACGCGTGTTGCTGTTAGTTTGCCGGTATTCCCGTCGTAAGGTACAGACAAACCATGACCAAAGCTCTGAACCTCTATACTCCCCTCGCGGCCCATCACCTCTGAGCCACCGCAAATTAACGCGCCTGAGGCGTCATAAAGCCATAAATGTGCCGGGACAGCCATAATGAACTCCTTTATTAAATCATATCGATGACATAAAGCTTTTCATTGGGTCATTGAATAGAACACGACAACAATAACGGTTATTTACCGCTATACGACACAAGAAGTAAAAAGGAGTTGTTATTTAATTAAGTTATCTTTGATGAAGATTAAAAAATGCAGTAGATATTCAAGGTTTTGATATCAACCATCAATTAATACGCTTTCATAATTAATGATTCATATCATCCCTTCAAATAACCCCCCAATAGCCGGGATAAATGCATCTGAAATTGCCCGGTATAGTCGTGTGGAATAAACCCTTCGAGAAACGCCTTAGTCGGACCGCTAATTACACCCAGCGCCAGATGGGCGGTGAATACCGGGTCGGGGAAGGTATTATCCGGCGCGGTAATAAGCGTTTGCGCAATATCATTCACCATTCGCTCATACATCACGCCCATTAGCCGGGAACCATCACGCTCTGCCGCCACGCCATACAGCGCTTTTGATTCCTCAGGATTCGCTAGTTTCAGTTGCAGATAGGCCTGCACTATCGCATCCGCCATTTCCCGGACGGGTTTGCCACGCACGGAAATACACGCGGCTTCAAGCGCATCGGCAATTTTGGTTAAGTGTAATTCCAGCACGCCGGAAAGCAGCGCGTCGCGGTTAGGGTAATACTGATAAAGGCTCCCGACCGACATCCCTGCGCGGCTGGCCACGCGCGTGGTGGTGCAACGGCTGAGCCCTTCGGTCACTAAAACCTGAATGGTTGCCGTATGAAGCGCCTCCACCGTCGCCACGGAACGGCGCTGGATCGGGGTTTTACGCGGGCTGAGCGGTGCTGCGGTGGTCTTCATGGAATGCGAATTCTTAAACTGAAGGATGCTTCATATACTAATACTTCCTTCACACCGATACAGCAAGCAGGTCGTCATGAACACTATTGAAAAAAGCGGTACGTATAAACTCGGCAGCCGTGAAGTCAGACGGTTTGGATATGGCGCGATGCAGCTCGCAGGCCCAGGCGTATTTGGCCCGCCGAAAGATAAAAACGCGGCCCTCAGCGTATTACGCGCGGCCGTTGAGGCGGGTGTTAATCATATTGATACCAGCGATTTTTACGGGCCGCACATTACGAATCAACTGATTTGCGAAGCGTTATACCCTTACCGCGACGACCTGACGATTGTAACTAAAGTCGGTGCGACACGCGGAAATGATGCCTCGTGGAACCCGGCATTTTCGGCTGAAGAATTAACGCAAGCCGTTCACGATAATTTGCGCAACCTGAAGCTCGACGCGCTGGATGTCGTCAATTTTCGCGTGATGTTTGATGTCCACGGCCCGGCGGAAGGATCTATCGAAGCGCCACTCACAGCCCTGGTGAAATTAAAAGAACAGGGGCTGATTAAACATATCGGCTTAAGTAACGTCACGCAGAAACAGGTTGCGCAGGCGCGGCAGATAACGCCGATAAGCTGCGTGCAGAATATGTATAACATCGTTCACCGTCGCGATGAGGCGTCAATTGATGAACTGGCCGCCGCCGGGATTGCTTATGTGCCGTTTTTCCCGTTAGGCGGATTCTCACCGTTGCAGTCCTCAACGCTTGAGACTATCGCAACGCAATTATCGGCGACACCGATGCAGGTAGCGCTCGCCTGGCTGTTGAACCGGTCCGAGAATATTTTATTAATTCCGGGTACGTCATCAGTCGCGCATTTCCATGAAAACAGCAAAGCCACGGAGTTAACGCTCTCTCAGGAAACCCTTGACGCGTTAAATAAGCTGGCCGCGTAAGCGCGAAACGCCGTCAGATTTTACGCATTTCACCAGCGTGTTCGTAAAATCTGTATGGCGTTATTTTTATCGTGTTCCGCCGCTGCTAAATCCTCAGGCACATCGATATCCTGCACGATGCCCGGGTCGTTTAACGTAAGCGTCAACACATCTGCGCGCGCTCTTGCCGCCTGCACAACCGCTTTGGCGCCCTCATCGCCAGTAAGCCGGGCAAGAGAATCAAAATACTCACGCCGGAAGCCAACCGGGTGGCCGTGACGCTGCTGATAGTACGGCACCACGACGGGCTTTTCATTCAGCGCCTGCGCCACTCGTTGCAGCGACGCGGCCGTTATAAGCGGCAGATCGCCCGGCAGGATCAGCCAGCCTGCGGCGTCTGGCGTCGCTTTCACACCGAGCGCGATGGACTCGCCCATGCCACGGGTGCCACCTTCCGGCCTGACCAGATGCCACGGCAGGCCAGAAGCTTGCGCCGCCGCCAGTACGTGTTGCAGCACCGGCTTACCCGCCAGCAGCGCCTCCAGCTTGTGCGTGGTTCCGCCACCCGCGCGAAAGCGCGCACCCTTTCCCGCAGCGAGAATAATGATGACCGGCTGGGTTTCGGGCATCAGCCTGCGGCCTCACGGTTGAGTCGCGCCGCCGCAACATCAGCAAGAATCGACAGCGCCAGCGACTGCGCGTCGCGGGCTTTCGGGAAAATCCCGATCGGCGCTTTAATGCGGGCGATATCCTGCTCGCTAAAGCCCCGCTCGCGCAGTGCCACGGTGCGTGCGGCATGGGTGCGCTGGCTGCCGAGCGCGCCGATGTAAAACGGCGCGTCAGAAAGCGCCGCCTCAAGTACCGGTAACTCGCGATCAAGATCGTGAAAAAGCACGATGACGGCGGTATCGGCATCCATCTGCGCACAAGCAGTCTGCGGATTGACGCCGTCATTCATCAGCACGTCGTAACCTGCCGCCTGCGCGATAGTGGCGGTGGCCTCAGCTTCCACGGAGCGGCCGAAAATAATGACCTGCGTGCAGGGCGTGTAGCGCACGTCAAAGACGTCGTCGCGCCAGCCGGTCTTTTGTACCGGGAGCACGCTTTGCAGCGTCTGGGTGGAAGGGTGATAACGCAGCCCGGCCGCTTTGCGCTGCGAAAGCGCGTTTAGCACCGCCAGCAGCGGCGTCGCCTCACGTAGCGGATGGATCGCGAGCGTAATGCCGCCGCCGCACGGCAGCACAATATCGAAATAGGGCGAGCCTTCGCCATATTTCACCATGCGGTCTTTGCCACAGGCGATCGCCTCCAGCGCCTCGAAAGCGGCGGCCGCCTCCACGCAGCCGCCGGAGACAAAGCCGCAATACGCGCCGTCATCGCGCACCGCCATCTGCGCGCCGAGCGCCCGTGACGAGCCGCCGCGGATCTCCACCAGCGTGACCAGCGCTGCGGCTAAGCCGGCGCGAAGCGCCTGCGCCGCAAAGCGTAAAATCGCGGTGCTGTCGTCGGTCAGAAACGCCGCCTCAGGCCGCGCCTGTTCTGTCAGCAGGGATTGTTGCAGCACCTTTTCTCATCCTTCTGTTAAACGGCGATCGGGTGCGGCTGGCGACGCGTGGCCGCCAGCCGTCACGTCCTTATGCCATCTCTGGCAGCCCTTCAAGCAGCTTATCCAGCGTGATGGGGTAATCGCGCACGCGCACGCCGGTGGCGTTGTAAATCGCGTTCGCGATGGCGGCGCTGACGCCGCACAGGCCCAGCTCGCCCACGCCTTTGGCTTTCATCGGTGACGACACCGGGTCGGTGTCTTCCAGGAAAATCACCTCCTGCGTCGGGATATCGGCGTGAACCGGCACCTCATAGAGCGCCATGTCGTGGTTAACGAAAAAGCCGCGCCGCGTATCAACGAACAGCTCCTCCATCAGCGCCCCGCCAAGCCCCATCGTCATCGCGCCGATCACCTGGCTGCGCGCGGTTTTCGGGTTGAGAATGCGCCCGGCGGCGCAGACCGCCAGCATCCGGCGCACGCGCACTTCGCCGGTGTTGGCCTCGACCGCCACTTCCACAAAATGTCCGGCGAACGTGGACTGCTGGAATTGTTTATCGAGATCGCCATATTCCATGGTGTCTTCAACCGTCAGCGTGCCGTCAGCGGCGGCATCGGCGAGCGCCGCGATGCGCCCGTCGCCCTGCACATTGCCATCGAAGAATTCAGCGCGGTTCGGGTCAAAACCGAGCTTGTTGGCGACCGCTTCGCGCAGTTTGACGCACGCCGCGTACACGCCCGCCGTGGAGCTGTTCGCGCCCCACTGCCCGCCTGAGCCGGAAGAGATGGGGTAATCGGAATCGCCCAGGCGCACCGTCACGCGCTCCAGCGGCACGCCCATCATTTCAGCGGCGGTTTGCGCGATGATGGTATAGCTGCCGGTACCGATATCCGTCATGTCCGTTTCCACGGTGACATGGCCCTGCGCGTCCAGATGCACGCGTGCGCCCGATTTGGTCACCAGGTTATTACGAAACCCCGCCGCCATACCGAGCCCAATCAGCCAGTCGCCTTCGCGCACCTGCGCCGGTTGTGGGTTGCGCTGATGCCAGCCGAAGTGCGCCGCCCCGGTACGAAGACATTCCACCAACTGACGGCGCGAGAAAAAGCGCTCCGGGTGCGCCGGGTCCACTTGCGTGTCGTTGATAATGCGAAACTCCACCGGATCGATGCCGAGTTTTTCGGCCATCTCATCCATCGCGATCTCCAGCACCATCATGCCCGGCGCCTCGCCAGGCGCGCGCATGGAGTTGCCCTCGGGCAGATCCAGCTCCGCCAGCCGCAGCCCGGTGTGGCGGTTCGCGCCTGCGTAGAGCAGCTCCGTCTGGTTGGTCGCCGTCTCCGTCGGGCCGCCCTGCAGGTTGCCGGACCAGCTTTCATGGGCGATGGCCGTGATGTGCCCGTCGTTGTGCGCGCCGATGCGCACCCGCTGGATCGTGGCCGGGCGGTGGGTGGTGTTATTGGGAATAAAGGGGCGCGGCAGCATCACTTTCACAGGGCGTTGCGTTGCACGGGCGCCGAGCGCCGCCAGCACCGCGTCGCTGCGCAAAAAGAGTTTGCTGCCAAAGCCGCCGCCGATAAACGGCGAACGCACGCGGATGTTTTCAACAGGAATATCGAGCGTTTTAGCGAGATCGCCGCGCCACCAGTTAATCATCTGGCTGGACGTCCAGAGCGTGAGTTTATCGCCCTCCCACGCGGCCATGGACGCGTGCGGCTCCATCGCCATATGGCTTTGATCGGGCGTGGTGTATGTGGCATCGAGCTGCACGGCGGCGCTTTCAAAAGCGCGGTTAAAATCGCCAACGATTTTATCGGGCGTATCGTCCGGCGGCGTGGTCACCGACGGTTTTTCCTGCGCCAGATCGTAATGCCCCGGCGCTTCTTCATATTCCACGGCGATAAGCCCGGCGGCCGCACGCGCCTGCTCGAAGGTTTCCGCCACCACCAGCGCGATAGCCTGGTGATAGTGCTCAATGTCCGGGCCGCCCAGTAGTGTTGCGGCGTTCATATCGCCCTTACCGGGCAGGGCGGCGTTTTCCGCCGTCACCACGGCCAGCACGCCGGGCGCCTGTTGCGCCGCCTGGATATCCATCGAAACAATTCGCCCTTTAGCGATGGCGGAGCCTACCACGTGACCATAGGCGGCGTTCGGTGCTTCATCGTGCCACTCATAGGCGTAAGTGGCCTGGCCCGACGTTTTCAGCGGGCCGTCGATACGATCGCGCGGCTGCCCGACCACGTTCTGCTGGTCGATCGGGTTTTCTGTTGCCGGTTTTTCAAATTTCATCAGCCTGCCCTCGCTTGCGTCAGTACCGAGGCGATGGTGCGTTTCGCCAGCACCAGCTTGAATGCGTTTTCCGCGGTCGGCTGCGCATCGGCGAATAGCGCGTCATACACCGCCTGCGCGCCGTGCGGCACCTGGGCATCCGCGGCATCGAGCCGCCAGGGTTTATGCGCCACGCCGCCCACCGCCACGCGCCCGGTGCCGTCCGGCTGCACAATCGCCGCCACCGACACCAGCGCAAACGCGTAAGAGGCGCGGTCGCGCACTTTGCGGTAGATATGCGTTCCACCCACCGGCGGCGGCAGGGTGACGGCCGTAATGAATTCGCCGGGCTCAAGCGCCGTTTCCAGATGCGGCGTATCGCCAGGCGCACGGTAGAATTCCGCGACCGGAATACGGCGCGCCTGACCGTTCGGGTTGATGGTTTCCACCACCGCGTCCAGCAGGCGCATGGCGACCGCCATATCGCTCGGGTGCGTGGCGATACAGGCGTCGCTCGCGCCTACCACAGCTAACTGGCGGCTGTAACCCTGCATGGCGGCGCAGCCGCTGCCAGGCTTACGCTTATTGCACGCCTGGTTGGTATCGTAGAAATAGGGGCAGCGGGTGCGCTGCAAGAGATTCCCGGCGGTCGTCGCCCGGTTGCGTAACTGCCCGGACGCCCCGGCCAGCAGCGCGCGTGAGAGCACGGCGTAGTCGCGCCGCACGCGTTCATCTGCCGCCAGATCGGTGTTGCGCACCAGCGCGCCAATCCGCAAACCGCCGTTTTCTGTCGGCTCAATTGTATCCAGCGCGAGACCGTTAACGTCTATCAGATGTACCGGCGTTTCTATCTCCAGTTTCATCAGATCGAGCAGGTTAGTGCCACCCGCGATGAATTTTGCGCCCGGCGTGCGCTGCGCGCTGGCCGCCGCCTCTGCGGGCGTCGCGGCGCGCTCATAAGTGAAAGCTTTCATGAGGATTCACTCCCGGCGACATCTTCGATCGCAGCAAGAATGTTGGCATACGCGCCGCAGCGGCAGATATTGCCGCTCATGCGCTCGCGAATTTCATCGGCGGTCATTTCGGGGGGCGAGACTAAATCGTGCGTCACATGGCTTGGAATGCCCGCTTCGATTTCCTTGAGCATCGCGACCGAGGAGCAGATCTGCCCCGGCGTGCAGTAGCCGCACTGAAAACCGTCATGCTCCACAAACGCCGCCTGCATCGGGTGCAGGTTCTCCGGCGTGCCAAGCCCCTCAATGGTGGTGACGTCGGCATCCTGGTGCATTACCGCCAGCGTCAGGCACGAATTCACGCGCCGTCCGTCGATGATGACCGTACACGCGCCGCACTGGCCGTGATCGCACCCTTTCTTGGTGCCCGTCAGCGCCAGATGCTCACGCAGCGCGTCCAGCAGCGTGGTGCGGGTGTCGACCTCCAGCTGCCGGGTTTCGCCATTCACCGTCAGCCTCAGCGGGACATATTGCGGCGGCGGGTCGCCTGCATCGCGCAGATGCCCGTGGTGTGTTTCATCGCCGTGGTTGCTCATGCCAGGCCTCCAGTATTGTCAAAGTGAAAAGAGTGTTGCCGCTACGATGCCGCGCGGCTTTTTTTATAACGGAGAGTTAATAATAGACGGCGCTGACGCGCTGGCAGGCACCGCTAAAAAATTGCCACCCGCCGCCGATACCTCTGGTATCGTGAATTCCCCCGAAGCCGCCTGAACCTGACGCTATGATTTCCATCTGCATGATCGTGAAAAACGAGGCAAAGCATCTTGCCGATACCCTCGCCTCCGTCGCCGCGCATTTCGACGATATCGTGATTGTCGATACCGGATCGCAGGACGACACCAAAGCCGTCGCGCAACGCTTTACCGATAAGGTGTATGACTTCGCGTGGGTGGATGATTTCGCGGCGGCGCGCAACGCCTCGCTGGCGTACGCCCGTTATGACTGGGTGCTGGTGATTGATGCCGATGAATCTATAACGGCGGTGGATATCGCGGCGCTACAGGCGCTTATTCACGCGCACCCGGAGGGCGTCGGGCGCGTGGAGCGGATTAACTATATTGACGAAGGCGACGGCGTCACCACCTTGCGCGAGCGGGTGTCGCGACTGTTCCCAAAAGCGCGTTATCACTACCAGGGCGTGATCCACGAACAGGTAACGCCGCGCGAGAGCCACGTACCGGGCGACATGTTCCCGGTGCCCGTGACGCTCGATCACGTCGGCTACAAAAAAGCGGTGTTGCAGGAGACGGATAAAATTACCCGCAATATCCGCCTGCTGGAGCGGGCGTTGCAGACGCAGCCGGACGATCCGTATCTCTGGTTTCAGCTTGGCAAAAGCCATTTTCTCAAACGCGACTATGCCCCGGCGGCAGAGTCGTTTCGCAAAGCGCTGAGTTATAAGCCGAACGTGGCGCTGGAGTATGTCGAAGAGCTGGTCGAAACGCTGGGCTATGCGCTGATTAATCAGGGCGACTACGCGGCGGCCATGAGCATTCTTGATTACGAGCGCTGGTATACCTCCGCCGATTTTATGTTTCTTAAAGCGCTGATTCTGATGAACAACGGCCAGCTACAGGCGGCGGTAGACACCTTCTTACACTGCACCCGTATGCCGCAGAGCAGCAAAGCGGGCGTGACCAGCTTTAAGGCCTGGTACAACATCGGGGTGATCCTGGAAATCTCCGGCATGACGACAGACGCGCAGGCCTGTTATACGCAGTGCGGCGATTATCCACCCGCGCAGGCAGGCCTGGCTCGGCTGAACGCCTGAGGCTACGATTTTTTCGTTTTCCGGGTTCCGCTTCAGGCACCACAAAAAAGCTTATCGGCGGGGAAAGGCCAGGTATAATCCGCGGCAGCGGGAATGGCCCGCCCCCTTTCCTTAGCCACAAGGACGTCCCGATGAACGCGCCCGCCGACCGACTTCAACATACCCTGCTCTGTATTACCGTCGGGCTGGCCTGGTTTATGCTGCCGCTGGTGGTGTCGATGCTGCCGGGCTATATGAGCATTTACCGCGCCGGGCTCGCCACGCCGCTGCTCTATTTCGTGTTCTGGCTGCCGTTCGCGCTGTTTTGCTGGCAGCGTTACCAGAGGCGCTTCGGCCTGCTGCCTGCGGGCGGGCTGAGCGTGCAGTCGCTGGTATGGCCGGGGCTGGCGCTGCTGGCGCTCTCCCTCATTCACGGGCTGTTCGGCAGGCAGGAGCCGTGGAGCGCGACGCTTTCGCAGATGTCAGCTTTTAATCTTGCGCTGACGGCTATCTGCATCTGCCTGCTGGCACCTGTTGTGGAAGAAGTTATCTGCCGCGGCTTTTTGCTGAATGCGGGCATCGGCTGGGGGAAAACCGGCCAGACGGTCGCGATGGTCGGCACATCGCTGTTTTTCGCCATTGGCCACGCGCAGTACCAGATGCCCACCACCTTCGTCTGGCTGTTTGTTTTCTCGATAATTCTCTGCCAGGTGCGCATTCACACCGGCAGCCTGCTGGCGCCCATTGTCCTGCATTCGGCAACCAATATTATCGGTATGATGGCGGCGCTGAAGCTCTCCTGATCAGGCCGCCGGGAACCGCAGACGAAAGCGATTCCATCCCGCCCCATGATCTACTGCCGTTTCCCCGCCGTGCAGGCGCGCGATCGCCTCTGTAAGCGCCAGCCCAAGCCCGGTGCCGGGCGTGTGGCGTGCGTTATCCCCGCGCCAGAAACGCAGAAATAGCTTTTCCGCCTCCGCAATCGGCGCGCCCTGGTTGGCGACGCTGAGCACGGTTTCTCCGGCTTCCTGAACGGCGGTAATCCGCACCTCGCTGCCAGCAGGCGCGTGGCGCAGCGCGTTGGTCAGAAGGTTAGTGAGCGCTCGCTGGAGGAGCAGACGATCGGCGAAAATATCACCCTGAGCCTGCACGTTAAACGTTATCGCCTGCTCTTCCGCCAGCGGCTCCAGAAAATCGGTCAGCTGATGGATAAACGGCTCAAGCGCCAGCCTTTCGCGCTTCAGCGCGATGTTTTGATGATCGGCGCGGGCGAGAAACAGAATGTTTTCAATCAGCCGGGTCATCTGCTCCAGCTCTTCGATATTCCCGGCAAGCAGGCTCTGATACTCCTGCACGCTGCGCGGGCGTTGCAGCGCGACCTGATTTTGCCCCAGCAGAATATTAACCGGCGTGCGCAGTTCGTGGGCGAGATCGTCAGCAAAGCGCGTCAGCCGCGCAAAATCCTCCGCCAGACGGTGGCGCATGGTATTGAGCGCCTCGCCGAGCGGCAGCAGCTCGCGCGGTAAGGTTTCCAGGCTGAGCGGCTGTTGCAGCGTCTCGCTGCCGGTGCGCGCGGTGGCCTCGCTGAGACGGGCGATGGCGCGCAGGCCACGGCGGATAAGCCACGGGCTGAGCAGCGCGGCGGCGAGCGTCGCCAGCAGGCACACGATCAGGCTCTCCCGGCGATACTGCGCCAGCATCTGCGCGCGCTCCTGCGCCACGCGCGCCACGGTGATGATGAGCGGGCCGCGCGCATCGTTCGCCGTCAGCGCCAGCGCGCTGATAGAGACGCCGTCAGGCCGCTGCCAGCGGTGCAGCGCCTGCTCGTTAACGCCGCGCCCCGGCGGCACCGGCGCAAGCGTCGGCAGTGCGACGCCCGCCTGGTTGATGTTCACCAGCGTCTCGCCCTCCGCGCGTTTTATCATTAGCAGATCCTGGCGGGTATCCAGCATCCGGTTGAAATAGAGCGGCAACTGGCGCGGCTCGGCACCGTCCGTCAGCAGCTGGCGCAGCTGTGAGGCGCGGTTCAGCAGCGTCTGGTCATCGCGCCAGAGAAGCTCGGCGCTTAACGAACGGTAGAGCGACACGCCAGTGACGCCGCAGGCGAACGCCACCAGCAGCGTGAAGATGAGCGTCAGGCGCAGCGTTAACGACGGACTACGCATCGCTCTGCTCCGGTGCATTGAGGCGATAACCCATGCCGCGCACGGTTTCTATCAGCTTGAGCGGGAACGGATCGTCGATTTTTTTGCGCAGGCGACGAATGGCGACATCCACCACGTTGGTTTCGCTGTCAAAGTTAATCCCCCAGACTTCGCTGGCGATCAGCGTGCGCGGTAAAATTTCCCCGACGCGGCTTGCCAGCAGCCACAGCAGCGTAAATTCCTGGCGGGTCAGCGCGATCCGCTCGCTGCCGCGGCTGGCGGCGTGGCGCGCGGTATCAAGCGTCAGATCCGCCACCTGTAGCGTCGCGGCGGCAGGCGCATGGCGGCGCAGTTGCGCCCGCACGCGCGCCAGCAGCTCGGCGAAGGAAAAGGGCTTCACCAGATAATCATCGGCCCCCAGCTCCAGCCCTTTCACGCGATCGCTTACCGCATCTCTGGCCGTCAGGCAGAGCACCGGCGTGGCTTTGGCGGTGCGCAGCGCGCGCAACACCTGCCAGCCGTCGAGCCCCGGCAGCATGATATCGAGGATAATCAGCGCGTAGTCTTGCTCCAGCGCCAGGTGCAGGCCGTCGCGCCCGTCGGCGACGGCGTCCACCACCAGCCCCGCCTCCCGCAGCCCTTTTTCGAGCCACGCGCGGGTTTTGTCGTTGTCTTCAATCAGCAGCAGTTTCATGGCGACAGTCTCGCAAAGAACGCGGGCGCTGCCCAGCAGCGATACGCAGGATGACAAAACTGTCATCTTCGTGTCAGGCGTTTTCGCTCGCGCGGGTGGCAGGATGAGTGCACAACCACTTAAGGAGGAATGATAATGAACCGTTTTCAAACGCTTGCCGCCGCTGCCCTTTTCGCCCTGCCAGGCCTCGCGCTTGCCGCGCCGGCGAATTTACTGAGCGTGCATGTACTGAACGAACAGACCGGCAAACCCGCGCCGGGCGTGGTGGTAAAACTGGAAAAAAACAGGGGAATGCGTGGGAGCCGCTGAACCAGGCGACGACCGATAAAGATGGCCGCATTAAGGCGCTCTGGCCGGACGCGCCCGCTGCCGCAGGCGACTACCGCGTGATTTTTGAAACCGGCGATTACTTTGCCTCACACAAGCAATCCAGCTTCTTCCCGGAAGTGCCGGTGGTGTTCCATATCGATAACACCGACGAGCACTACCATGTGCCGCTGCTGCTGAGCCAGTACGGCTACTCCACCTATCGCGGCAGCTGAAAACCGGGCGGCGGGCAGCAGAGAATATTGCCGAGAAAGACGAGCAGCGGCGAGGATTCGGTCTCGCCGTAGTAGTCCACATCGGGCAACGCGTACAGGAAGCGGATTTCGCTGACGCCGCGCTCGCACAGCTGTTCCCCCGCCGCGCGGGTTAAAAACGCGAAGTGCGGGTCGAGCGCCGGATTATGCGGGTGTATCGACCCTTTTTCGCCAGGCGTCGCGCCGTACCAGAGCGCGATCGCGTCGTCGGCGTACCCCTGCGCGAAGCCGAAATCCTGCAAAAAATGGCGCTCGCAGCCGGGCGCGGGCAGCGCCTCCCGCAGCGCCTGTACGTCGTCCGTCGTGGAATACCAGACCGCAAAATGCATCGTCGCCATAATGGCCTCCGCGTCGTGTTGCTTCAGAGTTTACCCAACAGCCGGAACCAGCCGTAATCGAGCGGCAACAGGAAAAGAAAGGTGACTATCGCCAGCGCCAGACAGAGCTTCATGCCCGCGCGCGCCGGAACATTGCCCAGCGCCATCGCCACCACGATGGGCGACGCCTGGTACGGCAACAGCGGCGTGGAATATCCCAGTACCTGAATCATGATGGTCGAGAGTAGCGGAAAACCAGTGCTGCGCGAAAAGCTCTCCGCAAGCGTGGTATAGAGCGCCGGAACGCCGTTGGCCGTCATGATGAAGTTAAGCGCCGTCGTGATGCCGGTAAGCGCGGCGAAACTGGTAAAGGGGCGCGCCGGATCGAGCGGCATGACCTGCATCAGCGCCGCGCCGACCGCGTTGCCGATGCCCGTGTGGGTTACAGTCGTTGCCAGCCCCAGAATGCCCGCCACGTAGATGCAAGTGCGCATGTTGACGCCGCTTGCGAACTCATCGCCAGTGATAAACCCGACACGCGGCAAAAGCGTGATAACCGCCGCCGCAAGCCCCGTCCACGCCGGGCCGATGCCGTGCCAGCTTTCTGTAACCCACAGCGCCAGTACCACCAGCAGCAGCCAGCCGAGGCGCTTTTCCGCGCGGCTCATCGGCGTCGCGGCGGGCAGCTCGCGCGGCGGCTGCGGCTTGCCGGGGAAGAACCAGCAGATAAGCGCAATCAGCACCGCGCCCTTGAGCAGCCCCAGCACCGGCGTGTGCAGCAGCAGATACGGCAGATAGTTGAGATGGATGCCGAAGGAGCCTTCCGCCGCGCCGCTCATCACCAGATTCGGCACGTTGGCGGGCAAAATGGTGGCAGAGAGCTGGAACGTGCCAAAGCCCACCGCCAGCGCCAGACCGTACCAGCCGCGGGTGTTTTCTTCGATACCGGCGCGTTTCGCCATCGCCGCCACGACGGGCATCAGCAGCGCGATGCGCCCCATGTTCGACGGCATCACAAACGCCAGCGCATAGCTGAGCAGCACCACGCTCGCTACCATTTGCCACCAGGAATCGGTCAACCGCGCCGACAGCGCGCGCGCTGCCCGGTCTGCAAGCCCCGTTTTACGGATAGCCACGCCCAGCACGAAGCCGCTGAACACCAGCCAGAACGCCGACGACGCAAAACCGCCGAACAGGACTTCCGGCGGCGCGATTCTGGCTATCATCGCCACCGCGAAAAAGAGCAGCGCCGTGATGAATTCCGGCAGCAGGGACGTTGCCCAGAGCACGATGGTCAGCAGAATAATAAGTGAAGGTAAGAGCAGCGGGTGCGCAAGCCAGACGGACATACCTGTCTCCTGATGAAATTTTCAGCAAGTCTACGGCGCACCTGCCGTTAAGTAAATGTTATGGCGTGCCTTCGTGAAGCAGCGCGCAGTCATGGTCCTGAAGCTCCTCACTGTGCGCCAGATTGAATTGCAATAACTGACGCTGCGTGGCGAGCAGGACAAACGAGCCATCCTTGAGCGGCGCCAGCGCCAGCGAGTAGCGCCCCATGTGCTCACGCGCTTGCGGCACCTCTTCCGCCAGCATCATGAACGGCGAGCGGCGTGACAGTTCTTCGCCGGAAACACGGCGCGCTAAATAGTCGTGACCGCGCAGACTGCCCGGAAACGGCTGCCAGCGGCTGCCGATGGCGTTCATCGCGGCATCAAGCTGCGCGCGTACATCCGGGCGCAGGCAGGAAATATGGATGTGAAAATGATTCTGCGAGCGGCCCATCCTGGAGTTGATGGTCAGTGAGACCGCGCTGTCGGGCACCGGGCTACCGCGTTTTTCGCTCATCCAGCGGCGCGCCTGCCATGCCTGCCAGAAAAAGTTGGGCGTGTTATCGGAAAGCAGGAGCGGGCTTTCGATGCCGTTGATTTTCCACGTCGGCATCAGCAGATATTGCAGCGGACCGTTGATGTCTTTCAGGACGACATAACCCGCCGGGAGATTGACCTGGGCGCAAGGGGCCGGCTCCTGGCGTTCTCGCTCGCCGGGCAGACACTGCTGCATAACGATATGTCTTAACGCGTCCGGATCGTGTGGAAAGAGATATCGCCACGCCACCAGCGTGGTTAATGCCAGTACTGCGATAAGCGCGACGGTGATCAATAGCGCTCGTTTCATGCGTCTCCCCTGTTAACGCTGAAAACGCAAAGGGTAGCGTAAAACGGGACGAAGCGGGGGTTTATTATGGAGGAAAGCTGGCCACATCCGTGTGGCCGGGGTATTTAACGCTGGCTTATCTGATCGAACGTGCCGCCGTTGGCAAAGTGCGTTTGCTGCGCTTTGGTCCAGCCGCCGAACACGTCATCAATGGTGAACAGTTTCAGTTTCGGGAAGGTGCTTTCATATTTCGCGGCGACTTGCGCATCGCGCGGGCGATAGAAGTTTTTCGCGGCGATCTCCTGGCCTTCCGGCGAGTAGAGAAATTTCAGGTAGGCTTCCGCCACCGCCTGGGTGCCCTTCTCCTGCGCCACTTTATCGACGACCGAAACAGTCGGCTCGGCGAGGATGGATTCACTCGGCGTCACGATTTCAAATTTGTCTTTGCCAAGCTCATTGGCGGCCAGCAGCGCCTCGTTTTCCCAGGCGATCAGCACATCGCCGATGCCGCGCTCAACAAAGGTGTTGGTCGCGCCGCGCGCGCCGGAATCGAGCACTTCGACGTTTTTATACAGCGCCTTGACGAATTCCTGCGCTTTGGCCTGATCGCCGTTGTTGTGATGCAGCGCGTAGCCCCAGGCTGCCAGATAGTTCCAGCGCGCGCCGCCGGAGCTTTTCGGGTTCGGCGTGATGACCGACACGCCCGGCTTCACCAGATCGTTCCAGTCTTTGATTTGCTTCGGATTGCCTTTGCGAACAAGGAACACGATGGTGGAGGTGTACGGCGCGGAGTTGTCCGGCAGGCGTTTGATCCAGTTTTTATCGATACGGCCGCGCTCGGCGATCGCGTCAACGTCATAGGCCAGCGCCAGCGTCACGACATCCGCTTTGATACCGTTAATGACCGAGGTCGCCTGCTTGCCGGAACCGCCATGCGACTGGCGGACCACGACGTTATCGCCGGTCTCTTTTTTCCAGTGCGCGCTGAACGCTTTGTTGTACTGCTCATAGAATTCGCGCGTCGGATCGTAAGAGACGTTTAACAACTGCACGTCTTTCGCCAGTACGCTTGCCGAAGCCAACAGTAAAGTAATGCCCACGCCCCACTTGTTCATCGCACGCTCTCTTTAAATTTTCAGATGTGAATTTCGATAAAAGCAGCGTGCCAGAAAGCGCGGCGTGGACTAAAGAATAAAAAAAAATTGGCTATAACTTTGGGGAATAACGCAGAGTAAAACAACGCCCGGGCGCGTTAGCATACCGGGCGTTTACCGAGAGGCTTAGTAGAGCTTTTTCGCGCACTCCAGCCAGTCGCCTTTGAACGGACGCTTCATGTTTTCGATAGCGTCGATGATGTCATGATGCACCATTTTTTCGTTCTGGATGCCGACGCAACGGCCGCCGTGGCCCTGCAGCAGCAGTTCGATGGCGTAAGCGCCCATACGGGATGCCAGGATACGGTCATAAGGCACCGGCGAGCCGCCGCGCTGGATATGGCCGAGCACCGTCGCGCGGGTTTCGCGTTTGGTTTCGGTTTCGATGTATTTCGCCAGCTCGTCGATGTCGCAGATGTGCTCGGTGATCGCAACAATAGCGTGTTTTTTACCTTTCGCGATGCCGGCTTTGATTTCTGCCACCAGATCTTCGCGGTTGAACTCCACTTCCGGCAGAACGATAAATTCGCAACCGCCTGCGATGGCCGCCGCCAGAGTCAGGTCGCCGCAGTAACGGCCCATCACTTCCACAATGGAAATACGCTGGTGGGAAGAAGAGGTGTCGCGCAGACGGTCAATCGCCTCAACCACGGTGTGCAGCGCGGTGAAGTAACCGATGGTGTAATCGGTGCCTGCGACGTCGTTATCGATGGTGCCCGGCAGGCCGATGCACGGGAAGCCCATTTCAGTCAGACGTTTAGCACCCATGTAGGAGCCGTCGCCGCCGATGACCACCAGCGCGTCGATACCGCGTTTCTTCATGTTCTCGATAGCCACGGCACGGATATGTTCTTCGCGGAATTCCGGGAAGCGCGCGGAACCGAGGAAGGTGCCGCCGCGGTTGATCATGTCGGAAACGCTGTAGCGGTCGAGCTGGATCATGCGGTCTTCATACAGGCCAAGATAGCCGTCGTAAACGCCGAACACTTCCAGACCTTCCGTCAGCGCCGCGCGGACAACACCGCGGATGGCGGCGTTCATGCCTGGCGCATCACCGCCACTCGTCAACACACCGATTTTCTTAATCATGACTACCTCTGAACGTAGAATGCAAAAGGAATACTTTCGCCGGAAACCGCCTGCGCAAGCGCGACAGGTGATCGACTATTGCTGCAAATAGTATATCAACAGCTTCCTGCTGAATTGATTCAGGTCAGCCCGCGTGGGGGTGATATATACAAAAAATGCCTGACCGAACCACGCCTTTACAACGAATGCTTAGTGCTCAAATTGCCCTTGCTGGAAACGCGGAACGACTGAGCATGGGTCCTGATGAATAATGACGTCCGACCCCGGAAACCGGGACAGGATCGCCTGCTCCACCTGTTCGGCGATAAGATGCGCCTGAACCAGCGGCAGGTTGTCTTCCATTTCGAGATGAAGCTGGATAAAGCGGGTCGGCCCTGACTGCCGCGTGCGCAGATCGTGTGCGCCACGAACGCCAGGCCAGGCGGCGACAATGTCGATTATCGCCTGGCGCTCGTCATCGGGCAGAGCCCGGTCGAGCAGCGACTGTATCGCTTCATAGCCCATCCGTAACGCACTATATAGAATCCAGACGCCAATCCCGAGCGCGAACAGCGCGTCGGCGCGGTGCAGGCCATACCAGGAGAGGGCCAGCGCCACCAGAATAGCGCCGTTCATCATAACATCAGACTGATAATGAAGCATATCCGCCCGCACCGCCTGGCTGCGGGTTTTACGCACCACCCAGCGCTGAAATGTGACTAACATCAGCGTGGTAATAAGCGCGGCCACCGTCACGACAATGCCGACCAGCGGCGCGCGCATCGGCTCAGGCGTAATCAGATGCTGAATGCCGGTCAGGAAAAGAAACAGCGCCGAGCCGGAAATAAACATGCTTTGCGCGAGCGCCGCCAACGACTCCGCTTTTCCGTGACCAAACGTGTGTTCTTCATCGGCAGGCTGAAGCGAATAGCGCACCACTAAAAGATTGGTCAGCGACGCGGCGATATCCACCAGCGAATCCACCAGAGCGGCAAGAATGCTGACAGAGCCGGTATACCACCAGGCGAAAATTTTAATGATCAGCAGTAATGTTGCCACAAGCGTTGCGGCCAGCGCCGCCCGGCTCACCAGACGGCCATAATCATGATTCATAACGACTCCTGCGAAGGCATGTTGCCAGTATAACTAACCGTTCGCTGGAGTTTGATGAAATTCGTCTGACGCATGAAGGCAGTGAACGTTACAGCACCGTGAAAAAAGGGCAAAAAAAACCCCCACATCATGTGGGGGAAGACAGGAATGGTGTCTATGGCAAGGAAAACAGGGTTGTTACTGGTTACTACTACGGGTACTGCTACTTAAAAGCGGCAGCGCGGACTGGCGCTGCATCTGTGCAACCTCACGGAACTGTTCCATGCGTTGCTGGTGTTTCTTGTTTAAAACCGCTTGCTGCTCGGGCGTTAACAGGCGATACATCTGGTTTCTTACTTTCGCCATTTCGACCTGACGAGCCACTTGCTCCTGGGCCATTTTTTCCGCCTGAGCGCGCACAGCGTTTTCATCAAAATTTTCTGCGGTGACCAGCCTGTGCATGGCCTCCATTTCGCTAACATTAACAGGGGGCTGCTCATGCCGCGCTCGCTGCATCAAATCGCGCATTTGCTGGCGCTGATGCTCTGTTAAGTTAATACCGTCAAACATATGGCTCTGCACACTGTTGCGCTGCGTCAGCATGTCCGCCGGATGCCAGCTTTCGTCCGTCGGGACCGATGCTGCCTGGCTGGTTAACGCACCGACAGCCAGCGTTGAGGCCATGACGGCGGCGGTAACTTTGCGCATCACTGACTCCTGGAAACTTATGTGCTGCGGTTCAACGAAATCCAGTCTACGATTCGGGCTGCAAACATGCGTCAGGGGGTGTAAAACAACGTAAAGTCATGGATTAGCGCGCCTTGATGACGTAATTTCTGCCTCGGAGGTACTGAAAATGAATAAAATCCTGTTAGTTGATGATGACCGCGAGCTGACGTCCCTGTTAAAGGAATTGCTCGACATGGAAGGGTTTAACGTCCTCGTAGCCCATGATGGCGAACAGGCGCTTGACCTCCTGGATGACAGCATCGACCTGCTTTTGCTCGACGTGATGATGCCGAAGAAAAACGGCATTGATACTTTGAAAGAGCTTCGCCAGACACACCAGACACCCGTCATTATGTTGACCGCTCGCGGCAGCGAGCTGGATCGCGTACTCGGCCTTGAGCTGGGCGCGGATGATTACCTGCCAAAACCGTTTAACGACCGCGAACTCGTGGCCCGTATTCGCGCCATTTTGCGCCGTTCGCACTGGAGCGAACAGCAGCAGAACAGCGATAACAGCTCGCCGACGCTGGAAGTGGACGCGCTCTGCTTAAACCCGGGCCGCCAGGAAGCGAGCTTCGATGGACAGACGCTGGAGCTCACCGGTACCGAATTCACCCTGCTCTATTTGCTCGCGCAGCATCTGGGCCAGGTGGTATCGCGCGAACATTTAAGCCAGGAAGTGCTCGGCAAACGCCTTACGCCGTTCGATCGTGCGATCGATATGCACATTTCTAACCTGCGTCGTAAATTGCCGGAGCGCAAAGACGGCCATCCGTGGTTTAAAACCCTGCGCGGACGCGGCTATCTGATGGTTTCCGCTTCATGATAGGCAGTCTTACCGCCCGCATCTTCGCCATTTTCTGGCTGACGCTGGCGCTGGTGTTAATGCTGGTCCTGATGCTGCCTAAGCTCGACAGCCGTCAGATGACGGAATTGCTGGAGAGCGAGCAGCGTCAGGGCACGATGATTGAGCAGCACGTCGAAGCTGAGCTTGCGAGCGACCCGCCCAACGATCTGATGTGGTGGCGGCGGCTGTTCCGCGCTATCGACAAATGGGCACCGCCGGGGCAGCGATTACTGCTGGTTACCAGCGAAGGGCGCGTGATCGGCGCTGAGCGCAATGAAATGCAGATCATTCGCAACTTTATCGGCCAGTCTGATAACTCCGATCATCCGCAGAAGAAAAAATATGGTCGCGTGGAGCTGGTCGGGCCGTTTTCCGTGCGCGACGGCGAAGATAATTACCAGCTGTACCTGATCCGCCCGGCGAGCAATTCGCAGTCCGATTTTATTAACCTGCTATTCGACCGCCCGCTGCTACTGCTTATCGTCACGATGCTGGTCAGCTCGCCGCTGCTGCTGTGGCTGGCGTGGAGCCTGGCGCGCCCGGCGCGTAAGCTTAAAAACGCCGCCGATGAAGTGGCTCAGGGCAACCTGCGCCAGCACCCGGAGCTGGAAGCCGGGCCGCAGGAGTTTATCGCCGCAGGCGCGAGCTTTAACCAGATGGTGACGGCGCTTGAGCGGATGATGACGACTCAGCAACGGCTGCTCTCTGATATCTCTCACGAACTGCGCACGCCGCTTACGCGTCTGCAACTGGGCACCGCGCTGCTGCGCCGCCGCAGCGGAGAGAGCAAAGAGCTTGAGCGCATCGAAACTGAGGCCCACCGGCTCGACAGCATGATTAACGATCTGCTGGTGATGTCGCGTAATCAGCAGAAAAACGCGCTGGTGAGCGAGACCATGAAAGCGAACCAGATCTGGGGCGAAGTCCTTGATAACGCCGCATTTGAAGCCGAACAGATGGGTAAATCGTTTGAAGTGACGTATCCGCCGGGCCCGTGGCTGCTTTATGGCAACCCGAACGCACTGGAAAGCGCGCTGGAGAATATCGTGCGCAACGCGCTGCGCTACTCGCACAGCAAGATTTCCGTGAGTTTTGCCGTGGATAAAGAAGGGATTACGATTAATGTCGATGATGACGGTCCGGGCGTCAGCCAGGCCGATCGGGAACAGATTTTCCGTCCGTTCTATCGCACTGACGAGGCACGCGACCGCGAATCCGGTGGTACGGGTCTCGGTCTCGCTATCGTTGAAACCGCCGTTCAGCAGCATCGCGGCTGGGTGAAGGCAGACGACAGTCCGCTGGGCGGCCTGCGCCTGACGCTCTGGTTGCCGCTTTATCACCGATCCTGAGGTCGCCCTCCCCCTGCGGGAGGGCGTGGTTTATCCTGCGTCCGCAGTGTTTACCCACCGGCAATTCTGTTATTCTGCGCGCCTCTGCACAAGGGGAGCCGTATGCTGAATATCGTCCTGTTTGAACCTGAAATCCCGCCCAACACCGGTAATATCATCCGTCTTTGCGCTAATACAGGCTTTCGCCTGCATATTATTGAGCCGATGGGTTTTACCTGGGATGATAAGCGCCTGCGCCGCGCCGGTCTGGATTATCACGAATTTACTGCCGTGACGCGCCATGCCGACTATGCCGCGTTTCTGGAAGCGGAAAAGCCGCAGAGCCTGTTTGCGCTCACCACCAAAGGCACGCCCGCGCACAGCGCGGTCAGCTATCAGGACGGCGATTATCTGATGTTCGGCCCGGAAACCCGCGGTCTGCCCGCCTCGATTCTGGACGTACTGCCACAAGAGCAGAAGATCCGCATCCCGATGATGCCGGACAGCCGCAGCATGAACCTCTCCAACGCGGTTTCCGTCGTGGTGTACGAGGCCTGGCGGCAGCTTGGTTATCCAGGCGCGGTATTGCGCAGCTAAACGCCACCGTCAGAAACAACAAAGCCGCGCACCGCGCGGCTTTTTAATGCAAACCTTGCAGGCTCAGATGCCATCGCCGTACTCAAACCCGTGGTTGATGCCGTTGAAATGCTGATCCATATCCATCGACGGTTTATCGCTCTCAGGCTTACCGACAATACGCGCCGGGACGCCCGCCGCCGTGGTGTGCGGCGGCACCGGCTGAAGCACCACCGAGCCCGCGCCGATTTTCGCGCCGCGCCCGACCTCGATATTGCCAAGAATTTTCGCGCCCGCGCCAATCATCACGCCTTCGCGGATTTTCGGGTGGCGATCGCCGCTGGTTTTACCGGTACCGCCCAGCGTAACCGACTGCAGAATAGAAACGTCATCTTCCACTACGGCGGTTTCACCGATCACAATGCCGGTCGCGTGATCGAGCATGATCCCGCGGCCAATGGTCGCCGCCGGATGAATATCAACCTGAAAAGAGACCGACACCTGATTTTGCAGGAAAATCGCCAGCGCCTGACGCCCCTGCTTCCAGAGCCAGTGGCCGATGCGGTAGGCCTGCAGGGCATGAAAACCTTTGAGATAGAGCAGCGGCGTGGAGTATTTATCCACCGCCGGATCGCGGGTGCGGACGGCCTGGATGTCACACGCGGCGGAGGCGATCATTTCCGGGTCTGCCCGGTACGCCTCTTCCACCACTTCACGAATGGCGATGGCAGGCATAATCGGCGACGCCAGCTTGTTCGCCAGCATGTAACTTAACGCGCTGCCCAGATTTTCGTGCTTAAGTAATGTCGCATGGTAAAAACTGGCCAGCATCGGCTCACAATCGGCCAGCTGACGGGCTTCGGCTTTAATATTCTTCCACACCAGATCCAGTTCTTCACACGGCATTGCTTTCTCCAGACAAACAAACAGCGGCCGACAAAACGGTTTGTCGGCACGCATCAATCATTACGGGCGCTCGTCCTTACTGGCTGCTTCGCTCATCCTTGCGGGTACGGCCCAGCAGCGTTAATGCTGCCTCGCGCGCATTTTTTCCGCAATAGAGTACCTGATAAATTTCCTCGGTTATTGGCATTTCGACGCCAACACGCGCCGCCAGCTCGCGCACCTCTTTGGTGTTGCGATAGCCTTCCACCACCTGACCGATCTTCTCCTGCGCGCTTTGCACATCAGCGCCCTGGCCGAGCATCATGCCGAAACGGCGGTTGCGCGACTGGTTGTCAGTACAGGTCAACACCAGATCGCCAAGGCCCGCCATGCCCATGAAGGTGGTCGGGTCCGCGCCGAGCGCTGCGCCCAGGCGAGACATCTCTGCAAGCCCGCGTGTAATCAGTGCGGTACGTGCGTTCGCGCCGAAGCCGATACCGTCAGACATCCCGGCACCGATAGCGATAACGTTTTTCACCGCGCCGCCAAGCTGCACGCCGATGAAATCCGGGTTGCTGTAAACGCGAAAACTTTTGCCGCAGTGCAGAAGCTGCTGGAGATCGTCTGCGAATGTTTCGTCCGTTGCCGCCAGCGAAATCGCCGTCGGCAGCCCTGCCGCCAGCTCTTTGGCGAACGTCGGCCCGGAGATAACCGCAAGCGGAATCTCATCGCCCAACGCCTCACGCGCCACATCCTGCAACAGCCTGCCCGTCTCCGCTTCAAGGCCTTTGGTCGCCCATACCACCCGGGCATCGGGGCGCATCAGCGGTTTAATCTGGCGCAGCACCTGACCAAACACATGGCTTGGCACCACCACCAGAATATTACGGCTGGCGGCAAGCGCTGTGGCTAAATCGCTCTCAAGATGAAGTGTATCCGGGAAAGGCACATCGGGAAGGAAAGCCGCATTGCAGCGGTCAGCCTGTAGCGTCGCGATATGCGCAGGGTCATGACCCCACAGCACGACGTGATGGCCGTTTCTTGCCAGTGTGATGGCAAGAGCGGTGCCGTAGGAGCCGGCACCGATGACTGTCATTGACGCATTAATGGTGTTCATCAGGCATCCTGATGGTTTGGCGCACCTTCAGCAGCCTGCTGCTGCAGATAGTTCATGAACAGCGCGTCGAAGTTAACCGGCGCAAGGTTCAGCTGCGGGAAAGTGCCGCGGGAAACCAGGTTGGTGATGCATTCGCGAGCGTACGGGAACAGGCTGTTCGGGCAGTAAGCGCCGAGGCAGTGCGCCATCTGAGTGCCTTCGATGCCGGAAATATTGAAAATACCTGCCTGCTGCACTTCGCAAAGGAAAGCGGTCTCTTCGCCCAGCGACGCGGTGACCGTCACGCGCAATACCACTTCGTAGACATCGTCAGCGAGCTGGCTGGAGGCAGTATCCAGATCCAGTTTCACTTCCGGCTGCCAGTCTTTCTGAAACACGTGCGGCGCATTCGGTGCTTCAAAAGAGATGTCTTTGGTGTAGATGCGCAGAAGCTGAAAATTCATTTCAGTGTTGTTTTGTTCTGACATGAGCGAAAACCCTTTGTATGTAATGTCCTTAAATGTGCCGTCACGGCTTAAGCGCACTAGCGCAGCAGAGGATCGAGTCCGCCGCGCGCATCCAGTGCATGCAGGTCGTCGCAGCCGCCAATGTGCTGACCGTCGATAAAGATCTGCGGTACAGTGGTGCGGCCACTACGCTGAATCATTTCTTCCCGTTTGGCGGTGTCGCCGTCAATGGGCAGCTCGAGGAAAGCGGCGCCTTTGCTGTTCAGCAGGGCCTTCGCACGATGGCAATACGGGCAGGTTGCTTTGGTATACATTTCGATATTAGCCATGTCGTTACCTCTTATGAAAATTATTTACCACGCACCAGCGGCAGGTTTTCACCACTCCAGCCGGCGACGCCTTCTTTCAGCACATACACCTGTTCAAACCCGGCGTTCGTCAGCGCCGTCGCTGATTCCTGTGCCGTCAGGCCGTTGCCGTCAACCACGATAACCGGCTTCGCTTTATGCTTGTCCAGTTCGCCCACGTTGTTGGCTTTGATATCGGCAGGCAGCACGTTCATGGCGCTGGCGATATGGCCTTTGCGGAAGTCGTCGCGCTGACGGATATCCACTACCACGGCATCTTCTTTGTTGATAAGACGCGTCGCTTCACCACGCGTAATCACCTTCACTTTAGAGGTCAGGCTTTTGAAAGTGGTGTAAATCACCGCCGCGAGTAACGCAATCCACGCGATACTAAGTATGGGGTGGCGGCCAACGAATTGCATAATTTCTTGCATGGGGGGGTCAAACTCCCGACTCAGTAAAAAAACCAGGTGTGGAGTATACCTGCGCGCTGTGTCATTTACAGCCAGTACAAGGCAGGTTGTGTGTTTTCTGCGGCGCGTTACGAAAAAAAGAATGAAATGCGCCGTCACGCTTGCACGCCCCGGCCTGTTCTTTGATCTTCTGCGGCTATTTGCCCTCAGGCGGTGTAGTAAAATTACGCCAATTTTTTCGTCTTTGACGCATGAGGTTCTGCAATGTCGCTTACTAAAAAACCTGTCGTATTAGTGATCCTGGATGGCTATGGCTACCGTGAAGATAGCCAGGATAACGCTATTTCCGCCGCCAAAACGCCTGTGATGGACAGCCTGTGGGCCAACCGTCCGCATACCTTAATTGATGCCTCTGGCCTTGAAGTCGGCCTGCCGGACCGTCAGATGGGCAACTCGGAAGTCGGTCACGTCAACCTGGGTGCCGGTCGCATCGTGTATCAGGATCTCACGCGTCTGGATGTGGAAATCAAAGAGCGCACTTTCTTTGAAAACCCGGTGCTGACTGCCGCCGTGGATAAAGCCGTCGCTGCAGGCAAAGCCGTACACATTATGGGCCTGGCGTCGCCTGGCGGCGTACACAGCCATGAAGATCATATCCTGGCGATGATTGAACTGGCCGCCGCCCGTGGCGCAGAGAAAATCTACCTGCACGCGTTCCTGGATGGCCGCGATACGCCGCCGCGCAGCGCGAAGGCCACGCTTGAGAAATTCGCGGCGAAATTTGCCGAAGTCGGTAAAGGCCGCATCGCCTCTATCATTGGCCGCTATTTCGCGATGGATCGCGACAACCGCTGGGACCGCGTGGAGCAGGCGTATGACTTGCTGACGCTGGCGAAAGGCGAATATGAAGCGCAAAACGCGGTGACCGGCCTTGAAGCCGCCTACGCGCGCGATGAAAACGATGAATTCGTTAAAGCGACCGTAATTCGTGGTGAAGGCGAAGCGTCTGCCGCAATGGAAGATGGCGACGCGCTGATTTTCATGAACTTCCGCGCCGACCGCGCGCGCCAGATAACCCGCGCGTTTGTAAACCGCGATTTCGAAGGCTTTAGCCGTAAGAAAGTCGTGAAGTTCGCGGATTTTGTCATGCTGACGGAATATGCAGCGGATATCCGCACCGCCTGCGCTTACCCGCCGGCCTCGCTGCTGAACACCTTCGGTGAATGGATGGCGAAACATAACAAAACCCAGCTGCGCATCTCTGAAACCGAGAAGTACGCGCATGTGACCTTCTTCTTTAACGGCGGCGTGGAAGAGCCGTTCCCGGGCGAAGATCGCATTCTGATTAATTCGCCGAAAGTCGCGACCTACGATCTGCAGCCGGAAATGAGTTCTGCAGAGCTTACCGAAAAACTGGTCGGCGCGATTAACAGCGGCAAATATGACGCGATTATCTGCAACTACCCGAACGGCGATATGGTCGGGCATACCGGCGTATTCGACGCGGCTGTTGCGGCGGTGGAAGCGCTGGATAACTGCATCGCGCAGGTGACCCGCGCCGTTGAGGCCGCAGGCGGTCAGATGCTTATCACCGCCGACCACGGCAACGCCGAACAGATGCGCGATCCGGCAACAGGCCAGGCGCACACCGCGCACACTAACCTGCCGGTGCCGCTGATTTACGTGGGCGATAAAGCCGTGAAAGCCGTGGACGGCGGCAAGCTCTCTGATATCGCGCCGACCCTGCTGACGCTAATGGGGATGGAAATCCCGCAAGAGATGACTGGCAAGCCGCTGTTCATCGTGGAATAATCCCTCCCCATGAGGGGAAAGGCGATTTTTTCAATGACATGGGGCAACAGGCCGTTTCGGTTCTCACTTAAGCCCCTGCTTTACGCCAGCGCGCTCAGCGCTGGCGTATTGTTATGCCCGCTTTCCGCCCACGCGGATGACCGCGATCAGCTTAAATCCATCCAGGATGATATCGCCGCCAAAGAGCGCGCCGTGCGCCAGCAACAGCAGCAGCGCGCGAAACTGCTCGCCCAGCTGAAAAGTCAGGAACAGGCGATCGCCGCCGCCAGCCGCAAGCTGCGCGAAACCCAGAATACGCTGGCGGAACTCAACCGTCAGATAGCCCAGATGAATGACTCCATCGCAAAGCTTGAGAAGCAGAAAGCGGCACAGGAACGCAACCTGGCGGCCCAGCTTGATGCGGCGTTCCGTCAGGGGCAACACAGCGGCCTTCAGCTGATCCTGAGCGGCGAAGAGAGCCAGCGCGGCCAGCGTTTACAGGCCTATTTCGGCTATCTTAACCAGGCGCGACAGGAAACCATCGCCCAGCTCAAGCAAACCCGCGAAGAAGTCGCCACGCAAAAAGCGGAGCTTGAAGAGAAGCAGACGCAACAGCAGACGCTGCTTTACGAGCAGCAGGCGCAACAGGCGAAGCTGGAGCAGGCCCGCAACGAACGTAAGAAAACCCTCGGTGCGCTGGATTCTTCCATTCAGGAAGGGCAGCAGCAGCTAAGCGAGCTGCGCGCCAACGAATCGCGCCTGCGCGATCGCATCGCCCGTGCGGAAGCGGCGGCCAAAGCGCGCGCCGAGCGCGAAGCGCGTGAAGCCGAACAGGTTCGTTCCCGTCAGAAAGAGGCCTCGCGCAAAGGCACCACCTATAAACCTTCCGACAGCGAACGTTCGCTGATGGCGCGCACCGGCGGGCTCGGCTCGCCGAACGGTCAGGCATTCTGGCCGGTACGCGGCCCGTTGCTGCACCGTTATGGCGAACAGCTGCAAGGTGAACTACGTTGGAAGGGCATCGTTATCGGTGCCAGCGAAGGCACCGAGGTGAAAGCCATCGCCGACGGGCGCGTTATCCTTGCCGACTGGCTGCAGGGTTATGGTCTGGTCGTGGTGGTTGAGCACGGCAAAGGCGACATGAGCCTTTACGGTTACAACCAGAGCGCGCTGGTGAACGTGGGCGCGCAGGTCCGCGCCGGTCAGCCCATCGCGCTGGTGGGTAACAGCGGCGGTCAGGGTCGTCCTTCACTCTATTTTGAAATTCGCCGTCAGGGTCAGGCGGTCAATCCACAACCGTGGTTGGGAAGATAAGTTTTGCTTCAGTTGCGTCGTCTTGTTTTTGTTCTCGCCGGTTCGCTGGCACTCGCCGCTCCCGCCCTTGCCGGCAAACTCGCTATCGTGATTGATGATTTCGGCTATCGCCCGGGCACCGAAAACCAGGTGCTGGCGATGCCTGCCGAAGTCTCCGTCGCCGTGCTGCCTAACGCGCCGCACGCACGCGAAATGGCGACTAAAGCCCATAATCAGGGACATGACGTGCTCATTCACCTGCCGATGGCGCCGCTCAGCAAACAGCCGCTGGAAAAAGACACGCTGCGCCCGGACATGAGCGCTGATGAAATCGCGCGTATTATTCGCGAAGCGGTAAACAGCGTGCCTTACGCCATCGGCATGAATAACCATATGGGCAGCGCGATGACATCAAGTCTTCCAGGTATGCAGAAAGTGATGGCGTCGCTCGCGCACTACAATCTCTTTTTCCTCGATAGCATGACCATCGGTAACAGCCAGGCCATGCGCGCCGCCGCAGGCACCGGCGTGAAAGTCATCAAGCGTAAAGTCTTTCTGGACGACACCCAGAACGACGCGGATATTCGTTATCAGTTTAACCGCGCGGTCGCGCTGGCGCGCCGTAATGGCTCAGCGATTGCTATCGGGCACCCTCACCCGTCAACGGTACGCGTGCTCCAGCAAATGCTATACAGTCTGCCGCCCGATATTACGCTGGTGCGCGCGAGCAGCCTGCTGAACGAGCCGCAGGTGGATACGTCGAGACCAGACGCGACACCGCCCTCACAGACCGTGCCGACCGCGCCGCGTAACCCGTTCCGTGGTGTGAAGCTTTGCAAGCCGAAACGCCAGCCTGAGCCGGTCTATGCCACGCGTTTCTTTACGGTGATCGGCGAAAGCGTCAGCCAGAGCCCGCTGGTGAGTTATTTGCGTCATCAATGGCAAGGATGGGGCAAACAGTCCTGAATAAAAAACCCGCCGGAAGGCGGGTTTTTTATTATCGAGGGAGCGGTGAGTCAGAATGTTTTTTTACCGGCACCTTTTTTTTATCGCCGTGCGCATACCAGGCTTTGAAGTATTTGAGGAAGCTGTAAAACGTGGCATATAAGCCCGTTACCAGCCCCACCCGACCCTGTCGCCAGGCACCGCTAAACAGATACCATTTAAAAAACGCGCCGATCGCGCTTATCACACCGCGAAGCAGCGACGGACGCACTTTTTTATATTTCACCAGCCGCGTCGTATAACTGTTTAATTTATTAAAAACTTCATGCAACGAGTAAAACGTATCGTGACGAACATAGCCGGGAATTTTTACCGTCTGTAACTGCCCTTCCACTTTGTCATCCACAGGGCGATCGTTAAATCGCGCCGAACGACGGTTAAAAAGCCGGACCGGGAAATCGGGCGATGAGATGGGATAAATGGTGCGTACAGGCTCGCCAAGTACATGCCAGTAGCGGGAAATTCGCCAGGCCTGATCAGGACGCGGTTCGTCACCTGCTTTCAGCGCCAGAATAAAATCGACGGTTTCATCATCGAGGATTTCATCGCTGTCCATACAGAGCACCCAGTCATGCGAGGCAAGGCTAATCGCATGATTCATCTGCTGGCCGTGCATAGCATAAGGGTGAAAATGCGGCGTAATGCCATATTCATGACAAATCGCCACGGTGTCGTCATGGCTGCCGGAATCCAGCACCACCATTTCATCAGCGATAATCAACAATGGTGGTAACACTTCACGCAGCAAGCGCGCAGAGTTGCAGGTCAGAACGCAAACGGAGAGTTTAAGCATAGTGATTCACAACATTTAACCAAGCCTGAACAAACAATATAGGCACGGCAGGCAAAAACGATAAAGAAAAAGTGCGCAAATGTGGCGTAAGTCCAGAATCAGCCACGATATTTTTTTTCTGTCTACGCAGACGAACTGCCTGTCATGGCGATAAAGGGCGCGTACACGGGCCTGCAGCGATAAGAGATTGGCTCAACAATAGCGAGCTTGCGTAACGTAGATAACGACTAGCAGAGAAATTACCAACAACAAAACGCTCGAAATACGCAGGCCCTATTTCGTGCACTTTTGTTCTAACAGAATAGACATGAAGACGCGGATTGTATTTTATTTTTTCTGACGACACTTTTAAATACATGCCCTCTCTTTAAGAAAGAGAGCCAGGTATTGGCGTGATATTGCGTGTAAAAAAGGGAGTTATAAAAATCGAGGCAGACGGTAGCAATTCGCTTTTATAAAGTCAAATCGCTGAAAATAGTAGCGGCGCCCGAATAATCAGGCGCCGTAATTAAGGGTTAATCCCAGCTCAGGATCACCTTCCCGGACTGGCCGGAACGCATAGCGTCAAAGCCCTTCTGGAAGTCATCGATGGTGAAGCGATGGGTGATAATCGGCGACAGATCCAGGCCAGACTGAATGAGCGCGGCCATTTTGTACCAGGTTTCAAACATCTCGCGGCCATAAATGCCTTTGATGAAAAGTCCTTTGAAAATGACTTTGTTCCAGTCGATGGACATATCGGAGGGCGGAATACCCAGCATCGCAATACGCCCGCCGTGATTCATGGTGTCCAGCATGGTGCGGAACGCCGGCGGCGCGCCGGACATCTCAAGACCCACATCGAAGCCTTCGGTCATGCCCAGTTCGTTCATCACGTCCTGCAGGCTTTCGTTCGCGACGTTCACCGCGCGGGTTACGCCCATTTTGCGGGCCAGCGATAAGCGATACTCATTCACATCGGTAATGACGACGTTACGCGCACCGACATGTTTCGCCACTGCTGCCGCCATGATGCCGATCGGGCCCGCGCCTGACACCAGCACATCTTCACCGACCAGATCAAACGAGAGCGCGGTGTGGACGGCGTTGCCGAACGGGTCAAAGATGGAAGCCAGATCGTCAGAGATATTGTCCGGGATTTTGAACGCGTTGAACGCCGGGATCACCAGATATTCCGCGAAACAGCCCGGACGGTTGACGCCCACGCCAACAGTGTTGCGGCACAGATGCGTGCGCCCGCCGCGGCAGTTACGGCAGTGGCCGCAGGTAATGTGGCCTTCGCCGCTGACGCGATCGCCGATTTTAAAGCCTTTCACTTCCTGGCCAATGCCGACCACTTCGCCGACATATTCATGCCCGACGACCATCGGCACCGGAATGGTCTTCTGCGACCACTCATCCCAGTTGTAAATATGCACATCGGTGCCGCAAATCGCGGTTTTGCGAATTTTGATCAACAGATCGTTATGGCCCACTTCCGGCTGCGGCACATCGGTCATCCAGATGCCTTCTGCCGGTTTCAGTTTTGATAATGCTTTCATTTCACGCCCTCAGGCAATCACGCCTAACTGTTTACCGATGCGGGTAAACGCATCGACCGCACGTTCAATTTGTTCAGGAGTATGCGCCGCCGACATCTGGGTGCGAATACGCGCCTGGCCTTTCGGCACCACCGGATAGAAGAAGCCGGTCACGTAAATGCCTTCTTTTTGCAGCTCGCGGGCGAATTCCTGCGCGATAACGGCATCGCCCAGCATTACCGGGATAATGGCGTGATCGGCACCCGCCAGCGTAAAGCCCGCCGCCGTCATCTTCTCGCGGAACAGATGCGCGTTGGACCACAGACGCGCACGCAGATCAGCGCCGGATTCCACCATCTCCAGCACCTTAATGGACGCCGCGACAATCGCCGGTGCCAGGGAATTAGAGAAGAGATACGGACGTGAGCGCTGACGCAGCCATTCGACGACCTCTTTGCGCGCCGCGGTATAGCCGCCGGACGCGCCGCCAAGCGCTTTGCCCAGCGTGCCGGTGATAATGTCCACGCGGCCCATCACGTCACAATATTCATGTGAACCGCGCCCGTTTTCGCCGACAAAACCGACCGCGTGAGAATCATCCACCATCACCAGCGCGTCATATTTATCCGCCAGATCGCACACGCCCTTCAGGTTGGCAATCACGCCGTCCATCGAGAACACGCCGTCTGTCGCGATAAGAATATGGCGCGCGCCCGCTTCACGGGCTTCTTTCAGGCGCGCTTCCAGCTCCTGCATATCGTTATTGGCGTAACGGAAACGCTTTGCTTTACACAGGCGCACGCCGTCGATGATGGAAGCATGGTTCAGCGCATCGGAGATAATCGCGTCTTCCGCGCCGAGCAGCGTTTCAAACAGGCCGCCGTTAGCGTCAAAGCAGGAAGAGTAAAGAATGGCGTCTTCCATGCCGAGAAACGCGGCCAGCTTATTTTCGAGCAGCTTGTGGCTGTCCTGGGTGCCGCAGATAAAGCGCACCGAGGCCATGCCGAAGCCGTGAGTGTCCATGCCCTGCTTCGCCGCGGCGATAAGCTCAGGGTGATTCGCCAGACCAAGATAGTTGTTGGCGCAAAAGTTGATGACGTGGCTGCCGTCTGCCACCTGGATATCCGCCTGCTGGGCGGAGGTGATGATTCGTTCTTCCTTAAACAAGCCTTCGGCGCGCGCCGTTTCTAAATCGGCGGAAAGCTGTTGGTAAAAATCCCCTCGCATTGCAATTCTCCAGACATGAGCCAGTTCGGCACATATTATTACCCAAAGCTATGGACAGAGACGAGATGACGAAGCACCGATTCTTTGTTTTGCAGCATAAATCACGCGAGACGGGCAAACTTGCTTCGGCTGAAACGGCCAATGGCTGTAGGGCAACCAATGTGATGGTATGATTGATACTATTCACGCCGGAGATTTTTCCCGGCTCACATTCTGAAGGACAGGCTTATGATTATCGTTACCGGCGGCGCGGGTTTTATCGGCAGCAACATTGTTAAGGCTCTGAACGACATCGGCTATACCGACATTCTGGTGGTGGACAACCTGAAAGACGGCACCAAGTTCGTCAACCTGGTGGATCTGAATATCGCCGATTACATGGATAAAGAAGATTTCCAGGTGCAGATCATGTCTGGCGAGGAGTTCGGCGAGGTTGAAGCCGTGTTCCACGAAGGCGCCTGCTCATCCACCACCGAGTGGGACGGCAAGTACATGATGGACAACAACTATCAGTACTCCAAAGAGCTACTGCACTACTGCCTGGAGCGCGAAATTCCGTTCCTTTATGCCTCTTCCGCCGCCACCTACGGCGGGCGCACCTCTGACTTTATCGAATCACGCGAATATGAGAAGCCGCTGAACGTATACGGCTACTCGAAATTCCTGTTCGATGAATATGTTCGCCAGATCCTGCCGGAAGCGAACTCGCAGATCACCGGCTTCCGTTACTTTAACGTCTACGGACCGCGCGAAGGCCACAAAGGCAGCATGGCGAGCGTGGCGTTCCACCTCAATACGCAACTGAACAACGGCGAAAGCCCGAAACTGTTTGAAGGCAGCGAAAACTTCAAGCGCGACTTCATCTACGTGGGCGATGTGGCCGCGGTGAACCTGTGGTTCTGGCAGAACGGCGTATCCGGCATTTTCAACTGCGGCACCGGCCGTGCGGAGTCGTTCCAGGCCGTGGCGGATGCCGCGCTGGCCTTCCATAAGAAAGGCAGCATCGAATACATCCCGTTCCCGGAAAAACTCAAAGGCCGCTATCAGGCGTTTACTCAGGCCGATCTCACTAACCTGCGCGCTGCGGGCTACGACAAGCCGTTTAAAACCGTTGCCGAAGGGGTCGCGGAATATATGGCCTGGCTGAATCGCGACGCATAAGCAGGCTGATGCATGAAAATACTGGTGATCGGCCCGTCATGGGTGGGCGACATGATGATGTCGCAAAGTCTCTATCGCACGCTCCGGGCCCGTTATCCGCAGGCGGTGATTGATGTGATGGCACCCGCGTGGTGCCGTCCACTGCTGTCGCGTATGCCGGAGGTGAATGAGGCGATCCCCATGCCACTCGGCCACGGCGCGCTGGGGCTTGGCGAGCGCCGTCGTCTGGGCCATAGCCTGCGTGAACGCCGCTACGATCGCGCGTACGTGCTGCCAAACTCATTCAAATCGGCGCTGGTGCCGTTTTTCGCAGGTATCCCGCACCGCACCGGCTGGCGCGGCGAGATGCGCTACGGCCTGCTGAACGATGTTCGCGTGCTGGATAAACAGGCATGGCCGCTGATGGTCGAGCGTTATGTCGCGCTGGCCTACGATAAGGGCGTGATGCAGTCGGCAAAAGATTTGCCGCAGCCCTTACTCTGGCCGCAACTGCTGGTCACGGACGCGGAAAAAAGCCAGACCTGCGCGCAGTTCGCGCTTTCCGCCGAGCGTCCGATGATCGGCTTCTGCCCTGGCGCGGAGTTTGGCCCGGCGAAACGCTGGCCGCATTATCACTACGCAGAGCTGGCAAAACAGCTGATTGACGAAGGTTACCAGGTGGCGCTGTTTGGCTCGGCGAAAGATCACGAAGCGGGCAATGAAATCCTCGCGGCGCTGAGTGTTGAACAGCAGGCGTGGTGCCGTAATCTCGCGGGCGAGACCCAGCTTGAGCAGGCCGTGGTGCTGATTGCCGCCTGTAAAGCCGTGGTGACCAATGATTCCGGCCTGATGCATGTGGCCGCCGCGCTCGATCGCCCGCTGGTGGCGCTCTACGGCCCGAGCAGCCCGGATTTCACGCCGCCGCTGTCGCATAAGGCGAAAGTGATTCGTCTCATCACCGGCTACCATAAAGTGCGTAAAGGCGACGCCGCCGAAGGCTACCACCAGAGTCTCATCGACATTACGCCCGCCCGCGTTCTGGAGACGCTTAACGAACTGCTGCTGAACGAGGAAGCCTGACGGATGCGGGTGCTTGTTGTGAAAACCTCCTCAATGGGCGATGTGCTTCATACGCTGCCCGCGTTAACCGACGCCATGCAGGCGATGCCGGATATCCGATTCGACTGGGTCGTGGAAGAAGGCTTCGCGCAGATCCCTTCATGGCATCCGGCGGTTGAAAGCGTGCTGCCGGTGGCGATCCGCCGCTGGCGCAAGGCGTGGTTTTCCGCGCCGGTCAAAGCCGAGCGCCGCGCCTTTCGCGACGCGCTGCGGGCGGTAAATTACGATGCGGTGATCGACGCGCAGGGGCTGGTCAAAAGCGCCGCCCTGGTGACGCGCCTGGCCCGCGGCGTTAAGCATGGCATGGACTGGCAGACGGCGCGCGAGCCGCTTGCCAGTCTTTTCTATCACCGCCGTCACCATATTGCGAAAGCGCAGCACGCGGTGGAACGCACCCGCGAACTCTTTGCGAAAAGCCTCGGCTACGCAAAACCCACAGCCCAGGGCGATTACGCCATCGCGCAGCACTTTTTGCGCCAGGCTGCGGACGACGCCGGGCGTTATGTCGTGTTCCTGCACGCCACCACGCGCGATGAAAAACACTGGCCGGAAGCGCACTGGCGCGAGCTTATCGCACTGCTGGGCCCGACGGGTCTGCAGATTCGTCTGCCGTGGGGCGCGCCGCACGAAGAAGCGCGGGCCAAACGGCTTGCTGAAGGTTTTAATTATGTGCAGGTGCTCCCACGCCTGACACTTGAACAGGTGGCCCACCAGCTGGCGGGCGCGCGGTTTGTGGTGTCGGTAGATACCGGTCTGAGCCATCTCACCGCCGCGCTCGATCGCCCGAACGTCACGCTCTACGGGCCGACCGATCCGGGCCTGATTGGGGGCTACGGGAAAAACCAGTTTGTCTGTCGTCCGGTGGATTCGCTGAAGCTTGCCGATCTGCCCGCCGCTACCGTTTTTGAACAACTGCGTCCCTGGCTTTGCGGGGAAACATCCGTTTCAGAGAGTGCCCATGCCTGACTTATTCACGCCTGAACGCCCGCCAAAGCGCGTTCTGATCATTAAGCTGCGCCACCACGGCGACGTATTGTTGACCTCTCCCTGCTTTACGGTGCTGAAAAAAGCGTACCCGCAGGCAGAAGTGGATGCGCTGGTGTATGACGACACCCAGGCGATGCTGACCAGCCATCCGCATATCGACCAGGTGCATACCATTGGCCGCAACTGGCGCAAACAGGGGCTTCTTAAGCAGTTTCAGCTTTACCGGGGACTGGTGAAAACCCTCAAAGCCCGCCAGTATGACGTGCTGATTAACCTGACCGAACACTGGCACGGCGCTCGTCTGGCGCGCCTGCTGAAACCTCGCGTCTCTGTGGGCTTTCGCCCGGACAAACGCAGCGGCTTCGCGCGCCGCCGCTGGGTAAAATCGTTCACTACTCTCTATCCGGCGATTCAGGACAACACGCGTCATATGGTGGAGGTGAACCTCGACGCGCTGCGTCGTATCGGTATTCATCCGGCCACCAGCGACGACAAACGCACGTTGTTTGTGCCCGGCGACGAAGCAGAAGCGTTTATCCAGGATAAACTGGCCGCGTTTGGCCTGAAAAGCGGCGACTACATTCTGGTGCATCCCACCTCGCGCTGGATGTTTAAATCCTGGGATACCCGCGCGCTGGCCGCTACCGTCGATGCACTGGCGAGCCGTGGGCTGCCGGTTATCCTCTCCGCCGCACCGTCCCGCGAAGAAACAGAGTATATGGATAAACTTCGCGCTGCGCTGACACAGCCAGTATTTGATCTGAGCGGTCAGCTGAATCTGAAACAGCTTGGCGCGCTGATGAAACACGCCCGGATTTACTTTGGCGTCGATTCAATGCCTATGCATCTGGCAAGCGCCGTCGGCACGCCCACCGTCGCGATTTTCGGGCCGACCGGCGCCATTAAGTGGTCGCCCTGGGGCGTATCGCATCGCGTTATCACTGCAGGCTTTACCTGCCAGCCCTGCGGTAAAGCAGGCTGCGGCGACAGCGGCGTCTCTGACTGCATCACCGCCATTACGCCTCAACAGGTGCTGAGCGCTATCGATACTCTGCTGCTGGAAACGCCTGCATGAAACTGGCCATCGTCAGACAGACCTGGAACCCTAACGGCGGCGCGGAGCGCTTTGTTTCGCGCGCGCTGAATGTGCTGTCGCAAAGCGGCGAGCTGGATGTCACGCTGATTGCCCGCCAGTGGGAAAGCGGCGCGGGCTGGCAAACGCTGACGGTCGATCCGCCGTTTCGCAATCGTAAAGCGCGTGAGGCCGGTTTTGCCGCCGCCGCCGCCGCGCAGTTTGCGGCATTTGATATCGTGCAAAGTCACGAGCGTATCCCGGGTGCCACGATTTTCCGCGCCGGCGATGGTGTGCACGCCGCCTGGCTTGAACAATACCATCGCATTCAGTCGCCGCTGGCACGCTGGGCGCAGTCCTTTAGCGCATATCATCGTTACATTCTCAAAGCGGAGCGCGAGATGTTTATGCATCCGAAACTTCGCAAAGTGATTTGTAACTCCCGAATGGTGCGCGACGATATCGCCCGCCGTTTCGGACTGGCGGATAATCAACTGACGGTGATTTATAACGGTGTTGATACGTCAGTGTTTCACCCCTCAGTACGTGAGCACACACTTCGAAGCGAGCTGGGTGTTCCGGCTGATGCGCCGGTACTCGCTTACGTCGGTTCCGGATTTGCCCGTAAAGGCGTTGCGGTAGCGCTGAAAGCGATAGTTGACCACCCCACCGTCTGGCTGCTGGTGGCCGGACGCGATAAACACGCGCGCCGTTTCGAAGCGCTGGCGCACAAGCTTGGCGTCGCGGCGCGCGTCAAATTCCTTGGCCCAATCGCGGATATCAAAACGGTGTATGGCAGCGCTGATGCCCTGATTTTACCCACGCTCTACGATCCGTTCCCCAACGTCTGCGTGGAAGCGCTCGCCTGCGGCCTGCCGCTGTTAACGAGCCACGGCTGCGGCGCAGCGGAATGGGTGCAGGAAGGTGAGAATGGCTGGGTGCGTGATGCGCTTGATGCGCCCGGCTATAGCGAGGCGATTGGTCAGTGGCTGACAGGGCGCGCCGCCGGGAAAGATTACACCAGCGCCGCGCGGCGCACCGCAGAGCCCTGGACGCTGGAAAGAATGGCCCAGGAACTCAATGCGCTTTATCGTGAACTGCTGGCCTGACGGCTGGCGTTTCGGAACACCTGCTCCATCGCATCCAGCATACAGTCACGCGTGAAATGGCTGCACAGGTACTCATAACCCTGCTGCGCCAGCCGCTCGCGCAGCGCCGCGTCGTCATAGAGCCGCATGATGGCGCCTTTTAACGCCTGCGCGTCCCGCTGGCCGACTAATAATCCGGTTTGATTATCAATGACGGCATCCGCCGTGCCGCCTGCGTCCGTGGCGATGGTCGCAACGCGCGACGCCAGCGACTGCAAAACGCCCTGCGGCACGCCTTCCATATCGTGCGACGGGCTCAGTGCAATATCAAACGCCGGAAACCACTTCTGCGGCTCGCGCTGATGCCCGGCCATTACCACACGTGTTTGCAACCCCAGCGCGGCAATTTCCTGCTCCAGCGCGGCGCGGTGCGGCCCTTCGCCAACAATCGCCAGCCGGATATGCGGATTATCGATTTGCGCCAGCGCCTGTAACAACACGCTATGGCCTTTGTTTGGACGCAAATGCGAGACCACGCCAAGCCAGAAATCGTCTTCACTCAGTCCGCAATCCTGACGCGCCGCGTGTTTATCGCCCGGCTTAAACCGCGCGGTATCGACGCCGCTTGGCACAGAAGTGCTGTGAGAAAGCGGCACGCCGATCTCTTCAAGCTGATGACGCAACGCTTCACCGGTCGTCACCACATGCGCGCAGGCGGTGCCAAACAACCATCGCGTCCCACGGTTATTTCGCGGCTTGCCGGAAGCGTGACGGGTACGCACCAGCGGCGGCGGGTTACGCAGCGTCGCGCTGGCCAGCGCGACAAGCCAGGTGTCAACGGAGTTGTGGCTATTGATAACGTCAATATGCCCTGCCTCATGTTTCAGCCACGCACGCAGGCGCAGCAGATTGGGAATTTTTTTACGACCGACAGGCAGATTGACGACCGTCAGGCCGGCGTCCCGCGCCAGCGCGTTCAGCGGTACCTCTTCAGGACAGACAATAGTGACCTGATGGCCGCGCGCCTGCATGCCGAGAGATTCGTTAATAATGCGCAGCGGCTGACCACCCTTTCCGCCGTCTGCTTCGGTATGAACGATATGCATAATCTTCCTGTTATTAGCCAGCGTGTCCGGCAGCACAATTATACCTTTGGCTTTATGAATACTTACAAACATTATCCTTCTTTATAGATATTATCTGTGCTACTTTGCCGTGCAATTTATTGTTTTTTCGCAGAGTCTTACGAGATATTTCTGAATTTTTAAGACCACATGTTAAGCAAACTGTCCTTACAAGTTGTTAATTTTTATGAACACTAAACGTAATGCTTTGTCCGGGCTTTTGTTCGTATCCGTACTGGCGCTTTGCTTTGTATGGCCTATTCCGAATGGAATGTTACCTTTCCATCGCAACGTCTTTATCTATCTTTCTATTGCGCTCACTGTTGGCCTGTTTTTTACGTCGTCTTCAGCTCGTCAGCATTTAAACATACCTAAAATCAAACCGGTGATGCTGTTCATCTGGTTACTGACGTTCTTTATTTTAATCAACGGTTTTATTGTTGCGCCTGATATTAAAGAAATGATCGGAACCTGGGACGGGCAATGGGTCAGACCCGTTTTACTTTTTACCTCGGGCATCCTGCTGATGCCGGTTTTACAGGACAGATTCCCTTCACTTACTGCCGCCAGGCTGTTCACGGCGGTGATCCTGTGTTTCTGGGGCGTTATCCTGATCCATTTACTGGACTCGCTTTATCTTTACTGGCGTGACGGAGTCATTCACTGGGGCGAGACGCGAATTGTGTTTAACCGCACCCGCATGAGCTTCCAGGTCAATATGATAACCGGCTTCTTGCTGGCGGAGTTACTGACGCGCAGTCTGCTGCATCAGCGCTTTATGACGCTAAAATCGCCGGTTCTGGTTTTGATGTTGCTTGCCAATCTACTATGCACCGCACTGGTCGACACCCGCTGGGGCACGATCGGCCTTGTGGGCAGCCTCTTTTCGACTTTTCTCCTGCTAAGCCTGCATAAGATGCGGCGTAGCAATGTGATTAAAGTGGGTAGCATTTTCCTGGCTATCGTCGTGGTGGCAGGCGCGCTGGTGGTGACTTCATGGAAAACCGACCCGCGCTGGGGCAGTCTGGAAGATGACGCCGAGACGGGCTGGAATGCCTCCTTCAATAGCTTCTGTTACAACAGAGCCACCGGAAAACATCCCGTTAATGACTTAGGCAAGCCGATCAATCATTCCAATGGCTGCCGCGCCAGCTTTTTCCATCAGGGCTGGAAACTGGTCGCAGAACATCCGTTCGGCATGGGGCCGCGTAAAGAGGCGTTTAATTACCTTTTACGTCACGACACTAATAATCAGCGTATTGATATCCCGCACAGTCATTATGGGCTTATTGAATTCGGGTTACAGAATGGTATCGCGGGCATCGCAGGCTGGCTGATATTGCTGGTCATGTGCTGGTATATCGGCTGGCGTGAATACCGCCACGGTAATACGATGCCAGGGCTTTTCTTGCTCTTGTTTACGATTGGTTTCTTCTCTCGTACCCTGGTTGACCATAACCTTAAAGACCATTATCTGGAGCAGTATATGATGCTGACAGGGCTGTTAATTGGGATTTGCGCCCTGCGCACGCCGCCAGAAGCGTCAACTAACCCTTCTTAAACGCAGGCTCGCGCCGGTAGCTTTCTTTATCGCTTCATAGATAATAGGCAGCCACCGGCGCAATGGCCTGGCGAACTTTTGACATCACATGCTGTCGAAACGCCGTTACGCCAGGTGAAAAGTGTTTATCTGTAAGACCCGGTATCCCACGGAGAAAGCATGTCTGATACCCCCCTTCTGAGTATCATTGTCGCGGTTTATAACGGCGAGAAGTTCCTGAGCGCCTTTTTTGACAGCATTAAAAGCCAGCAACTGGAAAGCGTTGAGCTCATCGTCGTGGACGACGGGTCGACCGACCGCTCCGCTGAAATTACCGAAAGCTACCGCGCGCAATTTCCGCGTTTTCAGCATGTAAAACAGGAAAATCAGGGCGTATCCGCCGCGCGTAATACCGGACTGGCACTGGCGCAAGGCCAATACCTGGCGTTTCCGGATATCGACGACGTTATCTACCCGACGCTTTATCCGCGCCTGCTCGATATCGCCACGCAAAATAATCTGGATGTCGCGACCTGTAACGGTACATACATTTATGATGACGGTCGTCCGGCGAAGAAGATTTTCCCCTCGGATCGGCTGACGTCTACCGGCGTACTGGATGGCCCTACCTGGCTGCAAATGGCGCTGAACTCACGCAAATTCCTGCATGTCACCTGGCTGAATATTTATCGCCACGACTTCATCAAACGCCATGGTTTCCGCTTCGAACATGGCCTGCGTCATCAGGATATTCCGTGGACCACCGAAGTGTTGCTGACGGCGCAGCGGGTGCAATATATCGACGAAACGCTGTATGACTACCTGATCCACGCCGCCTCGGTTTCCCATACGCCGGGCACCGATGACACGCGCATGCGTTCAGCTCGTCACTACATGAAAATTCTTGAGATGCTGAACGCCATTAATGAGCGTTATCCCGAACAGGTGAAACGTGTTCCGGCGTGTCACTGGCAGATAGCCAAAGAAGGGCTTGGGATCTTACATAGCATTAATAATATTGAAGATCCTGCGAAGAAACGCGAAATCACGCGCGAGCTTTTCGATCGGGGCATCTGGGAGATGATCTGGAAGAACGCGCGCGGCTTTAAACAGCGCTGGCGTCTGGGTCGTCGCTACTTCCGTCTTAAAAAATTAGTTACGACAATTTCCTGATGAATAAAATTAAACTACATGCCGTTTCACGTAGCGATTTTATCGCTAAAAACTACCCCGATTTTCAGTCGCTTGTCGATGCCCGCGTCAACCCGGACACCATTCCCGAGCGCTTTTACTGCGGTGGGCGCGGCGGCTGGACTTTCCAGACGGCCCTGACGCTGAATTATTACTATCCCGAGCGGGTAGAGGTGTCGTTTGGCTCTGAGTGCCGCCCCGATGCCATCAATTTAATGCATAACGACGATTTCGGCTCGCGCGTAAAACCCTGGAAAGGGCTCACCGTTGTTGCACGTGCTGACCGCCCGCCGGTTATCGGCTCAGACTATGTTGTAGAGCAAAATCCGCAATTCAAAAATCGCGGAAACAGAGTTTTTGTGCCGTACTGGCCACAGCCTGGCGTACAACCACGCGAACGCACCGATAATGACGTCCGCACGGTCGCTTATTTTGGCCGTGTCGATAGCTTCCCGGCGGAATTTGGCAGCGATGCCTTCAAACAGCGTCTTGCGGAACAGGGCATTACGCTGCGTATCTCGTTCAATAACTGGACCGATTATCGCGATGTGGACGTGTGCCTTAGCTTCAGGAAATCACACGATCATAAACTGGCGCGTAAGCCTGCCAGTAAACTGATTAACGGCTGGCTCGGAAAAACCGTCATGATTTGCGATGACGAACCCTCCTTCAACGCTATCCGCGAAAGCGAGCTGGACTACCTGATTGCCAAAACGCCGGACGAGGCTTTCAACGCCATTATGCGTCTGAAAAATGATCCTGAGCTCTTCCGGCGTATGCTGGAACAGGGTGAGAAACGCCTTGAGGTTTATTCTCGTCAGGCTGTTGCGGCGCGTTGGTACAGCCTGTTTGAAGAGATCTGGCAGAAAGGCGTTCACCAGCGCCCCACGGCCTTACGTGCGCTTCGCTTTGCGTTCGGTAAAGCCATTCGCCCTTTAACCAAAAAGATGTAATGACGGCCTAAGGTTCTTTTTCATGCTCTCTATTCTTTCTGGAGCTCGTCCGGTGTCGCCGCGTAATATCGTGCGCACGCTGGTACTGGCAGCGATAATTCTTGTTCTGTTTTCACTATCAGAAATCGCCATCCTGATGAAAGATAATGTCTATCGCCCTAAAGCGGATGATATGGCGTTATACCTCATTATTGCGTTACTGGCGGCTGCCAGTGCCCGCTTTTTCGTTACGCGGTTGCTGCTCGCAGTAACCTTTATCGTGCAAATCAGCGAGGCGATTTATTACACCTTCTACGGGCAGTTTTATGGCCCAAGCGAAGTCTGGCTCGCTTTCGTCGAAACCAAAGATATCGCCAGCGGCATTAGCGACAGCCTCAGTTCGTTAGGGATTTATTTTCTTATTATGCTGGTAGCCGTGCTGTTCTCGCTCTTTGCAGCACGCCGCCTGGCACCGGAATGGAAAAAGTGGCAAGCCTTGCCTTGCCTGCTGATTATTGTAGTGATGTTTGGCGGGCAGTTTTACAAAGCGATTAACGGGCAGATGTATAAATTTAACCCGGATCTGCGCCACTCTTTGCTACGTAACGGCCTCTCTGCGATGAGCTTTAGCTCCATTCGTCTCATTCCGGAGGCGATTTCCGGCGAAAATCAGCAAATAGCGCATTACGAGCCGTATCAGGTGACGCCGGTACCGGGTTATCAGCAAGGTAAATATTCCGTCATTCTGGCGATTGGCGAAAGTCTGAACCCTCACCATGTCAGCGCCCTGGGTTACGAACGTGATACCACACCAGAGCTTTCCGCACTGATGAAACAGTATCAGGGCTCCTCAAGTATTTTGATTTCCAATGCGGTGTCGACACGTGTTGCTATTCCCATGCTGGTGAATAACCTGCGCGAGCCGGATAACTATTTTGCTTACAAATCAAAAGCAGCAAATCTGTTCGCCAATGCGAAAAAGCAAGGCTATCAGACGGCATTTATTTCCGCGCAAGGGCTGGAAGGCCTGAGTAACTGGATCGGTATTCATAATATTGATCACTGGGAAGATACGCAGATCCGCCCGGCGCCGGATGTCGGTGCCGATCGCGTACTGACGCCTTCTGTAGAAGCCTCACCTGTGGATTACACGAAGCCATTTTTGATGGTGCTTAACAGTCGCGCGCCGCATATTCCCTATGAAAGAAACATTCCGCAGGGTTTTGCGAAATTCTCCACACCGAAGCTTAGCGATGATGTCGCGCAAAAGAAAAACGAGTACGACGACGCGGTACGCTATTACGATAAAGAACTGGCATCAGCTATCCGCACCGTGATGGCAAAATCGAAGCTACCCGTTCTGGTCTTCATTACTTCGGATCACGGTGAACGTGTGGGCGATGGCGGCCTGTTTGGTCACTCAGTGGTAGAGATGCCTATTGCGCAGGTGCCTTTTATCTATTTCAGCAACGATCCGGCTTATCGGTTGAATGCGCTCACCACGCAACCCCCGCGTAACCACTACCAACTGGCGACACTGATTAACAAAGCGCTCGGATTTACTGTAACGAACCCGAATCAAACCGATGACAGCTTTTTCATTACGGGGGGCGACATTCGCGGTCTTTCGGAACGTATTACCTACCATCTGGATGCAGTAGCACCGCCTGCGCACTGATCTTTTTCCTGTCAGATCCTGACACTGCGGGCGGTGGCCGCCGCCCGCTTCTTCCTCTCCAGGCTTATCTGTATACTTCACGCAGGCAAAACTCTCCTGTTGGCGCCAAAACAATAGCTTTACCCCGGTGAAATGCTTAGAATTTGCCCGCCGATAAAGAAAATAACGGATATTAGCTTGGAATCGTTGTATACCGCTCTGCTCTACCTGATACAGCCTTTTGTCTGGGTGCGGCTTTTACTCCGCAGCCGTAAAGCCCCTGCCTATCGCAAACGATGGGGGGAGCGCTATGGCTTTTGTCAGGGAAAAGTGTTGCCGGACGGTATCCTGCTGCACTCGGTGTCGGTGGGCGAAACCCTTGCGGCCATTCCGCTGGTGCGCGCGCTGCGTCACCGCTATCCGTCGCTGCCCATTACCGTTACCACGATGACGCCAACAGGCTCTGAGCGCGTACAGTCGGCGTTCGGCAAAGACGTGCATCACGTTTATCTGCCTTACGATTTGCCCTGCGCCATGAACCGTTTTCTGGAAACCGTGCGCCCGAAACTGGTGATCGTCATGGAAACCGAGCTGTGGCCGAATATGATTTCCGCGCTGCATCAGCGCAAAATTCCGCTGGTTATCGCCAATGCCCGCCTTTCCGAACGCTCCGCTAAAGGCTATCAAAAGCTTGGCGGGTTTATGCGCCGCCTGCTTGCGAAAATTACGCTCATCGCCGCGCAGAATGATGAAGACGCCAGCCGTTTTACCGCGCTGGGTCTGAAACGCAACCAGCTGGCGGTCACCGGCAGCCTGAAATTCGATATCTCCGTAACGCCTGAGCTTGCGGCACGCGCGATTACGCTGCGCCGCCAGTGGGCACCACGCCGCCAGGTCTGGATCGCGACCAGCACTCACGACGGTGAAGAGGCGGTTATTCTGCAGGCGCACCGCCAGTTGCTGGAAACGTTTCCCGATCTCTTGTTGATTCTGGTGCCGCGCCATCCGGAGCGCTTCAAAGACGCGCGCGATATGGTACAGAAAGCAGGCTTTAGCTTTACGATGCGCAGTACTGGCGAAATTCCCTCCGGCAGCACGCAGGTGGTGATTGGCGATACGATGGGCGAACTGATGCTCCTGTATGGCATCGCCGATCTGGCGTTTGTCGGCGGCAGCCTTGTCGAACGCGGCGGCCACAACCCGCTGGAGCCTGCCGCGCACGCCATTCCGGTGCTGATGGGTCCGCATACCTTTAACTTTAAAGATATCTGCGCCAAATTGCAGGAAGCCGACGGGCTTATCACCGTGACCGACGCCGATTCGCTGGTAAAAGAGATCGCCACACTGCTGACTGACGAAGATTATCGCCTCTGGTATGGCCGTCACGCGGTGGAAGTGCTGCACCAGAATCAGGGCGCGCTACAGCGACTGTTGCAGTTACTGCAGCCTTACCTTCCGCAGCGGAGCCACTAATGCGCGCACGCCTCTCGGTGGTGATGATCGCCAAAAACGCGGCGTCGCTGCTGCCGGATTGTCTCGCTTCCGTGGCCTGGGCCGATGAAATTGTGGTGCTGGATTCCGGCAGCAGTGATGACACGGTCGCCGTCGCTACCGCCGCCGGTGCAAAAGTCTTTACCGAAAGCGACTGGCAGGGCTACGGCATTCAGCGTCAGCGTGCCCAGCAGTACGCCAGCGGCGACTACATTTTGATGATCGATACTGACGAGCGCGTAACGCCCGAGCTGGCGCAGGCGATTCATCAGGTGCTTGAAAACCCCGACCCGCAGGCGGTGTACAGCATCGCCCGCCGCAATCTGTTTCTGGGCCGCTTTATGCGCCACAGCGGCTGGTATCCCGATCGCGTCACCCGCCTCTATGCGCGCGAGCGCTATCGCTATAATGACAATCAGGTGCATGAATCGCTCGATGCGCCAGGTGCGCGCGTGGTGACACTTTCCGGCGATCTGCTGCACCTGACCTGCCGCGATTTCGCGAGCTTCCAGCGCAAACAGCTCAATTACGCCACCGCCTGGGCGCAGGAGCGCCATCAGCAAGGTAAAAAGGTTTCGGTGCCTGGCATTTTCGGACGCACGCTGGCGGCATTCTGCAAGACGCTTATCCTGCGCGCTGGCGTGCTGGATGGCCGCCAGGGCTGGCTGCTGGCGGTTGTTAACGCCCAGTACACCTTCAACAAATATACCGAGCTGTGGGCGCTGAACCGCGGCTTTACGGAAAAGTAACGCTATGACCACTCGCGCGATTTACCCCGGTACTTTCGACCCGATAACCAACGGTCATCTCGATATCATCACCCGTGCGGCCAGCATGTTTGACGAGCTGATCCTGGCGGTCGCGGCCAGCCCGCATAAAAAGACGATGTTTTCGCTGGATGAACGCGTAGCGCTGGCGCAGCAAGCCGCGGCGCATCTGCAAAATGTCAGCGTGACCGGCTTTAGCGATCTGATGGCGAACTTTGCACAGACACAGCAGGCCAATGTTCTGGTGCGCGGTTTACGTACCGCGGGCGATTTCGAATATGAGATGCAGCTGGCGCATATGAACCGTCATCTGATGCCAACGCTTGAAAGCGTTTTTCTGATGCCGTCGAAGGAATGGTCGTTTATCTCATCAAGTCTGGTGAAGGAAGTGGCGCGTCACCAGGGCGACGTCTCCCACTTCCTGCCTGCACACGTTCATCAGGCGCTGCTCGAAAAGCTGCGTTAATCACTTCTGACAGCGTCGGCACCAGTAGGTGCGGCGCTGGGCATGTTTCCCCGCCAGAATCGGCGTGCCGCACACCCGGCACGGTTCGCCTTCGCGCCCGTAGACTTGCAACTCCTGCGCGAAATAGCCCGGTTTGCCGTCGCTTTGCAGAAAATCGCGAAGCGTGGTGCCGCCCTGCTCAATCGATCGTAACAGTACCGCTTTGATCGCCTGCGCCAGCAGTTCGCACTCTTTTTCTGACAGCGACGAAGCCAGCCGATCGGGGTGGATCCCGGCCGCAAACAGCGACTCACTGGCGTAGATGTTGCCGACACCCACCACCAGCTTGTTATCCATCAGCCAGGGTTTAATCGCGACTTTCTTTTTCGCACATTTTTCACGCAGGTACGCGCCGTTAAAGGCATCGCTTAGCGGCTCCGGCCCCAGATGCGCCAGCACATTATGGCCTTCGAGTTCACGCGTCCACAGCCAGGCGCCGAAACGGCGCGGATCGGTGTAGCGCAGCACTTTGCCGTTGCTCATCACGAGGTCAACATGATCGTGCTTCTCGGCCGGGCGCTCCTCCGGCAGGATGCGCAGGCTGCCGGACATGCCAAGGTGGATGATTATCCAGCCATCCGGCAGTTCGAGCAGCAGGTATTTGGCGCGACGCTGCACGCTGAGAATGGGTTTATCGCTTAGCGCGTGGATTTCGTCGGACACCGGCCAGCGCAGGCGGCCATTACGCACAACGGCGTGCAATATTGTTTCGCCAACCAGATGCGGTTCAATCCCGCGACGGCTGGTTTCCACCTCAGGTAATTCAGGCATAGCGTCTCTCGCGTGAGTTCATTAACAGGGAGCGGTAACAGAAGATATGAGGGCGGTTCGGAAAACAAAAAACCCCGCCGGAGCGGGGTTTTTGTACAAAGCAGACAAAAATCTTATTTGATTTTAGCTTCTTTGTAGAGAACGTGCTGACGGACAACCGGATCGAATTTCTTCAGTTCCAGTTTTTCCGGCTTAGTACGTTTGTTCTTCGTGGTGGTATAGAAGTGACCAGTACCAGCAGAAGAAACCAGCTTGATTTTCTCGCGAATACCTTTAGCCATGATTTATTTCCTCTAAGTACTTAGTACTTTTCGCCACGGGCACGCAGTTCAGAAAGAACTACATCGATGCCTTTTTTATCAATTACACGCATACCTTTAGCAGATACGCGCAGAGTAACGAAACGCTTTTCGCTCTCAACCCAGAAACGGTGAGAGTGCAGGTTCGGCAGAAAACGGCGTTTAGTCGCGTTCAGTGCGTGGGAACGGTTGTTACCGGTCACCGGACGCTTGCCAGTTACTTGGCAGACTCGGGACATGTCTATTCTCCAAAAATCAAATTAGCTCGAGCTTCGTATAGGGTGTTGGCAGCCTCGTCAGGCCTGATGGCCCAGTCTGGCGGTTCAATGGAACTCGCATTGCCAGGCCCACATGCCAAACCCGAGATTCTCAAAGGTGGCGTAGTATACGCTGCCGGGGCCGTCTGCTCAAGTCCCGAACAGATAAAGATCGCTAAGGATCGCCACGTCTGGCTTATATCCACCCACGTTCGGCGAAAGAAACGTATTCTCCACGCCCAATGACCAGATGGTCAAGTACCCGAATGTCCACCAGCTGGCAGCTTTTCACGATGCGCTCGGTCACCATTTTATCCGCCCGGCTGGGCTCGGCGCGCCCGGAAGGGTGATTGTGCGCCAGGATAATCCCGGCGGCGTTGAGCCGCACCGCTTCACGGACGATTTCACGTGGATGCACTTCCACATGGCTGAGCGTGCCGGTGAACAGCGTATTCTGCCTGATGATGCGGTTCTGGCTGTCGAGAAAAATCACCAGAAACACTTCGCGCTCCTGCTCCGCAAGCTGGCTTTCCAGAAAGTCGCGGGTAATCGTCGGGCTCAACAGCGCTGTCTCTTCGCAAGGGCGCGAGCGATAGTAGCGACGCGCCAGTTCGCCGATGGCTTTAAGCTGCGCATATTTCGCCATGCCGACGCCGCCGATATCCCGAAATGGCCGGATATCCGCCGACAATAGCCCGTAGAGCGAACCGAAATGCGCCAGCAGCCGTTTTGCCAGCGTCATAACATCCATGCCTGGAGTCCCGGTACGCAAGAAAATCGCCAGCAATTCTTCGTCGCTTAAATCGGCCGCGCCATAACGCATCAGCTTTTCCCGCGGCCCGTTGTCCATTTTCACTATGGTCTTCCCTGCCCTGTGTCGCGCCGCCATTATCCACTTGTGGTCAGAGCCTGGCGACAGCGGGTTTTCATCCCTGCGCGACGTCTCGCAAAGTTTAAATTTCATACCGCCGCGCAGGTTTTGGGATTGTGATAAAATGCCCGCTTTCCAGAAAGTGACAGGAAGAGAAGACCATGGGCCTTGCCGGTAAAAAAATCGTTCTGGGCGTCAGCGGCGGCATTGCGGCGTATAAAACGCCGGAACTGGTACGCCGTCTGCGCGAGCGCGGCGCGGAAGTGCGCGTCGCAATGACCGAAGCCGCAAAAGCGTTCATAACGCCGCTGAGCCTGCAGGCCGTTTCCGGCTACCCGGTGTCAGACAGCCTGCTCGACCCGGCTGCCGAAGCCGCGATGGGCCATATTGAACTCGGCAAATGGGCGGATTTAGTGATTCTTGCGCCTGCCACCGCCGATCTCATCGCGCGTGTCGCCGCGGGTATGGCAAACGATCTGGTGACGACAATTTGCCTCGCCACGCCGTCGCCTGTCGCGGTCGTCCCGGCGATGAATCAGCAGATGTACCGTAATATCGCGACGCAGCAGAATATTGAGCGGCTCGCCTCGCGCGGTCTGCGCATCTGGGGGCCGGACAGCGGCAGCCAGGCCTGCGGCGATGTGGGGCCTGGCCGTATGCTCGACCCGTTAGAGATAGTCGAGCTGGCCGCTAACCACTTCGCGCCTGTCAACGATCTGCAACATCTCAACATCATGATTACCGCGGGTCCGACCCGTGAGCGGCTCGATCCGGTGCGCTATATCACCAACGACAGCTCCGGCAAAATGGGGTTCGCGATTGCAGCAGCGGCGAGCGCCCGCGGCGCGCGCGTTACGCTGGTGGCAGGGCCAGTCGCCCTGCCGACGCCGCCAGGGGTTGAGAGAATCGATGTCGAGAGCGCACTGGAGATGGAAGCCGCCGTGCAGCAGCGCGCCCAGCAGCAGCAGATTTTCATCGGTTGCGCAGCCGTGGCGGACTACCGGGCAGAGACGATTTCTTCCGAAAAAATAAAAAAACAGGGCGATGAGCTGACGCTGAAAATGGTGAAAAATCCCGATATTGTCGCAGGCGTCGCGGCGCTCTCGCAAAATCGCCCTTATGTTGTCGGGTTTGCTGCCGAAACAAATAATGTGGAAGAATATGCGCGGCAAAAACGCCAGCGCAAAAACCTTGATCTGATTTGCGCGAACGATGTGTCGCAAGCCGGTCATGGCTTTAATAGTGATACCAACGCTTTGCATCTTTTCTGGCAGGAGGGAGATAAAGTCTTACCGCTTGAGCGGAAGGCGCTCCTTGGCCAACGTTTACTGGACGAGATTGTTACCCGTTATGATGAAAAAAATCGACGTTAAGATTCTGGACCCGCGCGTGGGCGAGCAATTCCCGCTGCCGACGTATGCCACCTCTGGCTCAGCAGGTCTCGATCTGCGCGCCTGCCTGGACGAGTCCGTTGAACTGGCGCCGGGTGCGACAACGCTCCTGCCAACCGGCCTGGCCATTCATATCGCCGATCCCTCGCTTGCCGCTGTGATTCTGCCGCGCTCGGGCCTTGGGCATAAACATGGCGTAGTGCTGGGCAACCTGGTCGGGCTTATCGATTCTGACTACCAGGGGCAGCTGATGGTTTCCGTGTGGAACCGCGGCCAGCAGAGCTTCACGATTGAACCCGGCGAGCGCATCGCGCAAATGGTGTTTGTACCCGTCGTGCAGGCGGAATTTAATCTGGTGGAAGACTTTACCGCCACCGATCGCGGCGAAGGCGGCTTCGGGCACTCCGGGCGTAAATAAGCCGCCCGCGTAACCGCGCATTCCTTAAGTTAAATAAAGCGAGATGATTACCGCAGGCGAAAGCCTGCGGACGCTTTGTGGATGCTCGCCTGGCAAGTGATTATTTTTCAGGGGTATTTTAAAACATGGCAGAAAAACAAACCGCGAAAAGGAACCGTCGCGAAGAAATACTTCAGTCTCTGGCGCAGATGCTTGAATCCAGCGATGGCAGCCAACGTATCACGACCGCAAAGCTCGCGGCTTCCGTTGGCGTTTCCGAAGCGGCGCTGTATCGCCACTTCCCCAGTAAAACGCGCATGTTCGACAGCCTGATTGAGTTTATTGAAGACAGCCTGATCACCCGCATTAATCTGATTCTGAAAGATGAAAAAGAGACGCTTAACCGTCTGCGTCTGATTGTGTTACTTATCCTCGGTTTCGGTGAGCGCAACCCCGGGCTGACCCGCATTCTCACCGGCCATGCGTTAATGTTTGAACAGGATCGTCTGCAAGGACGCATTAATCAGCTGTTTGAGCGTATTGAAGCCCAGTTGCGTCAGGTGCTGCGCGAGAAAAAAATGCGCGAAGGCGAAGGCTATGCGACTGACGAAGCGTTGCTGGCAAGCCAGCTGCTGGCGTTTTGCGAAGGGATGCTGTCGCGCTTTGTGCGCAGCGAATTCCGCTACAGCCCGACGGCGGATTTCGAAGCCCGCTGGCCGTTACTGGCCGCGCAGCTGCAATAAAAACGACGCAAATTAAGCAAAAGGCCGGATATCCGGCCTTTTTCGTTTCTGTCAGACGCCGTACTGCTGGCGATACGCCTCTACGGCAGCCAGATGGTTGGCCATTTCCGGCTTTTCCGCCAGATAAGCGATGAGATCATTTAGCGTAATAATCGCAATCACCTGACAGCCGTAATCGCGCTCCACTTCCTGAATGGCGGAAAGCTCGCCGCGTCCGCGCTCCTGCCTGTCGAGGGAAATCATTACGCCGGCAAGCGTCGCGCCGTTCGCCTGGATAATCTCCATCGATTCACGAATCGCAGTACCGGCGGTAATCACATCATCCACCAGCATAACGCGGCCCTGAAGCGGGCTGCCGACCAGGTTGCCGCCTTCACCGTGGTCTTTGGCTTCTTTGCGGTTAAAGCAGTACGGCACGTCGCGTTCGTGATGCTCTGCGAGTGCGACGGCAGTCGTGGTGGCAATAGGAATGCCTTTATAAGCCGGACCGAACAGCAGATCGAAATCGACGCCGGAATCGACCAGCGCCTCAGCATAAAAACGGCCCAGCAGCGCCAGATCGCGCCCGGTATTAAATAAACCGGCATTAAAAAAGTAAGGGCTCTGGCGCCCGGATTTCAGCGTGAACTCACCAAATTTAAGCACCTGTTTGTTAAGGGCGAATTCAATAAACTGGCGCTGATACGGTTTCATGGCTTTGCTCCTCAAATAGCATATTGCAGGCATAAAAAAGGCGACTCTTCAGTCGCCTTAAAAATCAGTTTGCTAACGCCGCCTTCTGCGACGCCACGATCGACTCGATTCCCCCGCGGGCCAGCGCCAGCAAGTCGAGCAACTCCTCATGGGTGAAGGGCTCACCTTCCGCGGTACCCTGCACTTCAATCATGCGGCCATCTTCGGTCATGACAACGTTCATATCGGTTTCGGCCGCAGAATCTTCTACATATTCCAGATCGCATACCGCTTCACCGTTGACGATGCCCACGGAGACCGCCGCCACCATCCCTTTCATCGGGTTGGTTTTCAGCTTGCCTGCCGCGACCAGTGCGTTCAGCGCATCAGCCAGCGCTACGCAGGCTCCCGTGATGGACGCCGTGCGGGTGCCGCCGTCAGCCTGAATAACATCGCAGTCGAGGGTAATCGTAAACTCGCCAAGCGCTTTAAGATCCACTGCCGCACGCAGCGAACGGGCAATCAGACGCTGGATTTCAAGGGTACGCCCGCCCTGTTTGCCTTTCGCCGCTTCACGGGCGTTACGGGTATGGGTCGCGCGCGGCAGCATGCCATATTCGGCAGTGATCCAGCCCTGCCCCTGGCCTTTCAGGAAGCGTGGCACGCCTTCTTCAATGGAGGCGGTGCAGAGAACTTTAGTATCGCCAAACTCAACCAGCACGGAGCCTTCTGCGTGTTTAGTGTAATGACGGGTCAGGGTAACTGGGCGCACTTCTGATGCGCTACGGCCTGCTGGACGCATGGGCATATCTCCGGCTTGTTAACGAATGTGGCTGCGCATTATACGGGCTGAAAGCGCTTATTCCTATCCTGTCAGACTTACGGTAGCTATAATCCCCTCATTCACATCAGAAAACGGGTACTTCTATGATCCGCAGTATGACCGCCTACGCCCGGCGAGAAATTAAGGGTGACTGGGGCAGCGCCACCTGGGAGCTGCGTTCAGTGAACCAGCGCTACCTGGAAACCTATTTTCGTCTGCCGGAGCAGTTCCGCAGCCTTGAGCCCGTGGTGCGCGAGCGCATCCGTACCCGTCTGACACGCGGTAAAATCGAGTGTAGCCTGCGTTTTGAGCCCGATGCCAGCGCGCAGGGTGAGCTTATCCTCAACGAAAAACTGGCGAAGCAGCTGGTTTCTGCCGCTAACTGGGTAAAACTGCAAAGCGATGAAGGCGAAATCAACCCGGTCGATATTCTGCGCTGGCCGGGTGTCATGGCCGCTCAGGAGCAGGACCTTGATGCTATCGCCGCCGACATTCTCGCCGCGCTCGACGGCGCACTTGACGATTTCATCGTCGCTCGCGAAACCGAAGGCCAGGCGCTGAAAGCGCTTATCGAACAACGTCTCGAAGGCGTCAGTGCTGAAGTCGCCAAAGTACGTGCGCATATGCCGGAAATCCTTCAGTGGCAGCGCGAACGCCTGGTGTCGAAGCTCGAAGAAGCGCAGGTGCAGCTTGAAAATAACCGCCTGGAGCAAGAGCTGGTGATGATGGCGCAGCGTATTGATGTCGCGGAAGAACTCGACCGCCTCGAAGCGCACGTTAAAGAAACCTATAACATCCTGAAGAAAAAAGAGGCCGTCGGTCGTCGGCTGGACTTCATGATGCAGGAATTTAACCGTGAATCGAACACGCTGGCGTCGAAGTCGATTAACGCTGAAGTGACTAATTCCGCTATTGAACTCAAAGTATTAATTGAGCAGATGCGCGAGCAGATTCAGAACATCGAATAAGTTTTAAAAGGCCCGTCAGGGCCTTTTTTCCTTACAGCCACACCCATTCTCGCCTTTTACTCACTTCTCTTTTTGCCTTAAAAAAACTAATCCGAAAGCGCTTGCCTTAGAAAATCTCAATCGTGATGCCATTCACGAATCGTTACCCTTTGCAGCCGATTTGGGGGGAACGATGTTACTGCATGTACTTTATTTAATTGGCATTACCGCAGAGGCAATGACCGGCGCTCTGGCGGCAGGCCGTCGCCGCATGGATACTTTCGGCGTCATTATCATCGCGACGGCAACCGCGCTTGGCGGCGGTTCCGTCCGGGATATCTTACTTGGCCACTACCCGCTGGGCTGGGTAAAACACCCGGAATATGTCGTGATCGTCGCCGCTGCCGCGGTGATCACCACGTTTGCCGCGCCCGTGATGCCTCACCTGCGGCGTCTTTTTCTGGTGCTGGACGCGCTGGGGCTTGTCGTTTTCTCCATTATCGGCGCGCAAATCGCACTGGATATGGGCGAAGGCCCAATCATCGCCTCGATAGCCGCTGTTGTAACGGGCGTCTTTGGCGGCGTATTACGCGACATGTTCTGTAAACGTATCCCGCTCGTCTTTCAAAAAGAGCTGTACGCAGGCATCTCTTTCGCCGCCGCGGTGCTGTATATCGCCCTGGAGCACTATGTCTCAAGCCACGATGTTGTGGTGATAGCAACTCTGCTGTTCGGCTTTACTGCTCGTCTGTTAGCGCTGCGCTTTCGCCTCGGGCTACCGGTTTTTCATTACCGCGCCGGGACACACTGAGAGGCTGTCCGCATCGTCGCACCCGTAATTTATGGCAACGCGAAGCCGTCAATTCGCTGAGCTGCCAGCCATTCGGCCAGCGCAGCGATATCCGGGTGGTGGATATAACTGACAAGCTGGCGCGCACGTTCGGCACCAACACCAGGAAGCGTCTGCCAGCTTCGCTCATCACGTGCCTGTAGCTGATGCCATTTGCTATCTGTCAGCGCCTGCCAGGCCCGTGCGGGTAAAGGTAACCCAAGCGCCTTTACCCAGCGCTGAAAAGGCTGCTGACGGGTCAGGTTGAACTGATGCCAGAGCTGTGCCGCGCGCTGCGCGCTAAAACCCGGTGTTTGTTTTAAGGCATCAACGCTGAGCGCAAGCCAGGAAAAGAGATGCTCAAAATGATGGTGCTCTGATAACTGACGCCACGTTGCCTCACCCATGCCCGCGAGATCAAATACGGGCTTTCCGCTAAGCCAGACCAGACGTGAAATAAACTGCTCTTCGCAACCGGTGGTGTCATACAGACAGCTCAGCGTATCGAAACGTGCGGTTGGCGGCACTGGCTTAATACGCTGCGTTGGCCGCCAGATAACCGCATCCAGCCGTGGAATACCCTGTCCTGCCAGGCTGACTTCCACCTGATCGCCCTCAGCCAGATCGAGTTTTTCCCAGCGCGCCAGCGAACCTATACTCACTTTAGACACCTGTTTATCATCAAGCGTTACCGGCTCCAGTTGGGCCACAACGCTTATTTTGCCGGTCCGACCAACAGCAAAACGCAGCGCTTTAATTTCTGTTATTTGTTTCGCAGGCGGATATTTCCATGCCACAACCCATGAGCCTTCGCCCGGACGCCAGCTTTTTCCGGGCGGCTCCCTGCCTTCGCGAATTACGACACCATCGGTCACAAAGGGCAGAGGCTCGCTGAACCATTGCTCACGCAGGCGCGTGACTTCTGAAACTGAATGTACCGGCTTACTCCAGGCGCGCGCTAACGGAAATCCGCCCTGCGCCAGCGCGGACAACCGCGCCTCCATCGCTTTCGGGCCATCCGGCCACGCCCAGATAAACAGATCCAGATCGTTTAGCACTGATGACACCGTACTACGCATCATTGCCCCCGCCACCTGCCCTCGTGCGTTGATGCCACCATCCTGCTGCTGACGATGCTCTGTCTGGCGCAGGAAAAGCTCGCCCTGTAACACGCTGTCAGCCAGCTCACCTGTTACCTGCAAAGGTATTGCCGGAATATGTCGGGCCCGCGCCGTCCAGTCCTCGCCCCGCTCGCCGTCGCCACGACTGATAACCTGTTGCAGTTTGCCTTTCCGGTACACCAGCGAAACCGCCACACCATCCACCTTCGGTTGTACCCACAGATCCGTTTTGCCGTGCATCCATTGCGAAAGTGAGATGGCATCTTTGAGCTTTTGCACACCAGTATGCGCGACAGGATGGCGCGTGCGTCCTGCGGCAAGCGCCACTGGCGCGTCGTTGACTACTGGCAGCGCAAAACAGGTCTGCCATGCACGAAGTCTTTGACGCATGCTGTCATATACCGCGTCGCTGACCTTATTTTCTCCATGCAGCCAGTACGCTTCATCCCAGCGCGTCAGCTGGTTTTCCAGCGCCGCGACCTCCTGTTGTGCCTGCTGCGGCGTCCAGTCAGGACAGGCCGCATAAGCGCCTGCGGATGCCAGACCGGTAAGCAGTAAGAAAATCGTAATACGCACATTTCACCCCCTTCGCTTTTCTGCCGGGACGGTAATACATGACGTTGTCTGGCCGCGATGGGAGTTGTTACGTTTTACGAGAGGTTTTCCAGGGATTTTCGCTGATTGCATAAACGAGACAATTTTTCTGGATATTGCCTCGCAAAATTGCGCAAAGCGACGTGAACCCTGCGACAAAGACTACGCCAGCGTAGCGCGACGTGTATAATAAGGCGGTATACGCACCTCTTATCGCATACCAACAGACGTAAAACCACATGGCTCAAGGCACGCTTTATATTGTTTCCGCTCCCAGTGGCGCGGGTAAATCCAGCCTTATTCAGGCTTTTTTGAAGACGCAACCGCTTTATGACTCTCAGGTGTCGGTGTCGCATACCACGCGCAATCCGCGTCCTGGCGAAGTTCATGGCGAGCACTACTATTTCGTTAATCACGACCAGTTTAGGGCGATGATTGCTGAAGACGCGTTTCTTGAACATGCGGAAGTGTTTGGCAACTATTACGGCACGTCACGCGCTGCGATTGAGCAGGTACTGGCGACCGGCGTCGATATTTTCCTGGATATCGACTGGCAGGGCGCGCGGCAGATCCGTGAAAAAATGCCTCAGGCGCGCAGTATTTTCATCCTGCCGCCGTCAAAGGAAGAGCTGAACCGCCGCCTCCGTGGTCGTGGTCAGGATAGCGAAGAGGTGATTGCAAAACGTATGGCGCAGGCCGTGGCGGAAATGAGCCACTATGCGGAGTACGATTACCTTATCGTGAATGACGATTTTGATACCGCGCTGGCTGACTTAAAAATCATCCTGCGCGCCGAACGTCTGCGTATGAGCCGCCAGAAGCAGCGACATGACGCTTTAATCACCAAACTATTGGCAGACTGAGCGTAGTTTCAGTATTATGCCCAGTCATTTCTTCACCTGTGGAGCTTTTTAAATATGGCACGCGTAACTGTTCAGGACGCTGTAGAGAAAATTGGTAACCGTTTTGACCTGGTGCTGGTCGCCGCGCGTCGCGCTCGTCAGATGCAGGTGGGCGGTAAAGATCCGCTGGTACCGGAAGAAAACGATAAAACCACCGTTATTGCGCTGCGTGAAATCGAAGAAGGTCTGATTAACAACCAGATCCTCGACGTGCGTGAGCGCCAGGAGCAGCAGGAGCAGGAAGCCGCAGAACTGCAGGCCGTTACCGCTATCGCTGAAGGCCGTCGTTAATCACTAGTGCGGGTAGCCCTTGTATCTGTTTGAAAGCCTGAATCAGCTGATTCAACAATACCTGCCTGCGGACCAGATTAAGCGTCTGCAGCAGGCCTATCTCGTTGCACGTGATGCTCACGAGGGACAGACACGTTCAAGTGGCGAACCTTACATCACTCATCCAGTAGCCGTGGCCTGTATTCTGGCCGAGATGAAGCTCGACTATGAAACGCTCATGGCTGCGCTACTGCATGATGTGATTGAAGATACACCTGCTACCTACCAGGACATGGAACAGCTGTTCGGTAAAAGCGTTGCCGAGCTGGTGGAAGGGGTATCGAAGCTTGATAAGCTGAAATTCCGCGACAAGAAAGAGGCGCAGGCCGAAAACTTTCGCAAAATGATCATGGCGATGGTGCAGGATATCCGCGTCATTCTGATCAAACTCGCTGACCGCACCCATAATATGCGCACGCTGGGCTCTCTGCGCCCGGATAAACGTCGCCGCATCGCCCGTGAAACTCTTGAAATCTACAGCCCGCTCGCTCACCGCCTCGGTATTCATCATCTGAAAACCGAACTGGAAGAGCTGGGATTCGAAGCGCTTTACCCTAACCGTTACCGCGTTATTAAAGAGGTCGTTAAGGCTGCGCGCGGCAACCGTAAAGAGATGATTCAGAAGATACTTTCTGAAATCGAAGGGCGTTTGCAGGAAGCAGGCATTCCGAGCCGCGTCAGCGGCCGCGAAAAACATCTTTACTCCATCTACTGCAAAATGGTGCTTAAAGAGCAGCGTTTTCACTCGATCATGGATATCTACGCGTTTCGCGTGATCGTGAAAGATGTTGATACCTGCTACCGCGTGCTTGGTCAGATGCATAGCCTTTATAAGCCGCGTCCCGGCCGTATGAAAGATTACATCGCCATTCCTAAGGCGAACGGCTATCAGTCGCTTCATACCTCAATGATTGGTCCGCACGGCGTACCGGTCGAAGTGCAGATCCGCACCGAGGATATGGACCAGATGGCGGAGATGGGGGTGGCGGCGCACTGGGCTTATAAAGAGCACGGCGAGAGCAGCACCACCGCGCAGATCCGCGCCCAGCGCTGGATGCAGAGCCTGCTGGAGCTGCAGCAGAGCGCAGGCAGTTCCTTTGAATTTATCGAGAGCGTTAAATCCGATCTCTTCCCGGATGAGATTTACGTTTTCACACCAGAAGGGCGCATTGTCGAGTTGCCTGCGGGTGCGACGCCTGTTGATTTCGCCTATGCGGTACACACCGATATCGGCCACGCCTGCGTCGGCGCACGCGTCGATCGCCAGCCCTATCCGCTGTCTCAGTCGCTTTCCAGCGGTCAGACGGTAGAAATTATTACTGCCCCGGGCGCTCGCCCGAACGCCGCATGGCTCAATTTTGTCGTCAGCTCCAAAGCGCGCGCTAAAATTCGCCAGATGCTGAAAAACCTCAAGCGCGATGACTCGGTGAGCCTTGGTCGCCGTCTGCTGAACCATGCACTGGGCGGCAGTCGCAAGCTTGCAGAAATTCCGCCGGAGCATATCCAGCGTGAGCTTGAGCGTATGAAGCTCGCAACACTTGACGATCTGCTGGCGGAAATCGGTCTCGGCAACGCCATGAGCGTGGTGGTCGCGAAAAACCTGCTGCAGGGCGAAGCTACTGCCAGCAACCAGCCGAACGTGCCCGCATCCGGCCACAGCCATCTGCCAATCAAAGGCGCGGATGGCGTGTTGATTACCTTCGCGAAATGTTGTCGTCCGATTCCAGGCGACCCGATCGTGGCACATGTCAGCCCGGGCAAAGGCCTCGTTATCCATCATGAATCCTGCCGGAACATCCGTGGCTATCAGAAAGAGCCCGAGAAATTTATGGCGGTCGAATGGGATAAAGAGACCGAGCAGGAGTTTATCACCGAGATCAAGGTGGATATGTTTAACCACCAGGGCGCGCTGGCAAACCTGACGGCGGCGATTAACACTGCCGGTTCAAATATTCAGAGCCTGAATACCGAAGAGAAAGATGGCCGCGTGTACAGCGCTTTCATTCGCCTCACGGCGCGCGATCGCGTACATCTGGCGAATATCATGCGTAAAATCCGCGTGATGCCGGACGTGATTAAAGTCACCCGTAACAGAAACTAACTGTATGAATTCTCAGCGTTACGCGCGTATCTGCGAGATGCTGGCCCGGCGTCAGCCCGATCTCACAGTCTGCATGGAGCAGGTGCATAAGCCTCATAATGTCTCGGCTATTATCCGCACCGCAGACGCGGTGGGTGTGCATGAAGTTCACGCCGTCTGGCCTGGCAACCGCATGCGTACCATGGCCTCTTCCGCCGCTGGCAGCAACAGCTGGGTTGAAGTGAAAACCCATCGCAACATTAGCGATGCGGTGAGCCACCTGAAAGCGCGAGGCATGCAGATTCTCGCGACTCACCTTTCTGATAAAGCGGTCGATTTTCGTGAAATCGACTATACGCGCCCGACCTGCATCCTGATGGGCCAGGAAAAAACCGGTATTACCGAAGAGGCGCTAAGCCTCGCGGATCAGGACATTATCATTCCGATGACAGGCATGGTGCAGTCGCTGAACGTTTCTGTCGCCTCCGCGCTTATCCTTTATGAGGCGCAACGCCAGCGGCAGAACGCGGGCATGTACCAGCGCGCCAACAGCACTTTGCCTGAAGAAGAACAGCAGCGCCTGCTGTTTGAAGGCGGCTACCCGGTGCTGGCGAAAGTGGCGAAGCGTAAAGGCCTGCCCTACCCTCGCGTGAACGAGCACGGTGAAATCGACGCGCCACAGGAGTGGTGGGCCACTATGCAGGCTGCGGAGTAAACGATGCGCGGCCGTTTGCTGGATGCCGTACCGCTAAGCTCACTGACCGGCGTGGGCGCCAGCCAGAGCGCAAAGCTCGCAAAAATCGGCCTGCATACTATTCAGGATCTGCTGCTACATTTTCCCCTGCGCTACGAAGACCGCACCCATCTTTACCCCATCAGTGATCTTCTGCCTGGCGTATACGCCACGGTGGAAGGCGAAGTGCTGAACTGCAATATTACGTTTGGCGGCCGCCGCATGATGACCTGCCAGATCAGCGACGGCACCGGCATCCTGACGATGCGCTTTTTCAATTTCAACGCCGCGATGAAAAACAGCCTGGCGACGGGCCGCCGCGTGCTGGCCTATGGCGAAGCAAAACGCGGTAAATATGGCGCGGAAATGATTCACCCTGAGTACCGTATTCAGGGTGATGTCATCACGCCGGAAATGCAGGAAACCCTGACGCCCGTTTATCCAACCACTGAAGGGGTGCGTCAGGCAACGCTGCGTAAGCTTACCGATCAGGCGCTGGAGCTGCTGGAAACGTGCGCCATTACCGAGCTGTTGCCGCCAGAGCTGTCACAGGGGCTGATGAGCCTACCGGAAGCGTTGCGTACGCTGCATCGCCCGCCGCCAGATATGAAGCTCGAAGATTTAGAGAGCGGCCAGCACCCTGCGCAGCGTCGTTTAATTCTGGAAGAGTTGCTGGCCCATAACCTGAGCATGCTGGCGCTTCGCGCCGGCGCACAGCGCTACCACGCACAGCCGCTTGAGGCTCGTGATGCGCTTAAGCACCAGCTGCTCGCCTCGCTGCCGTTCAAACCCACCGGCGCGCAGGCGCGCGTGGTGGCGGAAATCGAGCGCGATATGGCGCTGGATATTCCCATGATGCGGCTGGTTCAGGGCGATGTCGGCTCTGGCAAAACGCTGGTGGCAGCACTTGCCGCGTTGCGCGCGATCGCGAACGGCAAGCAGGTGGCACTGATGGCGCCCACGGAACTGCTCGCCGAACAACACGCCAACAATTTCCGCAACTGGTTCGCGCCGCTCGGGATTGAAGTGGGCTGGCTGGCGGGCAAGCAGAAAGGAAAAGCGCGCCAGGCGCAGCAGGAAGCCATCGCCAGCGGCCAGGTTTCTATGGTCGTCGGCACACATGCGATTTTCCAGGAACAGGTACAGTTTAATGGCCTGGCGTTGGTCATCATTGATGAACAGCACCGCTTTGGCGTACATCAGCGTCTGGCGCTCTGGGAAAAAGGACAGCAGCAAGGCTTTCATCCGCATCAGCTGATCATGACCGCCACGCCAATACCCCGCACGCTGGCCATGACGGCGTATGCCGATCTGGATACGTCCGTTATCGATGAACTGCCGCCAGGCCGCACACCCGTCACCACCGTTGCCATTCCTGATACACGTCGCGGCGATATTATTGAGCGCGTACGCAGCGCCTGTCTGGAAGAAGGCCGTCAGGCATACTGGGTATGTACGCTGATTGAAGAGTCGGAGCTGCTGGAAGCGCAGGCCGCGGAAGCGACCTGGGAAGAACTGAAAACCACGCTGCCTGGACTCAACGTCGGACTGGTGCATGGCCGTATGAAACCTGCCGAAAAACAGGCCGTGATGCAGGCGTTTAAGCAGGGCGAGATGCATCTTCTGGTCGCGACCACCGTTATTGAAGTCGGCGTGGATGTCCCTAACGCCAGCCTGATGATTATTGAAAACCCGGAGCGACTCGGCCTTGCGCAGCTTCATCAGCTGCGCGGACGCGTCGGGCGCGGCGCGGTGGCCTCGCATTGTGTATTGCTCTACAAATCTCCGCTCTCGAAGACAGCGCAGATTCGCCTGCAGGTGCTTCGCGACAGCAACGATGGCTTTGTGATAGCACAAAAAGATCTCGAGATACGTGGGCCTGGAGAGCTGCTCGGCACTCGTCAGACGGGCAATGCCGAATTCAAAGTGGCGGATCTGTTACGCGATCAGGCAGTTATTCCTGAAGTGCAGCGAATTGCACGACATATTCATGAGCGTTATCCCGAGCAGGCAGCGGCATTGATCGAGCGCTGGATGCCGGAAACCGAGCGGTATTCTAACGCCTGAAGTGACTTGTACTTTTATCATCGCTAATTTTATTCGTTTTTCGGTTCTATGCTCTGGAATTTTATATGTTTACCTCTTCAGCTTGTTGTCGCTGCCGCTACAACGGAACCTATTCTTTCTCAATAAAAAGCCCTGTGAGCATTCATTGAATGCATAAAATCACTTTTTAATAATTCACATTTAAAATCTTATATAAGTGCATAACCATATATCTATTATATGTATCACTTCATTTATATTATTCTGGAAGCGGGAAAAGAGAGATAAAAATGAGAATTTTGCCTGCCCGCTTTCAGAAAATAAAGATTAAATCCATTACCACATAACACAACACATTCATTAGTCAAATAATACATTACCCCTCTGATTCAAAGGTAAAGCACAATTAGTCAAGAAACAAAAAGACCGCATTGCCAATAATCCACTCCACTATTAATTGTGCGATATCACTACCCAGAATCAATATTGGCTTCGTAGCCTTCCTGCCAGCGCACAAATTTTAATTCAGGATGATATGTGGTCTGAATTTTCAGGCTATTTACAATAAGGGAGTGGTTATTATGAAAAAATATGCATTAGTGCTTGCGCTGAATGCCATTCTCGCAGCGGGAGTGGTTCAGGCTGCAGAAAATGATGTTTCAGCGACGCTTTCTGTATCAGGCACAGTTAAAGATGCGTCCGTGGGTTGTACAATTGAATTTGTTCAGCCGACTGTCGATATGGGAAGCCGTGATATCGATTCTTTGCCATTGCAAGGGCATCACGTTGATGGAGCTCAACTCACCGCGGTCACAGCAAACTTTATCGGCAACTGCACCAAAGATGGCCAGTTAGCTCCGAACCTCTTATTTACCGGCATCGTTGATGATGCAGAAGGTAATGCACTGGTTAACACTGCAACCGGTTCTACCGCAGCGACAGGATTAGGCGTTGGCATTTACTCTTATGCAGGCAATGTGATTACGCCTAACGGTAGTCCGGTTATAGGTACCGGTAAAGAGAGCACCATGTTTTATATAGGCATGGTGAAACTTAACGGTGCTACCCCGACACCGGGCCAGGTTCAGTCATCATTAACCATGCAGATAGAATCACTGTAAAAAGTTATTTTTAAACCATCAGGCCCGGTGATGTTTATTCATCATCGGGTTTGCATTCACTGTAAGTATTTTAGGTTTTATAAAATGAGAAAATTGATCCTGACGACAATTCTTGCCGCAAGCTGCTGGTCAGGAATGGGCCATGCGGCCCTGACATTGAGCGCAGATCGTCTGGTTTATAGTGAAAAAGATGGCGATGCATCCATCACTATTCACAGTAATGAAGATCGCGCCTATTTAGTGCAGTCCTGGCTGGATGCCGGCGACAGTACGGTAAAAAAAGATTTGCCCTTTGTGGTGACACCACCGCTGTTTCGCCTGGCGCCCAAAAGCGACAACGTTATTCGTATCGTTTACCTGGGTAATGGTTTGCCAGCCGATCGCGAAAGCCTTTTCTGGCTGGATGTAAAGGGTGTGCCTGGATTAACTGATGAAGAGTCGAAAGTACCCAACCGCATGGTACTGGCAATCAATAATCGCATTAAATTTTTCTACCGGCCCGCAGGTCTGCAAGGCGACCCTGGCGATGGCGTAAAAAATGCCCACTGGAGCCACTCAGGTAATAAATTATCTGTTAAAAACTCATCACCTTATTACCTGGTATTAAGCAAAATTATTGCTGATAAAGAATCTATTAAGGTTTCTGTTGTAGATAATAATACAGTGATCCCACCCTTTGGAGAAAAGTCATACACGCTCAAACATACTCCAGCGAGCGGTTCCAGCGTTGAGTGGGATGGTATTAACGATTTTGGCGTGACCTCTCAAACTTATTCTCAGCACCTTGAATAAATGAAAGGGCGCTATGCGTGGTAGCAAAGTAAAATGGCTCGCCTCGTTTGTCATGTCAGCCATTTTTTGCCGAACGGTGACAGCAGGAGAGTATTTTGATCCTGGTCTGCTCCAGAATATTGATGGGAAAGCCGCATTAAGCGACACAAGCTTATTGAGTCAAGGCTATCAGCCCGCCGGAACGTATCGCGTTCATATCAACGTGAACGAAAAACCGATAATGATGAGCAGCGTGCGGTTTGAGCCGGATAAAAATAAGCAGCTGGTTGCCTGCCTTTCTTTCAAAGCTTATCAGAAGCTTGGGGTGGATATGAGCAAGGTTAGTTCTAAAGCAGAAGACAACGAACTCAAAACACCTGTGTGCCTATGGAAGAGCAAGTTCCAGGGGCTAAATCGTCTTTCGATTTCTCAAAGCTGCAGCTGGACATTACCCTACCCCAAACAGTACTACGTGATGAAAGCGTTCAGGGAGTTCCTTAAGAAGAGTGGGACGATGGCATTCCGGCGATTATTAGTAATTATCAGCTATCAGGCCAGCAATACCTTAAAAAAGGCGAGAGCACGGAAGACTCCACCTACGCCAACCTGACAAATGGCGTGAACATCGGCGCGTGGCGTTATCGCAATAACTCGGCGATCAGTAACAGCGAAGGCTGGCAGAGCATCACCAATTACGTTGAAACTGCGATCCATACACTGAAAAGCGAACTGACCGTTGGGGATTCCAGCACACCCGGCGACGTCTTCGACAGCTTGCTGATTCGGGGCGTACAGCTTTCTTCCGATGACGATATGCTGCCTGACCAACTCAATGGGTTTGCGCCCATTATTCGCGGTATCGCCAAAAGCAATGCACGAGTCACGGTACGCGAAAATGGTTACGTAATTTATCAGCGCTCTGTGCCGCCGGGGCCCTTCGTCATCAGCGATCTCGCCTCGGTGTCAGACGGCGGAAAATTAGACGTTGTCGTAACGGAAGCGGATGGTTCGGAGACACACAACACCCTCGCTTATTCCAGTGTGCCGCAGTTATTACGAACCGGACAGATGAAGTACAACCTGTCGGCAGGGCGTTATATGTCCGGTACCAGTTCGTTTGAGCATAAACCTAATGTTATACAAGCGGTCATAAGTCGTGGCTTGCCGCTGAATACGACGCTCTACGGTGGTGCGCAATATCATGACCGCTACCGGGCATTTAGCCTGGGTCTGGGCATGGATATGAAAAGCCTGGGAGGTATCGCAGCCGATCTCACCGAGAGTAAAGGTCGCCGTGGTAATTCACAGGAAGCCGACGGAAAAATGATACGCCTGACGTACCGTAATTACATTCCTGATAGTGATACACAGATTCAGGTAGATAACCGCTATTACACTGGCGATTACCTTTCTTTCAGCGACTGGGCAACAGCAGAAGATTTGTTTGCAGATACGCGCAGGCGTCGGGAATATAATCTGTCGATTAACCAGTCGCTTGATGACACCAATAGCTTCTATACCACGCTGAGTCGTAGCGAAAACATGGATAACTCTGTGTCTCGCATGTGGCAAATCGGCTGGAATGGTTCATTGAAAACGGTGAGCTTTTCCTTAGCTTACAGTATGTCTCGTAGCGAGAGTGAAGCCCGTTGGGATAAACAACTGGCATTGACGCTTTCGATCCCTCTGAGCGAAACCTTCCCTACGACGCAGCCAATGGTCAATTACACGGCAACTTCAGGCCTGGAAAGGGACCTTAATAATCAGTTGGGCATTAACGGAAAAGTTGGCGATAGCCAGGATATGCACTGGAACACCCAACTCTCGTACGCGGCAAAACATGGCGAATCGAGCACAAAATCTGGCTCTGCCGGGTTCGATTACCAGGGCAACTACGGCGATCTGAACGTTACTTACAACGCCGATCAAAATAATTATATTTCCTGGAATGCCTCGGGCAGCGTGGTAGGGCATCGTCATGGCGTGACATTTGGGCGTAACTCCACAGGCAGTATGGCGCTGGTATCTATACCTGGTGTACCAGACGTACCGCTGGAAGGTGGACAGGATTTACATACTGACTCACGTGGCTATGCGCTGGCTACGGATTTACGTTCTTACCACCGCAACAGCCTGAGCGTTGATACGCAAAAGGCAGGTAAAGATATCGATTTCGCCAGTACGTCAACTCAACTTGTACCTACAAAAGACGCCGTCGTATTGGCTGAATTTACCGCTATCCGCGGTCGCAAAGCGGTTTTTACGATTAATTATAAAGGTGAAGTTCTGCCCTTTGGCACAAGAGCGCATATTGAAGGCATGGATAACGCCTATTACGTAGGCGATAAAGGCCAGGTTTATCTCAACGCCGTGCCGGATAAAGGCATATTAACTTTTAAATGGGGCGAAGATAAAAGCTGTTCTACTCCCTTTGAGATGCCGGTAAACCAGACGCCAGCATTACCGATTGTTTTACTCACTCTCAACTGTCAGTAAAGATTATGAACATCTATTTTCGACTGGCGAAAAGCGCCGCAATAGTCATGTTAATAAAAGGTCTGATAGCGCCAGTATATGCCAGCGACTGTAACCTGAAACAAAAGCCGTCGAATGTGACAATACCTGTTACGATCCAGTTGCCAGACAACATCACAATGATGCCGGTCGGCAGCGTTATTTATAAAAAAGAAGCGAGTCTGGCCGAACTCAGTGGATCGCACGATATTGTTAGCACAGCGTGCAAAGCTGAAATTAGTCAGCACCTTAATGGAAAGATGCCAGGCCGACAAAATGGGCAAGACACCTACGCCACGGCATTACCAGGCCTGGGTATTCGCATCACGATGATCTATGATAAACCGGGCTCCGCGCACAGAGAGTGGATATTGCCCTTTTCAGCGCAAACGCGTGACTTGAGTAATAAAACGATTACGTCTGATGATATTAAACTGCGGCTGGAAGCGATAAAAACGGGGACGATAACGTCGGGCGGCATACTCAGTTTTCGTATTCCTTCTCTGATAACGCTTAATGACAACTCTTTTGTCGTCAATCTGGCGATGGCCCTTATTTCACCGAAAGCGCACTGCATGATTCAGGTGGTGAACCCTCAGATTGACTTGCCGCCTGTCAAAATCAGCGAGCTCAAGTCTAATAGCGGAATAACAGCGCAATCGGTCAATGTAAATTTATTGTGTATGAATACACTCAGGGCCAGCATCAATATTGAAGGTTTAACCGATGCGAACAACCCGACCGTATTCAAAAACGTAGCGCCAGATAGTCATGCCGAGAATGTCGGTATTGAAATGTTATTTAATGGCACAGTAATGCGTCCTAATTCACCGTTGGATTTATCATTGCCTAACCAAAACAGTTATCCATTACCGCTTTCTGTTCGTTATGCAAAAACCAGTAACAATCTGACTGGAGGTAAAGTAAAAGCGCAAATCACCTTGCGTATAAACTATCTTTAATTATGCCAATGAATCTATAGCATTTATTTACCAGAAATATGGAAAAGTATTCTTGCGCGTTATGTGCAGGATTGCTTTTCGCCTATTTCAATGTAAAAATTTTAAAGGATATAAAATTATGAAAAAGTCTGTATTAGGATTAGCCGTTTCTGCACTGTTTATGGTTGGCGCAGCTCATGCTGAAACTAACCCGAACGATGTTTCCGCGACACTGAGCGTAACCGGTACAGTTGTAGAAAGTATTTCTGATCAGTGCTCCGTAAACCTTTCTACCAACAGCATTAACCTTGAAAGCGATGTAGCTGACCTGGTCAACCAGGGCGACGCAACGCTGATCAATGCGGCCGGTGTGAAAACCGTTCGTCTGTCTATTAATGGCGGTAGCGAATGCCAGGATCAGGTTGCTCAGGGAAAAATGGCATATAAATTCACCGGTACTGCAGATGACGCTGATGGCACCGTACTGGCCAATGGCAATGTTTCCACTGGCGCAGCGACGGGTGTAGGCATCGGCCTGTTTACGGTTGATCACACGCCAATCAAAATTAACCAAGACACCATGACTGCAACGTCTAACGTAGGTGGCGACATTCTGGCCATCAATATGGTTAAACTGAATGGTCAGAAAGCCGTTGCGGGTGACGTAGCGGGTTCCTTAACGATTGAAATTGAACGTCTGTAATGTAATTACAGCGCAGTGTAGTTAAGTTTTAAACTATTCTGAAAATATAATAATGCAGGCACCCTTACAGGGGTGCACTGCATTTTTAAAGTTGCACCTAATAAATTTGTTTAATTTTTAGGTCAGCAACTGCAGCATATAAAACAGTTATACTGGCTGACAACTGATGGCCGGAAGTGCCTGACTTCCAATGCATAATGTAAGTAATCTGGCAGCAGATTAAGAAAATACACCGCCTTAAAGCATTAAGAGCAAGCGATTTTCCCGGAACGCTCTCTACCTTCTTGTATAAAGACGACACCCCGGGCAAGGCACTCTGAAGCAAGGGTTAAAGATTTCCGACTTACTGCTGAAGATAGTATTTCAGGGGCATTGTTGAGCCATAGATTCTAAGCATCATAAAAGGCGATTCGTCCCATGGCCGACTTATTGCCAGAATTTAACACCCATACTTAAAAGAACGCGAATAATTTATGCAGACATCCGTATGACTGCAATGTATCGGCGACGTCAGCGTTGATGCCGTACAGCCTTAGAAACCAGGTAAATACCCTAACATATTTACATGATTAAACATGACTTATTTTCAAAATGTTAAATTCAAAAGTTAAACATGGAGGATCTCACACCTGACCGGCATTGAATTTCGAATATTTGAATACGTTTACCATCTGTATAAAAAACTGTAAGGGAACAACATGAAAAAAAATTTTTTTAAAATAACGTTTTCTGCTCTGCTGCTGGTAAGTACAGCCCATGCTATAGCGGAAACACAGGATCAATCCGCAACCCTCGCTGTCACTGGCAAACTCAGTAATACGGCGGCAGACTGCGAGGTGACTTTGTCAAAGAACGTCATCACTCTTAATTCAACATCCGGCAGCCTAATTGAACAAGGGCAAAATGCCACCGATCCCGCCCTCATCACCTTTTCGGTTAAGGGTTCGGATGACTTTACACAATGCAGTGAAGAAGTTTACAACGGGAAAGTTGCCATTAAATTTACCGGCAGCTTTGACAATGCTGACGGTAATGTTTTTTCGAATACTGACACAAGTGGAAATGCCGCCTCTGGTGTAGGTATTGGTTTATTTAAGAGTGATAAAACACCTATCGATGTACGTGAAACTTATACCATTGCGGATAAGACAAATTATTCCACCAATTTCATTGGGATACAGTTAGTAAAACTGAAAGGCCAGACGGTTACTTCCGGCTCCGTCACAGGCAATATTACGTTCCAGATAGAGCGTCTTTAATCCATTATTTACTGAAACACATATTTACCTATTGATATTCATGTCAAGGAGAAACTCATGAAATTAAATAAAATCACAGGATTAATGATTACTGGCTTGCTCTTCGCCGGCGCGGCTCAGGCAAGTGTTTCGTCTGAGGATATGCCCGCCTCACTGTCTGTCACCGGAAAACTTTCTTCTGTAAATCAAGGGTGCAGAGTGACACTTTCTCAGGAGAGTGTTTCTTTTACGGTTGACACGTCACAACTGGTATCGCAGGGAGATAACGCTACCGCTCCCCAGGCCATTTCCGTTTTTATCAACGGTGCTGATAAAGACGGGGCTTGCGCCGATGCCGTTTCAAACGGTCATATCGCAGTGAAATTTATGGGTCAAGCTGATAATGCTGAAGGCACAACTTTAGCAAATCAATATGCGTCCTCAGGGAACGCAGCCAGCGGTGTGGGCATTGGTTTTTTTGCAGAAGATGACACGCCTCTTGCTATTAATAATGACTTGTTAAAGGTCAGCAAAATCACTTTATCGCATTTAGGTAAAGTCAGCTTCGGCGTCCAGCCGGTTAAGCTGGCTAACCAAAATGTCACCGCTGGCGGTGTTTCAGGCGCAGTCACGGTACAGATCGAACGGCTTTAATTTTTTACCGCCTTTCCAGTGGAAAGGCGGTTTTTCCTGTTCGCCCTAAAACTCACTTCATTTTTTAATGCGTGTCAGCAGTAACGATGCGCAGACATTAACTTTGTTCGTGTCATGAATATCTGTCAGGCAGCACAGACTGATGGCGGTAAATCGCGTCGTGGATACGGATTTCCGGTTTTTCAGGCGGGCATGCTCGCCGTTTGCAATCGTTTGCTTTTGTGATGCACTTCGCTAGAATGTCCGCTTTTCCACCGTGGGATTATGTCGATGTCCATTAACACCCTTGAGTCTGAAAACGCGCAATCGGTTGCTCCCGCGCGAAATAGCGAACTCATCTATCGTCTGGAAGACCGGCCACCGCTGCCGCAAACGCTGTTTGCCGCCTGCCAGCATCTTCTGGCGATGTTCGTTGCGGTGATTACGCCTGCGCTGCTGATTTGTCAGGCTCTTGGGCTTCCCGCGCAGGATACCCAGCACATCATTAGCATGTCGCTGTTTGCCTCCGGTGTGGCATCGATTATCCAGATTAAAGCGTGGGGGCCGGTCGGCTCCGGGTTGCTTTCCATTCAGGGCACCAGCTTTAACTTTGTGGCACCGCTCATTATGGGCGGGACGGCACTGAAGACCGGCGGCGCGGACGTGCCAACCATGATGGCCGCACTGTTTGGCACTCTGATGCTGGCAAGCTGCACCGAAATGGTCATCTCCCGCGTTCTTCACCTGGCGCGCCGCATTATCACGCCGCTGGTTTCCGGTGTGGTGGTGATGATTATCGGTCTGTCGCTGATTCAGGTCGGGCTGACGTCAATTGGCGGCGGCTATGCTGCGATGAGCGATCACACCTTCGGCGCGCCGAAAAACCTGCTGCTGGCGGGCGCGGTGCTGGCGGTGATCATTCTCCTTAACCGCCAGCGTAACCCGTACCTGCGCGTCGCGTCGCTGGTGATTGCGATGGCGGTGGGTTATCTGCTGGCCTGGGCGATGGACATGCTGCCGCAAAGCGTGGCACCTGCGCAGAGCGCGCTGATCATGATCCCCACCCCGCTGCATTACGGGCTTGGCATCGACTGGAACCTGCTGCTGCCGCTGATGCTGGTCTTTATGATCACCTCACTTGAAACCATCGGCGATATCACCGCCACCTCTGACGTCTCCGAACAGCCCGTTTCCGGCCCGCTGTATATGAAGCGCCTGAAAGGCGGCGTGCTGGCGAACGGTCTGAACTCGTTTGTCTCCGCCGTGTTCAACACCTTCCCGAACTCCTGCTTCGGACAAAACAACGGCGTTATCCAGTTAACAGGCGTCGCCAGCCGCTATGTCGGCTTTGTGGTGGCGCTGATGCTGATTGTGCTCGGCCTGTTCCCGGCGGTCAGCGGTTTCGTTCAGCATATCCCTGAGCCGGTGCTGGGCGGCGCGACAATTGTGATGTTCGGCACCATTGCGGCGTCCGGCGTGCGTATCGTCTCCCGCGAGCCGTTAAACCGCCGCGCGATCATGATTATCGCGCTGTCGCTGGCGGTGGGCCTCGGCGTTTCTCAGCAGCCGCTGATCCTGCAGTTCGCGCCGGACTGGGTGAAAAACCTGCTCTCCTCCGGCATCGCCGCGGGCGGCATCACCGCCATTGTGCTGAATCTGATTTTCCCGCCGGAAAAACAGACCAACGACTGATCCCCTGCCGATGGCGGCACCGCGCCGCCATCGCTGACACCTCCGTTGACAATCCCCGCCTTGAGCAATTCGCCTGAATAGTGCATAAATCCATCATCGGAAGTTCACAGGATGGAAGACAATGAAATTTCTCGGAAAGCTCATCATTGCGCTGATCGCCGCCGTTCTGCTGATTCTGCTCATGCTTTACGTGCTGTTGCAGACGCGCTGGGGCGCGGGCTGGCTCACCGGCTGGGTGAACCAGCACAGCGGCTATCACATCACCTTTGATGAAATGGACCACAGCTTTTCCGCGCCTTCGCATCTGGTGCTCAAAAATGTGACGTTCGGGCGCAACGGCCAGCCCGCCACGCTGGTGGCGCAAAAGGTCGATATCGGGCTGAGCAGCCGACAGGTTACCGAGCCGATGCACGTCGATACCATTTTGCTCTACAAAGGCACGCTGAATTTATCCCCTTCCACCGCACCGCTGCCGTTTCGTGCTGACCGCCTTCAGCTAAGCGATATGGCGTTTAACAGCCCGAAAACCGGCTGGGATCTCAGCGCGCAGCGCGTTAGCGGAGGTATCAGCCCGTGGCTGCCGGAGGCCGGGAAAATCCTCGGCAGCAAAGCGGATATCGCCCTGAGCGCAGGCTCGCTGACGCTAAACGGCATGCCCGCCAGCAATGTGCTGGTGCAGGGCGAAATTAACAATGACGAAGTGACTATCACTAATCTCGGTGCCGATATCGCCCGCGGCGCGCTTACCGGCAACGCGCGTCGGTTAGCGAACGGCGGCTGGGTGGTGGATAACCTGCGCTTAAGCGATATCCGTCTGCAAACCGCGAAATCGGTAAGCGATCTGCTGCAACCGCTGACGACGCTCCCCTCGCTTGCGCTTGGCCGCGTTGACGTGACCGACGCGCGGCTTGAAGGGCCAGGCTGGGCGGCAACCGATCTGGATATCAGCCTGCGCAATCTGACGCTGGTGAACGGCAGCTGGCAGAGCGATGACGGCAAGGTGTCGATGAACGCCAGCGAGGTGGTTTACGGCTCGCTGCATTTCCTCGACCCTATCGTGAACGCCGATTTGTCAGCGCAGGGCGTGGCGCTGCGACAGTTTAGCTCGCGCTGGGAAGGCGGCATGGTGAGAACTTCCGGCGACTGGCAGCGGGCAGGCAACGCGCTGACGCTCGACGAGCTGGCCCTGGCGGGGCTTGAATACACACTGCCTGCCGACTGGAAAAAGCGCTGGCAGGAGAAGCTGCCCGCGTGGCTGCAAACCGTGACGGTGAAAAAGCTCTCCGGTAGCCGCAATCTGATTATCGATATCGATCCTGACTGGCCGTTCCAGCTCACCGCGCTGGACGCGTGGGGCAATAATCTGCAGCTGGCGCGTAACGGCGAATGGGGGATCTGGGGCGGCAACGCCACGCTGAACGCCGCCGCCGCGACGTTTAACCGCGTCGATGTGCGCCGCCCGTCGCTGACGCTGAACGCGAACCCTTCCACCATCGCCATTAGCGAGCTGAGCGCGTTTGCGGGCCAGGGCATGTTGCAGGCCACCGCGACGATTTCTCAGTTACCGCAGAGAATGACAACGGTGAGCCTGAATGGTCGCGCGGTGCCGGTCAACGTGTTGCATAACTGGGGATGGCCGCAGGTGCCGCTGGAGGGCGACGGTAATTTACAGCTCACCGCGAGCGGCAGTCTGGCGGCAGACGCGCCGCTGCGCCCAAGCGTTAACGGGCAGTTGCAGGCGACAGGGAAAAGCGGGCAGCAGGTCCAGCAAACCATGCAGAACGGCGTGGTGCCGGGGGCGTGATCGTCACAGGCGAGCGGCCAGTGGGAAGCGACGGCAGGTGCGCTGCGCTTACCTGCCCTACGTTATTGCGTCGTTATCGCCTTAACGTCAGGATCCTGTAGGGCGGGTAAGCGCAGCGCACCCACCAAAACCACCAGCACCAGTTCCCGTAGGGCGGGTAAGCGCAGCGCACCCGCCAAACCCATCAGCATCAACCCTCGTAGGGCGGGTAAGCGCAGCGCACCCGCCGGATCAAAAAACACCCGGCCCTGACGCCTACTCCTCCTCGTTACCGCCCTCTTCCAGCGGCCCGAAAGGTTTGGCGGGCAACACAATATAAATGCCTTCAAACACCGCGCCGGGCGTCTCGTCGCCCGTGAGTTCCACCTGCAGCTGCACGCGCGCTTTGCGCCCGCGCGCCAGACGGTCGAGATCGCCACTGAGCGACCCTAAATCGGCCACCGCGCCGGGCTTACCGGTAATCGGTCGGCTGTAACGAATATGCGCGTCGGCCAGAATAATCGTCCCGCCCAGATGCCGCTCGCGCAGCATCAGCCAGATAAGCCCCCAGCCCGTCAGCGTCGCCAGGGAAAACAGACTGCCTGCGAACAGCGTATGGTGCGGATTCTGGTTGCCGGTCTCCGGCATCGTCGTAATAAATTTCTGCCCGGTATATTGCAGAATGCGCACGCCCATCTTTTCGCTGAGCGGAATATGCTGATACCACGCCTGCTGCAACTGCGCGCACCAGTCGGCGCGGTGGAGAATATCATCCAGCGAGGCTATCGGTTTAATCATCAGAAAGTGGCGCAGCGGCGTGGTTTGCGGCGTGGTGATCTCACCCTCATTCACAAACCCCAGCTTGGCGAAGAATTCCACGGCATCCTCGCGCGCGCTACAGACCACGCGCTTCACGCCTTCCTGGCGCGCGACCGACTCCAGCGTCATCGCCACCAGCGTGCCGAGCCCTTTCTCCTGCACCGCCGGGTCGACCGCCATAAAGCGGATCGAGCCTTCGTTATCGGCATTGATATAGAGCCGCCCGATGGCGACAGGGTTGCCCTCTTCATCCACCACCATCTGATGGTGAGCCATCGCGTCGTAGGCGTCCCGCTCTGAGCCTTTCGGCTGATGCAGCGGCTTGCGTAACATCTCCCAGCGGAACTGGTAGTAGCGCTCAAGTTCTTCTTCTGTTTCGGGTACACGAAGGTGATACATAGCGGTACTCTCTCTTGTTGTGCGCGGCCACGATGGCATCTGGTTCATATCTGCAACCAGAACGTCACGGGGCCATCATTCGTCAGTGAGACCTGCATATCGGCGGCGAAACGTCCTGTTTCGGTGGTCATGCCCGCGGCCCGGCAGCGGCTGACAAAATAGTCGTAAAGGGCTTGCGCCTGCTCTGGCGGCGCGCCGCGCGAAAAGCTCGGGCGCAGGCCTTTTTCGGTATCTGCCGGTAACGTAAATTGCGATACCACCAGCACGCTGCCGCCCGCCTGCTGCACGTTCAGGTTCATTTTGCCCTGTTCGTCGCTAAAAATTCGGTAGCCGAGCACGCGCTCGCACAGGCGGTTCGCTTTCTGCTCGTCGTCGTCTTTTTCGACACCTAACAGCACTAAAAGTCCCGGCCCGATCTCACCCGTCACTTCGTCTCCCACGCGCACGCTGGCGTGGGTCACACGTTGAATTAATGCAATCATACTGATTCAGCTTCTTCTCTGGCGGCCTGTCGTAATTTGCGATAATCCCCGAGAGTGACAGTAATTTCCGCGCCAAGCAAGACGATGCACCACGTCCAGTAGACCCAGAGAAAGAGGATTGGTATCACCGCCAGCACGCCATAAATCAGCTGGTAGGAAGGGAACATCGTGATGTAAAGGGCAAAGCCCTTTTTGCCAAGTTCAAAGAGCAACGCGGCTACCAGAGAGCCTGCCAGCGCGTCGCGAGCCGGCACGCGGGTGGTCGGCACCACGCTGTAAAGCAGCCAGAACGAGAGCCACGACAGCAGCAGCGGGAAAATACGCAGCACTTCATCAATCATGGTGTTAAAGCCGCTCGCCCAGCGCAGCGACAACAAATAAGAGCTAATCACCAGACTCGCGCCCGCAAGCAGCGGGCCGAGCGTCAGGATCATCCAGTAAACGGCAAAGGAGTAGACTTTTGGGCGCTGGCGAGTACTACGCCAGATAGTGTTAAGCGCGCTGTCGATGGCGTACATCAACAGCAGCGAGGTAACAATCAGCCCCAGTGCGCCAACGGCCGTCATCTTGCTGGAATTAGCGACGAACTGTTCGATATAACGCTGGATGATGTCGCCCGTGGCGGGCATAAAATTGGCGAACACAAAATGGCGCAGCTGAACGCTGACGTCAGAAAACATCGGGAACGCGGCAAACAGCGCGAAAATGACCGCGACAAACGGCACGAGCGAGAGCAACGACACATACGCCAGGTTACCGGCAAGCGTCGTCATATGATCCTCATCGATTCGCACCCACAGCAGCTTAAGCCAGGCGAGCAGCGGCCCGGTTCGACGGGCCACTTTTTGATGAACGGATTTTAACATGCGGGATTCGAGAAATAGCTGGGCACAGTTTTACGGTCAGTCACCAGCACGCTGGTAATGCCCACTTTGCGCGCGCCGTCGATATTCGCTTCGTTATCATCGAAAAACACGGCGTCCCGGGCGCTAAAGCCTTCCTGCTCCAGCACTTTCTGGTAGATTTCCGGCTCCGGCTTGCGCATCCCCATCTCCTGCGAAAGATAGATAGCGTCGGCGGCGGCCCGCACTTCCGGATACTGTTCCGGCCAGTATGTCGTATGCAACCGGTTAGTATTAGAGAGCACCACCACGCGATGCCCCTGCTCGCGCAGTTGCTGCATGATAGTAATCACTTCCGGGCGCAGCCCGACAAACACCGCCTGCCAGCCCGCGGAGAACTGCTCAAAGCTCAGCGGCAACGCCATCTCTTCGCATAGCGCCTTCGCGAAATCCTCGTCGCTCAGCTCGCCACGCTCGTGCTGATGAAACGGCTCGCCCATGGAGAAACTCTGGCGCAGATTCGCCAGCGGCACGCGGCTGTAATCACTCCAGACGCCCAGCACGCGGTTAAAGTCGATATCTACAATGACATTACCTAAATCAAAGATATAGAGCATGACTCACTCTCCTTTCGGGCCATGTGAATGTTAACTGTAGCGAGAAAGGCGAACTTTGACTATGTGCTAACGCGCGGGTTTTGCATCGCCCGCGCGCGGCGTAAGAAAATTAGTGGTCGGTGTCGTCGTCACCAGACGGCAATTCCGCTTGCACCAGCTCAATCTGATGGGCTTTTAAAATCGAGTTCAGCGATGCGCCAGGCTGCCGGTCGGTAAAGAGCGCCGTGGCCTGCGAAAGGTTGCCAATACTGACCGCCGCCGAGGCGTGATATTTCGTATGATCGGCCGCCAGTAAGATATGCCGCGAGTGGGCCATCATGGTTTTCACCACGTTCGCCTCGTTCACGTCAAACTCCAGCAGCTCGCCGTCACTCTCAATGGCACCGACGCTCGTTATCAGATAATCCGCACGAAATCCTTCTATGAACGCAGAAGCCCCCGGGCCGATAATGCCGCCGTTGTGCGGGCGCAGCGTCCCGCCGGGCACCATCACTTCAAACCGACTGTTTTTATAGAGAATATGCGCCACGCGCAGGCTGTTGGTAATAATGCGCAGATGATTATGATTCAGCAGCGCGCGCGCTATCTGCTCTACCGTCGTGCCGATAGTGATAAACAGCGTAGAGCCGTCCGGCACATAGTCGGCGATCGCCTGAGCTATCGCGATTTTCTCTCCGGTCATGGAGATCTCGCGCTGCTCAAACGCGGTATTCACCACGCTTGACGCCCGCCCCGCGCCGCCGTGATGTCGGGTAATCAGTCCCTGCTCGCTTAGCTTGCGAATATCGCGCCGCACCGTCTGGGTGGAAACATCCAGCAGTTGCGCCAGCTCGTCGATATTCATATATCCCCGCTCGGCGATAAGCCCGATCAGCTGATCGTGGCGCGGATTGCCCGTCACTCCGGTAAGGCTCATGAACGATCCCCTTAAAATCATTGCTCGCCGGGCATTTTATACAAAAAGAGACAGAAAAGAGCGGGTTTGATCACAGTCGGGGATCCCGGCGCGCCCGCCAGGGCGGGTGCATTTCAGCGCGGCGACGGCGCTGGCGAAGCGCACCGCCTCCTGCGGCGATTCGCCGCGAGCCAGCATTACCGCCAGCGCGCCGTGAAAAACATCGCCTGCCCCGGTGGTGTCCACCGCCTCGACCGTAAAGCCCGCCTGGCGGTGCAGCGTGTCGTCATTTTCAAGCCACAGACAGCCCTCTTTGCCAAGCGTGACATAAACATGACCGTTCGTGAGCGTTTTTGTTGTTTTAAGGGCGTCTTGCGGCGCTAACCCCGGCGCCAGGCGCGCCAGCCCCGGCGCGGAGAACGCGGCGTGATCGCTTAAAGCCACCAGCGAACGAATATCCTGTGGCGTCACGTCGCCATCCAGCAGCGTCATCACACCCGCCCGGCGCGCCAGCGTTAACGCGCGCGTCGCGCCTTCATGCCAGCGTACGTCCGACAGCACGGCGTCGTAACGGCCGAAATCGATGTCATCGAGCCAGCCCGCGTCGTCAGGCAGGTCGGGGCTCGGATAGTTAACAATCACTCTTTCGCCCGCGGCATCAACAAGAATGGCCGACTGCGACGAACGCGCACCCGTAATCTGGCGCGCCCGCGAGGTGTTAACGCCCAGCGATTCCAGCTCCGCAAAGAGTTGCGTGCCCGTCGCGTCATCACCGACGCGGCCAATAAAATCCACCTGCGCGCCCAGTCGCGCGGCCGCTACAGCCGCCGTTGCGGCCGGGCCGCCGCCCACTTCGCGGTACTGTTGCGCCACATATTTGCCACCCTCATGCGGCAAGGCTTCCAGCGTATAAATGCGATCCTGTACGGCGATACCCACACACGCGATGCGAACCATAGCTTCCTCTCTGTTTGCGCTCAGGACAGGCCTGCGCCCGTCACGATTCCTGTCAATCAACATAGCGGCATTTTAATTTTCCCGGATCGTAAAAAAGTGATACCTGTCAATTTTTTGACTTTAAATTACAAATACGCTCATAAACAGACAAAAATAATCCACCATGAATGACAAAACTGACATCCCGCTTTTACGCTGACAGGAGCATGTTATGGCGACGATTGGATTTATCGGACTGGGACAAATGGGCGCGCCGATGGCGGCAAACCTGCTGCGCCACGGGCACCGGTTGCAGGTGTGCGATGTAAACACCACCGCCGTGGAGACGCTGGCCTCCCAGGGCGCGACGGCGTGCGCCACGCCACAGGCAGCCGCCCAGGGCGCGGAATTCGTGATTACCATGCTGCCGAACGGCGATCTGGTGCGCGAGGTGCTGCTTGGCGATAACGGCGTCTGCCAGTCGCTCTCCCGCGAGGCGCTGGTTATCGACATGTCCACCATTCACCCGCTGCAAACCGACAGGCTGATAAGCGATCTCGCCGCGCGCGGTTTCAGCATGATGGATGTGCCGGTGGGCCGTACCTCGGATCATGCGAAATCCGGCACGCTGCTGCTGCTCGCGGGCGGAACGCCGGAGCAGGTGACGCGTGCCGAGCCGGTGCTGATGGCGATGGGTTCAGAGCTCATCCGCGCAGGCGGGCCGGGAATGGGCATTCGCGTCAAGCTTATCAATAACTACATGAGCATCGCGCTCAACGCGCTCTCCGCCGAAGCCGCCGTGCTGTGTGAAGCGCTCGGGCTTTCATTCGACGTGGCGCTGCAGGTGATGAGCGGTACGCCTGCCGGTAAAGGCCACTTCACCACTTCCTGGCCGAACAAAGTGCTCAAAGGCGATCTCTCGCCCGCCTTCATGATTGACCTTGCCCATAAAGATTTAGGCATCGCGCTGGATGTGGCGAATCAGCTGCATGTGCCGATGCCGCTTGGTGCTGCCTCGCGGGAAGTCTACAGCCAGGCGCGCGCCAGCGGGCGCGGCCGTCAGGACTGGTCCGCCATTTTAGAACAGGTTCGCGTCAGCGCCGGGCTGACGCCGCGCCAGGCCACGCTTTGACATTCACCCTTAAGGAAAACGTTGATGGAAAAATACACCCTGAAAGAGATTGCCCGCCCGTCTGGCGGATTCGCCATGCTGGCGGTGGATCAGCGCGAAGCGATGCGCCTGATGTTCGCTGCCGCGGGCGCGGCGACGCCGGTCGCCGATGCCGTACTGACTGACTTTAAGCTCAACGCCGCGCGCGTTCTTTCGCCGTACGCCTCCGCCATTCTGGTGGACCGCCAGTTCTGCTACCCGCAGGTGGTGGAGCAAAAGGCCATCGCAGAGAGCTGCGCCATGATTGTCGCCGCCGACCAGTTTATCCCCGGCAATGGTATTCCCGTCGACAGCGTGACGCTGGATGACGCCGTCGACGCGCAGGCGGTGCGCCAGCAGGGCGGCAAAGCGCTCAAGCTGCTGGTGCTGTGGCGCAGCGATGAAGACTCACAGCAGCGCCTCGCGATGGTGAAAGCCTTTAACGAGAAATGCCACGCGCAGGGGCTGCTGAGCATCATTGAACCGGTGGTACGCCCGCCGCGCCGCGGCGATAAGTTCGACCGTGAACAGGCGATTATCGCGGCGGCGAAAGAGCTCGGTGATAGCGGAGCCGATCTCTATAAAGTCGAGATGCCGCTTTCCGGACGCGGCGATGCCAGCACGCTGCTTGGCGCGTCGCAGAAACTGAATGACCAGATCAACATGCCGTGGGTGATCCTCTCCTCCGGCGTCGACGAAAAGCTCTTCCCGCGAGCCGTGCGCATCGCGATGAGCGCGGGCGCCAGCGGTTTCCTCGCCGGTCGCGCTGTCTGGTCGACGGTTATCGGGCTGCCGGATACCGACATGATGTTGCGCGACGTGGCGCTGCCGAAGCTACGCCGCTTAGGGGAAATTGTGGACGACATGATGGCTCGCCGCTGAAAGGAGAACAGACAATGAAATGGTTTAACACACTGAGTCACCACCGCTGGCTGGAACAGGAAACCGACCGTATTTTCGCGTTTGGCCGCAACGCCGCCGTACCCACCGGCTTTGGCTGGCTGGGGAACAATGGTCAGGTGAAAGAAGAGATGGGCACGCATCTGTGGATCACCGCCCGTATGCTGCACGTTTACGCCGTCGCCGCCCTGATGGGCCGCCCTGGCGCGTACGCGCTGGTGGAGCATGGCATCAACGCCCTTAACGGCCCGCTGCGTGATAAAAAATATGGCGGCTGGTACGCCTGCGTGGATGACAAGGGCGTGATGGACGCCTCCAAACAGGGCTATCAGCATTTCTTCGTACTGCTTGGCGCCGCCAGCGCCGTCACCACCGGCCATCCCGCCGCCCGCGCGCTGCTGGATGACGCCATTGCGGTGATCGAGAAGTATTTCTGGAGCGAAGAAGAGCAGATGTGCCTGGAGTCCTGGGATGAAGCCTTCACCGAGACGGAAAACTACCGCGGCGGCAACGCCAACATGCATGCTGTCGAAGCGTTTCTTATTGTCTACGACGTCACTCAGGACAAGAAATGGCTGGATCGCGCGCTGCGCGTCGCCTCGGTCATCATTCACGATGTCGCCCGTAAAGGCGATTACCGCGTCAATGAACACTTCGATACCCGCTGGAACCCCATCCGCGATTACAACAAAGAGAACCCGGCTCACCGGTTCCGCGCTTACGGCGGCACGCCGGGCCACTGGATCGAATGGGGCCGCCTGATGCTGCACCTGCGCGCCGCACTACTGGCGCGCGGCGATGCGGCTCCGGAATGGCTGCTGGAAGACGCCAAAGGCCTGTTTAACGCCACGATCCGCGACGCCTGGGCACCGGACGGCGCAGACGGTTTTGTCTACTCCGTCGGCTGGGACGGCAAACCGATTGTCCGCGAACGCGTGCGCTGGCCGATTGTGGAGGCGATGGGCACCGCCTGGGCGCTCTATAACGTCACGGGCGATCCGCAGTATGAAGCCTGGTATCAGAAATGGTGGGACTACTGCATGAAATACCTGATGGATTACGAAAACGGCTCGTGGTGGCAGGAGCTGGACGAGAACAATCAGGTGACCACCAAAGTCTGGGACGGCAAACAGGATATCTACCATCTGCTGCATTGCCTGGTCATCCCTCGCCTGCCGCTCGCGCCGGGCCTTGCGCCTGCGGTCGCCGCCGGGTTGCTCGACAGCCTCGCGAAATAACGCGCTGACCCCATGCGAGGAGACGGACATGCATAAAAGCGGAACCACCATAGTGTTAACGGCAGGGGAATGGCAGGCGACTATCGTGACGGTCGGGGCGGGGTTAGCCTCGCTGACGCGGCGGCAACGCCACGTCGTTATCCCGCACGCCCCCGAGGAGATGCCGCTCGCGCATCTGGGTAAAGTGCTGATCCCCTGGCCGAATCGCATCACCGGCGGGCGCTTCACCTTTGAGGGCCAGACGCTGACGCCCGCGATTAACGATCGCGCCGGCAATACGGCCATTCACGGGCTGCTGGCGTGGCACAACTGGGCGATTCGGGAGCAAAGCCCCACGCACGTCGTACTGAGCGCCTTTTTGCCGCCGACCTATGGTTACCCTTTTATGCTGATGGCGGACGTCACTTACCAGCTTGATGAAGCGGCGGGGTTGCGCGTGCGTATTTCAGGCTCAAATGCGGGTGATACCCCGGCGCCTTATGGCGTCGGGATTCACCCCTACCTGACCTGCAATCTGCATGACATTAGCGCGTGCGAGCTCACGCTGCCTGCCGCACAAATCCTGGAGATTGACGCCGCGCGGCTTCATCCCGCCGGGGACGAGGGGCTCGATTTTCGCACCCCGCGCCGCATTGCCGATACGCACATTGACCACACCTTCAAAGCGCCGTCTTCCGCACGCTGGGAGGCGAGGCTGTCGCACCCGACGATGTCCGTCTGGCTACGGGCCGAAGCGCCCTGGATACAGGTCTATACCGGCGAAAAGCTGGGCCGCGTCGGGCTTGCCGTTGAACCGATGAGCTGTCCGCCCAACGCGTTTAATTCCGGCATTGATGTGGTCAGGCTCGCGCCCGGCGAGACGCACACCCTGAATATGGAAATCGGCGGCGAATAAGCAAAACAACACCGCCTTACTGACTGATTACCCTACACCGGAGGTCTTCATGGCTTCGTCACACATTACTCTCGTTTCCCATGACGACGGATTTACGTTGTCGTACCAGCAAAGAACGATCCTGCATCACTCCAGGCAAACACCCTGCCTGTGGGCGGGCGCAGGCACAGCGGATATCGAGATGTTCCGCGGCAACTTCAGCATTAAAGACCGGCTCGATGAGAAAATCGCCCTGACCCAGGCGGCCGTTAGTGAGCGCGCTTCTGGCTGGGTGATTCGCTTTACGCGCGGCGAGACGATCGGTGCCACGCTTGAGGTAAGCACTGATGACCACGATCGTCTGGTGTTGAGGCTCAAAAACGACGCCGTCGCGCACAATCGTCTCTGGTTGCGGCTGGCGGCGAAGCCAGAAGATCATATTTACGGCTGCGGCGAGCAGTTCTCTTATTTCGATCTGCGCGGTAAACCGTTCCCGCTGTGGACCAGCGAACAGGGCGTGGGCCGCAATAAACAGAGCCACGTTACCTGGCTTGCCGACTGTAAAGAGAACGCGGGCGGCGACTACTACTGGACCTTCTTTCCGCAGCCAACGTTCGTCAGCACCCAGAAGTACTACTGCCACGTCGATAACAGCGGCTATATGAACTTCGATTTCAGCGCGCCGCACTATCATGAGCTGGCGTTCTGGGAAAACCACGCCACGCTGCGCTTCGAATGCGCGCCGACCTACATCGAACTGCTGGAAAAACTCACCGCCCTGCTGGGCCGCCAGCCGGAGCTGCCGGACTGGGTTTACGATGGCGTGACGCTCGGCATTCAGGGCGGCACCGAAGTCTGCCAGCAGAAACTCGACGTGATGCGCCGCGGCGGCGTGAAGGTAAACGGCATCTGGGCTCAGGACTGGTCCGGCATCCGCATGACCTCCTTTGGCAAGCGCGTGATGTGGAACTGGAAATGGAACCGCGACCTCTATCCGCAACTCGATACGCGCATCCAGCATTGGAAACGCGAAGGCGTGCAGTTCCTCGCTTATATCAACCCGTATGTGGCAAGCGATCGAGACCTGTGTGAAGAAGCGGCGTCGCGTGGTTATCTGACACAAGATGCCGCAGGCAAGGATTATCACGTCGAGTTTGGCGAGTTCTACGCGGGCGTCGTCGACCTGACCAACCCGGAGGCGTACGCCTGGTATAAAGAGGTCATCAAAAAACAGCTGATTGAACTGGGTTGCGGCGGCTGGATGGCTGATTTTGGCGAATATCTGCCGACCGACACGCACCTGTATAACGAGGTCAGCGCGGAGATTATGCACAACGCCTGGCCTGCGCTGTGGGCGAAGTGCAACTACGAGGCGCTTGAAGAGACCGGAAAACTCGGCGAGGTGCTGTTCTTTATGCGCGCCGGTTATACCGGCAGCCAGAAATATTCCACGATGATGTGGGCAGGCGATCAGAACGTCGACTGGAGTCTCGACGACGGGCTCGCCTCGGTGATCCCCGCCGCGCTGTCTCTGGCGATGTCCGGGCATGGCCTGCACCACAGCGATATCGGCGGATACACCACGCTGTTTGAAATGAAACGCAGCAAAGAGCTACTGCTACGCTGGTGCGATTTTAGCGCGTTTACGCCGATGATGCGCACGCATGAGGGCAACCGCCCTGGCGATAACTGGCAGTTCGACGGCGACGCGGAAACCATCGCGCATTTTGCCCGCATGACGACAATTTTCACCACGCTCAAACCCTATATCAAACAGGCGGTGGCGCAGAATGCCCGCACCGGCCTGCCGGTGATGCGTCCGCTGTTTTTGCACTATGAGGATGAACCCCGCGCCTACACGCTGAAATATCAGTATCTGTTTGGCCGCGATCTGCTGGTGGCACCGGTGTATGAAGAAGGACGCCAGGACTGGACGCTATGGTTGCCTGACGATCGCTGGGTAAACGTCTGGACCGATGAAACCCTCGGCGGCGGCGACATTACGGTGGATGCGCCGCTCGGCAAACCGCCGGTGTTCTACCGCGAGGGCAGCGAATGGCAGTCCCTTTTCGCCACGCTGCGTCAGATAAACCCCATGTAAAAAGGACAAATCATGGGCTTCTTTACCCTTTTGACCCCGGATGGTCTTGTGCTCAGCAACGGCACGGTGATCGCGATTATCGGCATCATGTTTTTATATACCTTCGTTGGGATCTGCGCCGGCTTTGGCGGCGCACTCACCACGATGCCGCTGATAACGCTGCTGTTGCCATTAAAAATGGCAGCGCCCATGTCGGTGATTGTGGGCACTGCTACCGCCCTCTACGCGACCTGGCTTTCGCGTAAGGAAACGCAATGGAAACCGGCGCTGGTGCTGATTGTGTTTTCGTTTGTCGGCGTGCCGGTGGGCCTGTACGCCCTCGCCAGCCTGCCGGATCAGATAATGAAAATCGGGCTCGGCGGCTTTTTGATCCTCTATTCCTTCTACAGCCTGTTTATTCCCAGGCTGCCGGTCTATGACAAAAACTGGCTGGCGATGCCGACCGGCGTTATCGCAGGCGCGTTAGGCTCGGCATTCTCCACCAACGGGCCGCCAGTGGTGGTCTACGGCATGTTGCGAAATCTGGCCCCCGCCGCCTTTCGCGGCACGCTCAACGCTTTTTTCACCGCCAATAACGCCGCCATTATCGGCGGGCTCGCCACCAGCGGGATCTTAACGCTCTCGACCATCAAGCTGGTGCTGTTCTGCATTCCCACCATGATGCTCGGCTCGTTTGTGGGCCAGTACGTTCATCAACGTATTTCCGTTCGGGTCTTCCGGGTGCTGGTCTTTCTGCTGCTGATAGCTTCCGGGGCGATGCTCATCAAAGGCGCGCTGGGGATTTCCACGCTGAGCGCGCTGGCGCCGCCTTTCGGCGTCCTCGCGGTTTTGCAGCTTCTGTTTGGCAAAAAGGTCGCGGCCATCCGGGCCGCGGATCAGACATAACGCGTCGCCTGCGTGTGCGATGGAGAAAAACAATGTCTCAGATAAATACCGTTCAGAATCAAGACGTAGCCACGCTGCGTTTGCCGTTCAGAGAAAAAGTCGCCTATGGAATGGGCGATCTGGGCTCCAATATCCTGCTGGATATCGGCACGCTGTATCTGCTGAAGTTTTATACCGACGTGCTGGGGCTGCCGGGCACGTATGGCGGCATAATCTTTCTGATTGCCAAGTTTTTTACGGCGTTTACGGACATGGGCACCGGGATTATGCTCGATTCTCGCCGCCGGATTGGGCCGAAGGGCAAGTTCCGGCCCTTTGTGCTGTATGCCGCTTTTCCGGTGACGCTGCTCGCTATCGCAAACTTCGTCGGCACGCCGTTTGAGATAACCGGCAAAGCCGTGATGGCGACGGTGCTGTTTATGCTCTACGGGCTGTTCTTCAGCATGATGAATTGCTCGTATGGCGCGATGGTGCCTGCCATTACGAAAAACCCGGATGAGCGCGCGTCGCTTGCCGCATGGCGTCAGGGCGGCGCGACGCTTGGCCTGCTGCTGTGTACCGTCGGTTTTGTGCCGGTGATGAATCTTATCGAAGGCAACCCGCAGCTAAGCTATATCTTCGCCGCCACGCTGTTTTCGCTCTTTGGCCTGCTCTTTATGTGGTGGTGCTATGCGGGAACGCGCGAGCGCTATGTGGAAGCCCCTGCCGCGCGCGCCGCGCATAAGCCTGGGCTGTTGCAGTCGTTTCGCGCCATCGCGGGCAACCGGCCGCTGTTCGTGCTGTGCATCGCCAACCTCTGTACGCTCGGCGCGTTTAACATCAAGCTCGCCATTCAGGTCTATTACACCCAGTACGTGCTGAACGATCCTATCCTGCTGTCCTATATGGGCTTTTTCAGCATGGGCTGCATTTTTATCGGCGTCTTCCTGATGCCGGGTGCGGTGCGGCGCTTTGGCAAGAAGAAGGTTTATATCGGCGGGTTGCTGATCTGGGCGGCGGGCGACGTGCTCAATTACGCCTTCGGCAACGGTTCGGTGAGCTTTGTGGCGTTCTCGTGTCTCGCGTTTTTCGGCTCCGCGTTTGTAAACAGCCTCAACTGGGCGCTGGTTTCAGACACGGTCGAGTATGGCGAATGGCGCACCGGCGTGCGCTCAGAGGGCACGGTCTACACCGGCTTCACCTTCTTTCGCAAAGTCTCCCAGGCGCTGGCCGGGTTTGTCCCCGGCATGATGCTGACGCAAATCGGCTATGTGCCGAACGCCGTACAGTCGGTCGCTACGACCGAAGGCCTGCGCGAGCTGATTTTCATCTGGCCGTGCGTGCTGGCGGTAGTGACGATTGTCGCGATGGGCTTTTTCTACAACCTTAACGAGAAGATGTACGTGCGGATTGTGGATGAGCTGGAAAACCGTAAGCGGGCGTTTTCGCCTGGCGCATAACCATCACGGTGCCCGCGCCTGCGCGGGCCCTCGCTTTGAGGAACGGCTATGACGACATTCACCAGTCAGGACCCGCTGACGCTGCGACTGAGCCTGCGGGAGAAGTTTTCTTACGGCATGGGCGATTTTGGCTCCAATCTGATGCTGTGCATCGGGACGCTCTACCTTCTGAAATTTTATACCGACGAGCTTCACCTGCCTGCCTTTTACGGCGGCGTGATTTTTCTGGTGGCGAAGTTTTTCACTGCGCTGACCGATATGCTCACCGGCGTGCTGGTGGATTCACGGCGCGCGCCTGGCCCACGCGGCAAATTCCGGCCGTTTATTCTTTTCGCCTCCTTCCCGGTGGCGCTGGTGGCGACGGCGCAGTTTGTGGCAAACGATCTGCCGCTTGCGATGAAAACCGCGCTCGCCACGGTGCTGTTTATGCTGTTCGGCCTGTTTTACAGCCTGATGAACTGCTCCTATGGCGCGATGGTGCCCGCCATCACTAAAAACCCGCAGGAGCGCGCGCATCTCGCCGCGTGGCGTCAGGGCGGCGCGACGCTCGGGCTGCTGCTCTGTACCGTTGGCTTTATGCCGATCCAGTCGCTGTTTGCCGCGCGCCCGTCGCTGGGCTACCTGACGGCAGCGCTGATTTTCGCCCTCGTCGGGCTTATCAGCATGTTCTTCTGCTACCGCGGCGTGCGCGAGCGCTATGTAGAAGTGGTGCCCGCCGGGCATAAACCCGGCATGCTGAAATCGTTCTGCGCGATTTTCCAGAACCCGCCGCTGCTGGTGCTGTGCATCGCCAATCTCTGCACGCTGGCGGCGTTTAATATCAAGCTCGCCATTCAGGTCTACTACACGCAGTACGTGCTAAACGATCTGCATCTGCTGTCGTGGATGGGCTTTTTCAGCATGGGCTGCATTCTGGTGGGCGTGTTTATGGTGCCGGGCGCGGTGAAGCGCTTTGGCAAAAAACAGGTCTATCTCGGCGGGCTGACGCTCTGGGCGCTGGGCGATATTTTCAATTACGTCTGGGGCACGACATCGCTTAGTTTTGTGCTGTTTTCCTGCATGGCGTTTTCGGCACCGCGTTTGTGAACAGTCTGAACTGGGCGCTGGTGCCGGATACGGTGGATTACGGCGAATGGAAAACCGGCATCCGCGCCGAGGGATCGGTCTATACCGGCTATACGTTCTCCCGCAAGATTTCCGCGGCGCTGGCGGGGTTTCTGCCCGGCATTATGCTCACGGAGATTGGCTATGTGCCGAATGCGCTGCAAACGCCTGCGACGCTCGATGGCCTGCGCCAGCTGATTTTCCTCTGGCCCTGCGGGCTCGCGATAATCGCAGCCGTCACGATGGGGCTGTTTTATAAGCTCAATGAACAGCGCTTCGCCTTTATTATTGAGGAAATCGCCAGGCGGAAGAAATATGTCGCCACCGCTCCAAAAGTCAGCGCCGACAATAAAGCGTCAGCCGTCACGTTATAACGATAACCATCTTCGCTCCTCCCCTTCTGTTTACAGAAGGGGCGGCCTTTCTGTACCTGTTATAGGGTTATAGGGAAATACTATGAAGAGAATCGCAACCGCACTGCTCTGTTCGTCTGTGCCCTGCGCGGCTTTCGCGGGTGCCTATGTCGAAACCCGTGAAGCGTATAACACCGCCTCGGAATTACACGAGGTTATCCTGCGCGCGGGCTATAACTTTGATATGGGCGCCGGCCTGATGACCACCAACGCCTACAACGTGGGGAAATGGGACGAGATTAAGCACAGCTATAATGAAATCGAAGGCTGGTATCCCTTATTTAAACCAACAGAAAACCTGACGTTCCAGCCCGGCGGGCTGATTAATGACAGTATCGACGGCTCCGGCGGCGCGCTCTATTTAGACACCAACTATAAATTTACGCCCTGGTTTAATCTGACGGTTCGCTATCGTTATAACCACAATAATTACGACACGCCGGATTTTAACGGGAAGATGGATAAAAACGACACGCACGAGTTCGCCAATTACTGGAATTTTAAAGTCACGGATAAACTCGCGTATACGTTTGAGCCGCACTTCTTTCAGCGGGTAAATGATTACCACAGTAAAAACGGCAAAGACCATCACTGGGAAATTACCAACGGCTTTCGCTATAAGCTCGATCAGCACTGGCTGCCTTATGTCGAACTGCAGTGGCTGGACCGCTGGAATGAGTATCACCGTGAACAGTACCGGCTACGTCTCGGGTTACGGTATTCGTTCTGACATAAAAAAAGCCGCTGAAAATTCAGCGGCTTTTTATTCATACCAGGCGACGCGAACGCCTGCCTGGTTTACGGATGCACCGTATTAGTCTTCTTTCGCACCGCGCATGGCACGTTTACGATCGTTTTCCGTCAGGTGACGTTTACGGATACGTACAGACAGCGGAGTCACTTCGACCAGTTCATCATCATCGATGAATTCCAGCGCCTGCTCCAGCGTCATTTTGATAGGCGGAACCAGAACCGTTGCTTCGTCCGTACCGGACGCACGCATGTTGGTCAGTTTCTTACCAGTCAGGCAGTTTACCGTCAGGTCGTTAGAGCGGCTGTGAATACCGATGATCTGGCCTTCATAGACTTCCGCACCGTGACCCAGGAACAGCTTGCCGCGATCCTGCAGACCGAACAGCGCGAACGCGACCGCTTTACCCTGACCGTTAGAGATCAGTACGCCGTTGTTACGCTGGCCCACTTCGCCCGGACGGATATCGTCGTAGTGGCTGAAGGTGGAGTACAGCAGACCCGTACCGGAGGTCATGGTCATGAACTCAGAACGGAAGCCGATCAGGCCACGGCTTGGGATCACGTAGTCGAGACGTACGCGGCCTTTGCCGTCCGGATTCATGTTTTTCAGGTCGCCTTTACGCTCGCCCAGCGCCTGCATCACAGAGCCCTGATGCTGTTCTTCAACGTCCAGCGTCACGTTCTCGAACGGCTCCTGTTTACGGCCGTCGATTTCGCGGAAGATAACTTTCGGACGGGAAACCGCCAGTTCGAAACCTTCACGACGCATGTTCTCGATAAGAACAGACAGGTGCAGTTCGCCACGGCCAGACACGCGGAACGCGTCAGCGTCTTCGGTTTCTTCAACGCGCAGCGCCACGTTGTGCACCAGCTCTTTGTTCAGACGGTCAAGGATCTGACGAGAGGTAACGTATTTACCTTCTTTACCGCAGAACGGAGAGGTGTTGACGTTGAAGTACATAGAAACGGTCGGCTCGTCAACGGACAGGGCCGGCAGCGCTTCGACATTCTGCGGATCGCAGATGGTGTCGGAGATGTTCAGCTCGCCAAGACCGGTGATAGCGATGATATCGCCAGCTTCCGCCAGATCGGTATCGATACGCTCCAGGCCCAGATGGCCCAGCACTTTACCGACTTTACCGTTACGGGTTTTGCCTTCGCTATCGATGATAGTGACCTGCTGGTTCGGCTTCACTTTACCGCGTTTGATGCGGCCGATGCCGATGACGCCAACGTAGTTGTTGTAGTCCAGCTGGGAGATCTGCATCTGCAGCGGGCCGTCGAGATCAACGTCCGGTGCCGGTACATGGTCGACGATCGCCTGGTACAGCGGGGTCATGTCTTCCGCCATGTCAGAGTGATCCAGACCTGCGATTCCGTTCAGCGCGGACGCGTAAACGATAGGGAAATCCAGCTGCTCGTCGGTCGCGTCGAGGTTGACGAACAGGTCGAACACCTGATCCACAACCCAGTCAGGACGCGCGCCCGGACGGTCAACTTTGTTGATAACCACGATAGGTTTCAGGCCATGGGCAAATGCTTTTTTGGTCACGAAGCGCGTTTGCGGCATGGGGCCGTCAAATGCGTCAACCACCAGCAGCACGGAATCAACCATGGACATTACACGTTCAACTTCACCACCGAAGTCGGCGTGCCCTGGGGTATCAACGATATTGATACGGTAATCATTCCATTTGATCGCGGTGTTTTTCGCGAGGATGGTAATCCCACGCTCTTTCTCCAAATCGTTGGAGTCCATCACGCGCTCTTGAGTTTCAGCACGCTCGTCGAACGTACCGGATTGCTGCAGCAGCTTGTCAACCAGGGTCGTTTTACCATGGTCAACGTGCGCAATGATGGCGATGTTACGCAATTTTTCGATCACAACTTTGCCTCAGGCATTAGAAATAGCGCGTTATTGTACACGTATTAATCGAAGGACTAAACAGGATCACAATCATCTGACGCAAACAAGTGTTGTCGCCAGGCTTTGTGATCCTTTTCACGCAGCGGTAAAAGGGCTATTAAACGTAAATTGCACCAACACAGTGCTTGTTTTTTACACACAGGCACTATATTGGTGCAATCTCTCCATCGTGGTGCAGCCCTTTTGCACTATGACGCGCATCATAGCGCCTTTTTGGGGGAATTTGAAAGTTGGCACAGATTTCGCTTTAAAGAATTCAGGGCGGCAACGCCAATTTTAATAAGTACTGAAGACCTCGTTACCACGACGACAATGACAAATCCGGGAGAGTTAAGTATGTCCGCTGAACACGTTCTGACGATGCTGAATGAACATGAAGTGAAGTTTGTGGATCTGCGCTTCACTGATACTAAAGGTAAAGAACAGCACGTCACCATCCCAGCCCACCAGGTGAACGCCGACTTCTTCGAAGAAGGCAAAATGTTCGATGGCTCGTCCATCGGTGGCTGGAAAGGCATCAATGAATCTGACATGGTGCTGATGCCGGACGCCTCCACCGCTGTCATTGACCCGTTCTACGAAGAACCTACTCTGATTATTCGTTGCGACATCCTTGAGCCGGGCACCATGCAGGGCTACGATCGCGACCCGCGCTCCATCGCCAAGCGCGCAGAAGAGTACCTGCGCTCTACCGGCATCGCAGACACCGTCCTGTTCGGGCCGGAACCTGAGTTCTTCCTGTTTGACGACATCCGCTTCGGCAGCACCATTTCTGGCTCCCATGTCGCGATTGACGACATCGAAGGCGCGTGGAACTCCTCCACCAAATACGAAGGCGGCAACAAAGGCCACCGTCCGGGCGTGAAAGGCGGTTACTTCCCGGTTCCGCCGGTTGACTCTTCTCAGGACATCCGTTCTGTAATGTGTCTGACCATGGAAGAGATGGGCCTGGTCGTTGAAGCGCACCACCACGAAGTGGCCACCGCCGGTCAGAACGAAGTGGCAACCCGCTTCAACACCATGACCAAAAAAGCGGACGAAATTCAGATCTACAAATATGTCGTGCATAACGTCGCGCACCGCTTCGGCAAAACCGCGACCTTTATGCCGAAACCAATGTTCGGTGATAACGGCTCCGGTATGCACTGCCATATGTCTCTGTCCAAGAACGGCACCAACCTGTTCTCTGGCGACAAATACGCGGGTCTGTCTGAGCAGGCGCTGTATTACATTGGCGGCGTAATCAAACACGCCAAAGCCATCAACGCCCTGTCTAACCCGACCACCAACTCTTACAAGCGTCTGGTACCAGGCTACGAAGCGCCGGTGATGCTGGCTTACTCCGCGCGTAACCGCTCTGCGTCTATCCGTATCCCGGTGGTTGCGTCTCCGAAAGCGCGTCGTATCGAAGTGCGCTTCCCGGACCCGGCGGCTAACCCGTACCTGTGCTTCGCTGCCCTGCTGATGGCCGGTCTTGACGGCATCAAGAACAAGATCCACCCGGGCGAAGCGATGGACAAAAACCTGTATGACCTGCCGCCGGAAGAAGCGAAAGAGATCCCGCAGGTTGCCGGTTCTCTGGAAGAAGCCCTGCAGGCGCTGGACGCAGACCGCGAGTTCCTGACCGCAGGCGGCGTGTTCACTGACGATGCGATCGATGCTTACATCGCGCTGCGTATGGAAGAGAACGACCGCGTTCGCATGACGCCGCACCCGGTAGAGTTCGAACTCTACTACAGCGTGTAATGATTTATTGATGTTGATAGCCAGCGGATTTCAGGTTGTCGCCACTGCGTGAAATCCGCGAATGTTTTTTTGTTGCCGTGGAAACTTTAGCCCATCTTCGGATGGGCTTTTTTCACCACCCGAAACCGGTTTTAACGCCCTTTTTAGCGTTAAAACGCTATAATGCACTAAAATGGTGCAAAACCTGGGGGACTGCTGAATGGCAACAGGCACGCTGCCCGATGCTGGGCAGATCCTTAACGCATTAATCAATAGCATTTTACTGGTCGACGACGAGCTGGCGGTGCATTACGCCAACCCGGCGGCGCAGCAGTTGCTCGCGCAAAGTTCACGTAAGCTTTACGGCACGCCACTCCCGGAGCTGCTGAGTTATTTTTCCCTGAATATCAGCCTGATGCAGGAGAGCCTGAACGCGGGCCAGGGATTTACCGATAACGAAGTGACGCTGGTAATAGATGGCCGCTCACACATTCTTTCCCTGACGGCGCAACGTCTGCCGGATGGCCTGATCCTGCTGGAGATGGCCCCGATGGATAATCAGCGGCGTTTAAGCCAGGAACAGCTTCAGCATGCCCAGCAAGTCGCCGCGCGCGATCTGGTACGCGGCCTGGCGCATGAAATCAAAAATCCGCTCGGCGGCCTGCGAGGCGCAGCGCAATTGCTGAGCCGCGCCCTGCCCGACCCGTCGCTGACGGAATACACCAAAGTCATCATTGAACAGGCCGACCGCCTGCGTAACCTGGTGGACCGCCTGTTAGGGCCGCAGCAGCCGGGCATGCACGTCACCGAAAGCATCCATAAAGTGGCCGAGCGCGTGGTGAAGCTGGTCTCCATGGAGCTGCCGGAAAACGTTCGGCTTCTGCGCGACTACGATCCGAGCCTGCCGGAATTTACCCACGACCCGGACCAGATAGAACAGGTCTTACTCAATATCGTGCGTAACGCGCTCCAGGCGCTGGGCGAGGACGGCGGCGAGATCACGCTGCGCACCCGCACCGCGTTTCAGTTGACGCTGCACGGCGTGCGCTACCGCCTGGCCGCCCGTATCGACGTGGAAGACAACGGGCCAGGCATTCCGGCGCATCTGCAGGATACGCTGTTTTACCCGATGGTCAGCGGCCGCGAGGGCGGCACCGGGCTGGGGCTGTCCATCGCCCGAAATCTTATCGATCAGCATTCGGGAAAAATCGAATTTAACAGTTGGCCAGGCCATACCGAATTCTCGGTCTTCCTGCCTATTCGGAAATAGAGGTGATTATGCAACGAGGGATTGTCTGGATCGTCGATGACGATAGCTCCATTCGCTGGGTGCTTGAGCGCGCGCTCACCGGAGCAGGCTTAAGCTGCACCACCTTTGAAAGCGGTAACGAGGTGCTGGACGCGCTGAGCACTAAAACCCCGGACGTACTGCTGTCGGATATTCGTATGCCGGGCATGGACGGCCTGACGCTGTTAAAACAGATCAAACAGCGTCATCCGATGCTTCCGGTCATCATTATGACCGCGCATTCCGATCTCGACGCCGCGGTGAGCGCCTATCAGCAGGGCGCGTTTGATTACTTGCCGAAACCGTTTGATATCGACGAGGCGGTGGCGCTGGTCGAACGTGCCATCAGCCATTACCAGGAGCAGCAGCAGCCGCGCAGCGCGCAGGTTTTCGGCCCGACCACCGATATCATTGGCGAAGCGCCGGCGATGCAGGATGTGTTTCGTATTATCGGCCGCCTCTCCCGCTCCTCCATCAGCGTGCTGATTAACGGCGAATCAGGCACCGGTAAAGAGCTGGTGGCGCATGCGCTGCACCGCCACAGCCCGCGCGTCAAAGCGCCGTTTATCGCGCTGAATATGGCGGCCATTCCCAAAGACCTTATCGAATCGGAGCTGTTCGGGCACGAGAAAGGCGCGTTCACCGGCGCAAACCAGATTCGCCAGGGCCGTTTCGAACAGGCAGACGGCGGCACGCTGTTTCTTGATGAAATTGGCGACATGCCGCTGGATGTGCAGACCCGTCTGCTGCGCGTGCTGGCCGACGGCCAGTTTTACCGCGTCGGCGGCTATGCGCCAGTAAAAGTGGACGTGCGCATTATCGCGGCGACGCACCAGAACCTGGAGCTGCGCGTTCAGGAAGGGAAATTCCGTGAGGATTTATTCCACCGCCTGAACGTTATCCGCGTGCATCTGCCGCCGCTGCGCGAGCGCCGCGAGGATATCCCGCGTCTGGCGCGCCATTTCCTGCAGGTAGCGGCGCGCGAGCTGGGTGTGGAAGCCAAACAGCTGCACCCGGAGACGGAGGCCGCGCTGACGCGTCTCGCGTGGCCTGGTAACGTGCGTCAGCTGGAAAACACCTGCCGCTGGCTCACCGTGATGGCCGCGGGCCAGGAAGTGCTGATTCAGGATCTGCCGGCCGAGCTGTTTGAAACCAGTGTGCCGGACGCGCCGTCGCAGGCGCTGCCGGAGAGCTGGGCGACGCTGCTCGCGCAGTGGGCCGACAGGGCGCTGCGTTCCGGTCATCAAAACCTGCTTTCCGAAGCGCAACCGGAAATGGAGCGCACGCTTTTGACCACGGCGCTGCGGCACACGCAAGGGCATAAACAGGAGGCTGCGCGTCTGCTGGGCTGGGGCCGGAATACCCTGACGCGCAAGCTAAAAGAGCTGGGAATGGAGTAAGCGGCAGCGTTGTGTAAAAAAGCGCTGTCGCCTGCAAATTGCTCTAATTTTATACTTTACTGTCCGCCAGGCTTGAGTATGATCGGGCGCGGTTATGGGGGAGAGTTGTTATGCTGGAATCACTGATCCATATCGCCACGCAAAGCGCAGAGGCGGGCGCCGCGGCGGGCCATACGCCCCAGACGGCGATTGCCGCCCTGCTGTGCGCAGCGCTGGTCAACTTCTTTAGTTAAAAAAAGCGGGCGTTATGCCCGCTTTTTTTATATCACGCGTGAGAACTGTTGCAGCCGCGCTTTGCGGCGCAGATAGACGTCAAAGCACATGCAGACGTTGCGAATCAGCAACCGCCCTTTCGCCGTCACGGTGATACCGCGCGCGTTTACGTCCACCAGCCCGTCTTTCGCCAGCGGCGCCAGCAGTTGCAAATCCTCGGCAAAATAGTCGGCGAAACGGAGCGACCACGCTTTTTCTACCTCAGCGAAATCGAGCCGGAAATTGCAGATTAGCGCTTTGATAACGTCGCGGCGGATACAGTCGTCGCGCGTCAGTTCGAGCCCGCGCCACAGCGCGCTGCCCTGCTCATCCACCGCCTGATAGTAACGCTTAAGCTCTTTCTGGTTCTGCGCGTAGCAGTCGCCGATCATACTAATCGCCGAGACGCCCAGGCCGAGCAGATCGGTGTCGCCCTGCGTGGTGTAGCCCTGGAAGTTACGATGCAGCACGCCGTTACGCTGGGCGATAGCCAGCTCGTCATCCGGCTTCGCGAAGTGGTCCATGCCGATGAACTGATAACCCGCGTGGGTCAGCGACTGGATAGTCTGCTGAAGGATATCGAGCTTCTGCTGCGCCGAGGGCAGATCCGCCTCTTTGATTTTGCGCTGCGCGGCAAAGAGCGTTGGCAGATGCGCGTAGTTAAAGACGCTCAGGCGGTCCGGGTTCAGCTCCGCCACGCGCTGCAGCGTAAAGGCGAAGCTTTCCGGCGTCTGCTTCGGCAGGCCGTAGATCAAATCAATATTGGCGGAGGTGAAGCCCACTTCCCGCGCGCGTTTGATGAGCGCAAAGATGAAGTCTTCATCCTGCTCGCGGTTCACCAGACGCTGCACCTCTTTATTGAAATCCTGCACGCCCATACTGAGACGGCGGAAACCTTCAGCATGCAGGTGATCCAGCACGTCCAGCTCGATTTCACGCGGGTCGACTTCAATGGAGATTTCGGCGTCATCGTTGAACCGGAAATTCGCGCGCAGCAGGCCCATCAGGCGGCTGATTTGCGCTTTGCTGAGGTAAGTCGGCGTACCGCCGCCCCAGTGCAGCTGGCTGACGCGACGCCCGGCAAACAGCGGCGCGCGATGAATAATCTCCTGCTCCAGCACATCGAGATACTGGTCGGCTTTATGCTGCTGGCGGGTGACGATTTTATTGCAGCCGCAGAAGTAGCAGAGCTTGTGGCAGAAAGGGATGTGAACGTAGAGCGAGAGCGGCCTGTCGGGATAACGCGCGACCGCGCGCGCGAAGTCAGGCTCGCCAAACGTTTCAGAAAACTCAAGAGCCGTGGGATATGAGGTATAGCGCGGCCCGGAATAGTTATATTTCTGGATGAGGGCCAGATCCCAGTCGATTACCTGCTCAGACATGCTTACTCCTTCCGACGGTTTCGCCGACGCGTTCGGCGAACTGGCCCACCCGGATGGCGGGTGATAAGCCGGCTGCGCAGCCACTTCTGGCGCCGCGACAGCCGGTGTAGTTTAACGAATAACCACACCAGATAACATACTATCGGAAGGAGTATAAGCAGGACGGTCGGCCCCATCGGAAGGGTTAGTTTCCGCCTTTGAGCAGGCGCATCATATCTTCCTGCTGCTCTTCTTCTTCGTCTTCTTCGTCGTCGTAAGAAAGGCCGAGCTGCTGCATCAGCTCATCAATGCGATCGAGACGGGAATCAACCCACGCCTGATCGTCCGCGCTCAGGGTTTCCCCCTCTTCCAGGCGCTCCAGCAGCGCATCCAGGCGCTCGTCATTCTCCAGCATGTCCAGCTCTTCCTGCGGTGACAACATAGGTTTCTCACTCTTAGGTTGTGGTTGGTGCTTCTGAGGTCGGGTTTCCTGAGCGTCGCTCACTCCAAGCGGAATCGGTTTTTTACTGCCGATGCGCGGATCTTTCTGTGCCGACTGGCCGGAGGATTTTCCGGACGCGCTGGCCCCCGTGGCGCGGCTACCCGGCGCATGGCCGCGGTGCTTTTTATCGCGCTTGCGATCGCGGGCTTCCTGGTTTAATTCTTCACGCGTTTTACGGCGAGCTTTAGCTTTGGCGGGGCCTTTGCCGCGCACAGAGGATGAGGGTTGCTTCATAATTTTTCGTCTTGAGCCGTTTTAAACAGTATAGAATTGCGGCGGAATCTAGCAGAAAGCAAGTAAAGAAAAAAGGCGACAGGTAAACCTGTCGCCTTTTTTCCTGACTTTTTAACCGGTCATCGGTATCTACCATCCTGGTGCGCTTACAACCCGCCCTGTTTTTCCTTCAGCCGACAACGCTCCGTGTCGTGTTCCTTTATCCTTGTTAACGTCTCCGACGTTGACCGTCCTGGTATGCTGTGTGCTTCGTCGCCCTGACGCTCCAGACCCCTCATCCTGAGTTATTATCCGTTGCGACACTCCGTTGCCCGTGCCTATTACTTTACCAGCCTGAACGAGGGGCTCAAGGCGCAAACGGCCTTAAAAGTCCATTTTAGGACATTTCTGCAAGGTTAACTGACTGTTTTTACTTAACTAAAATTCAAACGCCCGCCTTTCAAGCCGATGATATCTCAATGTAAAACGGGCAGATCTCTTACAGACCTCGCGGGTGTTTTGTAAGCCGCCAGAGAGAACAACAGCCTTTTAGCCCTGTTCAGGTATAATCGCGGCTATTGCTTAAGCTTATCCTGACGGAGACGACCGTTTTGACTCAGTTGAACTATCAACAGACGCACTTTGTGACCAGTGCGCCGGATATTCGCCACCTGCCTTCCGATACGGGCATTGAAGTGGCTTTCGCAGGCCGCTCCAACGCCGGAAAATCCAGCGCGCTTAATACGCTGACTAACCAGAAAAGCCTGGCGCGCACCAGTAAAACGCCTGGACGCACGCAGCTGATTAACCTGTTTGAAGTCGCCGACGGCAAGCGTCTGGTGGATTTGCCTGGCTACGGCTACGCCGAAGTCCCGGAAGAGATGAAGCGCAAATGGCAGCGCGCGCTGGGTGAGTACCTGGAAAAACGCCTGTGCCTGAAAGGTCTGGTGGTGCTGATGGATATTCGCCATCCGCTGAAAGATCTCGACCAGCAGATGATCGAGTGGGCCGTGGACAGCGGTATTCCTGTTCTGGTGCTGCTGACCAAAGCCGACAAACTGGCGAGCGGCGCGCGTAAAGCGCAGCTGAATATGGTGCGTGAAGCGGTGATTGCCTTTAATGGCGACGTACAGGTTGAAGCGTTTTCTTCCCTGAAGAAAACCGGCGTGGATAAGCTGCGCATCAAGCTGGACAGCTGGTTTAACGATCTGCCGCCTGCGGCCGAAGACGCCGCCCCGCAAGCGTAATCCTTCCTGGCGCGGGCCTCGCTCGCGCGTCTGACTTTCCGACGCAATAAAAAACGCCCCAGTCATTTCTGACTGGGGCGGCTAAAATATTCAGCCAAATCCGATTACGTGAAGTAAAAGGTCTGAAAGATAGAACATCTTACCTCTGTACCCTACGTCGATAACTCTACCCTTTTTTTATGACGGGAAAAAGCACTTTTTGTAATTTCTTTTCATAGTTTACATAGCAATTTCTAATGACTATCACAAAAATCTATTAGTTATGTTGCTAAGTTACAAAAGCGACTATGCGTGTTTGGGCATCAGTGCGCTTCATCCCAGTTCACACCGCTGCCGACTTCCACCAGCAACGGCACGTCAAGCTGCATGCTGTTCTCCATGAGTTCATGGATTTTCTGCGACACGGCTTCCACGTCATCTTTATGCACTTCAAACACCAGTTCATCGTGCACCTGCATGATCATTTTCACGCGCGGCTGCGCTTTCTCCAGCCAGCCATCGACCGCGATCATGGCGCGTTTGATGATGTCTGCGGCCGTTCCCTGCATCGGGGCGTTGATCGCCGCGCGCTCAGCGCCTGCGCGCCGCGCCGCGTTGCTGGCGTTGATATCCGGCAGATAGAGACGACGTCCGTCCAGCGTTTCGACATAGCCCTGCTCTTTCGCCTGCTTACGGGTGCGCTCCATATATTCCAGCACGCCAGGGTAACGCTCGAAGTAAAGATCCATGTACTTCTGCGACTCTTTACGCGGGATATTAAGCTGGCGCGACAGGCCGAACGCGCTCATGCCGTAGATAAGACCGAAGTTGATCGCCTTGGCGCTGCGGCGCTGCTCGTTAGAGACGCTCTCCAGCGGCAAGCCAAATACTTCCGCCGCCGTTGCGCGGTGGATGTCTTTGCCTTCCGCAAACGCGCTGAGCAGCCCTTTATCGCGCGACAGATGCGCCATGATGCGCAGCTCAATCTGCGAGTAGTCCGCTGAGACAATGACATAATCCTCCGGCGCGATAAACGCCTGGCGGATACGGCGGCCTTCGTCGTTACGCACCGGAATGTTTTGCAGGTTCGGATCGGTGGACGACAGACGTCCGGTAGCCGTGACCGCCTGATGATAAGAGGTATGCACGCGGCCGGTTTTCGGGTTAATCATCTGCGGCAATTTATCGGTGTAAGTCGATTTCAGCTTCGCAAGGCCGCGGTATTGCAGAATGACTTTCGGCAGCGGGTAGTCGAGCGCCAGCTCTTCCAGCACCTCTTCTGAGGTAGACGGCGCGCCGCCCGGCGTTTTCTTCAGTGGCTTGATGCCCTGCTTTTCAAACAGAATAGTCTGCAGCTGTTTGGTGGAAGAGAGATTAAACGGCTCGCCCGCGATCTCATGCGCTTTTTGCTCAAGCTCGGCGAGCTTAAGGGCAATCTCCTGCGAGTGCGCGTGCAGCACTGCCGGATCGATTTTAACGCCGTTGCGCTCGATGCGCGACAGCACCGGCACCAGCGGCATCTCAATATGTTCAAAGATATTCAGCGGGCCTTTGTGCTGCTGCAGTTTCGGCCACATCTTCAGGTGCAGCTGGAGCGTCACATCGGCGTCTTCCGCCGCGTAGCGCCCGGCCTGTTCGAGATCGATCTGGTTAAACGTAAGCTGATTTTTGCCTTTACCGGCGATCTGCTCAAACGTGATGGTGGTGTGTTTAAGCCAGCGGCTGGAGAGGCTGTCCATATCGTGGCGGCCTGAGACGCTGTCCAGAATGTACGACTCCAGCATGGTATCGAAAGCGATGCCGCGCAGTTCGATGCCGTAATTCTGCAAAATGCCGCGGTCGAATTTCAGGTTCTGGCCCACTTTCACCAGCGATTCGTCTTCCAGCAACGGTTTTAATAGCTCCAGCACGCGATCGCGGGAAAGCTGATCTGGCGCATCAAGATAGTCGTGCGCGACCGGGATATACGCCGCAAGGCCTGGCTCGGTGGCGAACGAGATGCCGACGAGGTTGGCCGTCAGGTTATCGAGGCTGTCCGTTTCGGTATCCACAGCCACCACCGGCGCGTTTTTAATGCGCTCGATCCACGCCTGAAGCGTCTCTTCGTCAAGAATGGTGACGTAGCGCTCTGACGAGAGCGCTACGGCTTCTTCTTCCGGTTCGGCCTCAACGACAATCATTTCTGTTGGCTTCGCGGCAGGTTTGCCACGGGACTGGAGCCATTTGCCCGCCTCGACATCGGATGTCCAGCGCTTAAATTCGTACTGCCGGAAAAGCGCCAGCAATTCATCAGCCTGCGGTTGCTGCACCTCCAGACGATCGTGGCTCAGTTCCAGCTCCACGTCAGTTTTAATGGTCGCCAGCTGATAGGAGAGATACGCCACTTCTTTATTCTGCTCAAGCTTCGCCGCCATGGTTTTAGCGCCGCGGAAGGAGAGTTCAGCGATTTTCTCCGGGTTGGCGTAAAGCGCGTCCAGACCACCAAGCCCCTGCAACAGCGCCTGAGCGGTTTTCTCGCCGACGCCCGGCACGCCGGGAATGTTATCGGACGAGTCGCCCATCAGCGCCAGGAAGTCGATGATAAGCTCCGGCGGCACGCCATACTTCGCGCACACTTCTTCCGGCCCCAGCACGGTATTGGTCATGGTGTTGATAAGCGTGACGTCTGGCGTGACGAGCTGCGCCATGTCTTTATCGCCAGTGCTGATAAGCACCGCGCGGCCCGCTGCCGCGGCTTCTTTGGCGAGCGTGCCGATAACGTCATCCGCTTCCACGCCGGAGACCGCCAGAAGCGGCAGCCCCATCGCTTTAACCATCGCATGCAGCGGCTCTATCTGCGCGCGCAGATCGTCAGGCATGGGCGGGCGATGCGATTTGTAGTGCTCGAAGAGTTCATCACGGAAGGTTTTGCCTTTCGCGTCGAACACCACGGCCGCGTGAGTCGGCTGGTACTGCAGTATCAGGCTGCGCAGCATATTCAGCACGCCATACATCGCGCCTGTCGGCTCGCCGGCGCTGTTGGTGAGCGGCGGAAACGCGTGATACGCCCGATACAGGTAAGAAGAGCCATCGACGAGAATAAGGGGATTTTCTGGGATCTGAACCATAATGTCCGTGCCTGATAATGAAGTTATGGATAAAGGATGCCATAGCCTGGCGCAAAACATGAAACCCAAAGGGCCGATCGCAGGGAAAGTTTTGTCGATCCGCGCGATCGCTCGCAATGCTGGCTGTGGATAACTTTGTGCACAAAAACCTAAGCTATTAATAACGCGAGATAAAAAAGGAGCGAAGCGCTGTAAATCATCTAAAAAATCAGGAGGTTATAAAAACCCTGACGCCGCTAATTATTTTTTAGCGGAAAAGTTTTATTGTGGATATAAAAAATGGCTTTTGCCGTCTGGCTTACGCCACGCTTAAAACCAGGCGGTTATTCATCGCACGTTACGTTTCGGCTCATTACGTCGGAATGTTTTCTGTTAGAATCTGCGCCCTCTGCCGTCACTGGCATTTTATCTAACCGCCTGAAAATTATTATGTCGAGATTACTCGCTGCGCTGACGCTTATGCTCAGCATCGTGCTTACTATTCTGGTGACTATTTTATGCTCCGTGCCGATTATCCTTGCCGGAATAATTAAACTGGTGCTGCCTGTACCAGCCGTATGGCGCACGGTGTCCCGCTTCTGCAATTTTATGATGTATTGCTGGTGCGAAGGGCTGGCATTGCTGCTGCACCTGAATCCGCATCTTAAATGGGAAGTACAGGGGCTCCAGGGGCTAAATAAAAAGAGCTGGTATTTACTTATCTGCAATCACCATAGCTGGGCAGATATTGTGGTGCTGTGCGTGCTGTTTCGTAAGCATATTCCGATGAATAAATATTTTCTGAAACAGCAGCTTGCATGGGTGCCTTTTATTGGGCTCGCCTGCTGGGCGCTGGATATGCCGTTTATGCGCCGCTATTCCCGCAGCTATTTGCTTCGTCATCCGGAACGACGCGGTAAAGATGTAGAAACAACGCGTCGTTCGTGTGAAAAGTTTCGCCATCACCCGACAACGATTGTGAATTTCGTCGAAGGCTCTCGGTTTACCGTGGAAAAACAGCGCCAGTTGCGTTCACCGTTCCGGCATTTACTACCGCCGAAAGCGGCGGGCATTGCAATGGCGTTGAATGTGCTGGGAAAACAATTCGATAAGATGCTGAATGTGACGCTCTGCTACCCGGAAAATAACCGCACACCGTTTTACGATATGCTCACAGGAAAGTTAACGCGTATTGTGGTGCAGATCGATTTATTGCCGGTGGAGGCATCGCTGCACGGTGATTACATTAACGATAAAAACTTTAAACGTGGTTTCCAGCAGTGGCTGAACGGGCTGTGGAGCGAGAAAGACGCCAGGCTTGAGGCCATTTATCAGCAATATAAAAAAGCCGGTCAGTGACCGGCTTTTTCATTTAACGCATTCGATTATTTTTTACCGAGCAGGTAGTTAACGGTATCCGCATATTGCTGGACGAAGACGTCCATATTGCTGGTATCCATGCCCTGCGGGTTCAGCTGGTATTTGCCGTTAACGTACATGGCAGGCACGCCCTGCAGGCCAACATCAGCCGCCGCTTTTTCCTGCTGCGCGACGAGCGATTTCACCACGAAGCTGTTCCAGGCAGCGTCATACTCTTCCGGCTTCACGCCCGCGTCGATAAAGACTTTGCGGATGTCAGCGGGGGTCTGTACGGTCTGGGTTTTCTGCACCGCTTCAAACATCGGGGCCGTAATTTTATCTTCGATGCCCATCGCCATCGCAACCGCCCACGCCTGCGTCAGGTCTTTACCCAACGGGCCCAGGAATTCTACGTGGTATTTGGTCATTTTGGTGCCAGCCGGCAGCTTTTTCTTCACGCTGTCAGAAACGTGCAGCACTTCTTCAAACTGGTAGCAGTGCGGGCAGTAGAAGGAGAAGAACTCCATTACCTGCGGCGCGCCGGCAACCGGCTTCTCCAGCGTGTTGTACTGTTTCCCGTCAGAATAATCGGCGGCGGAAACGCTGAATGCCATCACCATACCGGCCAGCGCCAGCCAAATCTTTTTCATCATTTACTCTCTCCTGAATATTACAGATCAATACATTGGCGTTAGTTGTAAAGGAGGCTCATTGAGCGCCCGAATTTGCTCGTTAAAAGTCGCCGTCTGACGGCGCCAGAAATCTTCTTCAGCAAGCCAGGGGAAGTTGCGTGGAAACGCCGGATCTTCCCAGCGGCGAATAAGCCAGGCCAGATAATAGACCTGCCGCATCGCGCGCAGCGGCTCTATCAGCTCAAGCTCTTTGATATTGAATGTAGTGAACTCTTCATAAGCTTCCAGAATGGTTTCCATCTGCATACGCTGTTCTGCGGCATCGCCATTCAGCAGCATCCAGAGATCCTGAATGGCCGGGCCGTTGCGAGCGTCATCGAGATCGACAAATAGCGGGCCGTCGCGCCAGAGGATATTGCCAGGATGGCAGTCGCCATGCAGACGCAGGGCATCGTAACCCGGCTGCCAGCGGGCGATGACGGCACCCGTAAGCGCATCGGTCGCCTGCAAAAATGCGGTTTTGAGCGAAGCAGGAATAAGCGAGCTGGTCTCGTAGATCGCGCGCGGCTCCAGCAGATATTCATTGATACCGATAGTAGGGCGATGTGAGAAAAGACGCTGCTTGCCGGTCTGATGAATACGGCCAAGATAACGGCCAACCCATTCCATCTGGTCGAGATTATCTGTTTCATACTGGCGGCCACCGAGGCCCGGGAACACGGCGAACATAAAGCCATCGTGCGTTAACAGCGTGTCGCCATGCAGACGCAACGGCGCGGCAACCGGCACTTCGTCGGTTTCAAGCTCCAGCGCGAAGTGATGTTCTTCACGGATCTGATCGGCGCTCCAGCGGTGAGGGCGGTAGAACTTCACAACAAAACGCTTACGATCTTCATCCTGAAAAAGATAAACGCGGTTTTCAAAGCTATTAAGCGCGGTTAAGCCAGAATCCACACGAATGCCGTGTTCAAACAGGGCGTCCATGATGGTGTCTGGCTGTAGCGTCTGGAAATTAAAAGCGTTATCTGTCATCCCGATACCCGGAAAACACAAGCAATGCTTCAGGATATCATCTCAAAGCCGCAGCGAGAGCGTCTCTTACAAGCTTTTACTCTTTTATCACGCCGCGGGCGCGCAGCAGGGCCGTTTTGAAGTCTTCTTCATAGTCTTTCTGAATGCCCGGGATCACAGCGTCTTTATCGGCATCACGCATTTTTAACTGATAAATGAGGATATCATCGGTAAGATCGGCCAGTTCACCGGTAAAACCGGATTCAGCAGCTAGCTTTTGCAGGAACTCCAGCAGGTTGAGATCGGGCTCTTTTTCCCAGGCTGGTTGCAGCAGTTCGATAACTTCATTAAGACGTTTGCATTTCATCTTGGTCTCCTTTTTATCTGGCCGACACGTTAGCAGGGACAAAACCGTATGAAAAGAGGTGATATTCTTGGATAAGCTTAGCGCGATTACTGGCGTGGTGCTGGCAGGCGGCCGGGCGACGCGAATGGGCGGGAAAAATAAAGGGCTGATGACGCTCAATGGCAAAGCGCTGTGGAAGCATGTGGCGGAGCGCCTGGCGGCACAGGTCGCGCACGTTGCGGTAAGCGCTAACCGGGATCTGGAGGCTTATCGCGCCAGCGGTTATCCTGTCATCACGGATACTCTCCCGGATTTTCCGGGGCCGCTCGCGGGGATGCTTTCTGTCATGCAGCAACTTAATAGCGAGTGGTATCTCTTTTGCCCGTGCGACACGCCACACATTCCAGCTAATCTCACGCAACGTCTGTGGAACGCGAAAGGCGCAAGACCCGCTGTGTGGGCCAATGATGGCGAACGCGATCACCCTGCGATTGCATTGATGCATTACTCCCTTAAAGCACCTCTGGCTGAATACCTTGCGAGAGGAGAACGCCGCGTGATGGTTTTCTTGCATGAAATTAATGGCTGTAGCGTAGCGTTTGCGAATAAAGATGACTTTGCCAATGTGAATACGCTGGCCGAGCTTGAACGCTGGCAGGAGGAATAATGGTTCCGTTACTGGGCATTGCCGCGTGGAGCGGTACGGGAAAAACGACGCTGCTTAAGGCGCTGATTCCGCTGTTGCGTGAGCGAGGCATCCGTACCGGCCTGATTAAACATACTCACCACAATATGGATGTGGATACGCCGGGTAAAGACAGTTATGAGCTTCGCAAGGCAGGTGCAGCGCAGACGCTGGTCGCCAGCGCGAAACGCTGGGCGCTAATGACAGAAACACCAGAAGAGCACGAGCCAGACCTTCATTATCTGGCGAGCCGGATGGACAGCTCGCAGCTGGATCTGATTCTGGTGGAAGGGTTTAAACACGAGGCGATCGCGAAAATCATGCTGTTCCGGGAGGGTGCCGG
>OGSG01000028.1_pt1 | contig 120084 bp, 136 predicted proteins | sample 1573841 | NCBI WGS metagenome assembly OGSG01 (sample SAMN03295849, study PRJEB24534) | human gut metagenome | isolation source: fecal sample 2 from infant 7 | host: Homo sapiens | place: USA: Pittsburgh, PA | collected 2014-07
AATTTTAATCAGCGAGTCAGCTTGGGAAGAAATGACCTGCTTATTCGCACCTTCCAAAATATCAAAGTACTTTAAAGAAAATGAATCAGGTGCAAGCCTACAGCGACCTCAATTATTTTTACTCTTAGATATCGCGGAATGTGGCGATATTTTGCTCACAGAACAAATAGATCGTATAAGCCGACTTACCGCAGAGGACTGGAAAACCTTACGAGGACTCATCGAATCTAAAGGGATCAAGGTTGTATCGTTAGATTTGCCTACGAGCCATCAGCTTTTGCATGTCCAGGATGAGTTCACCGCTCGTATGTTTGAAGCAATGAATTCAATGATGCTCGATATGCTGGCGGCAATCAGTCGCAAGGACTATGAAGATCGCCGCAGACGACAAAAGCAAGGTATTGAAAAGGCCAAACGAGAGAAAAAGTATCGTGGTCGTCCAGTCGATGAGAGCTTGCATCATAAAGTACAAGAACTACTGTCTGACGGTAAAAGCTGGAGCAAAATTCAGGCTTTGATCGGTTGTTCAAGGGCTACTATCGCAAAGGTGGCTAAAAACTCATCTCTTACAGAAGAATAGTGGGTAATAAAAGGCATAGTAGGCCAGCAGTGCCAGATTGTTAACGAGTATAGCGGTATAGGGTTAAGAAAGGGTACTTGCAGTTTCGTAGTGAACGAATCCTTTCGATATCTATCTACATTTGTGATCAAAATCAATTTAAACACAATATGTAGTGTTGAGTGGTTGGTTTTGTCGCTATATGCTGATGTTTCCATGGAAATAGAGGGTTCGATTATGGGCAAAGATCAGCATGTTGTTCCTCATGATGGAGGTTGGGCCGTTAAGGGTGCAGGAAACAGTAAAGCGACCTCCGTTCACTCAACAAAGCAATCTGCGGTGGACGCTGCAAGAGGGATTGCTACAAATCAAAGAAGTGAGTTTGTGATCCATAATAAGGATGGCAGGATCGCAAAAAAAGATTCGCATGGTAACGACCCTTGTCCACCAAAGGACAAGAAGTAACTGAATAAGGGGCTTGTCGCCCCTTTTTTATGTACATCGGTTAAGCACTTCCGACACAATAAATTTCGAAAAGTACATGTCATGTCCCCAACCCTGAAGGCACGTTACCTTGCAAGATTTTGTGCTGGACGGTACTATCGAGAGTGGTACAGTACTGTTGTAGTACTACCACTATAACCAATTGATTAACCCACACAATTTAGTACTAATGGCTGATGGCAGGGCCCCCACCCATTTCTGAGCCTCTGCGTTCTTCCCTGATTTTTGCCTCTTCCCTGGACGTTATTCCCTAATAAGATTATGCCTATAGCATGTAATATATATTTCATCGCGCTGAAATATTAATGTCATAAACTTGTAATAATAGTCGGGCATTTTATCCTTGGCCGTCTATTTTCTGGCAAAACTCAAAAAAATATATATCTGGATAACATTGTTAACTTCGTGTATTAAATAAAGTACTTATTCCGAAGGGAAGTGATAAACATGGCTACAGCGGTATTAAACGTTAAGATTGATGACGCGCTAAAAGAAAGGCTTCGCCACTATGCGGAAGTGAATAACGAGAATTTAAGCGTGACGACAGAGAAACTGCTGCTGCTGGCGTTCGAGGCAGTAGAAGAGGCGGGAGTATCGGAAGAGGATATTGATAATCAGCATACGGAAGAAGAGAATGTTTCTCCATTTACTCCTAAAGAAATCAAGGCTCTACGTAAACTTCTGAAGAAGAGAAAATGAAACAACAACTGTCAACTGCCAGTGACTACAAAGAGGCCTGCGATTTGTTGCGTTCAGGCTACGTGAAGCATGTACGTCTTGGCTGGAATGTCGGAAGTGATGAGTTCTTTCGTATTGCGTCTGACTGGTGTGATACTGGCGCAAAAATAAAGAAAGACGGTGAAAACTTCGTTATTTCACTGAAAGGGTTTCCTATTCCTGCTCAGCATTAATTCCGGACTGGTGAAAACTGCTGACTGTATCCATGACAGTCAGCAGTTTTTATTTTTTATGATCGGCTTCAAACTTTTTGCTATTAAATCACGCTGCGTTTAACGGCTGGCACGTTTTTATTCAGGGCGAGCCATAACGGTTTAATCCTCAGCAGCGCCTGTTCAAGCTCTGCCGGCTCGAGCGAGAAGGGCATCCGCAAATAGCGGTCAAACGCACCCGATAAACCAAACCGCGTACCGGTCCCCAGATTTATCACCAGAATCTCAGCCCGCGCGGCAAGCTGCGTCGCCAGCATGCCGGGGAGCTCAATCCAGTATGAGAGCCCGCCCTCTGCTTCATGGAATGTCCACTCCGGGAAATGTTCACGCAGCAGTTCACCGCATCGATCGCGTCGTTCCGCCAGCATTTTGCGGCGTGCGGGTAGAAACGTCTCGCTGTTGTTGATGAGCCACAGCGCCGCCAGCTGTTCCAGCAGCGGCGAGCCTAAATCCAGCGTATTGCGCGTCTGGGCAAGCGTGGCGATCGTGCGCGAGGACGCGCGGATCCAGCCGAGACGCAGCCCGCCCCAGAAGCTTTTTCCGGCAGAACCTAAGGTGATGACGGTGGCCTGCGGGTTAAAGGAGGCCAGCGGGGGCGGAGGAGGGGCGTCAAACCAGAGATCCACCATCGTTTCATCCACCACCAGCGTCGTACGGGTTTGCGCAGCAATATCGGTAATGGCCTGACGGGTCGCGACATCCATGCAGCGCCCGGTGGGGTTATGAAAATCAGGCATCAGGTACGCCAGGCGCGGCGCGGTCTGGGCAAGCGTGGCGGCGAAGCCGTCCGTATCCCAGCCCGTTTCCGGCAGCGACACCCCCACGGGCCGACACTGCGCGCCCTGAATGGCGGCAATCGCCAGCGGATAGGTGGGGTGATCGACCACGACGCGATCTCCCGGCCCGGTCATCATCCGCAGGACCAGCGCGAAGCCGCTGACGGCGCCATTGACCACCATCACTTTGTCCGCGCGGGTGGGAAGGCCCCGCGCGGTGTAGCGCGCAGCGATGGCCTCCCGCAGCGTCGGGAGCCCTAGCTGATCGTAACCCGTCAGCGCGAGGTGCTGCGTAATGGCCGTGAGCGCGTGGGTATACGCCTGGTGGATTTCCGGCCCGGCATTGAGGGCGGCAGTAGAGAGATCCAGTGCGGCACTCGCCGCGGAAAGCGTGGGAACGGCGCGCGTATCCGGGAGGATCACGCGTGACCCGCTACCGTGGCGGCTTTCAAGATATCCCTCCTCGCGCAGATGGGCGAGGGCGCTGCTGATGGTGGTCCGGCTCACGTCCAGCGCCGTGGCCAGCTCGCGCTCCCCCGGTAGCCGTGTATTCAATGCCAGACGTCCGTCAAGGATTAACAGGCGCAGCGCATTGGCCAGCTGCCGCCAGAGCGGCGTGCGGGATGAGGTTTGCTGCCAGTGGCCTAAAAGGCGTACCAGCGACTGGCTTCCGAAGCGACGTGACGACATATGCAGTCCACTATTTGAAAACTGGACATTAATCATAGTGCCATTTTAGGCCAGGATGAAAGCCTGGTTCACTGGAGAAGATAAAAATGGTACGTCGTCTGCTACAACTCTATGTCGGTTTAGGACTGTATGGCCTGTCCACCGCGATGTTTATTCGTTCCGATTTGGGTGTCGATCCCTGGGATGTTTTTCACCTTGGGGTGGGGATACAGCTGGGGATGACTATCGGAACGGTGATCATTTTAACCGGTGCTGCGGTGCTGCTGCTGTGGATCCCCCTGCGCCAGATGCCGGGCCTGGGCACCATCAGCAACGTGATTTGTATCGGTCTGGCGGCGGATGCCAGCATGGCGCTTATCCCGGAACTGGACTCGTTACCTGTGCGCATCGCTTTCCTGGTGTCGGGTATCGTGATGAACGCAATTGCGACCAGCATGTACATCGGCGCCGGTTTTGGGCCTGGCCCGCGCGACGGCCTGATGACCGGCATTCATGCCCGGCTGGGATGGTCCATTCGCAGCGTGCGTACCTCCATTGAGGTGTCCGTCCTGCTGATTGGGTGCGTGCTTGGCGGCACGTTTGGGGTGGGAACGGTAGTATACGCCCTGACCATTGGCCCACTTATCCAGCTCTGTCTGCCCTGGTTCCGCCAGAAGCCGCGGGTTGCTGAAATCGCGCAGCCGGAGCGGGTTGTTTAATTTTGCGAAGCGCTCACATGTTTTAACGGCGTCGCTGTGCCACAATAATGGGCCCCGACTCACGCGATGCCACAATGCATGAAAGCTATCACTCTCTATGATGTCGCCCACCTTGCGGGGGTTTCTTATCAGACCGTCTCTCGCGTCATTAACGACGCGGAGCATGTGTCTGCCCGTACCCGGGAAAAGGTTCAGCAGGCGATGGCGGAGCTGCACTACGTGCCTAACCTGCGGGCACAGCAGCTGGCGGGTAAACGCACCCGCACGCTGGGACTCATCACCACCGATCTGGCCCTGCATGCGCCCTCGCAAATTGTGTCGGCGGTAAAATCCCGCGCGGCGGAACAGGGGGCGAGCGTCCTTATCTCCATGGTGGAGCAACCGCAGCAGTGTCAGGCCGCGCTTCAGGCGCTGCTGGCACAGCGGGTGGACGCGCTGCTGGTGAATGTTCCGCTTGATGATGAACACGCCGAACAGCTGAGGGCGCTGGCGTCGCCCGTTCCGGTGCTTTTTCTTGATGTCTCGCCTTCAGCACAGGTAAACAGTCTTGTGTTTAACGCCGTACAGGGGGCGCATCTGGGCGTTGAGCACCTGCTGTCGCTGGGGCATCAGCGCATTGCCCTGCTGAGCGGGCCGGAAAGCTCGGTCTCTGCTCGGGCGCGTCTGGCGGGATGGAAAGCCGCTCTGGCCCGCGCGGGGCATGAAGCCGCTGCGGTGGCCTACGGAGACTGGAGCGCGGCCAGCGGTTATGAGAAAGGACATGTGTTGCTGTCGGGTACCGCATTGCCGGATGCCATTCTGGTGGCGAACGATCAAATGGCGCTCGGGGTAATGCGCGCCTGCGCGGAAAAGGGGATCGCGATTCCAGGCCAGATGTCGGTGGTCGGGTTCGACGATACGGCTGACAGCGCCTGGTTTTCCCCGCCGCTGACGACCATTCGCCAGGCATTTCGCGAGGCGGGCGAGCGCAGCGTGGAGTGGCTGCTGGCGCCCACCGAAGGCGAGACGTGCTGGCAGGTTCAGCTGCCGGTGACGCTGGTTACCCGCCATTCCAGCGCGCGCCGCGCGCCGCAGCAGGCCGAACGCGAGGATCTGGCGCAGCAGCTCAGAAGCCTGGCTCTCCTGGCCGAGCAGCTTGTCCGCAAATAAGACTTTTGTGATCGGACTCGCTAGCCTGCGATTGAATGCTTTACCGTCGCAGAATGCCAGGGCATGTTAACCAAAATTGTGAGCGCTTCGCAAAGAGGTTACTATGTCCAACACATCCTCGCTGACCCTCAGCGACATCCTGGCCCGTCGGGACTGGGAAAATCCCGGCGTCACCCAGTGGAACCGCCTGCCCGCACACGCGCCGTTGCACAGCTGGCGTAATGAATCTTCCGCCAGGGATGACGCTGGATCTATCAGCAGGCGCTCTCTTAACGGGATGTGGCGATTTAGCTACTTTTCTGCTCCCGAGCGGGTTCCTGAGGCATGGGTTACTGAAGATGGCGCGGATGCCGTCGCGATGCCTGTGCCGTCGAACTGGCAGATGCAGGGGTTCGACACGCCCATCTATACCAATGTCACCTATCCCATTCCCGTTAACCCGCCTTTTGTGCCGCAGGACAACCCGACAGGTTGTTACTCGCTCACATTTGACGTGGATGACGCCTGGCTTCAGCGCGGGCAAACCCGAATTATTTTTGATGGCGTGAACTCGGTGTTCCATCTGTGGTGCAACGGGCAGTGGATAGGCTATTCCCAGGACAGTCGATTGCCCGCCGAGTTTGACCTCTCGGCGGCATTACGCCCCGGGCAGAACCGCCTGGCGGTCATGGTCTTGCGCTGGTGCGACGGCAGCTATCTGGAAGATCAGGACATGTGGCGCATGAGCGGCATTTTCCGCGATGTCTCCCTGCTGCATAAGCCGGAGACGCACATTGCGGATTATCACGTGGTCACCGATCTGAATGCGGAGCTGGACCGCGCGGTGCTGAAAGTCGACGTCGCGCTGGCAGGCACTGACTACCCGGAATGCGAGGTGGCGATCACGCTGTGGCGCAACGGCGAGCGGTGTGGCAGTACTACCCAACGGCCCGGATCTGCCATTGTGGACGAGCGCGGCAACTGGGCCGAGCGGTTAACGGCGGCGATCCCGGTTACAGCCCCGGCGTTATGGAGTGCAGAAACCCCGGAACTCTATCGTCTGACGATCGCGCTTTTGGATGCGCAGGGCAACGTGCTGGAGACGGAGGCCTGCGATGTCGGCTTCCGCCGGATTGAAATCAGCAACGGCCTGCTGAAGCTCAACGGTAAACCGCTGCTGATCCGTGGGGTTAACCGGCACGAGCATCACCCGGAAAACGGCCAGGTGATGGACGAAGCGACGATGCGTCGCGATATCGAGATCATGAAGCAGCACAACTTCAACGCCGTGCGCTGCTCGCACTACCCGAACCATCCGCTGTGGTACCGGCTTTGCGATCGCTACGGACTGTACGTCGTTGACGAGGCCAATATCGAAACCCATGGCATGGTGCCGATGAGCCGCCTTGCTGACGATCCGCGCTGGCTGCCCGCCATGAGCGAGCGCGTGACCCGCATGGTGCAGCGCGATCGTCATCATCCCTCAATTATCATCTGGTCGCTGGGCAATGAGTCCGGGCACGGCGCAAACCACGACGCACTGTACCGCTGGGTGAAATCCACGGATCCGACGCGTCCGGTGCAGTATGAAGGCGGCGGCGCGAACACGGCGGCGACCGATATTGTCTGTCCGATGTATGCCCGGGTCGATCAGGATCAACCCTTCCCGGCGGTGCCTAAATGGTCAATCAAGAAATGGATCGGCATGCCGGATGAAACGCGTCCGCTGATCCTCTGCGAATACGCCCACGCGATGGGAAACAGCTTCGGCGGATTCGCGAAATACTGGCAGGCGTTTCGCAGCCATCCTCGCCTGCAGGGGGGATTTGTCTGGGACTGGGTCGATCAGGCATTAACGAAGAAAGACGAAAATGGCAACGCGTTCTGGGCGTACGGCGGGGACTTTGGCGATAAGCCAAACGATCGGCAGTTCTGCCTTAACGGCCTGGTCTTCCCCGATCGCACGCCGCACCCGGCGCTGTTCGAGGCGCAGCGCGCGCAGCAGTTCTTCACCTTTACGCGGGTCAGCACCTCTCCGCTGGTGATTGAGGTGCAAAGCGGGTACCTGTTCCGCCATACCGATAACGAAGTGCTGAGCTGGACGGTTGCCCGGGATGGGAAGGTACTGGCTTCGGGCGAGGTGACGCTGGCGGTAGCCCCTGAAGGCGTTCAGCGTCTGGAGATCGCTCTGCCGGAATTGAAAGCCGAGCCGGGGGAAGTCTGGCTGAATGTTGAAGTGCGCCAGCCGCGGGCAACGCCGTGGTCACCGGCTGACCATCGCTGCGCGTGGGAGCAGTGGCTGCTTCCGTCTCCGCTGTTTGTCGCACCGCCAGCCTCTGCGGGCGAGCCGCCGGTTTTAACGCAAAACGACCGCATCCTGGCGATCGCGCATGGTCAACAGCGCTGGCAATTCGATCGCGCAACCGGAAACCTGGCTCAATGGTGGCGAAATGGCGTGGAAACGCTGATGTCGCCTCTGACGGATAACGTCAGCCGTGCGCCGCTGGACAATGATATTGGGGTGAGTGAAGCGACGAAGATCGATCCGAATGCCTGGGTTGAGCGCTGGAAAGCGGCGGGCATGTACGATCTTACCCCGCGCGTGCTGCACTGTGAGGCAGAGCAGCACGCAGACGAGGTGGTGGTCACAACCCTGCACGTCCTTGAATATCGCGGCAACGCGCTGTTTCTGAGCCGTAAAACCTGGCGGGTGGACGATCGGGGAGTACTCCACGGCGATATTCAGGTGGATATTGCGTCTGATCTCCCGGAACCCGCGCGCGTTGGCCTGAGCGTTCATCTTGCCGAAACGCCGGAAAACGTGTCCTGGCTGGGGCTGGGGCCGCATGAAAACTACCCGGACAGAACGCTGGCGGCGCAGCAGGGGCGCTGGACATTACCCCTGGCGGAGATGCACACGCCGTATATCTTCCCGACGGAAAATGGTTTGCGCTGTGATACGCGGGAGCTGGCGCTGGGAACGCATCAGCTGAACGGCCGGTTCCATTTCTCGGTGAGCCGCTACGGCCAGCAGCAGCTGCGGGAGACAACCCATCACCATCTGCTGCGCGAAGAGCCGGGATGCTGGCTCAATCTCGATGCGTTCCATATGGGCGTGGGCGGCGACGACTCCTGGAGCCCCAGCGTCTCGCCGGAATTCCTCCTGCAGACACGCCAGCTTCGCTATACCTTCAGCTGGCAGCAGAACCCTTAACTGACCCTGGAGATGCGGCCACAGAGTGTGGCCGCAGGCTTACGCCAGAATGCCGCTCAGGCCATGCAGGCTCATATAAATCCCTACCACGGTAATCAGCGCAGCGGAGATCCACGGTGCTTTACGGGAGAATTCGCTAAACCCGGGCCAGCGTTTGGTCGCGTGCTTGAGGCTCAAGGCGGCAATCGCGCCGGAAGCGACAAGCGTTAACGCCAGACCAATGCTAAAGCTGAACACCAGCGTTGCGCCGAGGGCGAAATGCTTCAGCTGCAGGCAGATCAGCAGAACGGTAATGGACGCCGGGCAGGGGATAAGCCCGCCGGTCAGGCCAAACATTACGATCTGTCCGGTGGTGACGTTTTGGCCGCTGAAGCGCCGGTTAATATCCTGCGCATGCGCGCGCTGGTGGGCATCCTGCCACTCTGCTTCAACCAGCGGGTGTTCGTGGTGGTGATGTTCATGATGATGGTCATGGTCATGGTGGTGGTGATGATCATGGTCGTGATGATGATCGTGTGGCTGGCTCTCTTTCCAGGTTCGCCACGCCATCCACAGGGCGATCGCAACGATCAATACCCCTGAGATCAGCTGGAACCAGGGTTCAGACGTATGCGCATCCCATCCCCGCCCAAACCATAAACCCGCCATGGCGATAATCCAGACTACTGCCGTATGTGAAAGCGTAGCGGCCAGGCCGAGCAGGACCGCCTGTTTCAGCGTGCCGCGGATAGCCACGATAAAGGCGGCCATCATGGTTTTTGAGTGACCCGGCTCTAGGCCATGTAGTGCACCGAGCAGGATAGCGCTGGGAACAAACAGCCAGGCATTACCCTGCTGCAGGAGTGAGGCGAAATCGTTCATTGAAATTTCCGAAATGGAAGCGTGCGCAAATAGTACTCCCCCCCAGTAGCTTAATACTACCCCCCAGTAGAAAAATACTCAGGGAGAGTAGAGCGTGATATGCTCTAAAAGCCAAAACTGAGGGAGACAGAGATGTCACATACCGTTCGCGACAAGAAGATGTTACTGACTCGCCTGAAGAAAATTCAGGGGCAGAGCACCGCGCTCGAAAAAATGCTCAACAGCGAACACGAATGCGCCGAGGTGTTACAGCAGCTGGCGGCGATCCGTGGAGCGGTCAACGGCATGATGATGCAGGTGATTGAAGGGCACCTTACCGATCACGTGGTGAAAGAGCCCGAAGAGGCGCAGCGTGAAGCCGATCTTGGCGTAGTGCTGCAGGTGATGAAATCCTACCTTAAGTAGCGTGCGTGCCGAGGTTATTCTCTGCCCAAAGAATAAATTCCGTCTTTGGTAGCGCTTTGCTGTAATACCAGCCCTGTCCGTACTGCACGCCGTGCTGGTGCAGCCAGGCGAGCTGCCCGGCGGTCTCGACGCCCTCCGCCACCATTGCCAGCTTCAGCGACTTCGCCATTTCAATAATGTGCGGCGTCACGTTTTTATACTCCAGCGCATCCACGAACGATTTATCAATTTTTAGCGTGTCGACATCCAGATCCTGCAGATAGCTCAGGCTGGAATAGCCCGTACCAAAATCATCAATATAGACAGGGTGCCCCGAACGGCGGAATGCGGCGATAGCCGGCGCGCTGATTTTGGGATCGGCAAAGCCGCGCTCGGTAACCTCAAGGGCGATTTGGCCTGGGTGGACCTTCCATTTGTTCAGCAAGTGACTCAGCAGCGGCGGCAGCGTGCCGGAGGTCAAATCGGCGGGCGCGAGGTTGATGGAGATATGCTGATCGGGGTGAAGATGCAGCCAGCTGCCCATATCCTCGAACACCTTTTCGATAACGAGCTGCGTCAGCTGGGAGACAAGCCCGGTTTGTTCAGCAAGAGGGATAAAAATATCAGGCGAGAGGCTGCTTCCGTCCGGCTGCGGCCAGCGCGTCAGCGCCTCTGCGCCGACAATTTTTCCGCTACACAGCGCCACGATGGGCTGATAGTGAACCACAAAATCGCGGCTGTTAATGGCGTCGAGCAGGCGGTTGCGCGGCGACTGGATGCGACGCAGTATCCGCAGGACAAAGAGCGCGGCAAGCAGGCTTATCAGGATGCCGAAGGGCAGCCACAAAAGCAGCTGCCGGTGCCATGTTTCAGCCAGCGGTTTGAGCGTAGCCCATGCAACGACGGTAAACCCCAGTTCAGGGACGGGCTTCATAACGTACATTGAACCGTCGTACTGTATGCTGGTCATCTCCTGACCCATGATCATGTCACGGATATGCGGATCGAGCGTATTGCTGCTGGCAAAGATGCGGCGTGTGGTATTTCCTACCAGGGCAGCATCAATCGCTATCTCGCCGAAGGGGATCACATCCACAAGCGAGGCCGGATCGACCAGAACAAGATAGTGACCTTGCCCCAGTACGGCCATGTAGCGATGAAACCCCAGATCGTTTTGCGTGGTCAGCCATGCGCTGTAACCATCTTCGGTAACGCGCATCGGCGGGGGGAAAGGGGCGGCATGGCTGGTTTGTTCAAGAGAGGAGCAGAGTGGCCTGAGGTTGTCGATATAAATCACTTCCTGCACATATCGCCACGAGAAAGCGACCCGTCGCATCTCCCTTAACTGCAGGGGGCTGCACGGCACACCCTCAAAGGCCTGCAGATGATTGAGCGCTTCCTTCGCCTGAGTCACGACCTTGTCGGTTCGTATCAGCACGCGTGAGGCATAGTTATCCAGCGCATCGACAAATTTATCTTCCGCCTGACGATGAGCCAGCCAGATGCTCAGGCAAATGGGGACCAGCACGGAAAAGATAAGTATGCCAGTCACCAGACTGACCAGATGTCGGGTTTTCATGCTGTCGTTTCCTTCCTCGTATACCCGTTCCTGAGCACTGAGTTCCCTGCCTGAAGAGAAAGATTTTACCGCGAAATGATATAGTTATAGCACGTGGGTGGCGTGGTTTTCATTTTATCTCAGGTAAACCAGAAAATATCGTCAGAAGGAAGGGGTTGTTTTTTTAACCTGGCCTGGATATTATTTTGTTATGTTATAACAAAACATAAGGGATTTGCGATGAAACCAAACATCCATCCAGCGTATCGCACGGTGGTATTCCACGACACCAGCGCGAATGAATACTTCAAAGTCGGCTCAACCATTAAGACCGACCGCGAAATTGAACTCGACGGTGAAACGTATCCATACATCACCATCGAGGTTTCTTCAAAATCGCACCCGTTTTATACCGGTAAGCAGAAAACGTTCTCCACGGACGGCAGCGCAGCGCGCTTCCGCAAGCGTTTTGGCGGTTTTCTCAATGCGAAGCGGGGCTAACCATGCAGGTACTTAACTCATTGCGCAGTGCAAAACAGCGTCACCCGGATTGCCAGATAGTCAAACGCAAGGGACGCCTGTACGTGATTTGCAAATCCAATCCGCGCTTTAAGGCGGTGCAGGGCCGTAAAAAAAGACGCTAAACGCGCGCTTCTCGCCAGCTTTCCAGGGATCTTTTCTGTTTGCCATCGGCAGTAAAATTGTCGGTGGCAAGCCAGCTTTCAAAGGCGTTTGCCAGCGCCGACCACTCTTTGTCGAGAATCGAAAACCAGTCGGTATCCCGGTTATGACCTTTTATGACCAGCGCCTGACGAAAACGCCCCTCAAACTGAAAACCCAGACGCAGTGCCGCTTTGCGGGAAGGTTCGTTCAGGCTATTGCACTTCCACTCATAACGCCGGTAGCCCAGGGTATCGAACACATACCGCATCAGCAGATATTGCGCCTCTGTCGACATGGGCGTGCGGCTTAACAGGGGAGAGAAGTGAACGTGCCCCACCTCCACGACCCCGTTTTTAGGATCGATCCGCATCAGGGACAGCGTCCCGACCGGAGACCGGGTCTGGTTATCGATAACGGTAAAGTGTATGGGGTCGGATAACTCGCTTACGTTCGCCACCCATTCGGCAAATTCCTCTGCGGTAGCGTCGGGTTCACGCAGCAGCCACGTCCAGCTGCGCGTATCTTCAGCGAGGGAATAGGCGGAAAACAGCGCGTTGGCATGCTCCACGCGCAGCGGTTCAAGCCGACAATAGCGTCCCTGAAGCACGACCCGGGACGGGTGCTGACGAGGCTGCCAGTTGCTAAGCGCTTCGCCTACTGGCTGTCCGAACTGATTGAATGTCTTCATCTTAATTTCCGTGACGTTGAAAAGAGTTCCAGACTAGTGAATTGCTGGTTCCTTAAAAAGAACCACTGCGCTATGTTTTGATGGTGCCACGAGGAGGTGAGATGAATATACCGGGTGATGAATTTTATACCTTGCTCAATGCTGCCCTGCAAAAACGTGGGAAAGAGACGCGCCAGCGCGCGCTTTATCTTGCGTTACGGGAGGCCATACTGTGCGGAAGGCTACTGTCCGGCAGCCAGCTTCCCGGTTCGCGAACGCTGGCTCAGCAGCTCTCCCTTTCCCGCAATACCGTCAATGCGGCGCTGGACCAGCTCACGCTGGAAGGGTATTTGCAGCGTAACCGCCAGGGAACGCGGGTGGCACAGCTCGCTCACCGCTCTGTCGCCCGGACATTGCCGGACCCTGCCATCAGGCTCGCCCGGCGGGTCGGCCTGCTGCCAGCGCCCGTGCCCCGGGACACGCCGGTGCTGGCGTTTACCCCGGGAACCCCGGCTATCAACTATTTTCCGCTACCGCTGTGGCGGCGATTGTACGATCGCGTGATGCGCGAGGAGGGAAGTGCCCTGCTAGGGTATGGCGACCCGGCCGGTGAACCGTCGCTGCGGGCAGCGATTGCCCGACACCTCGCCCTGTCCCGCGGTATCGACTGCGACGCCAGCCAGATAGTGATAACGGAAGGGGCGCTTGAGGGGGTTAACCTGTGCACCATGCTGTTGAGTGAGCCTGGCGATGTCGGGTGGGTGGAAAACCCCGGCTATAGCGGGGCAAAGAGCGCGTTTGTTAAAACAGGCCTGACCATGACGGGAATCCCTGTTGATGACGAGGGAATGTGCTGGGAAGGACGGGATGCGCCTGCTCCCTCGCTGATTTTTACCTCACCTTCGCACCAGTTCCCCTACGGAAGCGTGCTCAGTGCCCGGCGACGTCTGGCGCTGCTGGAACTGGCCCGGCAGCAGAACGCGTGGATCATAGAAGACGATTACGACAGCGAATTCCGTTATGCCGGTGAGCCTGTTCCGGCGATGCTGGGGATGGTCAACAACGCGCCCGTGGTTTATCTGGGAACATTCAGTAAAACGCTGTTTCCGTCGCTCAGAATGGGGTTCATGGTCTTGCCGCCAGCGCTGGCGAAAGCGGCTCGCCCGGCCATCGGCTCGCTGTTGCGGGGCGGGCATCGTGCCGAACAGCGTACGCTGGCGCTGTTCATTGAAGAAGGCCACTATGCCCGTCATCTTGCCGCCATGCGTCGGCTCTATCGTAAGCGATACCGCCAGCTGCGGGAGGTGCTGGGGGCAGAGCTTCACACGCCGCACCGTATACTGGCCGGTGAAGGCGGGATGCATCTGACGCTGGCGATAGACGATATTGACGACCAGACGCTGGTGGCGCAGGCGAGGGCGTTTCAGCTGGCACCCGCTGCACTGAGCGGGTATTACCTGGAGGCGAAGCAGGGGCAAACCGGTCTGGTTTTAGGTTACGGCAACACCTCTGCTTCGCAGTTTGCGCCGGGGATCCGGCGTCTGCAGGCGTTAATTACGCAGCAGCAGGGCGCGAAAGGGTAAAGACATCATAGAAAGAGAGCTGGCCTTTGGTGGAGACCATTTTCTGCAGCTTCTCTTTTTGCGCTGTTTCAACGGCCGGAGAGTGCATGATGCTGTCGATCAGCTCCGTGGGCACGAAACGTGTGTTATACCATTCACCGTTGTAGCAGACCCGGAAATCGAGAACGTCGATATCTTCGTAACGGTAGCGCGGATTCACGTCGAAAAAGAAAAAGGCGTTAAAGACCACAAACAGCACAACCAGCAGCCAGACGGAGTCCACCAGCGTTTCGGACTTCAGCATCACAATCAGCGTCGCCAGCCAGGCGGCATACATGGCGACAAACAGTCCAGGATGTTTGCGAATAAAGCTAATGCTAAAGCGCGGGCGATTGTCGCGCTTTTCGCGGAGGTTAAGATCGTCGATGGTGGCGGTAAGCAGGCGCTGTATCTCGGTCATTTTTTGCCTTCATAAGAGTTGACAATACAGGGTGTCTGCCAATTTTAGGGGAGCCATCGGGCTGAAAAAAGTAACAGTCAGGCGCTAAAAGACCATAACAGTTGGCTCCCCGCGCTCTTATAAAGTTTTGATGATTTTTGCCGGATTGCCGCCCACGACGACGTTAGCCGGGACGTCTTTTGTCACCACGGCGCCGGAGGCCACCACCACATTATCACCGATCGTGACGCCAGGGTTAATGACCGCCCGGCCACCAATCCAGACATTATTCCCAATGTTGACCGGTTTCCCAAACTCCACGCCGCTGTTCCGTTCCTCTGCATCCAGCGGGTGGGTGGCCGTATAAATGTGCACACCCGGCGCGAGCATGCAGTTATCGCCGATGCGAACAGGGCAGACATCCAGCATCACGCAGTCGAAGTTCGCGTAAAAGTTTTTGCCCAGATAAATATTGTATCCGTAGTCGCAGCGGAAGCTCGGTTCTATATAAGCGCCTTCGCTTTGCCCCAGAAGTTCCGCCAGGATGTTCTGGCGTTCTGTTTTTTCATCGGGCGCGGTGTGGTTATAGCGGTAAACCAGATGGCGGGCCCGCAGTCGGTCGGCCCGTAACGTCTCATCGCCGGGGCGATAATGTTCACCGGCAATCATCTTCTGTTTTTCTACGCTCATAGGAAACCTCTCTGGAAATGATTACCGCAGGGTAATCGGAACAGGTCGAGAGGGGAACGTTCCCGAAAAGCCGATGTGACTGTCGTCACAACATTGTTGCTGATGAACACGTTTTACACGGAGACCTGGCCTGGGCACAAGGAACATAACGGGATAGGTAAAAAACTCAGAACGTGGCGTAGAACTCTACAGACACCCTTCAAAGATTAACGGACAAATTTCCATACAGAAGTAGGGATTTTGTCATACAACTTATTCATGGTCAGCTCAGCAAGACGATGGTCAGCGGCTGAATAAAATACGGCCAGTTCATTATCAGAAAGCTCGTATTTATTCTTTTCAATCACGCGTTCGAGGGTGTCAATTGACTGACAACGTCGTAAGCGCATCAAATAATCGATTTTTGTGAGTGGTTTATCAGACATAAATTCACCTTAGTAATTGTAATAATTTTAACAGGAAAGGCTAACCGGGTTAGCTCTGCTCACGTTGACGAAACAGCGGAATAGCCGGTTTCCCGATTTACGCCATTTTTGCAAATCCTGGGCGTTAATGCCGTAACTACTGAACAACATAAAGGTGTCGTCCAGGTATTCATCAATTTGCTCAATGAGCTTATTATCTTCATTGTACTTAATTTTATAATTAAGTGCGAAGGTTGCGATATGCTCTATCAGCTCATTCAACTGTAAATTGATGGCAGACGTTGGGTCGTTTACCCAGCCATGGTTGCTTTCATCAAGGTTGGCAAGGCAGTCATGGTACAAGGATTCGCAGAGAAATTTCAACTGCGCGATATCATGCCTTTTTGGCGAGTACTCGTCCATAGCGCATCCCCTTCTGAGTGATTTCTTACTCACCGAACATCATTGTCGGGATGGATACAACTGACTTAGCTACATGAGTGCTGTGTTCCTGATAACCTAACTATAAGCCACTCCTTCCTGGATTTCATCGCGCTATTACGAAAAATTACAAATAAAACCGTAGACTGCGAGCATGTACGCAATGTTCCACCCTGGACACCCCTTTTTTATCCAAATTAACGCGCTGTTTTATCGCTTCCTTACGTTTCATTGGCTTAGCAAAAATGGCGAGAAAAGTTCAGATTCGAACTCCACGTTGTCAGAACTTCTTATTAGGAATATTCCTAATAGCTTAAGCGGGGAAATGAAATTAAAAAAATCCTGAATTCACCGATTAAGTTATCAGTTAATTATGATATGTCTAATTAAGATGGCAGAAAATAAATTGAATCACAATAAGCGTAATTTATGATTTTTTCTGAAAATGAAAAAGGCCGCTAATGCGGCCTTTTTATCATGTGAAACCGGTATCAGTGAGGTTCTACCGAATGCGTGTGTTCAACATCTTCATTCTTACGGCTGAAGCGGCGGCGAACCACCACGAAGAACACCGGTACGAAGAAGATAGCGAGTACGGTTGCGGTGATCATACCCCCCATAACGCCCGTACCGACCGCGTTCTGCGCACCGGAGCCCGCACCGGAGCTGATAACCAGCGGCAGTACGCCGAGGATAAACGCCAGTGACGTCATCAGGATTGGGCGCAGACGCATACGAACAGCCTCAAGCGTCGCCTCAATAAGACCTTTGCCTTCTTTCTCCATCAGATCTTTGGCGAATTCAACGATAAGTATCGCGTTCTTCGCCGACAAGCCAATGGTTGTCAGCAGGCCTACCTGGAAGTACACGTCGTTGGTCAGTCCGCGGAACGTTGCCGCAAGCAGCGCACCGATAACCCCGAGCGGTACCACCAGCATAACGGAGAACGGAATTGACCAGCTCTCATACAGCGCTGCCAGACACAGGAAGACGACGATCAGTGAAATCGCGTACAGGGCAGGGGCCTGGTTACCGGACAGACGTTCCTGATAGGACATCCCGGTCCAGTCGTAGCCAACACCCGAAGGCAGTTTGCTCGCCAGCTCTTCCATCAGGTTCATGGCTTCACCGGTGCTTCGGCCCGGCGCAGCCTGACCCAGGATCTCCATTGATGGCAGACCATTATAGCGTTCCAGACGCGGCGAACCGTATTCCCAGCGTGACGTTGAGAATGCCGAGAACGGTACCATCTGACCATTGCTGCCGCGCACGAACCAGCTGTTGATATCGTTTGGCAACATACGGTACTGCGCCTCGGACATCACGTACACTTTCTTCACGCGACCGCGGTCGATGAAGTCGTTAACGTAGCTACCGCCCCAGGCGGCGCCCAGCGTGGTATTGATGTCACTGATGGACACGCCCAGCGCCTGAGCTTTCTCCTGGTCGATGTCGATTTTGTACTGCGGCGTATCTTCCAGGCCGTTTGGACGCACGCCGACCAGCAGGTCAGGGTGCTTAGCCACTTCGCCAAACAGCTGGTTACGCGCCTGCGTCAGTTTTTCGTGACCCAGACCGCCCTGGTCAATCAGCTGGAAGTCGAAGCCGGTCGCGGTACCCAGTTCAACAATCGCCGGCAGGTTGAAGGCGAACACCATCGCATCTTTAATCTGCGAGAAGGTGCCCATCGCACGGCCGGTAATGGCTTCAACCTTGTTCTCTTTGCCCGGACGTTCAGACCAGTCTTTCAGAGAAACGAAGGCGATACCGGTGTTCTGACCACGACCCGCAAAGCCAAAGCCGTTAACCGCAAACACGGATTCAACGTTGTCTTTCTCTTTGGTGAGGTAGTAGTCCGTCACTTCGTCCAGCACTTTCTGGGTACGCTCTTGCGACGCACCCGCAGGAAGCTGTGCCATCGTCAGGAACACGCCCTGGTCTTCATCCGGCAGGAACGAGCTTGGCAGACGAACGAACAGGATCGCCATCCCCGCCACGATGATGATATAGAGCAGCAGGTAACGACCGGTGCTGCGCAGGATGTTGCCCACGCTGTCGGTGTAGTGATGCGTGCTCTTATCAAACATGCGGTTAAACCAGCCGAAGAACCCTTTATGCTCGCCATGACCGCCTTTCTGAATCGGCTTCAGCATGGTGGCACACAGCGCAGGCGTCAGGATCAATGCGACCAGTACCGACAGCGCCATCGCGGAAACGATGGTGATCGAGAACTGACGGTAAATCGCACCGGTAGAGCCGCCGAAGAAGGCCATCGGGATAAATACCGCAGACAGTACCATCGCGATACCCACCAGCGCGCCCTGGATCTGACCCATTGATTTACGGGTGGCTTCCTTCGGCGGCAGACCTTCTTCCGCCATCACGCGCTCGACGTTCTCTACCACGACGATGGCATCATCCACCAGCAGGCCGATGGCAAGCACCATCCCGAACATCGTCAGGGTGTTTATCGAGAAGCCAAAGGCCGCGAGGATAGCAAAGGTCCCCAGCAGAACGACCGGAACGGCGATGGTTGGGATCAGCGTCGCGCGGAAGTTTTGCAGGAACAGATACATGACCAGGAACACCAGGATGATCGCTTCTGCCAGCGTTTTAACCACTTCGTGAATCGAAATTTTAACGAATGGCGTGGTGTCGTACGGATAAACGATCTTCAGGCCTGACGGGAAGTACGGTTCCATTTTCTTCAGTTCTGCACGGATCGCCGTGGCGGTATCCAGGGCGTTCGCGCCTGTCGCCAGTTTGATACCCAGACCGGAAGCCGGTTTACCGTTGAACTTCGCGATGATGTCGTAGTTCTCACCGCCCAGCTCGACTTTCGCCGCGTCGCGCAGGCGAACCTGCGAGCCGTCCTGATTCACTTTCAGCAGAATTTTGCTGAACTCATCCGCGGAGGTCAGACGGGTTTGCGCGATGATCGAGGCGTTAAGCTGCTGGCCCTTCACCGGCGGCGTACCGCCTAACTGACCGGCTGCCACCTGGGCGTTCTGCGCTTTAATGGCGTTAATCACGTCAACCGGCGTCAGCTGGAAGTTGTTCAGCTTGTTCGGATCCATCCAGATACGCATTGCGTACTGAGAACCGAACAGCTGCACGTCACCCACACCGGACGTACGGCTGATGGCGTCCTTCATGTTGGCGCCTACGTAGTCGGAAATATCCTCCTGCGTCATGGTGCCGTTGGTGTTGATAACGCCGACAACCATCAGGAAGCTACTGGACGATTTCTCGACGCTCACGCCCTGCTGTTGTACTTCCTGCGGCAGCAGCGGCATCGCCAGCTGCAGTTTGTTCTGCACCTGAACCTGCGCAATGTCAGCATCCGTACCTGACTCGAAGGTCAGGGTGATCTGAACTGTACCGGTAGAGTCACTGTTTGAGGACATGTACATCAGGTTATCGATACCGTTCATGTTCTGTTCGATAACCTGAGTGACGGTGTCCTGCACCGTTTTTGCATCAGCTCCTGGGTAGGTTGCGGAAATTGTCACCGCCGGTGGCGCAATCGTTGGATATTGCGCGACAGGCAGCTTCAGGATCGCAAGTCCCCCGGCCAGCATGATGATAGTGGCGATCACCCACGCAAATATGGGGCGATCGATAAAGAAATTAGGCATGTCTTAACGGCTCCTGTTTAAGTTAAGACTTGGTTTGTTCTGACTGGCCAGCGGCCGAAGCTTGTTGTTTATCGTCAGATTTCACTTCCTGTACTTTAACCTGCGCGCCAGGACGAACTTTTTGCAAACCAGTAACAATCACGCGATCGCCATCTTTCAGACCTTCCGTCACCAGCCATTTATCCCCAATCGCCTGGGTGGCGGTGATATTGCGCATTTCGACTTTGTTATCAGCCCCAACAACCAGTGCGCTCGCATCGCCGCGTGGCGTACGGGTCACACCCTGCTGTGGAACCAGAAGGGCGGTTGGATTCGTTCCTTCTTCCAGACGTGCGCGAACGAACATACCTGGCAGCAGATTTTTGTCAGGATTCGGGAAAATCGCACGTAAGGTGATGGAACCGGTGGTCTGGTCGACCGTCACGTCAGAGAATTCCAGCGTCCCTTCCTGTGGGAACTTGATACCGTCGTTGGTAATCAGCTCCACTTTGGCTTTGCCGTTTTCCTGTTTCAGGGTGCCGTTAGCCAGCTCCTGTTTCAGGCGCAGGAAATCATTGCTGGACTGCGTGACGTCAACATAGATCGGATCGAGCTGCTGCACGGTTGCCAGCGCAGTGGTCTGACCGTTCTGCACCAGAGCCCCTTCCGTGACGGAAGATTTACCAATACGACCGCTGATAGGCGAGGTCACTTTGGTATAAGCCAGGTTAATGCGCGCGGTTTCGACGGCCGCTTTGGCTGCCACCACGGCGGCGTTAGCCTGCTGGGCATCTGCCAGGGCGGTATCGTAATCCTGCTGACTGATGTACTTGGTACCGAGCAGTTTTTGATAGCGGTTCAGCGTCAGCTGGGCAATTTTAGCCGCGGCCTGTGCTTTAGCCAGATCGCCTTTCGCGCTTTCATAAGACGCCTGATAGGTTGCGGGATCAATCTGATACAGAGACTCACCGGCCTGCACATCACCGCCTTCGGTGAAGTTGCGTTTCAGGATAATGCCGCTAACCTGAGGACGCACTTCCGCAATGCGGTAAGCATTTGTACGGCCGGGTAATTCGGTGGTGATTTGTAGAGGTTCAGATTTGAGCGTCACAACGCCTACTTCTGGCGCCTGCTGAGCTCCTTGTTGAGCCGGTTTGTCGTCACATCCTGTTAGCGCTAAGCTGCCTGAAAGCATCAGAACGACCGCCAGAGGCGTTAACCCTCTGTTTTTGTTCATATGTAAACCTCGAGTGTCCGATTTCAAATTGATCAAGGGTCCTGAGTCTAAAACCCATTGCTGCGTTTATATTATCGTCATGCTATGGTACATACATTCACAAATGTATGTAAATCTGACTCCTGTAAATTCACTCACCTATGGCACGAAAAACTAAACAACAAGCGCTGGAAACCCGACAACATATTCTGGATGTGGCGATACGTTTGTTCTCGCAGCAAGGTGTTTCAGCAACCTCGCTGGCGCAAATTGCTCAGGCCGCCGGTGTGACGCGAGGAGCGATTTACTGGCATTTTAAAAACAAATCAGATCTGTTCAGTGAAATCTGGGAGCTTTCAGAGTCCAGCATTAGCGATCTCGAGAGTGAGTATCGGGCAAAATTCCCAGACGATCCACTCTCAGTATTGAGAGAAATATTAGTATATATCCTTGGAAGCAACGGTAGTTGAAGAACGTCGCAGATTAATGATGGAGATTATTTTTCATAAATGCGAGTTCGTGGGCGAGATGGCGGTCGTGCAGCAGGCGCAACGAAGCCTCAGTCTGGAAAGCTATGACCGTATTGAGCACAACCTGAACCTCTGTATGGAGGCAAAACTGCTACCTGCCAATCTGTTGACCCGTCGGGCGGCGATTCTGATGCGCAGCTACATTTCTGGTCTGATGGAAAACTGGCTTTTTGCACCGCAATCGTTTGATCTTAAAGCGGAAGCTCGCAGCTACGTGGCGATTTTACTGGAAATGCTACAGCTTAGCCCGACGCTGCGCAGCGACGCGCCTTCGCTAACGGCCTGACCCCTTTCCAGGATTTATCTCAGAGGCTTACGTTCGCGCTATTCTGCATCTGACGAGCGTGATATTCTTCACGCCGGACTATTTTCGGTCATCTTCTGACATCATTCACAACTATGCTGCCCATCAATCGCTCGCAACATCCTGTTTTTGCATTGCTCTTTGCGATGCTGTTTTTCTTCGCCACGGCGCCGCTGACCTGGGCCCGCGCCGATAACAGCAACGATATTCCCACGCGTGCTGATGTTCAGTCGCAGCTCGACACGCTGAACAAACAAAAAGAACTCTCTCCTCAGGAAAAACTGACGCAGCAGGACCTGACGGAAACGCTGGAAACGCTGGATAAAATTGAACGCGTTAAGGCTGAAACCGCCCAGCTTCGTCAGAAGGTGGCGCAGGCCCCTGAAAACATGCGCAAAGCGACGGAGTCGCTGAATGCCCTGAGTGACGTTGATAACGACAACGAAACGCGCAAAACGCTCGCCACGCTCTCCTTACGCCAGCTGGAATCGCGCGTCGCCCAGTTGCTCGACGATCTGCAAACCGCGCAGTCCGATCTCGCGACCTACAACAGCCAGCTTGTCTCCCTGCAAACCCAGCCCGAGCGCGTGCAAAATGCGATGTATACCGCGTCTCAGCAGCTGCAGCAGATCCGCAACCGCCTGAACGGCACGACGGTGGGCGAAGGCACGCTGCGCCCGACGCAGCAAACCTTGCTGCTGGTTCAGCAGTCGTTGCTCAATGCGCAGATCGAACAGCAGCGTAAAAGCCTGGAAGGGAATACGGTGCTGCAGGACACTCTGCAGAAACAGCGTGATTACGTCACCGCGAACATTAATCGTCTGGAGCATCAGCTTCAGCTATTGCAGGAGGCGGTTAACAGCAAACGCCTGACCCTGACGGAAAAAACCGCCCAGGAGGCCGTATCCCCTGACGAAACCGCCCGTATTCAGGCCAACCCGCTGGTAAAACAGGAGCTTGAGGCTAACCATCAGCTCAGTCAGCGCCTGATACTGGCGACGGAAAACGGCAACTCGCTGGTTCAGCAAAATATCAAGGTGAAAAACTGGCTGGATCGCGCCCTGCAGGCGGAACGCAATATCAAAGAGCAGATCGCGGTCCTGAAGGGCAGCCTCCTGCTGTCGCGTATTCTCTACCAGCAGCAGCAGACGCTTCCGTCCGCCGACGAGCTGGAGGACATGACCAACCGCATTGCGGATTTACGTCTGGAGCAGTTTGACGTCAACCAGCAGCGCGATGCCCTTTTCCAGAGCGATACCTTTGTCGCCAAAATTGAAGAGGGGCATTCCAGCGACGTGAACCCGGAAGTGCACGACGCGCTGCTCCAGGTCGTGGATATGCGTCGCGAGCTGCTGGACCAGCTCAATAAACAGCTGGGTAACCAGCTGATGATGGCCATTAACCTGCAAATCAACCAGCAGCAGCTGGTGAGCGTCTCGAAAAGTCTGCAGGAGATCCTGACCCAGCAGATTTTCTGGGTAAACAGCAACAAGCCGATGGACTGGGACTGGGTTAAATCCTTCCCTGAGACGCTGAAAACGCAGATTAAGAGCATGAAGATCACCGTAAACTGGGAGAAAGCCTGGCCTGCGGTAATGATTGCTTTTCTGGCCGGTTTGCCGCTGTTGCTGATTGCCGGTCTCATCCGCTGGCGTCTGGGCTGGCTGAAAAAATACCAGGCGAAGCTGGCCTCCGAAGTAGGGCAACTGCGCAACGATAGCCAGCTCCATACGCCAAAAGCGATTCTGATTGACCTTATTCGCGCCCTGCCGGTGTGCCTGATTATTCTGGCCGTGGGGCTGATTCTGCTCACTATGCAGCTCAACGTCAGCGATCTGCTGTGGGCGTTCAGTAAAAAACTGGCGCTGTTCTGGCTGGTGTTTGGCCTGTGCTGGAAGGTACTGGAAAAAGACGGCGTGGCGGTGCGTCATTTCAACATGCCAGCGCAGCTGACCAGCCACTGGCGTCGTCAGATCGTGCGCATCAGCCTGGCGCTGCTGCCGCTGCACTTCTGGTCGGTTGTCTCTGAGCTTTCCCCGCTGCATCTGATGGATGACGTGCTGGGCCAGCTGGTCATCCTGCTGAACCTGCTGCTGATTGCGATCCTGATGTGGCCGATGTGTCGCGACAGCTGGCGTGATAAAGAGTCCCACAATATTCGTCTGGCCACCGTGACGGTGTTGGCGATCATTCCGCTGGCGCTGATGGTGCTGACGGCGACGGGCTACTTCTATACCACGCTGCGCCTGTCCGGGCGCTGGATTGAAACGGTCTATCTGGTGATCGTCTGGAACCTGCTCTATCAGACCGTACTGCGCGGCCTGAGCGTGGCGGCCCGCCGCATTGCCTATCGCCGCGCCATCGCGCGTCGTCAGCATCAGGTGAAAGAGGGGGCCGAAGGCGCTGAGCCGCAGGAAGAGCCGACCATCGCGCTGGAGCAGGTTAACCAGCAGACGCTGCGTATCACCATGCTGGTGATGATCGCCCTGTTTGCGGTGATGTTCTGGGCGATCTGGTCCGATCTTATTACCGTTTTCGCCTATCTCGACAGTATTACCCTCTGGCAATACAACGGAACCGAAGCCGGCGCGGCGGTCATGAAAAGCGTGACCATGGGCAGCCTGCTGTTTGCGCTGGTGTCGTCGGTGGTGGCCTGGGCGCTGATCCGCAACCTGCCAGGCCTGCTCGAAGTGCTGCTCCTGTCACGTTTGAATCTTCGCCAGGGGGCGTCCTACGCCATTACCACGATCCTCAACTACGTCATCATCATTGTCGGAGCGATGACGGTCTTTGGCTCGCTTGGCGTCTCGTGGGATAAACTGCAGTGGCTGGCGGCGGCCCTCTCGGTCGGTCTTGGTTTTGGCCTGCAGGAGATCTTCGGTAACTTTGTGTCCGGCCTGATCATCCTGTTCGAACGTCCGGTACGTATCGGGGATACCGTCACCATCGGCACGTTCTCGGGAACGGTCAGCAAGATCCGCATTCGTGCGACCACCATCACCGACTTCGATCGCAAAGAGGTGATCATCCCGAACAAAGCGTTCGTGACCGAGCGTCTGATCAACTGGTCGCTTTCCGATACGGTGACGCGCGTGGTGATCCGCCTGGGCGTGGCCTATGGATCGGATCTGGATAAGGTGAAAGAGGTGCTGCTGAAGGCGGCGTCTGAACATCCGAAAGTGATGCACGATCCGGCCCCGGCGGTCTTCTTCACCACCTTTGGGCCGAGTACGCTGGATCACGAGCTGCGTTTATACGTGCGTGAACTGCGTGACCGCAGCTACACGGTGGATGAGCTTAACCGCTCTATCGATCGTCTGTGCCGTGAAAACGATATTAATATCGCCTTTAACCAGCTTGAGGTTCACCTGCGTAACGAGAAAGGTGATGAGCATACGGAAGTGAAGCGCGACATTAAGGGTGATGACCCGACTCCGGCTTAATCTATTTTCCCTCTCCCCTCTGGGGAGAGGGCAGGGTGAGGGGGAAGTTTCCCCTCAAAATCCCGCCGCACAATCTCCAGCGTCTTAAGCACCGTCTCGGCGGGGATCTCATGATTCTCCAGCAGCATAATCAAATCGACGGCCAGCTTGACCTCATCGGGTGCATTTTCCAGTGACATGGGTGTGGCTCCTGTTAACGGGTCAAACGTTCTATGACGCGTTCAATGTCATCCAGCGCCTGACGGCAGCGGACGATGCGTCCTTCCAGCGCGCTAATCTCGCGCATCAATAGCTGCTGCTCTTCCAGCGTTTCGCTGTTGTTCAGACGCACCTCGCGTTCACGCTTCATCTCAAACAGCCGGCGCTCAAACTCCTGGTTCTCAAGACGCTTGCGCTGCCATTTGCCGAGCCCCGGCGAGGCGCTGTCCCAGGCGCGCAGCGGCCAGGCGGCGATTTCGCGATGCAGTGCGGTGATCTGCTCGGTGAGATGCTCTGCAAGCCACGCCACCTGTTCCTGTTGTTCATTCTCAACCGCATGGCGAAGCTCGTCGAGGTTCGTCTGCGCTTCAGCCAGGTAATCCTGAATGACGGTGCTGCGGGTACGAAAAAGCTGCCGGTCAAAGCGCGGCTTCAGCGTGGCGTGCCCCATCAGCGGCGTGGCCTGCGCCCGCAGAGCGATCAGCTGATTTTGCAGCCTCTCAAGAAGCAGTGCTGTTTTCAAGGCGCTCTCCAGTGGTAAAGTAGCCGTTCAGTTTGATAACGATTCGCATTATGCAGCGTACTATTTTAATCATCATTGGCTGGCTTGCGGTAGTGCTGGGCACGCTGGGTGTAGTATTACCCCTGCTGCCGACCACGCCGTTTATCCTGCTGGCGGCCTGGTGTTTCGCCCGCTCGTCGCCGCGTTTTCACCACTGGCTGCTCTACCGCTCATGGTTTGGCGGCTACCTGCGGCACTGGCAAAAACACCGTGCCATGCCGCCTGGCGCCAAGCCGCGCGCGATCGCGGTGATCCTCACCACCTTCGCCATTTCATTATGGCTGGTGAAAATGATGTGGGTGCGGATCCTGCTGCTGATCATTCTCTCCTGCCTGCTTATCTTTATGTGGCGGATCCCCGTGGTTGATGAAAAGCAACAAAAGCACTGAAGCCTCATCATGGCTGTTGCAATTATCACGCGCAGCCAGTAAATTCGACCGTTTTCGAGCACAGGTGCGCCTGGTCAAAGGTTAAACAATTGTTGCCTTGGCCGACTCGTTGCGCGCTGTGAGTAACACTGTTTCATTTAGGCACAAACCGATGACCGCAACTGCACAGCAGCTTGAATATCTGAAAAACAGCATCAAAAGCATCCAGGACTACCCAAAGCCTGGCATTCTTTTCCGTGATGTCACCAGCTTGCTGGAAGACCCGAAAGCGTACGCACTCAGCATTGAACTGCTGGTCGAGCGTTACAAAAACGCCGGGATCACCAAAGTAGTAGGTACCGAAGCCCGTGGCTTCCTGTTTGGCGCACCGGTTGCGCTGGCAATGGGCGTGGGTTTTGTGCCGGTGCGTAAGCCGCGCAAACTGCCGCGTGAAACCATCGCAGAAAGCTACGAGCTGGAGTACGGCACCGATCAGCTGGAGATCCACGTTGACGCGATCAAGCCTGGCGACAAAGTGCTGGTGGTTGACGATCTGCTGGCAACCGGCGGCACCATTGAAGCGACCGTGAAGCTGATCCGCCGTCTGGGTGGGGAAGTGACCGACGCGGCCTTCATCATCAACCTGTTCGATCTCGGCGGTGAACAGCGCCTGGAAAAACAGGGCATTACCAGCTACAGCCTGGTGCCTTTCCCGGGTCACTAATCCCGGTTTTCACAACCTCGCTCAATGGGTGAGGTTGTGATAGCATTCCCCTCCATAAATTCACCTTCCAGCGTTGCAGAGCCTGCCCATGAGTTATCAGGTGTTAGCCCGTAAATGGCGACCACAAACCTTTGCTGACGTTGTCGGTCAGGAACATGTGCTGACGGCCCTGGCGAACGGCTTGTCGCTAGGTCGCATCCATCACGCCTATCTTTTTTCCGGCACCCGCGGCGTCGGTAAGACCTCTATTGCCCGTTTGCTGGCAAAAGGTCTCAACTGCGAAACCGGGATCACCGCCACGCCGTGCGGCGTGTGTGATAACTGCCGGGAGATCGAACAGGGGCGTTTTGTCGATCTGATCGAGATCGACGCCGCTTCGCGCACCAAAGTTGAAGATACCCGCGACCTGCTGGACAACGTCCAGTACGCCCCGGCGCGCGGCCGCTTCAAGGTCTACCTGATCGATGAAGTGCACATGCTGTCCCGCCACAGCTTCAACGCCCTGCTGAAAACGCTGGAAGAGCCGCCCGCGCACGTGAAGTTCCTGCTGGCGACCACCGATCCGCAAAAGCTGCCGGTCACGATTTTATCGCGCTGCCTGCAGTTCCACCTGAAGGCGCTGGACGTTGAGCAGATCCGCGCGCAGCTCGAGCACATTCTCGATGAAGAGAACATTGTCCACGAACCGCGCGCCCTGCAGCTGCTGGCCCGCGCGGCGGACGGCAGCCTGCGCGATGCGCTCAGTCTGACCGATCAGGCGATTGCCAGCGGTGACGGCAAACTCTCCACCGAGGCGGTCAGCACCATGCTCGGCACGCTGGATGACGATCAGGCGCTGTCGCTTATCGAAGCGATGATTGCCGCTAACGGCGAACGCGTGATGTCGCTGGTGAACGCGGCCGCTGCCCGCGGTATTGAGTGGGAAGGGCTGCTGGTTGAGATGCTCAGCCTGCTGCACCGGGTGGCAATGCTGCAGCTTTCTCCCTCCGCCATTGGTGCGGATATGGCCGCCATTGAACAGCGGATGCGTGAGCTTGCCCGCACCGTGCCGCCTGCCGACGTGCAGCTTTATTACCAGACGCTGTTGATTGGTCGCAAAGAGCTACCGTTTGCGCCGGATCCGAGGATGGGCGTTGAAATGACGCTGCTGCGCGCGCTGGCGTTCCACCCGCGCATGCCGCTGCCGGAGCCGGACGTGCCCCGACAGTCTTTCGCCCCGGTTGCGCCGACGGCGGTGATGTCACCGCAGCAGGTGCCGCCGCAGCCGACGCCGCCACCGCAGCAGAACGTACCGCTGTCGGATGCCACCAGTTCGGTGCTTGCCGCGCGCAGCCAGCTGCAGCGTGCGCAGGGAGTAACCAAACCAAAAAAGAGTGAACCGGCAGCGCCAGGAAGAGCGCGGCCGGTGAACAACGCCGCGCTTGAACGACTGGCCTCGGTAACGGAGCGCGTACAGTCGCGTCCGGCACCGTCCGCGCTCGAGCAGAAAGCCCCGGTGAAAGAAGAGGCTTACCGCTGGAAGGCAACCACCATTACCGAAACGGTGAAGGAAGAGGTTGCCACGCCGAAAGCGCTGAAAAAGGCGCTGGAGCATGAAAAAACGCCGGAGCTGGCCGCGAAGCTTGCCGAAGAGTCCATCGCGCGCGACGCCTGGGCCGCCGAGGTCAGCAAACTCCAGCTGCCGAAGCTGGTCGAGCAGGTCGCGCTGAATGCCTGGAAAGAGCAGGACGGCAATCAGGTGCGTCTGCACCTGCGTCCGGGCCAGCGGCACCTCAATTCCCCTGGCGCGCAAAAGGCGCTGGCCGAGGCGCTCGCCACATTACAGGGTGCGCCGGTTGAATTGACTATCATTGAAGATGATAATCCGGCAGTGAAAACGCCGCTGGAGTGGCGCCAGGCCATTTATGAAGAGAAGCTCGCGCAGGCGCGCGAGGCGATAATTGCGGATAACAACATTCAGACCCTGCGCCGGTTCTTCGACGCCGATCTGGATGAAGAGAGTATTCGCCCCATTTGATCGTGAGTCTGACTTACGGTTGTAATCCTTAAACGTGAAAGAAGAGAGAAGCCTATGTTTGGTGGAAAAGGCGGTCTGGGTGGCCTGATGAAGCAGGCTCAGCAGATGCAGGAAAAAATGCAGAAGATGCAGGAAGAGATCGCTCAGCTGGAAGTCACGGGTGAGTCCGGTGCCGGTCTGGTCAAGGTGACCATCAACGGTGCGCACAACTGCCGTCGCGTGGAAATCGACCCGAGCCTGCTCGAAGACGACAAAGAGATGCTGGAAGATCTGGTTGCAGCCGCGTTTAACGATGCCGCTCGCCGTATCGACGAAACCCAGAAAGAGAAAATGGCCTCCGTTTCCAGCGGCATGCAGCTGCCGCCTGGCTTCAAGATGCCGTTCTGATGCAAACCAGTCCGCTGCTCACGCAGTTAATGGAAGCACTGCGCTGCCTGCCGGGCGTTGGCCCGAAGTCGGCGCAGCGCATGGCGTTTACGCTATTGCAGCGCGACCGCAGCGGCGGGATGCGCCTGGCGCAGGCTCTGACCCGCGCCATGTCAGAAATTGGTCACTGTGCGGATTGCCGCACCTTTACCGAGCAGGACGTGTGTAACATCTGTACGAACCCGCGTCGTCAGGAAAACGGTCAGATTTGCGTGGTGGAGAGTCCGGCGGACATCTACGCCATCGAACAAACCGGGCAGTTTTCCGGGCGCTACTTCGTGCTGATGGGGCATCTCTCCCCGCTGGACGGCATCGGCCCGGACGATATCGGTCTTGACCGCCTTGAACAGCGTCTCGAGTCTGAAACCATCAAAGAGGTGATCCTCGCCACCAACCCCACGGTGGAAGGGGAGGCAACCGCCAACTACATCGCCGAACTGTGCTCGCAGTATGGCGTTGACGCCAGCCGCATCGCCCACGGCGTGCCGGTCGGCGGCGAGCTGGAGATGGTCGACGGCACCACGCTGTCGCACTCTCTGGCTGGACGTCACAAGATTATTTTCTGACCAAACGGAGGCTGCGCGCGCCGCCTCCGCTTGAAAATTTCCCCCCGTATCCCCATCTCTCCCTCAACGTTTTAAAACCCCATTAAATGGCATTGTTGAGGTCGACATAGATGAAAGGACAAGAAACCCGTGGTTTCCAGTCAGAAGTAAAACAGCTTCTGCACCTGATGATCCATTCCCTGTATTCCAACAAAGAAATTTTCCTGCGTGAGCTGATTTCCAACGCCTCGGATGCGGCGGACAAGCTGCGCTTCCGCGCGCTGTCTAACCCGGATCTGTACGAAGGCGACGGCGAGCTGCGCGTGCGCGTCTCGTTTAATAAAGAGAACCGCACCCTGACCATCGCCGATAACGGCATCGGGATGAACCGCGACGAGGTGATCGACCACCTCGGGACCATCGCGAAATCCGGCACCAAGGCGTTCCTGGAGTCCATGGGCTCTGACCAGGCGAAAGACAGCCAGCTGATCGGCCAGTTCGGCGTCGGTTTCTACTCGGCGTTCATCGTGGCGGACAAAGTCACCGTGCGCACCCGTGCGGCAGGCGACAGCGCCGAGAACGGCGTGCTGTGGGAATCCAAAGGGGAAGGCGAATACACCGTTGATGACATCACCAAAGCGGACCGCGGCACCGAAATCACCCTGCACCTGCGTGAAGGGGAAGATGATTTCCTGAACGACTGGCGCGTGCGCTCCATCATCAGCAAGTACTCCGATCACATCGCGCTGCCGGTAGAGATTGAAAAACAGGAAGAGAAAGACGGTGAAACCGTGGTTTCCTGGGAGAAAATCAACAAGGCGCAGGCGCTGTGGACGCGCAACAAGTCTGAGATTAAAGACGACGAGTACAACGAATTCTACAAGCACATCGCCCACGACTTTACCGACCCGCTGACCTGGAGCCACAACCGTGTGGAAGGTAAGCAGGAGTACACCAGCCTGCTGTACATCCCGGCGCAGGCGCCGTGGGACATGTGGAACCGCGATCACAAGCATGGCCTGAAGCTGTACGTGCAGCGCGTGTTCATCATGGACGACGCCGAGCAGTTCATGCCGAACTATCTGCGCTTTGTGCGCGGCCTGATCGATTCCAACGATCTGCCGCTGAACGTCTCCCGCGAAATTCTGCAGGACAGCACCGTCACCCGTAACCTGCGCAACGCCCTGACCAAGCGTGCGCTGCAGATGCTGGAAAAACTGGCGAAAGACGATGCGGAAAAATACCAGACCTTCTGGAAACAGTTCGGTCTGGTGCTGAAAGAAGGCCCGGCTGAAGACATGGCGAACGTTGAAACCATCGCCAAACTGCTGCGCTTTGCTTCTACGCACACCGACTCCTCCGCGCAGACCGTGTCGCTGGAAGAGTACATCTCCCGCATGAAAGAAGGGCAGGAGAAGATCTACTACATCACCGCCGACAGCTACGCCGCGGCGAAGAGCAGCCCGCACCTGGAGCTGCTGCGTAAGAAAGGCATCGAAGTGCTGCTGCTTTCCGACCGCATCGACGAGTGGATGATGAACTACCTGACCGAGTTCGACGGTAAGGCGTTCCAGTCCGTTGCCAAAGCCGATGAGTCCATCGACAAGCTGGCAGATGAAGTGGATGAAAATGCGAAAGAAGCCGAGAAGGCGCTGGAGCCGTTCATTGAGCGCGTGAAAACCCTGCTGGGCGACCGCGTGAAAGAGGTGCGCTTCACGCATCGTCTGACCGACACTCCGGCCATTGTCACCACCGATGCCGACGAAATGAGCACCCAGATGGCGAAGCTGTTCGCCGCGGCGGGCCAGGCGGTACCGGAAGTGAAATATATCTTTGAGCTTAATCCGGATCACCCGCTGGTGAAACGCGCGGCGGATACCCAGGACGACGCCCGCTTTGCCGAGTGGGTTGAACTCCTGCTGGATCAGTCCCTGCTGGCCGAACGCGGCACGCTGGAAGATCCTAACCTCTTCATTAAACGTGTGAATGCGCTGCTGTTGGCGTAATTGACCACGCCTCTCCTGGTCTTCTCCCTCTCCCCGAGGGAGAGGGCCAGAGTGAGGGCACCAGACCGCACTATCCCAAATTATCTCCCCCCATTAACCGTTTCAGCCTTCCTGCCTTCCTTGAGCGATGCCCGTTCTGGTGGTATTGTTTAGCGCTTTTGAAAAATTGAAACGACTTTTGAGGGGATTTTCGCAATGCGTATTATTCTGCTTGGCGCTCCGGGCGCGGGTAAAGGAACTCAGGCTCAGTTCATCATGGAGAAATACGGTATTCCGCAAATCTCCACCGGTGATATGCTGCGCGCCGCTGTTAAATCTGGCTCCGAGCTGGGTAAACAGGCGAAAGACATCATGGACGCAGGCAAGCTGGTGACCGACGAGCTGGTAATTGCTCTGGTCAAAGAGCGCATTGCTCAGGAAGACTGCCGTAACGGTTTCCTGCTGGACGGCTTCCCACGTACCATTCCTCAGGCTGACGCCATGAAGGAAGCGGGCATCAACGTGGACTACGTTCTGGAGTTCGACGTACCGGACGAGCTGATCGTTGACCGCATCGTTGGCCGTCGCGTACACGCTGCCTCTGGCCGCGTTTACCACATCAAATTCAACCCACCTAAGGTTGAAGGCAAAGACGACGTGACCGGCGAAGAGCTGACCACCCGTAAAGACGATCAGGAAGAGACCGTGCGCAAGCGCCTGGTGGAATACCATCAGATGACTGCGCCGCTGATCGGCTACTACACCAAAGAAGCGCAGGCGGGTAACACCAAATACGCCAAAGTTGACGGCACCAAAGCCGTGGCTGACGTGCGTGCTGAGCTGGAAAAAATCCTCGGCTAATCGCATCTCTCTCACCCGGGCCACCGGGTGAGAAAAATTCTCATCTTACCTATTACAGCAATGGGTTTCGTTTAAACGCATTTCCGCTACAATTGACAACCATTCAAATGGTTAAGAGGCGTGAATGAGTCAGGCGAAAACCGGCATCCTGCTTGCCAATCTGGGCACTCCAGAAGCACCTACATCAGACGCGGTAAAACGCTACCTGCGACAATTTTTAAGCGACACGCGCGTCGTGGATTTTCCGCGACTGCTGTGGTGGCCGCTGCTGCGGGGCGTCATTCTGCCGATCCGTTCTCCGCGCGTCGCCAAACTCTATCAGTCCGTCTGGATGGAAGAGGGCTCGCCGCTGATGGTCTACAGCCGTCGTCAGGAGAAGGCGCTGGCCGCCCGCCTGCCGGATATGCCCGTCGCGCTCGGCATGAGCTACGGCAAACCGTCACTGGAAAGCGCGGTGGACTCGCTGCTGGCGCAGGGCGTGGACCATATCGTGGTGCTGGCGCTCTACCCGCAGTACTCCTGCTCGACGGTGGCCGCCGTCTGGGACGAGCTGGCGCGCATTCTGGCGACCCGCCGCCGCATTCCGGGCGTGACCTTTATTCGCGACTACGCGGATAACGAGCTGTACATCAAGGCGCTCGCCAACAGCGCGCGCGCGTCGTTTGAAAAACACGGCGAGCCGGATCTGCTGCTGCTCTCCTATCACGGCATCCCGCAGCGTTTCGCCAATGAAGGGGATGATTACCCGCAGCGCTGCCGCGATACCACCCGCGAGCTGGTTTCCGCCCTCGGCCTGCCGCCGGAGAAGGTGATGATGACCTTCCAGTCGCGCTTCGGCCGCGAGCCGTGGCTGACGCCGTATACCGATGAAACCCTCAAAATGCTGGGTGAGAAGGGCGTGAAGCACATTCAGGTGATGTCGCCGGGCTTCTCGGCAGACTGTCTGGAGACGCTGGAGGAGATCGCGGTGCAAAACCGGGAATTTTTCCTGGAGGCTGGCGGCGAAAAGTACGAGTACATTCCGGCGCTTAACGACTCCCCTGAGCATATCGACATGATGGTCTCGCTGGTAACGAACGGTCGCTGATCGCACTCCGGGCCGGGTTTGTGCTACCATTCCCGGCCCATATTCTTCGTACAGTTCAGACCATGAAATTTCCCGGTAAACGCAAATCCAAACACTACTTCCCCGTGGATGCCCGCGATCCGCTCCTGCAGCAAATCCAGCCAGAAAATGAAACCAGCGCGGCGTGGGTCGTCGGTATCGACCAGACGCTGGTGGACATTGAAGCGAAAGTGGATGATGCGTTTGTCGCCCGTTACGGTCTGAGCGCCGGTCACTCGCTGGTGATTGAAGATGACGTTGCCGAAGCGCTGTACCAGGAGCTGGTGCGCGAAAACCTGATTACCCATCAGTTTGCCGGTGGCACCATCGGCAACACCATGCACAACTACTCCGTGCTGGCGGACGACCGCTCTGTCCTGCTCGGCGTAATGTGCAGCAATATCGAAATCGGTGGCTACGCCTACCGTTACCTGTGCAACACCTCCAGCCGTACCGATCTGAACTATCTCCAGGGCGTCGACGGGCCGATTGGCCGCTGCTTTACGCTGATCGGCGAATCCGGCGAGCGTACCTTTGCCATCAGCCCGGGTCATATGAACAAGCTGCGCGCGGACAGCATTCCCGAAGAGGTGATCGCGGGCGCCTCGGCGCTGGTGCTGACCTCCTACCTGGTGCGCTGCAAGCCGGGCGAGCCGATGCCGGAAGCGACCATGAAGGCGATTGAGTACGCGAAGAAGTACGACGTGCCCGTCGTTCTGACGCTGGGCACCAAATTCGTGATTGCCGATAATCCTGAATGGTGGCAGGCGTTCCTGAAAGAGCACGTCTCGATTCTGGCGATGAACGAAGAGGAGGCCGAAGCGCTGACCGGTGAAAGCGATCCGCTGCTGGCGTCTGACAAAGCGCTGGACTGGGTGGATCTGGTGCTCTGCACCGCGGGTCCGGTTGGGCTGTATATGGCTGGCTTCACCGAAGAAGAGAGCAAACGCAAAACCCAGCACCCGCTGCTGCCCGGCGCGATTGCCGAGTTCAACCAGTACGAGTTCAGCCGCGGCATGCGTTTTAAAGACTGTGTTAATCCGCTGCGTATCTACTCGCACATCGCCCCTTACATGGGCGGGCCGGAGAAGATCATGAACACCAACGGCGCGGGCGACGGCGCGCTGGCCGCGCTGCTGCACGACATCACCGCTAACGCCTACCACAAAACCAACGTGCCAAATTCCAGCAAGCACAAGTTCAGCTGGCTGACCTATTCGTCGCTGGCACAGGTATGCAAGTACGCCAACCGCGTAAGCTATCAGGTGCTGAACCAGCACTCACCGCGCTTAACGCGTGGCCTGCCGGAACGTGAAGACAGCCTCGAAGAGGCGTACTGGGACAGGTAAAAGCAAAACGGCAACCTGTGGTTGCCGTTTTTAGTGTTTGTTCCCTCTCCCTGTGGGAGTGTACGGTCCGGGGAGAGGGCCAGGGTGAGGGCATCAGGCCGCACAAAACTTAACCCGTCACCGCCTCTTCAACCGGCGGTTTTTCCAGCAGCGTCAGCATCGTATTCGCAATCTCGCGCTCGCCCATCACCACCTTATCCGCACCGCGCTCGGTAATGTAATCCACCTCGTCGTCGTAGTGCGCCCGGGCGATAATCTCAATGTTTGGACACTTCGCGCGCGCGGAGGCGACAATCTCACCCGCCTCATAGCCGTTGGGAATGGTCAGCAGCAGCCAGCGGGCGCAGTCCAGATGCGCCAGCTCCATGATCTCTTCGTTCGCCGCATTGCCCAGCACCGCACGAATACCGCGCTCGCGCAGCTCGTCAACGCGGGTGCGTGACGTTTCAATTACCACCAGCGGAATGCCCTGCGCCATCAGCTTCTCACCAAGCAGGCTGCCGACGCGGCCAAAGCCGACCAGCAGGGCGTGATTGCAAATATCGACCGGGATCTGCTTCTCTTCTTCGATGGCCTCTTCCAGCGTCTGCTCTTCCAGCGTTTCGGTTTTATCGAGGTATTTTTCCAGCAGAGCAAACAGTACCGGGTTCAGCATAATTGACAGGATCGCCCCCGCCAGCACCAGGTTTTGTCCGGCCTGCGGCAGCAGGTTCAGGGCCATGCCCAGACCGGCCAGAATAAAGGCGAACTCGCCAATCTGCGCCAGGCTGGCGGCAATCGTCAGCGCCGTCCGCGGGGAGTGGCCAAACATCCGCACCAGGAAGAAGGCGGCGAGCGACTTACCAAAGATGATGATCGCCAGCGTGCCCAGCACGGCCAGCGGCTGGTGAATCAGGACCATCGGATCAAACAGCATCCCGACGGAGACGAAGAACAGCACGGCGAAGGCGTCGCGCAGCGGCAGAGTATCGTGCGCGGCGCGGTGGCTCAGCTCGGATTCGTTCAGCACCATCCCGGCAAAGAACGCGCCCAGCGCGAAGGAGACGTCAAACAGCTCAACGGCGCCAAAGGCGATACCGAGCGCCAGCGCCAGCACGGAGAGGGTAAACAGCTCGCGGGATCCGGTCGCCGCGCTGCGGGACATGATCCACGGCACCAGACGGCGACCCACCAGCATCATGATGGCGATAAACGCCACCACCTTCCCGATGGTGATGCTCATATCCAGCGCCAGCGAGGCGAAGCCGATATTGTCTTTTTCCATCATGCCGGCGACGGCGGGCAGCAGCACCAGCGTCAGGACCATCACCAGATCTTCCACAATCAGCCAGCCTATCGCGATCTGCCCGCGCTGGCTGTCTATCAGCTGTCTCTCCTCAAGCGCGCGCAGCAGCACCACGGTACTGGCGGTTGAGAGACACAGCCCAAATACGATGCCGGTCATCAGCGACCAGCCCAGCACGGCCGAAAGCGCCATCCCAAGCAGCGTCGCCACCCCTATCTGGGCGATCGCTCCCGGTATGGCAATCGACTTTACCGCCATCAAATCCTTCAGGGAGAAGTGCAGGCCGACGCCGAACATCAGCAGAATCACGCCCAATTCCGCCAGCTCAGGGGCCAGTTTGGTATCCGCAACAAAACCTGGCGTAAACGGTCCCGCCAGCACACCTGCCAGCAGATAGCCGACAAGAGGAGAAATACGCAGCTTATTGGCAATCATGCCGAGAATAAAAGCGAGCACAAGTCCACCAACAATGGTGGTGATAAGCGGTGTGGCGTGGTGCATTCCGTCTCCTTTCGTGGTGAGTGTTCCATTTTTGGCGTGAATACCAAAAAACCAGGTAATAGTTTATGACAATTTTTACCCTTATGTTTATGAATAATTGTTGAAGTTTGAATAAAACAGCAATATGCACGTAAAAAAGCGCATTTTGATAAATTCAGCGCGGGGATGAAGAGGAAACCCTTATGGTATAAGGGTATCAGGTAGCTAAAGCATAAGTTTAGCTACCCGTAATTCACGCTTTATGGCGGTTATCAGGCAGGAATATGGTCAACATGCCAAGAAGTGGCAGGAAAGCGCAGATTTTATAAACCAGGAAGATGCTGGTGTGATCCGCAACCATCCCTAACACCGCTGCACCCAGCCCGCCCATGCCGAAGGCGAAACCGAAAAACAGTCCGGAAACCATACCGATACGTCCAGGCAGCAGCTCCTGGGCATAAACCAGAATGGCGGAAAACGCGGAGGCGAGAATAAAACCAATAATCACGGTCAAAATCCCCGTCCATTCAAGGCTGGCGTACGGCAAAATGAGGGTAAAAGGCGCTACGCCGAGGATAGAGCCCCAAATGACATATTTACGGCCAATCTTATCGCCCACCGGCCCGCCAATTACCGTCCCTGCGGCCACCGCGAACAGGAAGGCAAACAGGTGGATCTGCGCGTTTTGTACCGATAATCCGAATTTTTGCATCAGATAAAAGGTGTAATAGCTGCTGATGCTCGCCATATAGAAGTATTTCGAGAAAATCAGCACCAGCAGGACGGCAACCGCGAGGATAACCTTATTGCGCGGCAGGGGGTTGATAACCTTCGCTTTAGGTTTTCCTTTATTCACCCGATGCTGAGCGGCATACCAGCGGCTAATCTGCGCCAGCACGATAATCGCCAGCAGCGCGGCCAGCACAAACCACGCCACGTTGCCTTTACCGTAAGGGGCAATAATAACCGCGGCCAACAGCGGGCCGAGGGAACTGCCAAAGTTACCGCCTACCTGGAACAGGGACTGCGCCAGGCCATGACGACCGCCGGACGCCATACGCGCCACGCGGGAAGACTCCGGATGGAAAACGGACGAGCCGGTGCCTACCAGCGCGGCGGCAATCAGCACGGCTTCAAAACTTCCGGCAATGGCCAGCAGCACCAGCCCGCTTAGGGTAAAGCACATGCCGATGGGCAGCGACCACGGCATAGGATATTTATCCGTCCAGTAGCCCACCACCGGCTGCAGCAGCGAGGAAGCCAGCTGGAAGGTCAGGGTGATCATCCCAATCTGCACGAAGGTGAGTGAAAATTCGGACTGCAGCAGCGGATAAATAGCCAGAATCAACGACTGGATCATGTCGTTGAGCAGGTGCGAGAGACTGATTGCGCCTAAGACTTTAAAGGAGGTGCGCGACGTCGGCGCACCCGGAACGGGCTGGGTTGAGTCACTGATTGCCATAGAGAGAATTACCACGTCTTGAGTTATTAGCGATGCAGGGTGTAATTATTATCCGACTAACATACCCGCCTGGGACATTTGAAGAAAGTCGCAATTCTGAAAACTTATTTGTCTATTCTTATTAGTCACTGTAATTTCTGCCTTTGTCTATTGGTCAGGGAGAGAGAAGATGAAGTTAATGAAGCGGGGCGTCGCGCTGGCGCTCATCGCGGCGTGGGGGCTGGTAAGCCTGCCCGTGCAGGCGTATGAAAAAGACAAAACCTATAAAATCACCATTCTGCATACCAACGATCACCACGGTCATTTCTGGCGCAGTGAATACGGCGAATATGGCCTGTCGGCGCAAAAAACGCTGGTGGACGGTATTCGTAAAGAGGTGGCAGCCCAGGGCGGCAGCGTGCTGCTGCTGTCGGGAGGCGATATCAATACCGGCGTGCCGGAATCCGATTTACAGGACGCCGAGCCCGATTTCCGCGGCATGAACCTGATTGGCTACGACGCGATGGCCGTCGGTAATCATGAGTTTGATAATCCGCTGAGCGTCCTGCGTCAGCAGGAAAAATGGGCCAAATTCCCGTTCCTCTCCGCCAACATTTACCAGAAAAGCACCGGCGAACGCCTGTTCAAGCCGTGGGCGCTGTTTAAGCGTCAGGATCTGAAGATCGCGGTCATCGGCTTAACCACCGACGACACGGCGAAAATTGGCAATCCTGAGTTCTTTACCGATATCGAATTCCGCAAACCGGCAGATGAAGCGAAGCTGGTGATTCAGGAGCTGCAGCAAAACGAAAAGCCGGACGTGATTATCGCCACCACGCACATGGGGCACTACGACAACGGTGAGCACGGCTCTAACGCGCCCGGTGACGTGGAAATGGCGCGCAGCCTGCCGGCGGGCTCGCTGGCGATGATTGTGGGTGGTCACTCACAGGATCCGGTCTGCATGGCGTCGGAGAATAAAAAGCAGGTGGACTACGTGCCGGGCACGCCGTGTGCGCCAGATCGTCAGAACGGTATCTGGATTGTGCAGGCGCACGAGTGGGGGAAATACGTAGGCCGGGCGGACTTCGAGTTCCGTAACGGCGAGATGAAGCTGGTGCACTATCAGCTCATTCCGGTCAACCTGAAGAAGAAAGTCACCTACCCGGACGGGAAAAGCGAGCGCGTACTTTACACCCCAGAGATTCCAGAAAACCAGCAGATGCTCTCCCTGCTGACGCCGTTCCAGAACAAAGGCAAGGCGCAGCTGGACGTGAAAATCGGCACGCTGAACGGTCGTCTGGAAGGGGACCGCAGCAAAGTTCGCTTCGTGCAGACCAACATGGGGCACCTGGTGCTGGCGGCGCAAATGGCGCGCACCGGGGCTGATTTTGGCGTGATGAGCGGCGGCGGCATTCGTGATTCCATCGAAGGTGGAAACATCACCTATAAAGACGTTCTGAAGGTGCAGCCGTTCGGTAACGTGGTGGTTTATGCCGACATGAGCGGGAAAGAGGTTGTTGAGTACCTGACCGCCGTGGCGCAGATGAAGCCGGATTCCGGGGCCTATCCGCAGTTTGCCAACGTGAGCTTCGTAGCGAAAGACGGCAAGCTTAACGACCTGAAGATCAAAGGCGAACCGGTTGACCCGGCGAAAACCTACCGTCTGGCGACGTTAAGCTTTAACGCCACCGGCGGCGACGGCTATCCGCATATTGATAATAAACCGGGCTACGTGAACACCGGCTTTATCGATGCAGAAGTGCTGAAGCAGTATATCGAGCAGAATTCGCCGATTGACGTGAATGCGTATGAGCCGAAAGGCGAGGTGAGCTGGCAGTAGTGCGGCTGTGTTGCCCGGTGGCGCTGCGCTTACCGGGCCTACGGGGGCAAAATGTAGGCCGGGTAAGGCGTAGCCGCCACCCGGCTTTTTTTACTCCCTGCGCGCAATATCCGCAAACTTCGCGTCCAGCATTTTCGCCAGGTCGCCCGCGGCCAGCTCAATATCCAGCCCGCGCTTGCCGCCGGAAATATAGATGGTCTCAAATTCCTGTGAAGGGGCATCGATCAGCGTCGGCAGGCGTTTTTTCTGCCCGAGCGGGCTGATGCCGCCCACCAGGTAGCCCGTGGTGCGCTGCGCCACCATCGGATCCGCCATATCCACCTTCTTCGCCCCCAGCGCTTTGGCGACTTTCTTAAGATCCAGCTGTCCCGCCACGGGAGTCACCGCCACGGCGAGATGCTTCATATCGCCATTCACCGCCACCAGCAGCGTTTTATAAACCTGGTCCGCGTTTAGCCCCAGCTTACGCACCACTTCATCACCAAAGTTGGTTTCATTCGGATCGTGATCGTAGGTGTGTATCCGGAAAGAAATGTTGTTTTTTTCGAGTAATTTAACGGCGGGAGTCATAGCTATCCTTCTTACGACAGACAATTCATGCAGCCAGCATACGCCTGACGTTTGTCTAAAAAATAGCACCATCTTGCGCAATAGTGTTGGCAGTGATGGTCACTTTGAGCGACAATCGGCTCAGCCGAAGGTCACTTCGGTATAATAAAAACGATGAAATTCCTCTTTGACGGGCCAATAGAGATATTGGCCATTTTTTTATTTCAGCAACGACGGCAAATTCCCTTCGCCGTATAAATGTAACGCCCCAACCGCCACCACGTATTCCCCCGCTGGCAGAGCATGCAGCGTCTCTCGCCAGGCTTTGTTACGCGCATTCATCAGCACATCATACAGCGATTCACTGAACGTCGACGGTAGCGCCAGCCTGCCGTCCGCGGGCGGTGCATCCAGCCACCAGCCAATCATAGTCTGCAGCAGGCGTGCGTTGGTGTGCCAGTGGGTGAGGGTATCATCCAGCAGCATCAGACCGTCGTCGGGAAGCTGTCGCAGAAGCGCAATCTGGCTGTCCGTACCTTCCAGTTCGATGATCGGCATACGGCGGGCACGCGCCACGTTCAGCAGCTGGTAATCAATGCCGTAATCACCCCGCAGCCCCAGACGCTGGGCCTGCGTGGCCTGTAATACCATTGCGATTTGCCACAGCGGCAGGGTGTCAATCATGGAGAGCGATACGCCGGTTTCCTCGGCGACGCGCGTCAGTTCCGCGAGCTGGGCCTCATTCAGACGTTCCGCCAGCGGGAGATCGCTTTCAAGCCCGGCAAACGGTGACTCATGGCCCGAGATGTCCGCCTCGACGACCAGCGCGTCGGCGCGCTTCAGGCGCTTTATCAGACCGGGCGGCAGAGGTGACATACCCTGCGTGCCCATATGGATACTGCCGACCAGGTGCAGGTGTTGCCCGCCGGGAAGCGAGATATCCAGACCGGGCCAGGCGTAACGGCGAGGGAAAAGGGCGCGAAACGATGTTTTTATACGATGAAACAGACCCATACGCGCTCCATAAACGGAAAGGTTCATGCTAGCGCGTACGGGTACAAGGTTCAATCCTTCGGTTTAAACCGCAACAGCCGGTTGGCGTTGCTGACCACGGTGATGGAGGAGAGCGCCATCGCCGCACCCGCGACCACCGGATTAAGCAGCGTGCCGGTCAGCGGCCACAAAATGCCGGCAGCAATCGGGATACCGAGCGAGTTGTAGATAAACGCCCCCAGCAGGTTCTGCTTCATGTTGCGCAGCGTGGCTTTCGAAATGGCCAGCGCATCGGCCACGCCCATCAGGCTGTGGCGCATCAGCGTAATGGCCGCGGTTTCGATGGCCACGTCGCTGCCGCCGCCCATCGCGATCCCCACATCCGCCTGGGCCAGCGCCGGGGCATCGTTGATGCCGTCGCCGACCATTGCCACCTGACGGCCCTGGCGTTGCAGGTTTTTAATGGCGTCCGCTTTGCCGTCCGGCAGTACGCCCGCAATCACCTCATCAATACCGGCTTCTTTCGCGATGGCGTTGGCGGTGGTCGGGTTATCCCCGGTCAGCATCACCAGACGGTAGCCCGCACGGTGCAGGCGCTGTAAGGCGTCCACGCTGTCCTGGCGAAGCGGATCGCGCACGGCCAGCAGCGCGGCAGCTTTGCCGTCCACCGCCAGCAGAACCGGGGTAGCGCCCTGAGACGCCTGCGCCTTCAGCTCGTTTTCCAGCGCGGCGGTATCAATACCGTTTTCATTGAGCAGCGCCTGGTTGCCCAGCAGCAGCGCATGGCCTTCTGCCTCACCGCTCACGCCGAGCCCGCGCAGGGTGCGGAAGTTGCTCACCTGCGGCAGGGCAGACGCATTGGCTTTATCGAGAATAGCGCGCGCCAGCGGATGGCTTGAGCCTTGCTCCAGCGCGGCGGCGAGACGCAGCGCCTCCTCTTCGGCAATGCCTGCGGTCGTGACGGCGACCACCTGCGGTTTACCTTCCGTCAGCGTGCCGGTTTTATCAAACACCAGCGTGTCGAGCGTGCTGGCCCGCTGCAGCGCGTCCGCGTCCCGTACCAGTACGCCAAATTCGGCCGCGCGCCCTACGCCGGAGATAATCGACATCGGCGTCGCCAGGCCAAGGGCGCAAGGACAGGCGATGATCAGCACCGTGGTAGCGATCACCAGGGTATACACAATCTGCGGCGCGGGGCCGAAGAAGTACCAGATCGCCGCGCTCAGCAGGGCAATGCCGACCACCACCGGTACAAAAATGGCCGAGATTTTGTCAGCAAGCTGGCCAATCTCCGGCTTGCTGCTCTGCGCCTGGCGCACCATGCGGATAATACGCGACAGCGTGGTGTGGCTGCCGACGGCGCTGGCGGTGAACAGCACGCTGCCGTCCTGCACCACCGTACCGGCATGCACGGCGTCGCCGTCGGATTTCTGCTGGGGAATAGGCTCCCCGGTCAGCATCGCTTCATCCAGCCAGGCTTCACCCTGGGTTATCTTGCCGTCAACGGGAACGCGGTCGCCGGTGGTCAGACGGAGCGTCATGCCGGGCTGAACCTCGGCCAATGGAACGCTCTTTTCCCCCTCGTCCGTGACCACGCGGGCCGTCGGCGGGGTTAAATCAAGCAATCTTTCCAGCGCTTTCGAGGAACGCTGACGGGCGCGGGCTTCCAGCATATGGCCTAAGTTGATCAGGCCGATAATCATTGCGCTCGCTTCATAATAGAGATGCCGCGCTTCCATCGGGAACCACTGGGGCCAGACGTTCACGCTCATGGAATAGAGCCACGCCGCGCCGGTCCCGAGGGCGACCAGCGTATCCATCGTCGCGGTGCGGTTTTTCAGGCTCTTCCAGGCGCTGGTATAGAAATGCCCGCCTGCAAACACCATCACCGCAAGGGTAATCAGACCAATCACCAGCCACAGCGTGCGGTTGTCGTCGGTGACCATCATGTTGTCACCCATCATGCCCCACACCATCACCGGAATACCCACCAGCAGGGCAACGATGGCCTGCCAGCGGAAGCGCTTCATGGTGGCGATAGCCGTTTCCTGCTGGCGCTCGCGGCGTTCGGCATCATCTTCGATGGCCTCCGCGCCGTAGCCCGCTTTCTCAACGGCCTGCACTAACTCTGCGGCGGAGGCGCTGCCCATTACCAGCGCAGTACGCTCCGCAAGATTCACCCGTGCCTGCGCGACGCCCGGGACCGCCTGCAGGGCGTTTTGTACCCGGGAGACGCAGCTGGCGCAGCTCATGCCGTTGATCAGCAGCTGTTGGCTGTCATCAATATCATCAGCTGCCGGAAGCTCAGGAGTGGCCGCTGTCAGTGCTTCCGACGGGGATGATGACTCTGCCAGCGGTTTAGCCTTTGGGTGGCTTAACTCCGCCCCGTAACCGGCCTGTTTAATGGTATCAATCAGCGCGTCCGCGCTGGCGCTGCCGGTCACGGCGGCATGGTCGATAGTCACTTCAGCGCTTTCAACGTCAGGACGCTGTTCCAGGCTTTCTTTAACGCGTTTGACGCAGTGGCCGCAGGAGAGGCCGTCCAGCGTCAGGTCGATAGTGTGAGACATAACAAAACTCCCGTATAATATATTGGTCAGTTGTTGACCGGAGTAACGCTTTTCGCTAACTGTTATGAAGGTTAAACCTTCCATCAAGGGGAAGGTCAAGGGGGAAATGTGAATATCAGTGACGTGGCAAAAAAAACCGGCTTAACCAGCAAAGCGATCCGCTTTTATGAAGAGAAGGGGCTGGTAACGCCGCCGCTGCGCAGTGAAAACGGCTACCGCAGCTACACGCAGCTGCATCTGGATGAGCTGACGCTGCTGCGCCAGGCAAGACAGGTCGGGTTTAATCTGGAAGAGTGCGGCGAGCTGGTTAACCTGTTCAACGATCCTAAGCGTCACAGCGCCGACGTGAAAAAACGCACCCTGGAAAAGGTGGCCGAAATTGAACGCCACATCGTCGAACTGCAGGCGATGCGCGAACAGCTGCTGCAGCTCGCGGACTCCTGTCCGGGGGATGACAGCGCCGACTGCCCGATTATTGATAATCTTGCCGGCTGCTGCCACCGCAAAACCCACGCTTAACAGGCTTTTACCCGCAGGGTAATACCTTCCACCGCAATGACTTCAACCCGCGTGCCGGCGCTGAGGTCATCGTCGGCCACCACCGGCCACGAGCTGTCGCCTACGCGCATGGGCCCGCGTCCGTTCACCAGCGCGGTGTCGAGGGTAAAACGCTTGCCGACAATCTGCTGTCCGCGCTGGTTAAGGTGGGCGTCCACCGGTTTCTGCTCGTTAACCCGCCGGTTAAGCCAGCGCCACCACAGCCAGGCGGCCACCAGCGTCAGCGCGGCAAACAGCGCTCCCTGCCACGCCCAGTCCAGGGGAAGGATCCAGACCAGAAGACCGGTAATGACGGCGGCCACACCGCTCCAGAGCAGGTAGCCGTTGCCGCCCAGCATCTCCGCTGCCAGCAATAAGCCACCGAGACTTAGCCAGAAGGCATGAGGATGTGCAACGATGAGCTCAATCATTTTTTACGCTCGTTTCCGCTGTCCTTGATCAGTTCGGCGATCCCCGCGATAGAGCCCATCAGGCTGCTGGCATCCAGCGGCATCATCACCACTTTGCTGTTGTTCGCCGAGCCGATCTCTTTCAGCGCGTCGGTATATTTTTGCGCAACGAAGTAGTTCACGGCCTGAATATCACCGGCGGCAATCGCCTCGGACACCATCTGGGTCGCGCGGGCTTCCGCTTCGGCGGAACGTTCACGCGCTTCCGCCTGTAAGAACGCGGACTGACGGTCGCCTTCCGCTTTCAGGATCTGCGACTGTTTTTCCCCTTCCGCTTTGAGGATCTCCGCCTGGCGTACCCCTTCGGCTTCCAGAATGTAGGCGCGTTTGGTTCGCTCAGCTTTCATCTGGGCGTTCATGGAGGCAATCAGCTCCGCCGGCGGGCGCACGTCGCGGATCTCGATGCGGGTGACTTTGATCCCCCACGGGTTGGTGGCCTCATCGACAATGTGCAACAGGCGGGTGTTAATGCTGTCGCGCTGGGAAAGCATCTCGTCCAGCTCCATCGAACCGAGTACGGTACGGATGTTGGTCATTGTCAGGTTGACGATCGCCAGCTCCAGGTTGCTGACCTCATAGGCCGCTTTCGGCGCATCAATCACCTGAATAAAACAGACGGCGTCGATGGTGACGTTGGCGTTATCCTTGGAGATCACTTCCTGGGACGGAATGTCCAGAACCTGCTCCATCATGTTGATCTTGCGGCCGATTCTGTCCATGAACGGGACAATCAGGCTTAAGCCGGGCTGGAGCGTGTTGGTGTAACGGCCGAAACGCTCGACCGTCCACTGATAACCCTGAGGGACAATTTTGACGCCAGCGCCCACGATAACCAGCGCAACGAAAATAAGGACGGGAACAACGATAAGCATAAAAACCTCCTGTTTTGCATGCCGTGATGAGTGAAAGTGTGTATTTATTGCTCGTAAGTATAGGTAAAGTCAGAGATGAAGCCATCACCCGCTTCGGCAATGGCTTTGGATAATCCCTGGTAGTAATGCTCCAGCCCCAGCGCTTCGATACGCTGGATCTGTTCGCGAAGGGGGGCGCAGAACAGAACGGCATTCCCCGCTTCAACGCGTTTGTTATTCGGTGGAAGGTCGCCCGCGATGGCTTTAAACCAGGTTCTGATGCCCTGCTTTAAATTATGTGGCGCTTTTGCCAGGTTATCCATGCCCGTCAGGATCTGCAGAGTAGGGAACTCATCGGCCTGCACGGCGGTTTTCATGCGCGCAAAGAACTGGCTGAACAGCTCGAACGATCCCAGATCGGTGACGCGGGGCTTGGTGGTTTTACCGTTTTTATTGCCGATTTTACCTGCCGCTGACGCCGTGGCCGGAACCGCGTTGACTTTTTCCAGCTCCAGCCCGAATAACAAATTGCAGTGCGCGCGGCGCGCTTTCAGCGGGTAGGACATCAGGACGTCAATGAACTGGGTGGCTTTCACATCCGCAAGATTGTGGTTGATAAGCCACTGGGTGCGCGAAAATTCCGCCGGAGAGACGAACCAGTCCGGCACCTCATTGAAGCGTTTTGATTTGCCTTTACCGTCAAATTCAAGGAAGTGTGTCCCGTTGTCGAAGGCAAAATAGCAATTTTTGAAGCTGCCGATCGTGGTGTTCACGATGAGCGCCTTCTTAACAAAGTCCACCACCTCTTCACCCATCACAAAACGCGTGAGTTCCGACGATTTGATGACGTCCATTAATGTTTCGACATCAGGAACACCAGGCTTCAGGGAGGGAAACTCATAAAAAATATGTGCCATGCTGCATACTTCCTGTAGTGATGGTGGTGACAATTTACAAACAAAAAGCTTAACACTTGCTTCAGCGTGAGGCTATTCGCGCTGCGCGGGCGAAAGGATTATGCTACAGACGGTTATGACAAAAAGCGGTCAACGGAAGCGCAATGAACGATAAAAAAAACGAATTACTTCTCAGGGATGTCGGATTTCGAGTCGGGGAAAACACGATCCTGCAGCACGTCGGGTTTAGCCTGTCGCCGGGCGAGTTTAAATTAATCACGGGTCCCTCAGGCTGTGGGAAAAGCACGCTGCTGAAGATTGTGGCGTCACTCCTCAGCCCGACGGAGGGCGCCATTCTGTTTGAAGGCGAAGATATCGCCTCGCTTTCCCCGGAAAGCTATCGCCAGCAGGTGTCGTACTGCGTGCAAACGCCCGTGCTTTTTGGCGATACGGTCTATGACAACCTCATTTTTCCGTGGCAAATCCGCAATAAAATGCCGGAGCCGGAAAAGTTTATCCAGGATCTGGCCCGCTTTGGCCTGGCGCAGGAGACGCTGAGCAAATCCATCAACGCGCTGTCGGGCGGCGAAAAGCAGCGGGTCTCGCTGATCCGCAACCTGCAGTTTTTACCGAAGGTGTTGTTGCTGGACGAAATCACCAGCGCGCTCGATGACGTCAACAAGCGCAACGTTAACGAGATTATTCATCGTTACGCCCGGGAGCAGAACATTGCCGTGCTGTGGGTGACGCACGACGCTAACGAAATAACCCATGCGGATGACGTAATCACGCTCCAGCCGCACGGCGGGAAAATGCAGGAGGCAAACCGTGGGTGAGCATAACATTACGAACGAATCGCTGGCCTTTTCGATGGTGCTGGTGCTGATTGCGATTGTGGTCAGCTACCGGGAAAAGCTGGGGCTGGAAAAAGATATCGTGTGGAGTATCTGCCGCGCGGTGATTCAGCTCATCATCGTCGGCTATGTGCTGAAGTATATCTTCAACGTTAACCACGCGGTGCTGACGCTGCTGATGGTGCTGTTTATCTGCTTTAACGCGGCGTGGAATGCGCAAAAGCGCAGTAAATACATTGATAAGGCGTTTGTCTCATCGTTTATTGCGATTACCACCGGAACGGCGCTCACGCTGGCGGTGCTGGTGCTCTCCGGCTCGATTGAGTTTACGCCGATGCAGGTCATCCCTATCTCGGGGATGATTGCGGGGAACGCGATGGTGGCCGTTGGGCTTTGTTATAACAACCTCGGCCAGCGTTTCAGCAGCGAACAGCAGCAGCTGCAGGAGAAACTAAGCCTGGGGGCAACGCCAAAAGTGGCCTCGGCGCGGCTGATTCGCGAGAGCATTCGCTCATCGCTGATCCCTACGGTAGATTCCGCCAAAACGGTGGGGCTGGTGAGCCTGCCGGGCATGATGTCGGGGCTGATTTTTGCCGGTATCGATCCGGTAAAAGCGATTAAGTATCAGATCATGGTGACGTTTATGCTGCTTTCCACGGCAAGCCTGTCGACCATCATTGCCTGCTACCTGACCTATCGGAAGTTCTACAACGCGCGTCACCAGCTGGTGGTGACGCAGTTGAAAAAGACGGGGTAACATCGTCTTTGTAGGCCCGGTAAGGCGAAGCCGTCACCGGGCTTTTTTATCAATACAACAGCGCGTAAAGCTGACGACGATACTTCGACGCCAGCGCGTCGCCGGTGCCCAGCGCGGCCAGGATCTCCTGGAACATCTTGCGCGCCTGACCGTCTGCGGCGGCTAAATCTTTTTGCAGATGGCTGAAGAGCAGCTCAAGCGCCTCTTCGTTACGCCCCACCTGATGCAGCTGCAGCGCAAGCTGGCTTGCCAGCGCGGCATCCGCCGGATTGTCGGCAACCTGCTGCTGCAGCTGTTGAATTTCCGGGGTATCCGCCGCCTGCTTCAGCAGCTCAATCTGTGCAACCAGCCCCTGATAGCGGGTGTCCTGATCCTGCAGCGGAACCGTCTTAAGTACGGCCTCCGCGTCCTCTGAGCGGTGCAGGGCGATCTGCGTCTCCGCCAGCAGCAGGCCAATCTGGCTGTTCTGTTTTGACAGCTGCCACGCCTCTTTCAGCAGCGGCAGCGCCTCGTCGTATTTGCCTTCCTGCATCAGCGCCATGCCTTCCTGCGCTTTCAGCTCTTCTTCGCGCGGCAGCACCTTATCCAGCAGGGCGCGGATAGCCTCTTCCGGCTGCGGCCCCTGGAAGCCATCAACAGGCTGGCCGTTCTGGAACAGATAGACGGTAGGAATGGCGCGCAGACCAAACTGAGACGCGACCATCGGCTCGGCGTCACAATCCAGTTTTGCGAGAATGAACTGACCGTTGTACTGGGCGGCAAGGCTTTCCAGCACCGGCGTCAGCTGCAGACAGTGTTGGCTACGTTCAGACCAGAAGTAGAACAGGACCGGTTTGGTCATCGACTGTTCAAGAGTCTGTTGCAGGTTAGCTTCTGTGATATTGACGATATTCTGTACGGACATGCGGCTTTCTCTTTTGTCGGTTTGTTCTTTACATGGGGATGCGCGTCGTCGCTTCAACTCAACCGTGTAAAATTTTGTCCATTATCCGGCCCGGCAGCAGGCGTTTTAACCAGCCGACGGCGTGGGTGACCAGCGTCACCGGATAGCGCATTTTGGGATGTTCACTCTCAAAAGCATGGCGCACTTTGGCCACCACCGCCTCGGGCCCGAGGGTAAAACGTGCGGCGATGCCGGGGTTCTCGACCGGTTTATCCGCCTGCGTCTGGTTAACGTTTTCGGTAAAGCGGGTGCGGATCGGGCCGGGTTCAATCAGGCTGACCTTAATGCCGCTGTGGCGTAGCTCCATGCGCAGGGCGTCGGACCAGGCCTCCAGCGCATATTTACTGGCGGCGTAGGCGCCGCGGCCCGGGGCGGAAATCAGCCCCATCACCGACGACGTCATCACGATGCGCCCTTCGCCGTGCGGCAGCATGGCCGGGAGCAGACGCATGGTGAGCTGATGTACGCCGAAAAAGTTGGTCGAAAACTGCTTCTCCAGCGTTTCGCGGGAGAGGGTATCCAGCGGGCCATACACGCCGTAACCGGCATTATTAAACAGGCCGTAAAGACGATTACCGGTCAGGGCGATCACCTCATCGGCGGCGTGGTCAACGCTCTCCGGCGAGTCCATATCCAGCAGCACGCCGGTAAAGCCCAGCCCGTTCATGCGTTCGACATCGTCGGGTTTGCGACAGGCCGCCAGAACCCGAAACCCCTGGCGCTTCAATTCGAGCGCGCTTTCCAGACCGATTCCACTGGAACATCCTGTAATTAAGACCGATTTTTGCATAACTTTACCTGTCAGGATCTCCGCTTAATCAGGAGTCATGTTTAACTAAAGGAGCCAGCCGCGTTGCCATCCAGTCGGCAATAAACGGCTGCGCATCGCGATTGGGGTGGATCCCGTCGTCTTGCATCCACTGGGGTTTGAGATAGACCTCTTCCATGAAAAATGGCAGCAGCGGAATATCAAACTCTTTGGCAAGCTTGGGGTAGATCGCGCTAAAGGCCTCATTATACCGACGACCGTAGTTGGCGGGCAGGCGAATTTGCATCAGCAGCGGCTGGGCGTTTGCCGCCTTGATCTCCTGCAAAATGGTGCGCAGCGTATCCTCCGTTTGCTGTGGCTGGAAACCGCGCAGGCCATCATTACCGCCGAGCTCAACCAGTACCCAGCGCGGCTGATGCTGTTTGAGCAGCGCAGGCAGGCGCGATAAACCTTGCTGTGAGGTGTCGCCGCTGATGCTGGCGTTGATTACAGGCGTTTTGCTCTGCCATTTGTCATTGAGCAGAGCGGGCCAGGCCGCGCCAGCCGCCATGCGATAGCCTGCGCTCAGGCTGTCGCCGAGAACCAGTAACGTGTCCGCCGCCGCCGCGCGGAAGGTCATCAGAATCAAAAACAGGAAGGGCAAATGCCAGCGGAAAACAGTGTTGAAGTTCATCATCTTAAGAAGTCCGTCGGTCAGGGGGAACACGAGCTTTCCATCCTTACTGGAGTTGAACTCGTTGTCAAACGCGCTGAAACCATCGCGTTGATTGGCGAATCCGGTTCCGGTAAGTCCACGCTGCTGGCGATTTTAGCCGGTCTGGACGACGGCAGCAGCGGCGAGGTCCACCTTGTCGGGCAGCCGCTGCATCAGCTTGATGAAGAGGCGCGGGCCGCGCTGCGCGCGCGTCACGTTGGTTTTGTCTTTCAGTCCTTTATGCTGATCCCAACCCTGAACGCCCTGGAAAACGTCGAGCTCCCGGCGCTGTTGCGCGGTGAAAACAGCCGTGAAAGCCGCGCGCATGCGAAGGCGCTGCTGGAACAGCTCGGTCTGGGGAAACGTCTCGACCATCTTCCCGCCCAGCTTTCCGGCGGTGAGCAGCAGCGCGTGGCGCTGGCCCGCGCGTTTAACGGCCGCCCTGAGGTGCTCTTTGCCGATGAGCCTACCGGCAATCTTGACCGTAAAACCGGCGACAGGATTGCCGACCTGCTGTTTTCGCTCAACCGCGAGCACGGCACTACGCTTATCCTCGTGACCCACGATCCGCAGCTCGCGGCGCGCTGCGACCGTCGCCTGCGGCTGGTGAACGGTGTTCTGCAGGAGGAAGCATGATTACCCGCTGGTTCTGGCGCGAGTGGCGCTCGCCCTCGCTGCTGATTGTCTGGCTGGCGCTCAGCCTGGCGGTGGCCTGCGTGCTGGCGCTCGGCAGCGTCAGCGACCGCATGGAAAAAGGGCTCAGCCAGCAGAGCCGGGAGTTTATGGCGGGGGACAGGGCGCTGGAAAGCTCCCGCCCCGTGCCGCCGGGCTGGATTGAAGCAGCGCGCAAAGAAGGGCTGAAGGTGGGAGAGCAGCTCACCTTCCAGACCATGACCTTCGCGGGCGACATGCCGCAGCTGGCGAGCGTCAAGGCCGTCGATGATATCTACCCGATGTACGGTGACTTACAGACCAGTCCTCCGGGGTTAAAGCCGACGCCCGGTACGGTGCTGCTGGCATCGCGTCTGATGGCGCTGCTGAACCTCAAACCCGGCGACAGTATCGACGTCGGCGACGCCACGCTGAAAATCGCCGGGGAAGTGGTGCAGGAGCCCGACGGCGGATTTAACCCGTTCCAGCTTGCGCCGCGTCTGCTGATGAACACCGCGGATGTCGCGGCCACCCATGCGGTACAGCCGGGCAGCCGCGTCACCTGGCGCTATAAGTTTGGCGGCACGCCCGCCCAGCTTGCCGCGTATGAAAAATGGCTTCTGCCGCAGCTCAAACCGGAACACCGCTGGTACGGGCTGGAGCAGGACGAGGGGGCGCTCGGTAAATCTCTGGAGCGCTCTCAGCAGTTCCTGCTGCTGTCGGCCCTGTTGACCCTGCTGCTGGCGGTGGCGGCGGTGGCCGTGGCGATGGGGCACTACTGCCGCAGCCGCTACGACCTGGTGGCGATCCTCAAAACCCTCGGGGCGGGCCGGGCGCAGCTGCGCAAGCTGATCGTCGGCCAGTGGCTGATGCTGCTGGTTCTGTCGGCGCTGACCGGCGGAATAATGGGGCTGCTGTTTGAAAAACTGCTGATGGTGATGCTGAAACCGGTGCTCCCGGCCGCCTTGCCGCCGGCCAGCCTCTGGCCGTGGCTGTGGGCGATGGGCGCGATGACGGTGATCTCGGTGCTGGTGGGGCTTCGGCCCTACCGCCTGCTGCTCGCCACGCAGCCGTTGCGTGTGCTTCGCAACGATGTGGTGGCGAACGTCTGGCCGCTGAAGTTCTACCTTCCGGTGATTATTGCGGTGGCGGTGGGGCTGCTGGCGTGGCTGATGGGCGGCAGCACGCTGCTGTGGGCGGTGCTGGCCGGGGCGGTTGTGCTGGCGCTGCTGTGCGGCGTGCTGGGCTGGATACTGCTCAACCTCCTGAAAAGGGTGACGGTAAAATCCCTGCCCGTGCGCCTGGCGGTCAACCGTCTGCTGCACCAGCCCTGGTCTACGCTCAGCCAGCTGTCGGCGTTCTCGCTGTCGTTTATGCTGCTGGCGCTGCTGCTGGTGCTGCGCGGCGATCTGCTCGACCGCTGGCAGCAGCAGCTTCCACCGGAAAGCCCGAACTATTTCCTGATCAATATCGCCCCTGAGCAGGTTACGCCGCTGAAGGGCTTCCTGTCGGAGCATCACATCATCCCCGAATCGTTCTATCCCATCGTTCGCGCGCGTCTGACGCAGATCAACGGCCAGCCAACGGAGGGGAATAAGGACGAGTCGCTGAACCGCGAGCTGAACCTCACCTGGCAGGATAAACGCCCTGATCACAACCCGATAACCGCCGGCACCTGGCCGCCAAAAGCGGGAGAGGTGTCGATGGAGGAGGGGCTGGCGACGCGGCTGAACGTGAAGCTGGGAGACAGCGTGACCTTCACCGGCGATACCCAGGATTTCACCGCGAAAGTCACCAGCCTGCGTAAAGTGGACTGGGAAAGCCTGCGGCCCAACTTCTTCTTTATCTTCCCGCCGGGGGCGCTGGACGGGCAGCCACAGAGCTGGCTGACCAGCTTCCGCTGGGAAAACGGCAACGGCATGCTGACCCAGCTCAACCGGGAGTTTCCGACGGTCAGCCTGCTGGATATCGGCGCGATCCTCAAACAGGTGGGGCAGGTGCTGGAGCAGGTGAGCCGCGCGCTGGAGGTCATGGTGGTGCTGGTGACGATCTGCGGCGTGCTGTTGCTGCTGGCCCAGGTGCAGGTGGGCATGCGCCAGCGCCATCAGGAACTGGTGGTTTACCGCACGCTGGGGGCCGGTAAGCGGCTGCTGCGAATGACGCTCTGGAGCGAGTTTGCGCTGCTGGGGCTGGTGGCCGGTCTGGTGGCCGCCATTGGCGCAGAGACGGCGCTGGCGGTGCTGCAGACAAAGGTCTTCGACTTCCCGTGGGAGCCTGACTGGCGTCTTTGGTTGACTCTGCCTCTGTGCGGCGCTGCGCTGCTTTCTCTCTGCGGAGGCTGGCTCGGCACGCGGCTGCTAAAGGGCAAAGCCCTGTTCCGTCAGTTTGCGAGTTGATTTAGTGTGGTGATAATTACGCACCGGATTTTTATGCCGGTTCGTAGTGTTTAAATAGCACAAAGTGATAATACCCACTCATTTAGTAGCACAAAACATTAAAAACCCGTCCACATAGCCCGATTATTTCCAGTTAATATTCACCCGCTAAATATTTAGCAGCGTGTCTATTAAGGAAAAATAATGACTATAAAAAAATCAGCGCTGGCGGCAACGATTGGCGCGGCAGTGGCATTAACGACCTTCGCTTCTCAGGCGGAAATCACCGTTCTTAAGCAGGATCCTCAGGCGGGTAACCCGCTGAGCCGCCTGAACTTCACCGTTGGCGGCAGCATTCGTCCTCAGTTCCAGAACATGACCGGCGACGACGGGAAAAACAGCTACAAGCGTAACGGCTTTGACGGCGGCACCCGCTTCCGTTTCGCAGCAGATTACTACCTGTTTGATGACATTAGCTGGATCAGCTACTACGAGCTGGGTGTGAATATTCCTGCGCAGTTTAACTGGGATCACCACTACGCCGAAGGCGCACACGACACCACGCGTCGTATGCTCTATACCGGTCTGAAGAGCGACACCTGGGGTACGCTGACCTTCGGTCAACAGAACAGCGTTTACTATGATGTGGTTGGCGCGAAAACCGATATCTGGGACTACGACATGATCGGTCAGGCACCGGGTAACGGGATCAACGGCGATTACGACGGCTCTTACCGTTCACGCCAGATGCTGAAATATAAGAAAACCGTGGGTGATGCGGACATTTATGCATCCTACCTGTTTGAAGACAGCGAATACCTGCCGGGCAACGGCCTGCGCTACAAGCGTAAAGGCGGCGGCTCGCTGGGCCTGGATTACCACCTGACTACCGACCTGACCTGGGGCGCCGCGTGGAACTACACCCGCGCCGACATGCGTAACCCGGACAACGGCGACAGCAAAACCTACGACCAGAACATTCTCGGTACCGCGCTGAGCTGGACCCCGGACAACTGGACCTTCTCCGCAGGCGGCGGCTGGTATCAGAACTTCCTGACCACCAAAAAAGTGTCTGTTAACGACTACTTTGCGGGCGACGCGTGGGGTATTGAATACTTCGCAGGGTACAAGTTCCCAGTCGGTCAGTACGCGGTGAAATCCATCCAGCCTTACTTCATGGGTGATCGCATTGAGTACGTGAACGGCCGTAACTACCAGCGCATCGACAACGGCGTGGGGATCAGCTTCCAGCTGGATTACGGTTTCCGCGTGGATTACGAACACGTGTTCACCTCCAGCACCGACAACCTGGGCGACATGAACCTGGTGCGTCTGCGTTACGACTTCTAAGCCGTCTGTTCCCCGGTGGCGCTGTGCTTACCGGGGCTACAACAGTACGCGTAGGCCGGGTAAGGCGTAGCCGCCACCCGGCTTTTTTCAGCGATCAAGCCACTCAGCAATTTCTTCGTACGTCCCGCGATACACAATCTTTTCCGCCTTTTTCTCCAGCTGATAGCCGTACATCGGGTCGTAATAGTCGTTCAGGAGCGGTACAAGCCAGCTGAAGTGCGCGTCAGTGCGGCCAGAGCGTTGCTGTTCCAGCAGCGCGGAGTCTAACAGCGCGGTAAATTCCGCAAAGCGCTGCAGCCCAAGACGGCGGCGTATGGCGAACAGGCCGTGATGCAGGTACTCGCTGTATTCTTTCCAGCCCGCTTCCTCGCCGTAGGCGGCAGAAAAATCCGCCCACATATGGTCGAAATACTCTTCGCGCAGGCGTTCAAGACGAATGTCAAACGGATCCTCGACCACCACGATAGGGGCTTCAACCATGCGGTCGCGCAGGCAGGCCGGCAGGTGGTTGGAGCCAATCATTCGGCCCTCATCTTCCAGCACCCAGCGCGCGGCGTCTTTTTTCAATAGCTCAACCGCAAGGTGATTTTCAAAGCTGGCCTGAGAAAGCTGCGGCGTGAGCGTGCGGCCAAATGACGAGCCGCGATGGTGCGCGAGCCCTTCCAGATCGATACCCTGCGCGTGCTGCTTCACCAGCAGGGTTTTACCGTTTCCGGTACAGCCGCCGATAAGCACCATCGGCTTTTGCGACTGCTCAATGGTCACCTGAATCGCCGTCTGGCGCAGGGCCTTATAGCCGCCGCGGATCAGCGGGTAGTCGACACCCGCCTCTTTCAGCCAGGCCTGCGAGATATGCGAGCGCTGGCCGCCGCGCGCGCAGCAGAGAAAGCCCTCAGGATGGGCAAGGCTGGCTTCGCGCCAGGCGTTGATGCGGGCGTCACGCGTGTCGCCGCTTACCAGGCGATGGCCGAGCGCCAGCGCGGCGTCCGGTCCCTGACGTTTATAACAGGTGCCGACGGCGGCGCGCTCGTCATCGTTCATTAAAGGCAGGTTGACTGCCGCTGGCATCGCGCCCTGGGCAAATTCGATCGGCGCGCGAACGTCGATTAAAGGGGTATCGGACGCGAGGATCGCGCGATAGTCCGTTCCATCGTTCATGGTTATTCCAGAAGAAAGCTAAGCAGCAATGGGCGGGAATTGTACGCCGGGGAAAGAGGAGGTCAACTCCCCGGCGGAGGGAGAACTATTTAAGCTTAGATTGTGCCCAGACAATACCGCTCGCGTATTCCGGCGGCAGGAGCGGGATCATGGCTTCCAGCGTGGCGCTCAGACGGCCCGTGTCGCTGTCGTTCAGGTTCAGGTGGCCGACTTTACGACCCTCGCGGACCTCTTTGTCATACCAGTGCAGATGCACCAGCGGCAGCTTCAGCCAGTCGTAGTTCAGATCGGTGCCGATCAGGTTGATCATCACCGACGGGCTGTTCACCACCGGCTGCGGCAGAGGCAGGTCGGTAATGGCGCGCAGGTGCAGCTCGAACTGGCTGATGGAGGCGCCGTTTTGCGTCCAGTGGCCGCTGTTGTGCACGCGCGGTGCCAGCTCGTTGATCAGCAGACCGGACGGGGTGATAAAGCACTCCATCGCCATGACGCCGACATAACCGAGTTCGTGCATGATGGCAGAGAGCATCTCTTCCGCCTGCGCCTGCTGGTCGGCATTGGCGTGCGGGAAGGCGACGCTGGTGCGCAGAATGCCGTCCTGATGCAGGTTATGCGTCAGCGGATAAAACACCGTGCGGCCGTCATGCCCGCGCGCGCCAACCAGCGAGACTTCACCGCTGAAGTTAATGCCCTGCTCAACGATGCACTCGCCGTAGCAATCATCCGGCAGCTCGGCGGTGTCGCCTGCGCGCAGGCGCCACTGGCCGCGGCCGTCGTAGCCACCCACGCGGCGCTTCACGATCGCCAGCTCGCCCAGCATGGCGAAGACGTCGTTCCACTCGCTTTTATCAGACAGGAGCTGCCACGGCGCGGTCGCGAGGCCGAGCTTGTCGAACAGCTGCTTTTGCGTCAGGCGGTCGGCAACGATCGGGAACACGTCGCGGTTAACGAAGGCGTTATGACGCGCCAGCTCGCGGGTCAGAGCGGTCTCCGGCCAGCGTTCAATCTCGGCGGTGATCACGCTCTGGTGGAATGGGACGGCTTCTGGCTCGGCGTCCAGCCCGACGGGCCAGACGGTAATACCCAGCGGCTCACCGGCCTGACGCAGCATGCGGCCTAACTGGCCGTTACCGAGAACGCAAACCTGCTTCATGCCGCACCCCGCGGGTCCGGGTTGTCCAGCACTTCGTCGGTCTGGGCTTTACGCCACGCCGCCAGACGTTCATGTAAGTCTTTATCGTGCGTCGCCAGGATCTGCGCGGCCAGCAGGGCGGCGTTTGCGGCACCCGCTTTGCCAATCGCCAGCGTGCCGACAGGAATACCGCGCGGCATCTGAACGATGGAGTAGAGGCTGTCCACACCGCTTAAGGCGGCGCTCTGAACCGGTACGCCCAGAACCGGCACCAGGGTTTTGGCGGCAATCATGCCCGGCAGATGTGCTGCGCCGCCCGCACCGGCAATGATCACCTCATAACCGTTCTCTTCGGCGCTTTCGGCGAAGCTGAACAGTTTGTCCGGCGTACGGTGTGCAGAGACCACTTCAACGTGGTGCGGAACATTCAGGATGTCAAAGATTTCGGCGGCGAACTGCATGGTAGCCCAGTCGCTTTTGGACCCCATCACGATGGCGACACGCGCCGGATTATTGCGGGAAGACATGCGTCTTAAAACTCCTGTGGTGCGAAACACACTGCTTTCGAGGGCACAGAGAATAGCATGTTATACGGGCAAGGAAAACGGTTGCGCGGTTAAATCTTGAGCTGTTGTTGCCATCAGTTCATAACAAAACAGACCGCTTTCTGGCGGTCTGTTTTCGTCGAGGGGCAATCATTATTTCGTCAGTTCTGCGGTCATATACACGCGATTATCGACCTTCGCGCTGGTGATTTTATAAGACGCACCCTGTGCAGCGATTTTCGCTTCTGCGCGGTCAAGGGTAGAGGCGGTTGCGCTCACGCTCTGCGCGAAAGAACCGAAAGAAACCAGGGAGAGAGCCGCAACTGCAACGAAAGTTTTGATGGATTTCATGGTCGTATTCCTTAAGTGTTTTGTCTGGGATAGGGCGTGTTGCCCTGATGTGATAAATAATAGGCCGACCACGGGCGGATTAAAATCGAAACAATTTGCCGATATTGTTCAAAAAAATAGAATGATATGGAGGGGGTTAAAACGGAAACGCGATCAGCTCCACGCCCTCAGGCGTGACTTTGACCATGGAACCTTCGGTGTGCCAGGCACCCAATACCACGCGGTGTGCGGGCTGGCCGTTGGCGATGAGGGAATGCACGTCAGGACGATGGGTATGGCCGTGGATCAGCCACTGAACGTCATGCTTTTCCATCACCCGCACGACCGCCTGCGGATTGACGTCCATGATGGTCATGGATTTGCTGCTGTTGGCGGCTTTACTGCCTGCGCGCATTCTGGCGGCGATGCGGTTGCGGATAAAGAGCGGCAGGGCAAGGAACACCTTCTGGATCCACGGGGTGTGGACTTTGGCGCGAAACGCCAGGTAGCCGGTATCGTCGGTGCAGAGCGTGTCGCCGTGCACGATCAGGACCTTGCGGCCGTAGAGGTCGAGCACCTGTTCTTCCGGCAGCAGCGTCATGCCGCTTTCACGGGCGTAGCGCTTGCCGATCAGGAAATCACGGTTGCCGTGAATGAAGTAGCAGGGGACGCCGGAATCGACCAGCGCGTGAATGGCGGCGGCCATTTCACGGTGCAGCGGGTTAGGATCGTCGTCGCCAATCCAGGCTTCAAAGAGGTCGCCCAGGATGTACAGCGCATCGGCGCTTTTCGCTTCACCGCGTAAAAAACGCAGAAAACCGGCGGTTATCGCCGGTTCTTCTGTTTGCAGATGAAGATCCGCAATAAAGAGTGTCGCCACCAATTACTCGCTGACGGTCACGCTGGTAATCACAACGTCTTCTTTTGGAACGTCCTGGTGCATACCGCTGCGGCCAGTAGAGACGGCTTTGATCTTGTCAACCACGTCCATACCTTCAACCACTTCTGCGAATACGCAGTAGCCCCAACCCTGCAGGCTTTCGCCGGAGAAGTTCAGGAAGTCGTTGTCCGCCACGTTAATGAAGAACTGTGCAGTAGCGGAGTGAGGTGCCTGAGTACGTGCCATCGCCAGCGTGCCGCGGGTGTTTTTCAGGCCGTTGTTCGCTTCGTTCTTGATCGGCTCTTTAGTGGCTTTCTGGTTCATGCCAGGTTCGAAACCGCCGCCCTGGATCATGAAACCGTTGATCACGCGGTGGAAAATGGTGTTGTTGTAGAAACCTTCGCGGCAGTAGTCCAGGAAGTTTTTAACTGTTTCAGGCGCTTTGTCATCAAAGGTTTTGATTACGATATCGCCATGATTAGTGTGGAAAGTAACCATTTTTGCATCCTGTTCCGTTATTGTGGTACGTCGACCCGCCTTCGGGTCATCTATAGGGGCTTGTTATAGCATAACCACAGGATGCGATCACCTTGCATTGTGTGCTGCTTCGGGTTTGAATTACGGGTAGAATAGCCGGTTTTCAACCACACACGTGTTTACATGGAATCTTCGATGTTAAAAATCTTTAATACAATGACGCGCCAAAAAGAGGAATTTAAACCTATCCATGCCGGGGAAGTCGGCATGTACGTGTGTGGTATTACGGTTTACGATCTCTGTCACATTGGCCATGGCCGTACCTTTGTCGCCTTCGACGTGGTGTCACGCTACCTGCGTTTTCTCGGGTACAAGCTGAAATACGTGCGCAACATCACCGACATCGACGATAAGATCATCAAGCGCGCGAATGAAAACGGCGAAAGCTTTGTCGCGCTGGTGGATCGCATGATCGCTGAGATGCACAAAGACTTCGACGCCCTGAATATTCTGCGTCCGGACAGCGAGCCGCGCGCGACCCACCATATTCACGAAATCATCGACATCACCGAGAAGCTGATCGCCCGCGGACATGCGTACGTTGCCGACAACGGCGACGTGATGTTCTCCGTGCCGACGGACCCAACCTACGGTGCGCTTTCCCGTCAGGATCTGGATCAGCTCCAGGCCGGTGCCCGCGTTGACGTGGTTGACGTGAAGCGCAACCCGATGGACTTCGTGCTGTGGAAGATGTCTAAAGAGGGTGAACCAAGCTGGCCATCCCCGTGGGGCGACGGCCGTCCGGGCTGGCACATTGAATGTTCCGCGATGAACTGCAAGCAGCTGGGCAAGCACTTCGACATTCACGGCGGCGGTTCAGACCTGATGTTCCCGCACCACGAAAACGAAATCGCGCAGTCCACCTGCGCCCACGGCGGCGAGTACGTGAACTACTGGATGCACTCCGGGATGGTAATGGTTGACCGCGAGAAGATGTCGAAATCGCTGGGTAACTTCTTTACCGTGCGCGACGTGCTGAAGTATTACGACGCGGAAACCGTGCGCTACTTCCTGATGTCTGGCCACTATCGCAGCCAGCTGAACTACAGCGAAGAGAACCTGAAGCAGGCGCGCTCGGCGCTGGAGCGTCTTTACACCGCGCTGCGCGGAACCGACAAGTCTGTTCCGGCGGCAGGCGGCGAAGCGTTCGAAGCACGCTTCGTTGAGGTGATGAACGACGACTTCAACACCCCGGAAGCCTACTCCGTGCTGTTCGACATGGCGCGCGAAGTGAACCGCCTGAAGTCCGAGGATATGGCGGCCGCGAATGCGCTGGCGTCACATCTGCGTAAGCTCTCTGCCGTGCTCGGCCTGCTGGAGCAGGAGCCGGACGCGTTCCTGCAGAGCGGTGCGCAGGCGGACGACGGTGAAGTGGCGGAGATTGAAGCGTTGATCAAAGCGCGTCTGGAAGCGCGTCAGGCGAAAGACTGGGCGGCGGCCGATGCGGCGCGTAACCGTCTCACCGAGATGGGCATCATCCTTGAGGACGGCCCGCAGGGAACGACCTGGCGCCGTAAGTAAGTCTGTAACGTCCGGTGGCGCTTACGCTTGCCGGGCCAACAGGCAAAAGTAGGCCGGGTAAGGCGCAGCCGCCACCCGGCTTTTTTTTACCTTCTTTTCCACCACAGCAACCCCATCAGCACGACCCCCGGCAGCCACACCCACAGCAGTTCTGAAATAATCACCTGATGCCCGTACGGCGTGGTATAGCGTGAGAGCGCAAACGGCGCGACCTTAATCACCTGCCACGGCGCAAAGAAGCGTTCATCCGACCACGGCCACAGCCAGCCGACGCCTTTCCCGCCTGTGGTAATCGAATCCAGCAGGCTGTGCGACAGCAGTGACACGGTTAAAAACAGCCAGCATCGCGTCAGGCTGGCCCTGAACCATCGTCGTCCAGTCAATATGCAAAGTATCGGCACCACGAAGGCAAACAGCAGGGAGTGGGTAAAGCCGCGATGGCCGAAAACGTTGCCGTACGCGACGCCGAACTTGAACGCCAGCACGTCGGCGTCCGGCAGCATGGCGAGAACAATACCGGCAAACAGCAGGCGGGGTGGGATAACTTTTGTCCCCAGGCCTAAGCCCAGGCAAAGCGGAACAGCAGCGTGCGTAATAACGGTAGGCATTGTGATTATCCATGGCAAATCATGGAAATATAGCAGTCATTCCGCGCTAAAAAACCTGTGCGAAATTCTGATTTTACGCCGACTCGCGTGCGATAAGCTGCCCGGAGAGCGTAATACGCTGGGTTTGCAGCGTCGGCTCCTTCAGCGTGCGAATAATCAGCCCGGCCGCCTGACGCCCCGTCTCTTCGCTGGCGGACGAGACGTAAGTAAACGAGGGCGAGGTGAGGTTCACGTGGAGCATATCTTCGAAACCGACCAGGGCGACCTGCTGCGTCAGAAAGACATCTTTACCCACCGTACGCCCAACCTGATGAATACCGGAGATGGAGCCGATCATGGCATCCGGCGAGTGGCAGAGCAGGGCGGTGATGGTATTGTTTTTTTCCAGCAGCTGGCGGGTGGCAAAACCCGCTGCCAGCGTGTCATCGCTGCAGGCCGGCGAGTATTCATCGCGCCAGACCAGCCCGTTTTGCGCCATCGCGCTGCGAAAGCCGAGCAGGCGCTGCTCGCGGATAAGGCAGCCTTCCCGTCCGCCTATGTAGGCGATATTACGATGACCGCGCTCGATAAGATAACGCACCGCCAGACTGGCCGCCTGCCGGTTATCGCGCATCACCAGATTGCATTTTTCATCCAGCAGCGACTGAGAGACCACCACCAGCGGCAGCGGGCAGTGGCGAATCTTTTCCGGCAGGGTGGCGGTGCGGGTATCCGAGGCCAGATAGATCACCCCGGCGACGCCCTGCTGCTTAAACGACAGCAGGCAGCGCTCAAGCTGGTCATGGTCGTTCTGGGGCTGACCGAGAAAAACCATATATCCCTGTTTTTCAAGATCCTGAACAATGCTCGCCATCACCTTGATGGAGAAGCTGTCGCTAAAGTCGCGGAGGATCAGGCCAATCAGATTAGAGGTATTGGCGCGGAGGTTGGCAGCGGCAACGTTATGAACATAGCCCAGGGTATTGATGGCAGCGTTGACCTTCTCGATCGTTGCCTCTGAGATTTTCCCTTTCTGGCGCAGCACCAGCGAGACGGTGGAAACCGACACGCCCGCGTGCTTCGCGACATCAATAATGCTGACTTTCTTCAAAACCGCTCCCTGAAATTTACCGATTATCAGCCAGATAAAACACGCCTCCCAGCGTACAGGAGACGTGTCGTTCAGGCATCTTATTATTTGCCGATCATGGTGGACATGGTCTGGGCGATAAACTGTGCTCTGGCACCGAAAATCACCTGAATGCCGTTGTCGCCGACAAACACCACGCCGCGCGCGCCGAGTCCGTTAAGACCGTCTTTATCCACCGCGTCGCTTTTTGCCACTTCCAGACGCAGGCGGGTGATACAGGCGCCGACGGAGTCAATGTTATGCGCGCCGCCCAGCAGGGTGATGATCTCGGTCGCGAGCTCGGAATCCGATTTTTCATCCGCATTGGCGGTTACTTCGGTGCGGCCCGGCGTTTTCACGTCGAAACGACGGATCACAAAGCGGAACGTGAAGTAATAAATCAGGCCCATTGGAATGCCGATGATAATGGCGCTCAGGAAGTGGGTCTGGTAGCCGTTAAACGACGGCAGGATCCCGAATGACAGATAGTCGATAAAGCCCGCAGAGAACGACTTGGCGATATGCGCATGCAGCAGGTACATGGTCATGTAGGCCAGACCCGCCATGATGGCGTTAAAGACGTACAGAATCGGCGCCACGAAGATAAAGGTAAATTCGACCGGTTCGGTGATCCCCGTCAGGAAGCAGGTCAGCGCCGCGGAGAACAGAATACCGGCCGCGATTTTCTTATTCTTCGTATGGGCTTCGTGATACATCGCCAGGCACGCCGCAGGCAGCGCGAACAGCATCAGCGGGAATTCACCCTGCATGAACTTACCGGCGTTCTGGTAGGTGTCGCTGCTGAAGGATTTCACCCCTTCTTCCAGCATCTTGAACCAGATGGTCTGGTCGCCGTGGATCACCTGGCCTGCCTGGGTGGTGTAATCCCCAAACGAATACCAGAACGACGGATACCAGATATGGTGCAGACCGAGCGGGATCAGCGCGCGCTCCACCAGACCGAAGATAAAGGTCGAGGCCGCCTGATTATCGCCGTTAACGATCACGGAGAGGGCGTCGATACCGGCCTGGATATGCTGCCACACGTACGGCAGCAGCAGCCCCATCAGGAACGAGAGGAACGCCGTTGCAATCGCCACGAAGCGCTTGCCGGAGAAGAAGCCCAGGAATTCCGGAAGCTGCATGGTGTGGAAGCGGTTATAGCACCAGGCCGCGAGAATACCGCAGATCAGGCCGCCGAAGACGCCCATCTGCAGCGTCGGAATGCCCACCACCATGGCGTATTTCCCGCCCTGAGAGGCCATTTCCGGCGTGATGCTCAGCACGGTGCTGATGGTGATATTGGTGACAAACACCGACACCGCCGCGGACAGCGCCGCAATGCCGGATTCTGACGCCAGGCCCACGGCAGAGCCAATGGCAAACAGCATCGGCAGGTTATCAAAGATAACCCCGCCCGCGTTCATCATCAGCGGCAGATGGAACTTATCGCCGAAGGCCAGCAGCAGGCCCGCAGCGGGAAGCAGTGAAATTGGCAGCATTAAGGCGCGACCAATCATCGATAACTTAGACAGCGATTTAACAAACCCTGATATCAGACTCATGCTGATTTCCCCCGAGTAGCGCTTTTTTTGGCGCTGTTATTGTAAGTAGAACGTTTTAGTAGAACGTTCTACTTATCGTGGGCAAAGCGTGAAAAACGCGCAACTGAATTTTCACTTTTCAACAGACGAAATACTGATTATTTGAAGTGGATCGATAAATAACCGTGATGGGTGTGAGGGGATAGAGAAAGAAATTGCCGGGTGGCGGCTCCGCCTTACCCGGCCTACAAACGGAGACAGTACGTAGGCCCGGTAAGCGCAGCGCCACCGGGCATCAAACGGCTTACGCCGTCACGGTCACGCTCTGGCCTTCAAAGCTCACGGTCTGGCCCGCGACAATCTTGCAGCGCTTGCGGGTTTCCACCGCACCGTCCACTTTGACAAGCCCGTCGGCAATGGCAATTTTCGCCTGCGCGCCGCTTTCGCTCCAGCCTTCCAGCTTGAGCAGATCGCACAGCTCAACGTGCGGGTGTTTGCCTAATGAAAATGTGGCCATCTTACGCGTCCTCTACGTCGTAATATTCTTCGCATGCCTGCAGGGTATTCTGAATCAGCGTTGCGACGGTCATCGGGCCTACGCCGCCCGGTACGGGGGTAATGTAAGAGGCGCGCGCGGCGGCATCTTCATACACCACGTCGCCGACCACTTTGCCGTTTTCCAGACGGTTAATCCCGACGTCCACGACAATTGCGCCCTCTTTAATCCATTCACCTGGAATAAAGCCCGGCTTACCGACCGCGACGATCAGCAGATCGGCGTTCTCAACGTGGTGACGCAGGTTTTTGGTGAAGCGGTGGGTAACGGTGGTGGTGCAGCCGGCCAGCAGCAGCTCCATGCTCATCGGGCGGCCCACAATGTTGGACGCGCCGATGACCACGGCGTTCAGGCCGTAAGTATCGATGTTATAACGCTCCAGCAGCGTCACGATACCGCGCGGCGTGCACGGACGCAGGCGCGGCGCGCGCTGGCACAGGCGGCCAACGTTGTAAGGATGGAAGCCGTCCACGTCTTTATCCGGTGCGATACGCTCCAGCACCTTCACGTTGTCGATACCGGCGGGCAGCGGCAGCTGAACCAGAATACCGTCGATCTCTTTATCGGCATTCAGAGTGTCAATAAGTTCCAGCAGTTCTGCTTCGCTGGTGGTTTCCGGCAAATCGTAAGAGCGGGAGACGAACCCCACCTCTTCACACGCTTTGCGCTTGCTGCCGACATAAATCTGCGATGCCGGGTTACTGCCAACCAGCACAACGGCCAGCCCGGGGGCGCGTTTTCCGGCCGCTTTACGCGCCTTCACTTTTTCCGCGACCTCAGAGCGCACCTGCTGCGCAATCGTTTTACCGTCAATAATCTTTGCTGCCATCAGAGAGAAGATTCCGTCTGTAACGTTCGAAAGGGGGGATGCGTGTATTTTGTCAGAAGCGAGCCCCGCTGTCAGTCACCCTTTGCGCGTTTTTATCCGCAAGACGCAAAAACCCTTCTTAAGGGATGGTCATTTTCTTAGGCGGGATTAGGATGTGACCTGGTAAAATGGCAGCGTTTTGACATATTTAAAAATCACCTCCTGAGCTACTTTGTCTCCTCCGAAATAAGCTTTCAATTACTCAATTGAACGTATTTCTTATTCCCGATTTTTCGCGGGAAGGGTTATTTACATTTTAAAGGAATAGACATGAAACTCAGCAACATTGCTTCTACTGTTATTGCAACTTTGGCCCTGGTTGCGGGTGCCGCAAATGCAGCGGATCCTGCTGCGCCGGTTTCCGTAAATGGCGGTACCGTACATTTTAAAGGTGAGCTGGTTAATGCGGCTTGTTCAGTAAATACTGATTCTTCCGAGCAGACCGTTAATCTGGGTCAGTATCGTACCGCGAAATTCACCAAAGTGGGCGACACCACCTCTAATATTCCGTTCAACATTGAACTGAACGATTGCGATCCGCTGGTGGCCAAAACTGCCGCTGTTGCGTTCACCGGTCAGATCGACCCAACCGACAAAACCCTGCTGGCCGTCACCTCCGGCAGCAACGACAACACCGCGAAAGGCGTGGGTATCGAGATCCTCGACAGCAAATCCAGCGTTCTGACGCCAGACGGTGCGACCTTCTCTGCTGCGCAGACGCTGATCGAAGGGACCAACACCCTGAAGTTCACCGCGCGTTATAAATCCACGGCTGCGACTACCGAGCCAGGCCAGGCGAACGCTGACGCCACCTTCGTTATGAAATACGAATAATTCCTCCGCACAGGGATGTTCAGGCCTCAGGGACGAGGCCCGTCATACGCTATTGCCAGGAACAAAGGATGACAAGGACAGGAACACTACTGCTGTTAACCCTTGCGATGGCTTGCCCGGCATCGGCGCATACCGTGGTGATCGAAGGCGGCAAGGTTCATCTCAGAGGTGAACTGGTGAACGGCGGCTGCGCCGTGGCGCCCGACAGCCAGAATATGCGCATCGATATGGGGCAGTACCGAACCAATTCATTTTCCGGCGTGGGCAGTTTTTCCACGGTGAATGTGCCTTTCACCGTACGGCTGCTGGACTGCAGCGTTGATGTTTCGCGCACCGTGGGGATCCAGTTTCAGGGGGCCACACCCGCAGAAGATCCTCAGGTCTTTCTGGCGACATCGCGACCAGGTGAAACGCCTGTCAGTAGCGGCGTTGGGCTGGCGCTCTTTGACGAGCAGCAGCGTCAGATTATCCCAAATGCCACGGCCGTCAGCTGGCTGCCGATCGATACCCGCGAGCTGGCGTTCCATTTTAGCGCCCGCTATCGGGCTATTTCCGAACACCTCGAGCCAGGCAAAATTCAGTCGGATGTCTGGTTTACGTTGATTTATCCATAACACCTGCGAACACATTATTAAAGGTACGGTTGTGATGAATACCCTAATTAAACCAGGACTTTTTTTATCGTTTATTTTAATGATGGTTTCTGCCTGCGCGAATGCATCCGGCGGTATTGCGCTGGGAGCCACCCGCGTTATTTACCCGGCGGACGCGAAGCAAACGTCGCTGGCGATCACCAACAGCAATAAACAGGAGCGCTATTTAATTAACGCGTGGATCGAAAATGCGAACGGGCAAAAAGAAAAAACATTTGCCGTCACGCCGCCCCTGTTTGTTAGCGAGCCGGACAGTGAAAACACGCTGCGCATTATTTACGCCGGGCCTGCGCTGCCTGCCGACCGTGAATCGCTGTTTTATATGAACGTGAAAGCGATCCCGTCAGTGAACAAAGCCAAAACGGAAAACAATAACGTGCTGCAGCTGGCTATCCTCTCGCGCATCAAGCTGTTTGTGCGCCCGAACAACCTGGCAATGCAGCCGGAAGAGGCGCTTTCCCAGCTGCGGTTTGAGCGCGCGGGTAACCATCTCAAAGTCAGCAACGCGTCTCCGTATTACATCACCCTCGTCAATCTGAAGCTGGGCGGGAAGACGCTGGATAACCTGATGGTGGCGCCGAAAAGCGCGGCACAGCAGGTGCTGCCAGCCGGTGCCGGCGGCACGCTCTCCTGGCAGAGCGTGAATGACTACGGTGCCATCACGCCGGCGCGTAGCGTCAACCTGTGAGCAGAGTCAGGGCGATGAAAAACCATCAGGGACGTTACTGCCCGGTTGCACTGGCGCTGATGGCTGCGCTCTGGCCGCAGGCTGGCTGGAGCGAAAGCTATTTCAACCCGGCCTTCCTGTCCGACGACACCGCCAGCGTGGCGGATTTGTCGCGTTTTGAACAAGGACACCAGCAGGCACCCGGCGTTTATCGCGTGGATATCTGGCGTAACGATGAATTTATCGGGACTCAGGACGTGCGTTTTGAGCAGGCGGAGAACACGCCGCCGGTGGCGGGCGGGCTATCGCCGTGTATTACGCGCGCGATGCTGGACCGCTTTGGCGTCAACGTTGCGGCGTTTCCCGAGCTGGCTCAGGTTCAGGGTGAGGCCTGCGTCCCGTTGACCACGGCCATTCCCGGCAGCGAAACGGTATTCAACTTTGCCTCACAGCGCCTGAACGTCAGCCTGCCGCAGGTGGCATTGCAGAACAGCGCCCGGGGCTACATTCCGCCGGAACAGTGGGATGAAGGCATCCCCGCCGCGCTGCTGAACTACAGCTTTACGGGCAACCGGGGCAGCGAAGACGACAGCTATTACCTCAACCTGCAGAGCGGGCTGAACTACGGCGCCTGGCGCCTGCGCAACAACGGCGCATGGGGATACACGCAGACCAACGGGCAGCGGCACAGCGAGTGGCAGAATATTGGCACCTGGGCGCAGCGCACCGTGATCCCGCTGAAAAGCGAACTGGTCCTGGGCGACAGCAATACCGGTAATGACGTCTTCGACAGCATGGGGTTCCGCGGCGGACGGCTCTTCTCGTCTGACAGCATGTACCCGGACAGCCTGCAGGGCTACGCGCCCACGGTGCGCGGGATCGCCCGGACGCCCGCCAAAGTGGTGGTGCGTCAGAATGGCTACGTGATCTATCAAAGCTATGTGCAGCCGGGCGCATTTGCGATTACCGATCTCAACCCCACCTCCTCAAGCGGTGACCTGGAAGTGACGGTAGAAGAGAAAGACGGTACCCAGCAGCGCTATACCGTGCCGTACTCCACCGTGCCGCTTCTGCAGCGTGAAGGGCGCTGGAAGTATGACCTCGTCGCGGGGGATTACCGCAGCGGTAACAGCGATCAGGATACGCCGTTCTTCACCCAGGGCACCCTGATTACCGGGCTTGCCAACGGCTTTACGCTCTACGGCGGAACGCAGCTGGCGTCACGCTATACCGCGGTTGCCGTCGGGGCCGGAAAAAACCTGGGCGACTGGGGCGCGGTTTCGCTCGATATCACCCACGCCCGCAGCCAGCTCGCGGACGACAGCAAGCATGAAGGACAGTCCCTGCGCTTCCTCTATGCGAAATCCCTTAACGGCTTTGGCACCAACTTCCAGCTGCTGGGCTACCGCTACTCCACAAAAGGGTTTTACACCCTGGACGATGTGGCATGGCGCTCAATGGAAGGCTATCAGTATGCCGACAGCCAGGACGATAACGATGTGCCGGACGTGCAGAGCTATCACAACCTGACGTGGAATAAAAAAGGCCGCTTCCAGCTTAACGTTTCTCAGTCGCTGGGGGATTACGGCTCGGTCTATATCTCCGGCAGCGAGCAGACCTACTGGGGTACCGACGAGTCGAACCTCTGGTACCAGCTGGGGTATGCGGGGGGCATGAAGGGGATCAACTACTCCGTTTCGTGGTCGTGGAACAAATCCGTCGGGATCGACGGCACCGACCGGATCGCGTCGTTTAACGTCTCCGTGCCGTTCAGTATCTTTACCCGTCAGGGCTATCGCCGGGACAGCGCCATCGACAGGGCCTACGCCACGGCATCCGCCAGTCGGAACAGCGATGGCGACACGAGCTGGCAAACCGGCGTCAGCGGCACGCTGTTGGAAGACCGCAACCTGAACTACAGCGTGACCCAGGGACACACCAGCACCAACGGGTCAAGCGGAAGCGCCAGCGCCAACTGGCAGGCGACCTACGGCACATTGGGCGTGGGCTACAACTACAGCGACGATCAGCACGATCTCAACTGGCAGCTCTCCGGCGGGGTCGTCGGTCATGCCGACGGCGTGACCTTCAGCCAGCCGCTGGGCGACACCAACGTGCTGATCAAAGCGCCGGGGGCATCCGGCGTCAGCGTGGAAAACCAGACCGGCGTGAGAACCGACTGGCGAGGCTATGCGGTGATGCCGTATGCCACCGTCTACCGCTACAACCGCGTGGCGCTGGATACCAACACCATGAGCAACAACACCGACATCGAAAACAACGTGAGCAGCGTGGTGCCGACCAAAGGCGCGCTGGTGCGCGCCAGCTTTGATACCCGCATTGGCGTGCGCGCCCTGCTGACGGTAACGCGCGGCAACCAGCCCGTGCCGTTTGGTGCGGTGGTCCGCGAAACGCAAAGCGGGGTCACCAGCATGGTGGGGGACGACGGGCAAATTTACCTGAGCGGGCTGCCGCTGGAGGGCGAGCTGCTGATCCAGTGGGGCGACGGGGCGCAGTCCCAGTGTCGCGCTCACTATCGCTTATCGCCTCAAAGTCAGAACCAGGCCATTACCATGGCGGGGGCCAGCTGTGATCGTTAACGGGGATCCAAAGATGCGCATTTTACGCAACGTAATGAGCTTTGCGCTGCTGTGCAGCGCGATGCCCGCTTGGGCAACGATTTGTCAGAACGCCAATGGGGTGGCGAAGGATATCTCCTACGATCTCTCAAACGTTTTTAACAGCTCCAATAACAAACCTGGGCAGATTGTGACCCTGGCGCAAAAGTCTGGGCTGGTCGGCGTGAATGCCATATGTCCCAGAGGGACGACAGGCAAGTCCACCATGCGTAGCTACGTCACCAGTCTGCCGATAACGACGGTGATTGATAGCTACAAGTATGTGAAGCTCAATGACTATCTTGATGGCGCGATGCAGATCCACGATGACTTCGCGGGGACGTTCTATCCGCCGGCGAACTACATCCAGATGGGGGAGCACCCTAACGTTCCGAAGAACAAAGCGTTTCCGGTTACCGACTCAAAGCTGGTCTTTCGCCTGAGAGTCACCCGACGGTTTATCAATATGGTGGTGATCCCTCAGCAAACCATGTTCACCGTGTATGTGACCACCACGCCATCTGACTCCCTGAATACGCCGGTGTATACCATCAGCTATAGCGGTACCATTCAGGTGCCACAAAGCTGCGCGATAAATGCCGGGCAGGTGGTGGAGTTTGATTTTGGTGATATTGGCGCATCGTTGTTCAGCCAGGCGGGTGCCGGAAACCGTCCCCAGAAAGTCTCGCCACAAATTAAAACCATAGCCATTAAGTGTACGAACGTGGAGGCCAATGCGTATCTGACGATGCGTATCGAGGCGGAAAAAATCGCTGGCAATGCGCTGGTATCCGATAACCCCGATCTGGGATTTGTGGTGGCGAACGATAGCGGCACGCCTCTGACGCCTAACAACCTGAACAGCAAAATTCCGTTCCGCCTGGATGACAGTGCACAGGCGCAGGTGGGGATCCGCGTCTGGCCGGTAAGCATTACCGGGAATAAACCCGCAGAAGGCCGGTTCACCTCTCGCGGCTATCTCCGCGTGGATTACGATTAAGGGGGAGAGATGCGGAACTGGAAAGGACATGTTACTGCGCTGGCGCTGGTGATGTTTCAGACCAACGCGTGGTCAGCGACAGCACTGGGCGAGATCAATATTCAGATGTCCGGCAATATTGTCGATTTTACCTGCGTCGCGGAAGGTAGCGACAGCGACAAGACCGTCACGCTGGGCACCTGGCCCACGAAACAGCTCAGCACCACCGGGCCGCACGCAGCCCATGCCGTTTACGCTGAAGCTGACCGGCTGTCCGCCGGGCGCCGCGTCGATAACGTTTTCGGGTAAATCCGACGGGAGCAATAACGGTTTGCTGGCGCTGAACGACGCCAGTACAGCGAGCCGTGTCGCGGTAGAGATCAGGGATGCGGATAAAACGCGTCTGGCTCTCCAGCAGGCCAGCCAGCCGGTCTCGGTTGATGCGCAGGGGAATGCAACATTGTCGTTTTATGCCAATTATATTGCCACTGCAGATAACCCTCAGCCCGGACGAGCCGATGCGGATGCCACCTTTATGATTAACTATAATTAGCACTGACCGCACTCCCTGCAGCTCAGATAAGCTGCAGGGAGTGAATTCAGGTTAAAGCAGCTCGTGCGCTTTGGCGTAATCAATTAATTCCACGATGCTTTGCACGCCCAGCTTGGAATAAATATTGGATTTATGCGCGCTAATGGTTTTGTTGCTTAATAGTAGCTGTTCAGCAATTTCCTTATTGGATAATCCATTCGCCAGATAGCGTAATACCGTGACCTCGCGATTTGATAATGGCATATCGACTGCCATCCCTTTCCCTGAACCCAAATGGTTTATAAAGTTCAGCGTTTCCGATGGGAAAAAGGAATAGCCCATCAGGATCATTTCTACGGCGTTGTAGATCTCACCCAAATCTTTTCGTTTACTGACGAAGCCATTTGCCCCGGCGCGAATGGAGCGACCTGCGTAAAATAACTCTGATTTAGATGAGAGGAACAGAACCTTAATGTCTTTGTTTAAGTTTCTTATTCTCTTAAGTAAAGCGAAAGCATCCGTGCCCGTGAGTTCAATGTCAAGGATCACCAGATCGATAGGGTGATTACGGATACAGTCAAGGACTTCATGGCTATCGCCAGACTTGAGCTTGACTGTGATATTCTTATTTTTCTGTAGCAGGACTTCTATCGACATTCTGACGATAGGATGTTCGTCCATAATGATAACGGATGCCGGTTTCATTTTTAATGCCTCAGATTGTTAAAAGCGTTATGCAGAGTTTGGTAAAACTCTCGAAATGCCGGAAGGATATAATGTGCAGATCCCTATACCGTAGTATTTCCCTGGAAAGAGCGAAAGCATCCTTGTTTACGTAATGAAAAGAACTATGCCTCAGCGCGGTCATCTCATTTGGCTGGTGTTGGCAAAAAGGTTTTTCTTATTCAGATTTGGTACGCTTCTTATTATACAGGGTAAGTTTTTTCCGAAAACCCTGTAAATTAATCACAGGATATTGGTTTGTATTATCTTCTGGATCTGAATCGCTATTTTTTTAAATTTAGCGGAAATATCCTGTTATCCCATTTACCGCATATTTTCATCTTTATGTAATAACAAAAAATAACAGATATCTCTGTATGTTGATCAATTGTTAACAAAAACACGCATCATTTTGGGGGACTCGCCCGGTCTGATGAGGTGAACAATTGCCCTCGCAGGCCGTCAGACCTTCATCTGAAAGCGTGAAGGTTGACCTTCAGCTCCGCAACTCCTGCACAGGAGAACATGCTATCTGCTTCGCTTTTCCCTCCAGGGCGCAGTCGCTAAGCTGCTTGTTTTTACATCATTATCATCTTGTTAACGCTGTCTGCATTCACTTAACGGATGGAGGAAAGTGCTGCCGTTCGTTCAATTTGTGGCATTTCACAAGGTTCTCGCCCATAAATTAGGAATAGTTATAATTTTGACTTTATTGTTAAAAATTAACATTTTTGAAACACGAATGGTAAGTAAATTCTTAAAGCGCTTTAGGAAATAAGGGGTTAGGACGTGAGTGAAAACGTGCAGTCTGAGAGGTTATTAAGAAGATGCAACAATTCCTGTCGATGACTCAGCCCCAGCTTCACCAGGATGCAGCTAAGACGATAGATAATGCGGCTATAGGGACGATTCTGCATAAGGGCAATCTGACGTAACGTCTTGCCCCGGGAAAGTTCCTGCAGGATCGGCCATTCATTGCGGTTGAACCAGTCTTTGTCGGAGCCCTGTGGCGGGCGGGCATCCAGCAGGCTGTGCTGGAGTGCCGCGGCGTTCAGCTGGCGCTCAAGCACATGAAAGGGACCTGCCGCTTTGCAGAAAAGGCGGGTGTCGTAATTATCGGCCCGGACTAACAGCCAGGGCGTCAGGAACGGAGGAAACAGGCTATGCCTTCTCAACTGATCCAGTTTCTCCAGAAGCCCCGTTGACCGGCTTTCAATATCCACGACCAGACGGGCGGAGGGCCATTGGGTCTGTGCGACAAGGGCGTTGTCCAGCGTGGCGTAATCGCAGCAGCTGCTCAGGGGAAACTGCCCGTTGAGAAAACCGGTGCGCAGGAAATGATCCTCCGTCACCAGGAGAATAAACGGGGCGTCTGTTTTGCGGGGCTGGCTGATGGACTGGCTCAAAAATTCGAGCCGGTCGAAAAAGGGGGGAGCAAAAGGTGAGCGCGTAAATCCCAGTGCATCACTTCCTGTACGCCGCCGCCGGTAACGGCGCACTGTCATTCGCATGGTCTCCCTCCTGGAAATGGCGTTTTAATCCTCCGGCCATGTCCAGGACGGCCAGTAATATCCCTGGCCGAGGTCTGCGCCTGCCTGCAGTGCCCAGGTACGATCGCGTTCAGTCTCAATACCTTCGATAAGCACTTTCCCGGCAAGCTGAAAGCAAAGGGAAACCAGTTGCCTCAGCGCAGGGGTGTCGCGTAAACGCCAGAATGCTTCCTTATCTATTTTGATGCCGCTTAACGGAAGTCGACAGGATAAAAACGACTGCACTAAGACATCATCAATGTCATCCAGCCAGATAGCGTGCCCCTGTCTGCTCAGCTGCTGGAGATTCTGAACCACGCGCTGCTTCTGCGCGACGGACAGCGCCAAAAAAGCCGCAAGGTCGACAAACTCAATATTGAGCGGCACGCAGGGGAGTCTGATGAGCCGCTGGAAGGACGCAGGCTCTGTCAGGACGGTTATCGGCAGATTAATAAAAAGGTTATGTCCGTGCGGCGTATTTTTTAACGCAGCAAGCTGCGCCTCAAGCAGCGTTAGCGACCAGCCAGCGGACCGATCGCAAAAAAAATCCTCACTGTGCCGCGTATCGGCCAGGACGCTAAGGACCTCGACGCCAACCTGACGCAAAGAGGCGAGGGCGACGATAGGCTCAAGCTTAATGCCGACGATGTCCTGAGAGAGGTACTGTAACCGGGGGGGCGTATCGATCAGGTTTTGCGCTGTCACTCCATTGTCCTGTTGTCTGTCAGCCTCCAGGCGGCCGGGATACCTGGCTCTAGTGTGACGAGCTGACGTTCAGGAAAACAGCAGGCGTTACTTAAATGCAACTAAGCCTTTTCGCAGCGCTAAATTTTACGGTAAAACAGGGAGGAATGTTGAGAAAATAGCCGTATTTACAATCGGCTAGCGGTAATTGGCCCTGAAAACGGAAAAGGCATTGACTCACCTGCCATTGACCGTATAATTCTTCGCGTTTCACCACCGCGAAGTACACGCTTCTCAGTGCGCCCTTAGCTCAGTTGGATAGAGCAACGGCCTTCTAAGCCGTAGGTCGTAGGTTCGAATCCTACAGGGCGTGCCATTTAGAAACAGGCACTTACGCCAGTTTCAAACCAGCCTGATTTTCTCCTTGTGTCGTATTTGTGTCATGGTTGCCAAAAATGGCATCTATTTTCCGTGCGTGTTCGCTTAAATGGTTCGGCGCCAGGTGAGCATAACGACGGACCATCTCGATCGACTCCCAGCCTCCCATTTCCTGCAGAACGGACAGCGGCACGCCGGACTGAATTAACCAGCTCGCCCAGGTATGCCGGAGGTCGTGAAAACGGAAGTCATCTATACCTGCTTTTGCCAGGCCAATGCGCCAGGCGCTGTTATCGTCCACGCGCATTTTCCTGACCGCCGGAGTGACAGTTTTATCCGGGCGCGTCGATGGTTTCGTGTGAACGAATACAAACCTGGAACTTTTCCCGATCTGATCCCTTAACACCCTGCATGCGGTATCGTTCAGAGCCACGCCGATAGCCTTGCCCGCCTTCGCGTTCTCCGGATTTACCCATGCAACCTTTCTCTGCATATCGACCTGCTGCCACTCCAGATCAATGATGTTGGAGCGGCGCAGGCCGGTTGCCAGCGCAAATATCACCACCGGCTTTATCGACTCCGGCATGCAGGCGATAAGCCGTTCTGCCTCTTCCCTGGTCAGCCAGCGGATGCGTTTGCTGATTGGCTTTTTGGTCTTAATGACGGGGGCCGACTTTATCCATCCCCAGTCATTGGCTGCAGTTTTCAGCAGCGATCGCATAAAAGACAGATGCTGGCTTTTTGTGGCCTGGCTTACCGGCTTTTCAGTGTACGGCGGCGGCTCCTTTCCCCGGCGTATAGCGGCGTCCCGGCGCGATTCCCACACCTGAATATGCTTGCGGTTGACCATCTTAGAAACTGCTTCGTTTACCTGGTCAGCCGTGATGGTCGAAATATCACGGCCGGAGAAATGCCGAAGGAAGTATTCGATTTTGGTCTTATCGTCATCTAGGGACCGCTTATGCTCTTTCTCTCGGATCCACCTGATGCAACATTCCTCAAACGTCCTCGTCGGCAGTTCCCCGATTTTATCCACCCGCCACGCTTCAGCCTTCAGCTTGTCGTGCAACTCCTGCGCTTGTTTCTTGTCCCCCGTGCCAAGAGATCGTCTAATTCTTTTCCCTGACGGCGTAACGAAATGACAGTGCCAGACGCCGCCTCTGAGGGTGATTGACATAAAATTTCTCCTTTATGTTCACCCGCGCTCGCGGAAACAGGATCGCGCGGGTCATGTAAATACGCAATACAGGCGACGTCGGTGGTGCGGTATTTGTTACCGACCTTCTTCCCGGCGAGCTGGCCTGAGTCGATGAGCCGATAGACAGTCCTTGGAGAGACCTTCAGGAGTTTTGCCGCCTTCTGCGCAGTGAGTGGCTCTGCTGTAACCATCTCCCCTCCTATGACATCGTTTTATAAAACTGCGGCTGATCGGGCGTGGCCGCGCGGAGTTCGTTTTCCGGATGCACTGAATAATTTCGGTCGTCCCACCGCACCCAGAACTGCGGATGGTCGCCGTCTTGGTCCTGCAGGCTATCCACCACCCCATGAATGCCGCCGGTCTTCTTCTGGACTATTGCGCCCACATTAAAAGCAGCCATTGCACACCTTCCGGTTCGTGAAGAAATGAGATGAGAGCGCCCAAGGCGATAAGCGCGCCGATAAACTTAAGTGCGGGGTTTGATTGCATGGTGAACTCCCAAAAAGAATGCCCTCACAGTGGAGGGCAAAAGGGATGACGTTGCAGTGCTTTCGCACCCAATAGCCAGCTCATAACTGGCTATCAGTTGCGTCAGTCGTCTTCATCTTCCTCCCAGTCCTCGTCGTAATATGGCGAGGCGAGAAGCGGGTTGGTTGCGGATAGAACCTCTCCAGCGGCACCCTGCCGCTGAAGTCGACGAAGCGCTTCGTATAGCTCAAAGGCCTCGGTTCGCTCGTCACCTATATCGAGGGCGCATGCAACCTTGTGCGCCTCGGTGACTAGGGTTGATAGCTGGTTTCGGATGTCCTGAATGGTGCTCATAGTTATCCTCATGCCGCACGCTGGGCGCGCAGCGATTTAATGTGCTCGCTCGTCTCCAGTTCGGCGCGTATCTGTGCCGCCTCACGGTGATCGAGGTGCTCAAAATCATTGTTAAAACGGTCTATTGAAGCGGTGTTGATCCGGCCCTGTCGCCAGTATCGGACTATCTGTGATGTGCAACTGTGGATGATGACGGGCCAACCGTGCTGGTCAGCGTAAATCTGACCCCGCTGAATTAGCTGGAACATGTGGACCAGCTTTGACGAAAATCACCCAGTGGGTTTTGTCTGACTTACCGGTGCGCTGCCAGATGACCGGTTTCTCATCGGTAAGCGCCAGGATATTGCTTACCGGGATCTGCGTTTCGTTCCATTTGAAGATGAGTACGCCGTGTGGCCACAACACCCGAAATGCTTCTGCGAAGCCGGCACGCAGATCATCGCGCCATGTTTCTTTGTTAAGACGACCATATTTTTTCCCCATCCATGCGTTAGCTCCTACACGCTCGAGATGCGGAGGATCGAATACGACTACAGGGAAAGTGTTGTCGGCAAAGGGAAGGGCACGGAAATCAGCTATAAGGTCCGGGCTTATGATTAACTGGCGGCCGTCGCAAAGTTCATGCTGCTCGGCGCGGATATCACTGAAAACAGCGCGATCATCCTGCTTATCGAACCAGAACATGCGAGAACCGCAGCACATGTCCAAGATTGTTGAATCTGTCATGCCGCCTCCTGCCTTTCCCGATATTCCTCAGCGAGTCTCTGCGCTTTTAATGGATTGCTGACCACTTCACCCCATGGCATTAGCCAGCCGTTACCAATGAAGGGAAGGAACAGTGTGCCAACCCTGATGTCGTCGTGAGCGTGAGTCATAGGATGGACTCCATTTCGTCGATGTAGAGGCCCTGAGCAATCAGGCGGCGACGGCGTGCTGCACGTTCAATGCATTCCTGCCGTCTACCTTCCTGCGACTGCTCTATAGCGCGCCGGGTGAACAGGCGCGATTTACCCTGTGGTGTTACGACCTTTGGTTTCGTTACTAGGTCGAAAGTCCGGTCACAGATGCCGTCCTCGTTCAGCCATTTTTCCGACTCAACGATCTGTGCTATCTGTCCTGAGCCGCGGGTAATACCGCTGGCAACCCGGTTAAACTCGATGAGCGTTACGCCAAACTTCTCGGCGATTTAGCTGCCGGTGACCGGGCGGCCGCGCGTCTGGATCATCCAGATAACACGCTCACGGAGGCCGGAGAATTTCCCGGTTCGCCCTGGCCGGCGGTAAAAGGGTGTGCGTTTCATTTCCACTGTTCCCCGAACGTGAAGCCGATCTCTGCCAGCGCCTCGTCCATCTTCTCAATGAACTCCGGCACCATTTCGTTGAAATCGGTCATGTACTGCGGATCCCGCTCAACGACGACATGGTGAATGCCTTCGCGTTTCATGCGAGGGTCGTAGTTGGCAAAAAACCAGGCATCTTTCCCGGTCACCCACATGCTGTACTGCACCTGGGCCATATACGCAGACTTGATGGCTTCGAAACCGCCAAGGCGGAATTTCATGAAGTCTCGAGAGGTGAACGGGCATTTCAATTCGAGGCCGAAATCGTTACTGCAAAGGCCGTCAGGGGAGCACGCAGTGCGCATGCTCTCGTCACGGAACAGGATCGGAGACTCCGTGACTTTCACGTCAGTGGTGAACTCGAAAAGGGTGCGGGCGTCTTCCTCGTACTGCTTGCCCCAAGCGAGAGCCTTGGCGTTAACCTCTGGCGCTACGCCGGTGCATACCTCGGCGAGTAGGGTGTGGAAGTAAGACATTTTCATATCTGTCCACTTCTTCCCCGATCTTGGCTTGGAAATGACGTTGTGCACTTCAGAGGCGGTGATAACGCCGAGGCGCAGCCGGTGCCACGCCTCATCGCCCTGCTGGATAGTGGTTACGTCAATACCGGTCCGGGCCAGGATAATTTCTGGTGTCATGCTGCCGCCTTAGCCCTTTTCTGAAGGAAGCCAAACCCTTTCTGTGCCTCTTCTTCAGTGAGTTCTGACGCCTCAAGAATTTGCCGTTTGAAGATGTCGCTGCACAGTGGTAGGAAGTCTTTCTCCCAGTCTTTATCCAGAGTTGTTAAGAGATCGGTTATCGCCTGAAGCGTTTCTTCGCTTGCTGCTGGTGGAAGCGCTTCTGTGGTGTTGCGCGGCGTGACGTCACGGATATCTACGTCCAGTGATTTGCCTTCCATTTCTTCGGCGGTAGGCTGCTGTCCAATCTCAGGCCATGCCTTACGCAACGCCTGGGCTTCCGCGCATTTCGCCAGCTGTCCGTATGGGCGCTTTTTCCACATCGCGTTCGGCGCCGTGGTGTCGCGGCCGCCGGTGGCATAGTTCTCAATCCAGTATTCTTTGGCGCTGAACTCGACGATCTCTCCACTGGGCATGCGCTTGTAGACGGTGTATTTGCACCACTGAGGGAAGGTCACCTCGACACCAGTAAGCGTCTGAGTTACGTCGGGCCCGAACTCTGGTTCGCGGGCACCGGCATAATCGCCAGAACGGTCTGCCTGAATGCGGTAAAGCCCGATGCCCGGCATGACGACGTCGCGCCATTCACTTTTACCTGTTCTCGAGTCTTTGACGCTCATCGGCACGAGGTGGACAGGCTTCAGTAGTGGATCCAACTGGCGGGCACGGCAGTAATCGAGCGCCATCATTACCGATTCGTCTTTGGCGCCAGGGTAGATACTGTTCTTCAGCGCGCTCCAGGTAGCGACGTCGATGCCTTTTTCCTGCAGCGCGCTCGCCGTGATTGTTAATTCGTTTGCCATCGTTAATCCCCTCAAAAATTAAAACGGGCAGCCGGTACGGTGTTCCCAGTCGTATTCCGCCTGGGCGTAAGCAACTGCCGAAATGAAATCGTTGTAGGCCTCCCCAGCTTTATCGCTGCGAAGTCCTTCGTATGGGCTGGAGTCAATCGGGACCGTGAAGTGGAAGAGGCCGGACGGTTCTTTTGGCATCATGTCGATTATTTGCTGCGCCCGGTCGTCAATCCACTTCTCTTTCTCGTCATCGAGCTGCTGCTCAACCCAGCGCCGATCTTCGATGCGGTCGTAAGTGAGGTATGCGTTCATGGTTGCCTCAGTAATGAATTTTCGCGCAGGGGATCAGGTCATCTTTCAGAGCGGTAAGCACTTCGATAGCCTGCTCGCGGGTTAAACTGGTTTGGCTGGTGAGCGCGTTAACGATGTTGGTGCCGACCGTCTTGCGGTGCTTCACGTCGGCTTCACGTTTTGCCTGCTCATCGGCGATGCGCTTCTGCTCAGCCAGGCGTGCTGCTTCTGCCTCTTCCTGGCGGCGGCGCTCAGCGGCTACGGCTTCTTCTCTTTCGCGTTCCGCCCGCGCTTCTGCCTCCTGCTTCTCACGTGCTGCGCGCTGTTCCGCTTCAATGCGCTGGAGCTCCGCCAGCTCTGCACGCGCTTTCTCTTCAGCCTCACGGCGTGCCGCTGCTTCCAGCTCAGCTTTATGCTTCGCTTCGGCATCGCGGCGGGCTTGTTCTGCCGCTTCCTGCTTCAGTCGTTCGTCACGTTCACGCTGAGCCTGTTCTGCCTGGCGGCGCTGCTCTTCGCGGTCACGATCGAAATCCTTATTCATCAGTAGAGCCATTTCGTGGTCTGCTTCGAACTTGGCCGCCAGCTCCTGATCGAACTTGATGTTCATTTCCAGCGCTTCGGCGTGCAGAGCGTTCATGGCTTCTTCAGCCTTAATGCGTTCCTGCTCGGCTTCCCATTCAGTGAGTGGTCGGCGGGTCGCATCGCGCAACTCGTCGCAGGCATCAACGAATCGCTTAATTTCGGCCTCAGCAGGGCGCACAGCCTCTTTCAGTCTCTTCAGGTACTCACGGCCAGGCTTTTCGATTGCCGTCTTACTGCGGGACACCTGCGCCGCCAGAGAGGCGACACGGTCACGGCCTTTCTTCGTGGACAGGTCCGGCACTTCGTTTACTGCCTGGCGGATTTGCTCGAGGTAAGCGTCAAGGCCGCCAGCTACGTAAAGCACTGGCGCCTGCTCCGGCTTGATTTCGATGACAGTTAAATCCGTTACTTCGCTCATGGTTTCTCCTGAAATTTTGATGTGCAGATCCCGCCCGCGTAATGCCAGGCCGATCGGTTGAATAGGGTGGTTGGTATCAGTGAACCATCGGCTCGCCGCGCTCATTCAGCAGCACAACGATGGAATCACTTTTGATAATGGTTTTTTCGAAGATGTTGAAGGCGTATAGGCCTTTCTCAACGTTCGCAGAGGCGCGATAGGTTTTGCCGTGGTGTTGCAGCATTGTGCCCGGTAAAACCTCGCTACGTGGCACTGATGCGGTGCCATAGTGCATTCCGATCATACCTTCACCTCAACCTGTTCCAGGAGACCAGCCATATGCATCTGCTGGCGGTTAAGCGTCAGTTTGTCGCGCGGTGCCGATACCGACGTCAGCTGCCACTCGTTATCGTTGAGCTTTTTGGCGGTGTACTGCTTGCCGTTGTGGGTGACTGTCATGATGCCTCCAAGCCAATGGCATCAGAGATAATCTGGAGTTTCTCAACTGAAACACCTTTCCCGTTACCAACTGGCTTTTCCATCCAGTCGAGCGACACTAGTCGGCCGTCGTCGATAACACCGATATTGAAATCATCACAACCTGCTACTTCAAATCCGTGAGAAATTGCCACTTCCCGTTTATCAAATATTTCCAAATCTGAGGAATAACCAATGCCGTAACTGTGGTCGTTTGACCATGCGTGCTGCTGGATAACGATAAATTTTTGCATAATCACTCCGCCCGTAAGCTGGGCTGCTGAACGTTGAAACAAGACTTCTGCGCTAATGGGCGGTGGATGGCCGCCGGTTGTCATAACTAAGCCGCCTCGGTGAAGCGACTGAGGTATGAAAAAACCCGCCGTGGCGGGTCTTCAGAAATAGTCTTTATGGTCGTGCATCGCTCGCTCGAGGATTACCTTTGCATCTTCAAAGCTGGCAGATTCAAAAGCCTCTCTTATGGCCTTAGCCAGGCAAGTCGCATCGCTTTCATAGTCATCAGCTCTGCTTTCCCAGTTTGATGCCTCTTCTTCAGCCTCATAAAGGCGATCGCCATACTCGCACTCGAGTTCCTGGCGCACTTCATCACGAAGCTTCTCCTTGATGATTTCGGAGGCTTCTTCAATCGGCATTGTTTCCAGAATCGTCTCTGGCTGATGAGTGCCGTATTTCAGTGAGATGTCAGTAGCAAACATGCAACCTCCAAAAAAATGCCCGCGCGCTGGCGGGCCAAGAAGACTTTTCCAATCCAACCAGAACAGGATCATCGTCTCCTGTGCGGTTGAGATGGCAGTATTACCATCACCAAGCATCGGCGCCCGGTGCTTGAGGTTGGCTCTGTAGTTACCCGCTGATGCGGGAGAAATGCTTTGTGGTGCAGCGCCGGGTGCTTATCTTCCGGTTGCCGTCAATGCAGCTGCAATTCACTGCACTACAAAACATTCCATGGTGTGCCCCGGCATAATCCGGGGCTGAATGTTGGTTTTCAGTCGTCACTGTTACCTGTTACATAACTCCTCCGATACGGTGTGCCGCGTCGAAAAGGGTGGCAGCGGCTAGCCAGGAACTTTCGAAATGCTTTGGTGATTGGATGGCCGGTGCTGATCTCCGGCTTGCTGAGTTCTCACTCAATCTCATGGTGTCGGCTATGCCGTCTTTACGCTTTCGCACCGTAGCGCATCAGCCTGCGCATTCATCCAATCCCAAAACATTCCAGTTAGTGCCGGGGTATTTATCCGCGCCCGGCGCGCGCTTTCCTGCTATTCCCCAACAGCAAGAAATCGCTTACTCTTTAATCTCCCCAACAGTAGAAAGGATATATTCATGCAAACCATGCGGACCGTGTGCCCTGACTGCGGAAGTGAGATGTTCAACCAGCCCGATGATTTTGACTTTGAGACAAATTTCACCGGCGTCAGTTGTGCTGACTGTGGTCGAGAAATCACTAAGGACGATGTTGTCAATCAGGCCACGGACACGGTCAAAAAACAGATCGACGACATGCTCAGGAATTCCCTCAAAGGCACTGGCTGGAAGCTCTAGTAATTTCAGAATTACGCTGACCTGAGCTAGCACTTCGCTGGCGTCCACTTTCAGCAGTAGTGGCGCCATTTTTGTTTCTGCCATACACACCCCTCTGTTTGTTTACCGTCAGCCCCTCGCAAAGAGCTGCTGGTAAAGCTTCCCCGATGTTCGGGAACTGAGCAGCAAACCATTCCGGTGCGGAGTCCTATTCGTGTGCTATACCCGCCACGCGTTACACACCTGCCTCAATCCCATTGGGCGCCATTTCAATTTGCCAGGAGCGCTCCGGGTGATTTGCTGCTTGACTGAATTCTTAATGAGCAGGCGACTTGCTGTCCGCCGCTGGCTAACTTCGCTCAGCTGTCGATGTTTCGTTTCGATGAGTTGATTATTAACTAATGGTTATTTTCAGTCAATAACCATTAGTTAATTATTTTACCGTTGGTTATTAAGGTTATGATTTATTGGTTAATTTAGTTCTGTTATGGATTTGTGCAGTACGTGCTATGCTGCAAAAAACATCAAAAAGGAGTGGTGAGATGGACTTGGATGAAGAAAGAGTGAACATGATGGTTCACGCCATGGGGCGGGCGGTCATGGAATTGTCACTGGCTGATTTACCCATGACCCAGCAAAACATCATCGACAAGCTGGAGCAGTACCGGAAGGAAACGGGAAACGTGATAGGGAAGGGGGTGAGCAGGGATGCGGCGGAGATAGTCAGGAAGGGTAGTAAAGCTGTGAAGTAGGCACAAAAAACCCGGCACGGTGGCCGGGTTTTAGTAGAAATCAGAATTTGGTGATGTCGATGTTATAGATTGCCATCCATGCCTCTGCGGGATAGGAGTTCAGCGGTACTGATTGGTAATGTGGGGTCAGTATTTCAACTGACAACCCGTGATAGCCACAGTAGTTGGCAAGTGTCTGCCAGCTATACTTCCCGGGGATGACGCTCTTTACGTGCGCAATCGTGGCATGCCTAAATCCTTCGCCTTTACTATGAACGTATTTGTTGTGCTGCATGACGTGATTGCCGAAAGCGCCGCGTACAGATTTGAACTGACCGTCTTTCTTTTCCAACATCATCTGAGCCCGTTCTGCCGCTTCTGCCTGGTCGGCCAGTTGACGAAGAGCATCCGCGTAGGTCTGTGGCACCATCTTGTATCCGCCTGTTTTACGGATAGAGGGAAGCACTTCTGAGGTGACCCATTTTTTAAACTGCTTTGCCTCATCTTTTTGAGAGCCCATAACGGCATTGTACAGTCCAGATTCATTTATAAGTGTCTGATTATTCTGGGATGCTGCTATATACAGCGTCCGTTTTTCATCTTCATCAAGACGCTCTGTCATATTATTTGTCTTTGCATAGCCAAGGATATCTGCAACATCCTTAGCTACAAACCACACCTCTGAATCATCATCCGTCATAGTCCTGACAGCATTGCCGTTAAAATCAAATTCATTTAATGCCACTGCGTTACTCATTGGTTCACCTATTTTTTTAAGTTGAAATTATGTGCAAGCCTAAACCAGCCGCAGCTTCGTCTCTATCCAAAAGTCTCATCAGGCCACCATAAGCACGATCGCAACAACCGAGAGCAAAGTAACCACGCCTACTATCAGATATTCTCTCATCACCCAAACGTCTCTTCAGGCCGCTACCAGCTATACGCCGACCAAAACACCTTGCCGATCAGACCAGCCGCATCTTCGTCTCTACAGCAGCACCGAGTACCAGAAGAGACGGCCAATTATCTCGACATCATCAATATCAGCCTCTTCGTCTGGGTAGGAGTCGTTGTTGTAACTGCGGATGATCAGCTTCCCACCTGGCTTACGATACAGTTGTTTAATGCGCTTGAGTTGACCATTCCCGCCATCTGTCTGACCAATGGCATACAGTTTCCCATCAACTATGCGTTTGTTGTTCGTATCGACGGCTACAGTCGTACCATCCGGTATCACAGGTTCCATGCTGTCGCCAGTAGCAGGGAAACACAGGATGCCAGACCCATCTGTGTTAGCTCCAACGCGGCGGAGGGTTGCCTTTGAGAACCTGAGCTTAAAACCATTGTGATCTTCGCTGTGTACGCGTCCATCGCCACACGCAAATTCAATATCCTTAAGAAACGGCACTTCAACCTCGTCAGCAGGAAGCGGTGTGTTTTTATCCCAGGCGTCAACAGTTCCCCATTCAGATTCTGGAGGGATAGATGACTCCCTACGCAGTTCAGGTTCGGGATCATTCCTTCCGTATTCAAGCCACTCAGGCCGTACCCCAAGCCAGCGGCTAAGGGCAAGGATATTGGTTTGGTCTGGTATCGCTGATGCGTTAAGCCATTTCCAGATCCCGGGCTCAGATACAGTAATTCCTTGGGACTTCATAGCCTCTCTGATCCTACCAGCCTGCCCACGACCACCAACGCCAGCATCAAGCAATGCAGCGCGAAGTCTTTTCGAGAATTCTTCTTTTAAATCGTCTTTTTTAACCATTCGTTAATTATCAATTAGAGTTGACATAACTGTCAGTTAAGATATAACCTTAACTCGTAGTTAATATAGTTAACGGAAAACACTATGAACCCAATGCAATTTGCAATCGAAGCTGTAGGCGGTCAAACCGCTGCTGCTCGCCTGTGTGGCCTATCGAACGTTGCTATTCACAAGTGGGTGAAGAACGCGGCGCTGCCTCGTACTGAGTACACAGAGAAAACCAACTATTCGCAGCTTTTGGCTGACGCATCAAATGGGCAGTTTACGGCTGAATGGCTCCGTCAAGCAGCTAACCCTGACCGAATTAAACAAGATTCACATGCCGCCTGACCGGCGGCAATAACCAATTACATCAGAGGAAGTATCGCAAATGGAAACCTTAACGACACGCAACAAAGCGGAGGCACGACGAATTGAGAGCTGGGTGCAGCGGCAAATCGCAGATCTTGGGACCACCAGGATCGCCGAAGTAGCTGGCATCAACAAATCCACAGTCAGCCGGTGGCGGGAGAGCCTGGTACCGAACATGTCGCTGCTGCTTGCCATCCTGATTTCGAACAGGGATGGAGCGAAGGGAGATTTTGAAGCATGAACGTAGAAAGGGGAAAAGCCGCGGTGCTGGAACACCAACGGCTTTCAGGTGCAAAAACGAGAGTAGTTGCAGGAGGAATAATGGCAAAAAATCCACGCTATTACCATACCGCTGTACATAAAAACATAACCCGCGACCGCTTCATCCGCTCGGTTAACCCGATTGTGGCGGAGAAGATGCGCGCCATCCTGGAAGAACTGAAACGTAAGGAGAGTGGCCGTGGGTAACGTATCCAATTTAGCCGAAGCCAGAGAGGCCAGAAGGCTCCAGAAACCGCGCACGAATGACGGTAAGGGGTTTGCCTTGCTGCACCGTAAAATTATGGATGTGCCGTTCTACAAGGACGCTGAGGCGGCTCATTTATGGGTTCACCTTCTCCTGCGCGCTAATCACGAACAGACACTGGTATCGACTGATGTCGGCGATGTGATCTGCGAGCGCGGAGAGTTCATTACCGGGCGAAACACGCTGGCAATGGAAACGGGTTTGACCGCTGATCGCGTTAAATCACTGCTCCGTAAATTCCAGAACCTGGGCATGATCACCACCAAATCGAACAACCGTTTTACTGTTCTAAAAGTGGTCAAATATGACGAATATCAGTCAAATTTTTGTCCAGCCGATGTCCAGCCGGTGTCCAGCGCAAACGCAGTTATATCAATGCCTGTGGAGGTTGAGTGTCCAGCCGATGTCCAGCCAGTGTCCACAGATAACAATATATTAAATAACTTACTACCTAACGGTAGTAAGTATGTCGCAAATGACCAGAAACCCGCTGAAGAGAAAAAGTCTCGTTTGTCATGCGATGAAGTATGGCAATGCCTGAAAGACGAACTGCCTGAAGCCCGGGGATGGAGATGCCTCACTGATGAGCGACGCAATCTGATCCGCACCTTCTGGGGTAAGGCTAACAAAATTGCCCGCAACCTGGACGGCAAGCCGATGGATATGGACGGTTTCAGAAGCTATCTGCGCTACATCGCTCAGAACTGCCGCTGGATGCTTGAAGACCGACCAGATCAGAAATCCGGGAAGACCTGGCGCCGCATGAAATTCGATAAGTTCCTGACCGAAAAGCTCTACATCGAAGTGCGCGAGGGGGATCGTGATGACCGCTGAATTCATGGCTGTACCACAAAACCTCGAAGCAGAGCAGAGCGTTATCGGTGGCCTGCTGCTGGATGATGACAACAGCGAGCGAGTCCAGAAGGTACTGGCGATGCTCAAGCCTGAGTCGTTCTACAGCCGACCTCACCAGTTGATCTTTGCCGAGATGCGCCAGATGTTCCGCGACAACAAGCCAGTGGATGGCCTGACATTGTTCGACGCGCTTGAAGGCAAAGGTCTCGCGGAGCAAGTAGGTGGCTTTGCTTACCTGGCAGAGATCGCAAAGAACACTCCCAGCGCTGCAAACATCGTGGCATACGCTGCATCAGTCCGGGAAGCCGCAATGGAGCGCTATGGCATCAACCGTCTGACCGAAGCTACTGAGCTGCTGTATTCCCGCAACGGCATGAGCGCTACGCAGAAGTACGAGGCCATTCAGGGTATTTTCACCCAGCTCGCAGACCATTCAAAAACCGGAAGCCGCCGTGGTTTGCGCTCGTTCGGCGAGGTTATGGATGACTGGGTAGCGGATCTGGAAAAAAGATTTGACCCTTCAGGTGAACAGCGCGGAATGAGTACCGGTATCCCGTCACTCGACCGGCTGCTGGCGCCGAAAGGTCTGGTTAAAGGGTCTCTGTTCGTGATTGGCGCTAGGCCAAAGATGGGCAAGACAACCCTGTATGGGCAAATGGCGATCAACTGCGCGATTCGCGAGAAAAAGCCAGCTCTGATGTTTAGCCTGGAAATGCCCAGCGACCAGATCCTCGAAAAGCTTGTTGGTCAGAAGTCCGGCGTAAATCCGAGCATTTTTTACATGCCCGCCACGGATGACGCCGATGATCAGTACCAGGGCGACTACGACGGCGATTTTAAGAAGGCGATCGCCACAGCCGGGCGGCTGAGTGAAGTCGACATGCTGTACATCGACGACACCCCAGGCCTGTCACTGGCGCACATCGTTAGCGAAAGCCGCCGAATCAAACGCGAGAAGGGCTGCGTAGGCATGATTCTGGTTGACTACCTGACGCTGATGACTGCCGAAAAGGCCGATCGTAATGACCTGGCCTACGGGATGATCACCAAAGGTCTGAAGAACCTCGCCAAAGAGCTTGGCTGCGTCGTCGTGCTGCTGACCCAGCTCAACCGCGAACTGGAGAAGCGAGTGAATAAACGCCCGTTACCGAGCGATTCCCGCGACACAGGACAGATTGAGCAGGACTGCGACTACTGGGTTGGCATCCACCGGGAAGGTGCTTTCGATGACAGCGTGCCGCCGGGAGAAACCGAGTTAATCCTGCGACTCAACCGCCACGGCAGTACCGGAACGGTTTATTGCAATCAGATAAACGGGGCAATTTACGACACAGATCAGCAGGCCGCCGCAGCAGAACGCCGCGGGCGTGAGCAGCAGCCTAAAAAGAAAGGGGGCTTCTGATGAAAGGCAAACAGGCAATTCTGCGTTATCTCGAAATGCACCAGACCTTCACCGCGAAAGATGTGGCCACAGAGTGCGGCATGACCATCAACTGCATCACGAAGAACGCTATCGATCTGGAGCGGGCTAGGAAGATTGTGCGCGTGAGCAAGGTCTGGCGAACAGTGACTTATCGCCTGGCCACGCAGGAAGAGCAGGCTGGTACCGCACGCAGCTGCACCAATGGAATATTTCAGGAGTGCCGCAACAGTCCGGCGATGAGAAGGGTATTGATGGTTTGGGGGAGGGTAGGGGTATGAGCAACAAATACGAAGATCTGATTAAAAACGCCAGGATGAATGCCGACTGCGGTGAGCACATGTCGCCTGCAGAAGTTACGACTCTTCTTAACGTGGTTGAAACCACATTATCGGCGCTGGCTGCGGAGAATGCTGAGATGAAAGAGGAAATATCCAACATAACTTTCATGCGTGATGATGACTTCTTTGGCTCTACCCAGCGGGCCCAGGAAGTTATGGGGCGTCTCGTTAACATTAAAACCCCAGCGACCGATGCGTCCCTGGCTGAAGTGCGGGCAAGTGCGCGTAATTATTTTATCGGGCGAATTGAATGGATTATTCGCAACGAATGCAATCCAGATAAGACCGAAGCAATCATCAATGAATTGCAGAATTTTTCTGACGAATTGAAGTTGGAGGCAGCCCAATGACAGCACTCAACAAACAGGCGCTGCGCCAAACAGCAGAGAAAGCGAAAGATAACTTCATGCCGAACTTCATAGTTCCCACTCTGGATGTACTGGCGCTGATGGATGAGCTGGAAGCAAAAGACTCAACCATCTCTACTCAGCAGCAGGAAATACGTACAATGCTTAATGTTCTAGAGCAAGCAACGGAGAAGCTAAAATATGACATTCCTGGTCAGAAACGACTGATTGGGTGGCGGGCATCAGATTACACCGATGAGACATCTGACCCTGAGTTAGCTAAAAACTGGGCTGCTGCTATTGGTGTGCTGCCTATTTTTGAAGGCGACGTGAATACCAAACTTAGCACCGCTGGCATTGGCGTGAAGGGGGAGTGAGATGACCAAATTCACTAAAGAGCAGTTAATAGAAGACCTGAAGGCATCGACGCAGAACGCCAGTGGTATGTTTGAAATCAGCGAGGACACCATCTGCGCGTTGGTTTCCATGCTCGCAGCTACGCCAGCGCCTGTATCTGCGCCTGATGAGCGTGCAGCATTTGAAACCTTCATGGAGAAACGCTTCAAAGACTGTATCGACCGTCGCCTGGTGAAGAATGGTGATGGTGAATACTTCGCGTGGGACATGCAGGTTGCATGGATTGTCTGGCAAGAGCGCGCCGCCATGCTTCAGGGTGCCAAACCTGTAACGACCAAGGATAATGGTGGGCGATATGAGCAAGATGATTCTCCAGAATGCGGATGGGTGGTCACGCATAGTGGTAAGGACTACTTCTATCGCGAACAGAAAGATGCTGTTATGCACATGAATTCTGCAGTTGAATCAGGTAGAAGTGTTTCACTTCGATCATTAATTCCGGAGCCTGTAAGTGAGCCTTACAAGTTGAACGATCCGGTGATTCCGGATGGTTGGGTGGCTTGCAGTGAGCGGATGCCGGATGACGATGACTTTGTCTATATCTGGCCGCGACCAGACTTTGGAGTTGAATTGCATGTAGGCCAGTACTGCGAATGTCATCCAAAAGGAGATGGCTGGTACGCTCAAGTGTATGAACAAAACTACGGTATCGAGTGGTGCCCAATAACCGTAACCCACTGGATGCCGCTGCCAGCAGCACCGCAGCAGGAGGTTACTCAGGCGCTTGCCAAAGGCATGGAACGTTATGGCGATGCCATGCAAAAACTCGCAGATAGTGGTGACTGATTTTTGGTAATCATTTCTCAAAAGTGATGTTATAATTAAGTCGCAGTCGGTCTGAACAGCCGGTTGCGACTTCTGCGCATTTAAGGGGACTTAAATGCGACCACAATCTGAAATCCTCACCTTGTCACAGATGCAGAAATGCACCTGCGATTTTCTTCTTTCTGCGTTACCTCTCGGAGGTGGCGTATGAAACAGCCTGTTTTCTACCTCCGCGACGAACGCGTTCGCGATAACCTCATCGACTACATCAGGAAGCTGCCCGTTAACGACGCTCTGCCGCTCGTGGTGAAGTTTTCTGAGGCTGACCGCACTCTCGCCCAAAACGACCTCTTCCACGCTCTCTGTGGCGATACAGCGAAGCAATTGCAATGGGCTGGCAAGTCGCGCGACCTCGCTTCATGGAAAGTCCTGTATGTCTCAGGCCATGCCATTGCCACCGGTAAGCCTGGTGAAGTGGTGCCGGGTCTGGAAGGGGAGTTCTGCGCCATCCGGGAAAGCACTGCGAAGATGGGCATCCGTCGCATGACCAGTCTCATCGAATACAGCCAGGCATTTGCTGTGCAAAACGGCGTGCAACTCCGTGAAGTTCGCTACTCAGGTGATTACTTCGGTAGGGTTGCGTAATGGCTAGCCCTCTCGCTCGCGTCATCACAAACGAAATCTTCCGCGTTCCGGTGCGCCGCAAGCGTAAGCCAGCGGCTAAGCCGTCCGACATCCCTACTTTCAAGGACTACACCGCCCGCCTGGTAGATCAGAAATGGCTGCGTCTCGCGGCGAGGAGGAAACGTGCGTAAGCCATCCCGCCGTAAGTGCAAAGTATGCGGTGAATACTTCGTGCCGAAATTCCACGACATCCGGATCCGCTGGTGCTGCCCGGAGCACGGCGCAATCCTCGCGATGGAAGAACGCGAAAAGGAGAAGGTGAAAGCCGCGGCTAAGCGCATCAAAGAGCAGAGGGAAGCCGAGAAAGCAGGGAGCCAGCGCCGTAAGGCCAAGCGAGAGTCACTCAAGTCTAAATCTCAGTGGGATAAAGAGGCTCAATCAGCTTTCAATCGCTACATCCGGATCCGCGATGAAGGTAAGCCATGTGTCAGTTGCGGCAATCCACTTATGGGAAAAAGCAATTACCTGACTGGCAGCGCCATTGACGCCAGCCATTACCGTTCACGCGGCGCTGCCTCACACCTCAAATTCAACGTGTTTAACGTCCACTCCGCTTGCACCCGCTGTAACCGACAGTTGAGCGGTAATGCTGTCGAGTACCGGATCCGCCTGGTTAATCGCATTGGCCTTGAGCGCGTAGAGCGGCTCGAAGCTGACAATGCCCCACGCCGGTTTGACGTTACCTACCTGAAGCGGGTGAAAGCAATTTTTTCCCGCAGGGCCAGTGCACTGATGAAGCGCCGTCAAAAATTACAGGAGAGTGCAGCATGAAATGCAAAGTTGAAGGTTGTGATCGTGAATGCAAACACTACCCAGGGAAGGGTATCTGTCAAATGCACTACTTCCGAATGATGCGCTACGGGACCTACGAACTCACAAAAAACGGTAAAGGGAAATTCAGGCATAAAAATGCGAAAGGATATCAAATGCTCAAAATTCCTGATCACCCACTATCAATGGCGAATGGTTGCGTATATGAGCACCGAAAAGTTGTTTACGACCGTTATGGAGAAACACTTCCACCATGCGAAAAATGCGGCAAGGAGGTCACATGGAAAACCGCGCATATTGATCACATTGATGAGGTTGTTGATAACAATGCGGACTCAAATCTTAGGGTGCTGTGCAGGGCGTGTAATGTCATGCGATCTCGAGTGCATATCCCTGAGCACACAAAAAAAGGACGCACAGCCATAACTTTTAATGGCGAAACGAAAACCGCCACAGAATGGTCAAGGGATCCTCGCGTTTCAGTATCAGAAACATCCATCAAGCGTCGACTAAAAAATGGAATGAATGTAGAGGATGCGCTTTTTTCTCCCAAAGTAACCCACAGGCATACCAGGCCAAGAGGAAGAGCACCTCTGTATGGTGAATATCGCGGACCAAAGCAGAAGGAGTCCGCATGAACCACGCCGACCTCCTGCGGTATCAGGCCGAAAGCGTTAAGCGCGCTAGCCTGCCGCCAGTAGCAAAGCACAGCCAGACCAAAACCAACCAGCCACAGAAGGAAGCCGCATGAACAGTCAGCAACTGGAATACGTACGTCAGCAGCTCATTGTGGCCACCGCCGATCTGAGCGGTGCGACGAAAGGGCAACTGGTAGCTTTCGCCGAGAATGCGCAGTTCACCGCGACGGCGCGCAGCCGGGGCCGGAAGAAAATCACTGACCCGGTCACCGGCCGCAAAGTTAACCCGGACGGCCCGGCGATGAGTGGCAGCCAGTCCCGCGCCAAGGGATCATCTATCGCGCTTGTCAGCCCAGTAGAGTTTGGCACTGCGTCATGGCGCCGCGCTGTCCTGTCGCTGGAAGACCAGCAGAAAGCATGGCTGCTATGGAACTACAGCGAGAATATCCGCTTCGAATACCAGGTGGCGATAACCCAGTGGGCGTGGGCCGAGTTTCGTGAGCAACTTGGCGCAAAGAAGGTGGCAGGCAAGACGATGGAACGCCTGAAGAAACTGATATGGCTGGCGGCGCAGGACGTTAAGGCTGAGCTGGCGGGGAGGGAGACGTACGAATACCAGGCGCTGGCGGAACTGGCGGGTGTGGCTAAATCCACATGGACAGAGACCTATCTGCCTCACTGGCTGGCTATGCGTAACAGCTTTAAGCGCCTCGATAGCGGTGCGCTTATCTCCGTAACGCGATCACGTTCACAACAAAAGGCGACAAATTCGCAAGCAAGTCTTGCAAAACCGAACTGAAACGCATATATTTCATGTAAATCTGATATCGTCGCCATAGCTTCGTAGGTCGACAAAAAATTACAAGCCCGAGGTTAACGCCTTGGGCTTTTTTATTCCCAAATTTCACAAGCGCACCGCAATGCGCATTCAACTACGTCGAACCAAACCCTTTGAAATGAGCCTTTGAGGAAGTCAGTTAGTGCTGGCGAGCCTCGACGGGCTGATTTCCATTGCGGCAAAGGTTCATTTCAAAGCAAGGAAAACGCATGAGCGCAAAAACAATCCCTTTACCAATCGCAAAGGCTAGACAGTTTTTGGAAGTTGATGGCAGTAGTGAAAGTGGGTTGAGGTGGAAGGTTGATGCTAGCACCAGAGCAAAAAAAGGCGCTAGGGCCGGGAGTCTTGATAACCACGGTTACTACTACGTCAAAATAGACGGCGTGAAATATAAAGCGCATCGACTTGTCTGGTCCATAGCAAATGGTGAAATCCCAGATGGCATGACAATTGATCACATTGATAGAAATACTAAAAACAATTCCTTAGAAAACCTGAGGATTGCAGATTATAAGCTCCAGGCTGAAAATCGTAGCCGTGACTATCTTAAATTACGCACGAATTGCGGCTCCCTAACTGTCAGGAAATCTGGGCGAATTGACGCCTCAATCTGTATAAACTCCAAGAGATTTTATAAAAGCGGGCGAGATAAAGCTGAGCTTATTAAATGGATGGAGGAAGTGCAGAGTAACAAGATGGCTCATCAACTTGACTAATTTCGCCGGTCTAGTTCAGTGGCAGAACGGCAGCCTTGTAAGCTGCGCGTCAGAGGTTCGATTCCTCTGCCCGGCACCAGAACCCACTACCTGGGACCCTTCGGCCAGAGAGCCGACATTGCCTTACCCTCACATTGCCAGCCTGTCGCTGGCTTTTTTATTTCAGGCTCCGGGAACCATCATCGACACGCCTTCTTGTTAAATCGTCCCGAGGGCCTGATCCCTTACTACAAACAGCACCCCGTTCTTTCGGAGGTGATATGGCTAAACGTATGCAAGATAAAGAAAGCATTGCCGGAGTGTCATGGCTGATTGTCCTTGCTCTGTCATGCTGGGGCGGCCTGGTCCGATACCTTATTGACGTTAAGCAGAACAAAGCCACCTGGAGCTGGATTAATGCGCTGGCACAAATTGCAGTGTCCGGCTTTACCGGTCTTATTGGTGGCCTAATCAGCGTAGAAAGTGGGCTGAGCCTTTACATGATTCTGGTTACGTCAGGCATTAGCGGGGCGATGGGCTCCGTGGCTCTGACCTATTTCTGGGAACGTCTGACGGGGATGAAGAATGCAAACCAGTGATAAAGGCATTGCCCTGATCAAGCAGTTCGAAGGCTGCAAGCTCACCGCGTATCAGGACAGCGTCGGAGTGTGGACGATCGGCTATGGCTGGACCAAGCCTGTCGACGGCAAACCGATCCGAGCCGGGATGACGATTAAGCAGGAAACTGCAGAACGCCTGCTGAAGACCGGGCTGGTCAGCTATGAAAACGACGTGTCCCGCCTGGTCAAAGTTGACCTGACTCAGGGGCAATTCGATGCTCTGGTGTCGTTCACTTACAACCTCGGCGCCCGGTCACTGTCGACATCGACCCTTCTGCGAAAACTCAACGCCGGTGATTACGCTGGCGCTGCCGATGAGTTCCTGCGCTGGAATAAAGCTGGTGGTAAAGTCCTGAATGGGCTCACCCGTCGCCGGGAGGCAGAGCGGGCTCTGTTCCTGTCATGATTGGCGATATGGTCAAACGTTACTGGTTGCAGCTGCTGGTGGTGGCGTTAATCGGCGTGCTGGCGTTCTTCGTAAACCGGTACCGCGACAACGCCATCACCTACAAAGACCAGCGCGACAAAGCCACCAAGAGTCTCCGCCTGGCGAACGCCACCATCAAAGACATGCAGGTGCGTCAGCGCGATGTTGCTGCGCTGGATGCCAAATACACGAAGGAATTGTCCGATGCGAAAAAAACCATTAACGATTTGCGTCGGGATGTCGATTCTGGCGCTAAACGGCTGCGCATCGCCGCAACCTGCCCTGGAGTGCCAAAAGCCACCTCCTCCACCGGCGTGGATGATGCAGGAGCCCCCGAACTTACTCCAGACGCTCGACGGAATTATTTCGATCACCGGGACGGAATCGCAACCGCTGACAAGATGATTCGCGGCATGCAGGACTACATCAAAGAGCAGTGTCTTAAATGATTCGTTACCCAAATAACAGAGCCTGACTTCGGTCGGGCTTTTTTATGTCCGCAGTAAACCGCGCATTCTCGTGCGCATATCAACCAAGAGCCTTTCGGGGTAGAGCTTGAGATAGGGCAGTGGTAACGCTGACCGCTCTTGGGCTGCCCGTATCTACGAGAACAGGCTCAACCACCAAAAGGTATCAGCGAAATGAAATCATTAACCCTCTTCAATCAACCAATCCGTGTCGGGGAAGACGGCATGATCTGCCTCACCGATATGTGGAAAGCCAGTGGCAAAAGTGATGCTGAGTCGCCTTACCACTATCTGCGAAACAAGCAGACAAAAGAGTTCCTGGCCGAGCTGGAGAAAAACCACGAATCTGTGGTTTTCACTGAGCGCGGTGTACACGGTGGAACATATGGCGGGAAGTTTGTTGCTTACGATTATGCGGCTTGGTTAAACCCCGGGTTCAAGTACGCGGCCTATAAAGTCCTCGATGACTACTTCACTGGAGAACTTCAGCATCGCAACAGCTTAAGTGCGCAGCTCAACATGAAGTGTCATGAGTTTGACCAGAAGAAGGACATGGCGAGCTTCTGCGGACAAGGACTCGCAGCATGGCGTTATACGAAGCCTGTATTGGTCGCTGAGATTAACACCCTTGCTAACCAGCTGCAGATTACGATCCCAGGGCTTCAAGGATGAATAATCGCGTCATCGAATGCGCCTCCAGAGCGGGGCGAGACTTCTCTGAGTTCATGAAAGGCGAGAAGGGCATGATGGAAGTGCTGGCCTCGGTTGATCAGTTTGGCGAGCAACTCCGTCTCAACGGCTGCGTCAATCATCACTTTGTCAGTTACATGATGAGGAACTCGATCATGCAGGCATTCATGGACATGGCAAACGCCGAGAAGAAAGAAGAGCGCCGCCGTAAAAGAGCGGAAGCAAAAACGAAGTAGCCATTACAGAAGCCCTTCACTGAGGGGCTTCGATAATGTCAACGTGAGGTAAGTATTATGGCAAAACCGGACTGGGGAGCACTGCAAGACCAGTTCCTCGCCGAGCATGCCAAAACAGGTATTTCCCCCAAAGACTGGTGCCAGGCTCAGGGACTGAATTACGCATCTGCGAAACGCTACATCAAAGTAACGTCGTATGGTGCGAAATCGCAGAAAGAAGCTGCGAAAAAAAATGCGAATTCGCAAAAGGGAAAGGGCGAGGCTAGTAAATCCGGGAAGGTGAAAAAATCCGACCGTGAAACAGGCAGCACCAAAAATTCCCGAGACGCGAAACCGATACGCGGATCGCGCACCGCACCGCCGACAAACGCCTTCCAGCCTGGCAACCAGAATGCACTGAAGCACGGCGGCTACGGTCGCAGGATGCTCCTGTCTGACGCAATCACCGAAGACGCGAAGCTGCTCACGCTCGACGATGAGTTGTTCTGGCTGCGCGCGGCGAACCTGACGGCGGCGGAGAACATCGGGCGCTGGCAGGCTGAACTGGAGCTTGCCGATGATGATAAAGCGAAGGAGCTGCACTCACTGATTTCCTCTGCTGAAAAGGCCATGCACCGCAACACGCAGCGCATCGAGTCGCTGGAGTACACCAAAGGCTCGATAGAGAAGCTTCGTGTGGATGCTGCTTATCGCGAACGCGCCACTGAAAAAGTGGAAATGGAAATCGACATCATGAAGGACGGCGACAGCGACAACGCGATCGTCGTACACAATACCCTGCCGATACCTGGAAGATGATATGGCCGACATTTACCTCCCGACGCTGCATGACGGGCAGTTAAAGGTCTGGTCCGATTCCTGGGAAGGGCAACTGCACGCGGTCCGGTGTGGTCGCCGATGGGGTAAGACTTTCATGCTGTCCAGCGCCGCAGTGACCTATGCTACTGCGCCGTTTAAGCGCCCGGGCATGGACATTGAGCTCGGCGGCCGCGTCGGTATCTTCACAGCGGAGTATCGCCAGTATCAGGAGATCTACGACAAGCTCGAAGAAATCCTGCTGCCGCTGAAGAAAAGCTTTAGCCGCCAGGAGAAGCGCCTTCTGCTGAAGAACGGCGGGAAGATCGACTTCTGGGTCACCAACGACAACAAACTCGCTGGTCGTGGTCGTGAATACGAAATCATCCTGATAGACGAGGCGGCGTTTACCAAGTCTCCGGAGATGCTGAGGGAGATCTGGCCGAAGTCGATTAAGCCAACGCTGCTGACGACGAAAGGCCGGGCCTACGTGTTTTCAACGCCGGACGGTGTGGACGAAGAGAACTTCTTCTACGCCATCTGCCACGACAAAAGCCTCGGCTTTATCGAGCACCACGCACCGACATCTTCCAACCCGTTCGTTCCGCCGGAAGAACTGGAGAAGGAAAAGGCCAACAACGACCCGCGCGTGTTCCGCCAGGAGTTTCTGGCCGAGTTCGTAGACTGGTCCGCTGCATCGCTGTTCGATGTCCGCAAATGGTTCGAGGGTGAGAATCAGGATCAGCCTGTCGATTACCCTGAAATGTGTCAGGCCGTCTTCGCTGTCATGGATACCGCCGTCAAAGGTGGATCTGAGCATGACGGCACGGCGGTGGTGTATTACGCCGTCGACACCAGACCAGGCATTCAGCGCCTCACCATTCTCGACTGGGATGTGGTGCAGATTGACGGCGCGCTGCTGGAAACGTGGATGCCGTCGGTATTCGACCGGCTCAACGAGCTTTCCGGGCAGTGCGTTGCCATCAACGGCAGCCTGGGCGTATTCATCGAAGACGCCAGCATGGGCAGCATCCTCCTGCAGAAAGGCGAAAGTCTGGGATGGCCGGTCAACAAAATAGAGTCCGCCCTGACCAGCAAAGGAAAGGACGAGCGCGCCATTATGGCCTCCGGTTATCACTACCGCGGCCTGGCGAAAATTTCCAGACACGCCTACGAGAAGACGGCCGTCTTCAAAGGCGAAACAGCAAACCATCTGCACAAGCAGGTATCCCGATTCCACCTTGCCGACAAGAAAGCGCATAAGCGCGCCGATGACCTGCTCGATGATTACACCTACGGGCTGATCATCGCCTTCGGCAGCGGCGACGCAATCTGACGAGAGAACCAATGAACGAAGACGATTTCGAAATCGGCAGCTGCTCTCACTCAGAGTTGATGGCATTGCTGGACAGCGACGACATCCAGCCCGGCTCTACGGCTGGCTATCAGACCTGCAAAACGGTTTACCTATACCACCCGCTGGGCGGGAAGATGGTGGATCGCCCGATTAAAATGGCGATGAATGAGCCGCGCACCGTGCATGTTGCCCAGTCGTACGGCCTTGAACAGCGCCTGCGCGACGCGTTCGAGCGCGAATGGAAAGCGATGGGTGCGAACCAGCACATCGCCAATGCCGCGCGCATCGCCCGAATTTACGGCGTATCAGCGATCGCCATGCTGGTGGATAACCAGGAGCCGAATGAATCGCTGGATTACCGCACGCTGTACAAGCACAACGTCAGCTTTAACATTCTTGACCCGCTGAATACCGCGGGCAGCATCGTGTTGAATCAGGACCCGAACGCCCAGGACTTCCAGAAAGTCGACGGAATCCGGGTGGCGGGCAAGCCGTATCACAAATCGCGCTGTGTCGTCGTGCAGAACGAGGATCCGATTTACCTCGCGTACAACCCCGCGGCGTTCGGCTTCACCGGGCGCAGCGTTTACCAGCGCGCGCTCTACCCGTTGAAGTCTTTCATCCAGACCATGCGCACCGACGATATGGTTGCGGTGAAAGGCGGCCTGCTGGTGACGAAAATCAAGGGGCCAAGCTCCGTCGTCAACAACATGATGCAGAAGCTCAGCGGCATTAAGCGCATGATGCTGAAGCGCGGGAAGACGGGAGAGGTCCTGCAGATCGGCGAGAGCGACAACATCGAGTCAATCGACCTGAGCAACCTGGAAAAGCCTCTCGACTCTGCGCGTAAGCACATTCTCGAGAACGTGGCCGCCGCCGCCGACATGCCAGCGATCATCCTCAACTCTGAGACATTCGCCCAGGGCTTCGGTGAGGGCACTGAAGATGCCCGTGCCGTAGCGGTGTATATCGATAACATCCGCGAGTGGCTGGATCCGCTTTATGCGTTCTTCATCCGCGTATGCCAGTACCGCGCCTGGAGCATTGAGTTCTTCCAGTCGCTGCGTGCCGACTTCCCGGAGCTGAAAAACACCTACAGCGTTTATTTTGCGAGCTGGATAAACAACTTCGAATATCGCTGGCCGTCCTCCCTGAAAGAGCCGGAAAGCGAGAAGGTGAAGGTCGACGAGACGCGATTTAAGGCGATCGTCAGCATGCTGGAAGTGGTGCTGCCGCAGCTTACTGCTGACCCGGAAAACCGGGCGACGCTAATCGAGTGGGCGTGTGAAAACGCCAACGCCAACGAGAACCTCTTCCCTCAGCGGCTTAACCTCGATTACGACTCGCTGAAGGAAAACCCACCGCCTGAGCCGCCGAAAGCTGAAGAGCCTGGCGGCGGGATGATGCTATGAGCAAATTCTCCAGAACAGTAAGGGAGGCGGTTAAATTCTTCTTGCGCAATGGCTATACCTCGAGAGAGGAGCTGGAGCGATGGCAGGGAATTATTCGCCAAGCGGCAGAAAGCGAAACCCATGATGACTACATATCAAGGGTGTCAGACAAGCTTAGATCAACCTATGAGATGCAGGTTAACAGGGCTAAGGCTCTGGATCGGCATCCAGGGTTGTCTCGCTTTACTCTGAATTACATGGAGCCGAAGTTAAGAAGCGAGCTTGATAGACGCATCCTGGCTAGCGCCGACTTAATTAAGTTAAACCGCACAGGAGCGATAAACAAAACAGTCCAGAGATTTAGCGGCTGGGCCAGCAGCATCCCTTCAGCCGACAGCATTGCGCTGACCGGCATTCAGGGAACGATGCGGGATACGGCGGCGCACATTCAGAAGGCTGCCGAGAAGGTGGACTATGAAGCGCGCCGGGTGATGATCGACCAGAACCATAAGCTGATAGCCAATATCGATAACGTGATCGCAACCAGCAACAACGCGATTGCAGCGATATGGCACAGCCACTGGCGGCGGCCGGGTTATGACTTCCGCGAGGACCACAAGGAACGCGATCAACTCTACTACCTGATCCGCGGGAACTGGGCGCAAAAAAACGGGTACGTGAAATCCGGGCCAGCTGGTTACCTCGACGAAATCACTCAGCCTGGCGAAGAGGTTTTTTGTCAGTGCTACGTGACCTACATCTACAACATCCGAAGCATTCCTGAATACATGCTGACCCAGAAGGGGCAGAAGTTCATGGAGTCGATGAAGAAAGCAGCATAGGAGCGTTAAAACGTGGCTATTTTTGGCAGCGGGATAATGTTCCGTCAGGGTAAGTTCGTCTTCCTGATCCAGCGCTCGGATGATGGCACGTGGTGCCCGCCTGGCGGAACGGTAGAGCCGGGTGAGCTGGCTATTGATGCCGCGCGCCGCGAGGTGCTGGAAGAGGTGGGCTATCAGTACGATGGCCCGCTCACTCCACACAGCGTATATGGCGATTATCTGACGTTTCGCGCTGAAGTGCCGGAGAGGTTCGAGGCGAAGCTTAACGACGAATCGCTGGCCGCCGGATGGTTCCACATTGACGAACTGCCCAAACCGCTTCATCAGCCCTTCGCTGAGATGCTGGCGCAGCAGGCGCTCAATGAAACCGAAGTGGCCGCGCTCATCGCTGACGGGACGCTAAGCAGCCCGCAATTCTTTATCAACATGTGGATGTTCGCCATCCGGGTAACCGGAACAGGGGTTACCTGGCGCTCTGCAGATCAACAGATGGCCTTCCGTAACCCGGACGACTATCTCACTCCAGAGTTTCTCCAGCGAGTTGCCGGTGTACCGCTTATCTGGCTGCACCCGGAGAAAAACAAGCTCGATAGCGATGAATTTGCGAAGCGTGTTATCGGCACCCTGACGAACAGTTGGGTTGCAGATAATGGAGAGGTCTGGGCTATTGCCCGGGTGTACGACGCTGAAGCCGCCGAAATTATGGCGACACGGCAGCTTAGTACCTCGCCAACCGTCACGTTCAGCGAAATGCAGGACTCAATCATCAAAATCGACGGTCAGCCTCTATTGGTGGAAGGTTCCCCGGTATTGCTCGACCACGTTGCAATTTGTGAACAGGGCGTATGGGACAAGCTCCTTGCCCCTACTGGTGTTAAATCTGATTCCATTCCAAACGAGGCTGAAAAGATGGACGAGGAAAAAATCGTAGCGCTGATTAACCAGACGCTCGACGCACGCATGGCTAAGGCTGACTCAGAAGAAGCAGACCGTAAAGCCAAGGCCGATGCCGAAGAGGCGGCCAAGAAAGAAAAGGCTGATGCTGAGGCAAAAGAGGCCGAAGAGGCGAAAGCCAAAGCTGACGCGGAAGAGAAAGCCGCGAAGGAAAAATCAGACGCAGAAGCCAAAGAGAAGGCTGACGCAGAAGAGGCAGAACGTATGGCGAAAGAAAAGGCTGATTCTGAACTGCGTCAGCAGATCGCCGACCTGCGCTCCCGCATCCCAACCGAGTTGAGCGATGAAGAGCGCAACGAAGTCGCCGATGCACAGGTTAAGGCCGATAGCGTGTTTTCCTGCTTCGGCAAGCGCGCTCCGGTGCCACTGTCTGGTGAAAAGCCGCTGGCATATCGCCGCCGCCTGATGATCCAGTTGCAGGAGCATTCGCCTGACTTCAAATCCGTCGACCTGTCCTCCATTGCTGACTCAGCTCTGCTGAGCGTGGCCGAGAAGACGATCTACGCCGACGCACAGAAATCGGCAAGCCTGTCTGTTGGCCCTGGTATGCTGCGCGAAATTAAACGCGCTGATGCGACCGGTCGCCAGATCAGCACCTTCGAAGGCGATCCTGCTGCCACCTGGGCTCCGTTCCAGTCCGGCAAGCGTCAGGTCACCAGTTTCAACAACCAGGCTTAACGGGAGCTCTCAAGCATGGCTAACTTATCTCTTAACCCGATGGCAACCACGAATGCGCTGGGCTCCTTCGGTGTGCAGTCCGACGGTTATATTCAGGGCGTGGCGCTGGATGACCCGGCTAACCGCTTCAACCTGGCAGCGGGCACCGTGGCGGCAACGGAAACCAAACCTCTCTGGGGCGGTCTGCCGGTTGCTGAGCTTCTGCCTGGCACCAGTTCAAGCCCGCGCGGTTCTTACATCCGTCGCGCTGTGTCTGTTACCGAACTGGAAGGCTTTACCGTCTTCAATCAGGCTCACAACGGCCTGACCACTCCTCAGTCTCCGGTTCCGCTGTACGCAGCAGGCATGAGCGTTTCGTACTACCGCCTGGGCTCCAACATGCGCGTTCCGCTGAAAGCTTCGGCGCAGGTTGTCGCGCTGGGTACCTCCGGCGCTTCAGTGAAAACTCCGCTGGCATGGGATTTCGTGAACAACCAGATCACCACCGCGGCGGCGGCCGGTTTCGCCGGTTCTGATATTGCGACAACAGCTGTGACCTATGCCGCTGGCGTGGCGACGGCGACAACCGCATCAGCGCACGGCCTTACTGCTGGTCAGTACGTGAAAATCAGCGGAGTTGCCCCTGCGGCGTACAACGGCACTGTGGTAGTGCTGTCTGTTCCGAGCTCAACGACCTTCACCTACGCACCGGCAACTGCACCAGGTGGCGCAGCTACCACGCAGGGCACCATCGGCGCAGTTACGCTTTCCGACATCACGCTGCCGGTAAAAGTGCTCGCCATCGAATCAGGCAACTCCAAGACTGTCAGCTATGACAGCGCAACGGGCTTCCTGACCTGGAACAACACCGACAGCTGCGCGCTGGTCTTACTTTAATCGGGAGCTGAATTAAATGGCTGCAATTACCCCCAGCTACACCATCGTCAATCCGTCGTACATCGCGCCGGAGATGATCATTGGTTACCAGCAGGCGTCAGGTGCGTTTGAAACCATCGCCAGCGGTAACCCGCAAGTCCGTCTCGGCGTGGGCGACCAGTACGTCTACATGCGCCGCCTGGATATTCGCACCCAGACCACTTCCAGCCAGTCCGGTAACGGTAACCAGCTGCCGAGCGTGGCGCTGGATGCGAAGATGATTTCAACCCCAACCTACCTGTTCCGCTGCCGTGGTATCTACGATCACCATGATATGGCCGCTGCCGGTAACTGGAACTTTGCACTGCCGGAAGCTCAGCGCCTGGGCATGCGTCAGGGCATTTTCCAGCAGCTGCGCTCTGCTCTGCTGTACGGCATGAACCCTGCTGGCGGTGAAGGCCTGCTGAACACCGCTGGCGCGACCACTGAGTCCCTGCCTCCGGACAGCAACGGCAACACCACTGTGCTGACCTATGACCACGGCCAGATGGCGGTATATCTGCTGGGACACGTACAGGCCGCACTGACCCGCACCATGCAGCTGGGCCGCCAGCAGCGCGTCGTTATCCTGGGGCCGCAGCGCGTCCTCGGCGCCATGGAGATTCAGCAGATCGTTCAGCTGACTTCTTATCAGCGTCCTGGTGGTGGTACTGACACCGTCGGCGGCACGGTGAAAGAAGTGCTGAAAGGCGCAAACGTCCAGGTTGACTGGGTGTATGACGACACTCTGATCGGCGCAGGCGCTGGTGGTACAGACGCGGTGGTAATCACCATCCCTGAGGTCGAAGTGCCAATGGTCAACTCGACTGTGAACACTAACGAATTCGCCAAGTTGACTCCGTCTCTTGCCGCGAACGCGCTGATGTTTACCGACATGGCCGCGCCGCGTGAGATTCCGACGCCGATCGCTGGTGGTGCCATCGATGTTCTGTCCGAAATGCGTTCTACCGCAGGCTGGGCAGTTCGTCCGGAAGCAATCACCATCCTGTCCATGGCGTACAGCGCCTGATCCATTCTTTGAAGTGGTTAAGCCTCTGCCGGGGAGACTCAGCAGGGGCTTTTTTACGAGGGTAACCAATGAAACTCTATATCGCTAACACCACGAAGCAGCGCCAGATTTTCGCCTATCGCAAGCTGGAGACCGGCCGCCTTATTCAGATCCCGATTAACCACGGCGATCAGATGATGGTACTGGATGGCACAACTGAAGAGATTGAAGCGGTGGTGCAGCACCATCAGGTTTATGGTCTGGTTGACTCGACAAAAATCGACCAGAGCCAGGCGTTTGTCGGCCTGTGCTATAGCCTGAACAAGCCTGTGTCAGCAGCGGTAATCGAAAAAGCGATTCGCGATAACGACATTCACCTGACCCGTGGCGCCCACGGCCGCCGCCAGGCATCCGTAGCGGCTCTGGATAGTTCTCTGCGCGAAAGCGGTACCGGCTATTCCGGCGAGATGGAAGTCAGCGCTGAGCAGGCGAAAGGACGAGAAGACAACGAAGACACTCCTACGGTTAACGAAACAATCGTGACTGAACAGTCCGGGAGAAAGAAAAAATGACAACGAGCCTGTCGGGATTCATCGAATTCGTTCGAACTGACATGGGCGTGACCGCCGCGCAGGTTCCCGACGACTCGCCGTCTTTCACCCTGGCGTATGGCGGCGCGGTTGAGTGGGTAAACCCTGATATCGCGTGCGTCACGCCGAATCTGTACACCGTTGCCGTGTACAACCTGGGCGCGTCTTTCCTTGTCAACTACGGTACCGAATCGGTATTCGCCGAGTTCAGGAAAGAGTATGGCCTGAATAATTTCAAGGCTGGCGTAATTACTGGCGCCGGGGATAACTCAACCAGCGCTCAGCGCCTGGTGCCGGACTTCTTCAAGGACCTGTCGCTGGCTGACCTGCAGATGCTGCAGGACCCGTGGGGACGCCGGTACCTGATGATTGCCCAGCAGTTCGGCAGCCTGTGGGGGCTGTCATGATCACCTTCCACCTGGGGGTGATTGATGTCCCGTATGAGGACGAAAACACCACGACCGGAGACGTCGCCGAGTATCTGGAGGAAAAGTACCAGATCATGCAGACGTTTTTCGACAGGTACAGCAAAGACATCGCTGATTTGATGGCGAATGACATGGCCGCGTCGCTTGAAAACATGATGGCCGGCGCGCCGCCAGCCAAAGACCCTCTGGCAGAGTCGATGTCCCGGATCCATGACCTGTTTGTCGCCTTCCTCGACAACACCGAAATGAACGGATTGCCGGGCGTGCCTACGCGCCGCGCGCTGGAGGGTATATCCAAGCGATTCAAAAACAAAAAAGGGCCGCCGCGTCCGTCATTCATTGATACCGGAACCTATCAGGCCGCGATGCGCGCCTGGGTAAGCGGGGTGCTGAATGCCTTCCCTGAGTGAGTTGCAGCAAACTGCAAAAACAGAGCTTAACGCCACCCTGACGCAGGGTCTTGACGACCTGAGCCGCTTTCAGGTGGTCACGTTCACGAAGTATATCCGCAAGGTGCTGCCCCTCGATGGTTTCGTCTTCTGGGTGAAAGCTTCTGTTCTGTCGGACGACCCCAGCAGCGAGCCGGATACGGTTGACGTTAAGGGCTATCTGCACCTGACGACCGAAACCATCCAGGACGATGAGCAACTCTATGACCGGAATGTCGTGACGTTTACCGCTCAGGCGGATATCGACCCGTTCAACGATATCGGTTCTGACGTCCTGTACATCGGCGAGTTCTTCGGTATCCAGTTTTCCTTCTCCCGTCGCACCGGGCTGAACGAACCGGCCAACCTCTACCACTACACAGGGGAGGCAATATTCCCCTACATGCGTTCGCAGATCATCAACTCTGCCGACGATATCGACCTGTCGGACGTTGTGGTTTCGAGCTCATTGCCCGTATGGCTGGCGCTGAGCCAGTACATGCCAATGTTTCCGGCCATGCTGTCTACGCAGAACCTTTCACCGCCGTATGCAACGGTGAAGTGCAGCAACACCGCGCCGATCGCCGGGAGCTTTTACCTCGATGAGCAGAAAAACCAATATCAGCTGGTTTCCGAGGATGTGACGATCTCCATCACTGGCCTGCGCAATGCCGGAGTTGAAGATTTCCTGAGGTACGTACAGCAGTACACGCTCGGCGATGACGCGGAAATGGGCGTGATGAATATCCCGGTCGTTCAGGACGAGCGCGTCACGCAGAACGAGCTGAACATCATCGCCATGAGAAAAACCATCAAGTTCAAAGTCAACTATTACCAGCAGCGCATGCGGAATGTCGCGCGCAGGCTGATCACGTCAGCGATTCCGTCCATTTACCCGGAGAAATAAATAAATGGCAATTGTTAACATTAACGTATCGGTGACCAATCCACCGAAGCCCTCTCAGCTGCTTAAATCCGGCGCGATGATCTCCATGGGCGGAACGACCCTGGCGGCAGGTGAGTACCAGCTCCTGACGACGAAAGACGATCTGAAGGATATCACCTCACCGGCTAAAACTATTTCAACTATCACCTGGGCAACCGGCGTGGTCACGGTGACCCTCTCGGCAGCGCATGGCTGGAACGTTGGCAACACTATCCCGCTGGTTGTCTCTGGCGTTACTCCAGCAGCTTATAACCGCGCCGTAACCGCCACTGTGACCACTTCTACCGCCTTCACTTATCCGTTGGCTACAGACCCAGGAACGGCAACAGTTATGGGTACGGTGAAAACCGTAGCGGCAAACGAAATCATCGAGATGAACACCACGTTCTGGGCTCAGGGAACTACCCGCGCGGTCTACGTGCTGGAGCTGGGCGACGTGTCTGTCGCTGCTGCTGTGGCTGCACTGGCTGACTTCATCGATGAAGACATTTCTCTGGGTAACACCTACCAGAAATTCTTCTCGTATCTGGTGCCGCGCGAGTGGGACGGTGAGACGACGTTTAAAACCCTGACTGGCCTGTATACCAGCCCGGCGTCACTGGTGTATTTCTTTGTCACCACCACGATCGCCACCTACCCGGCGTGGGTCGCCACCAAAAACAAATCTGTGTTTGCGGGAGTGGAGTCAACAAACATCCCAGCAGGCGAGTTTTCCATGGCGTTCCCGTTCCAGTCCTCGCTGGCAAACGACCCTGGATCGTCAAACATGGTGCCACCGATGGCGTACCGATTTGGTTACGGGGTTACAGAGTATCCGGTCGAAGGTAATGGCACGCTCCTAAAGCAGCTCCAGGACAACAGCATCAACTACGTCGGTACTGCCGCGGAAGGTGGGCTGAGCAACAAAATGCTGGTGGCAGGCCACATGCTGGACGGCAATCCGTTCAACTACTGGTACTCAGTAGCATGGACTGCAATCAACCTTGAGCTGGATCTGGCCAACGAAATCATCAACGGGTCAAACACCACTGTTAACCCGCTGTACTACGAGCAGAACGGCATCGACCGTCTGCAACGCCGCGCGCTGAAGACGCTGCGCAACGGCATCAGTTACGGCCTGATCCTGGGTCGCGTGATTGGTACCGCACTGACGCAGCAGGATTTCAATACCGAGTACGAGAAAGGCACGTATGCCGGGAACGCAGTAATTAACGCCGTTCCGTTCGCGAATTACACCAGCCTGAACCCGTCAGATTACGCCGATGGCAAATATAACGGCCTGAGCGCCGTGATGACGCCGCGCCGCGGCTTCGAATCCATCACGTTTAACGTGAACGTAACCAACTTTGTAGGGGCGTAAAAAATGGCAAACCCATTAGTACCGCAGGGATTCCTCAATCGTGTACGCGGCGCGGTGTCAGTAACTGACGTTCCGGCGCTGAACATCACCGCCTCTTACCTTGGCAAGGACGCCATCAGCATGCGTCCTGACGGCCCGGCGACGGACATTATCCCGACGCTGACCGGCACCGTAGGCAGCCAGGCTCCATATCAGCAGGTGACTGTCACCGTCCATCTGCTGCGCACGCAGGGCCTGAGCGACAGCTACAAAAACCGCTTCGCCACCGATACGGCACTGGGCGAGGTGGTGATCACCCCTGACGCGAACACGCTCAGTAATTTCACCGTGCTTAACGCTTATCTGGTGAACTTCAACGAGCTGCCGTTTACCGGTATGGATGCCGGGTACGTGGTGACTATCAGCGGTTATATCCTGGCTAACGACAACATGTGGGTCTGATTGTGAAAATTGACAAAAAGCTCAACCTGGTAACAAACATCACCCGGGAAGACGGATCAATCGTGTACCTGCATGTGACCCCGTTCCCGTATGAGGTGGTGGAAGAGCACTGTCTGCTGCTGGGCAACCTGTTCACCAACTTCATCTCACAGGTCGGCGGCCTGGGCGCGGCGCGAGTTGCGGCAATGATGCTTCGCAAAAAGCTCAAGCGTGAGCAGGATCTGAGCGCTGAGCAGGGGCAACAGGGGCCGACTATCGTCGACGAGATCCAACGCCTTACATCCGTTATCTGGAACGATGGCGGGGCATGGAAAACAACCTCTTTTGATGCCGCCATGAAGCAGGGGATCATTTCTCCAGATGAATACCGCGAAGTCGAAGGCGAGGTGGTTTTTTTTATGGTTTCCTCTGCCATTCAGAAGGCTCAACTGATTGCGCCGACGGTGGGGTCAGTGATCGGTATGTACGGTGGGCGACTCGAATCATTGAGCGTTACGGCGTTTCGCGATTCGTTGCAGACGTCGAATCCTCCTGGCGATACCCAGATCCAGAATGCCCAGCAGGAAACGTCATATATACCCTCCTAGACTGGGCGTCGAATGAGGGATTCTGGCGGGTAATCAGGGAAATCACCGGCGAAGAGTTCGCCAGCCCGGCGCAGTACCGCCAGCGATACATCATTTCCGCGCTAAAAGACAGGGGTTCCTTCAATGGTGGCTAAGTCTATTGTCGATATTGACGTAAATGACGACAAATTTGTCTCATTTATGGAGAAGTTTAAAGAATATCAGGCCGCACTTGAGGAACTACCTGAGGCATGGAGGGGGCTGGCGCATGGCGCGACAGATGCCACCAAAGAGACGGCGAAAGCGAAAACAGAGGGCGACCTACTGGCTAAAGCTTTTTCGGAGGGGGCAAGCGCGATTCTGTCGATAAACAGCGGACTTGAGCGGCTTACCGACAGCCTCGACCGGGCGAATAAAAGTCAGGAAGACTTCAACAAGAAAACTCGTTCATCAAGGGGGTTTTTGAGTGAAGCCACGAAGGACGCGAAATCGCTGGCCGGGCACATCAGGGATGCAACCACAAGCCTGCTGTCATGGGGTGGAATTGTCGGCCTGTTCACCGGCGTGCTGGGTGTCGGCGGTCTTTTCGGGATTAACCGGCTGGCGGCCACGGCCGGATCCCAGCGTTTCACCTCTCTCGGGATCGGAACGAGCATCGGCGCGCTGGACTCGACAGCCATTAACTACCAGAAGGCACTCGGCAACCCGACAGGAACGCTGGGCGCTATCCGCGACAGCCAGATGGATTTGTCAAAGCGCTGGCAGTTTCAGGCTCTCGGGATCAACAACCCCGACCAGGACCCGGCGAAACTCCTGCCGCAGCTGATTCGCAATGCGCGAGACATTTTTGTCAAAAACGGGAGCACCCTGCAGGGAGCCAACGCCTATGGACTGACTAACTTTTTCAGCCTGGATGACCTGAATCGCTTTAAAAATATGAGCGATGAAGAAATCGATGCGATGGAGCGCCGGGCGCAGAAGGATGCGAAATTACTGCAGATTACCGATCAGCAGGCGAGGCAGTGGCAGGATTTCAACGTCCAACTGGATTACAGCGGTCAGAGCATTCGGAACACGTTTGTGCGCGGGCTTGGGCCGCTCACCCCGCAGCTGAGCAAGCTTTCTGACGCGCTGGCTGGTGCCATTGATACTGTGCTGCAGTCTCCGGAACTGGGTAAGTGGATTGACGGGCTGGCGGGTGGCATAGAGCGCTTCGGGAATTACCTGGCGTCGCCAGAGTTCACCAAGGACGTTGACAGCTTCATGGCTGGAATTGAAAAGCTTGGGGCGCTCATCGGTAAAGTTTACGACTGGGTTGTGGGTAAAACCGACATCTCCGTTTCGGATGTGACTTCAGGTTCCTCGATACTGAGTGACAAAAAAGTCACGGACCCGAAGACCGGACAGACTTACACGCCAGGCTCTGAAGATGACCCGCGGGTTTGGGGGTGGTTGAAGGGTGTTAAGCGCTTCTTCTCCAGTGGAGACGTTAAGCCTGTCGACCCAACCCCTGCTGATGTCTCAGCAAAAGGCAGGACGATAGCTGACCGGTTCAATAACCCGACAAACCTTCGATGGGCGGAGGGTTACGGCACGCACAACACGCAGAGCGGGAAGTTTGCTGTCTTCCCTACTCTCGATGAGGGCGTGCTGGCTTCGGCGAAACAGCTGCAAATTTATGGCACCCGCGGCATCAACACAGTCAGCGAAATAGCGAAAAAATGGGCGCCGTCGAACGAGAACGACACAGCGGAGTACATCCGGCATGTCGTTAAAACGACCGGGCTTGGCGCTAACGACAGGCTGAACCTCAACGACCCAGCAATTCTGGCAAAACTCATCTCCGCTATGTCCACGAAAGAGGGGGCCGGAAACCGGGTTAGCGAGGGCGCGGTTATCCAGATATTCAACAACACAGGCGGCAATGCCATCGTTTCATCATCACAGCTTGGAGTGACTGGATAATGGCATTTACTCGCGAACTCTACCGGCTTGGCTTCGAAATATCCCCGGTGATCCTCTGCAATGGAGTTGCGGAGGCTATCCCTGGCGGCATGCTGCCAATAGTGGCATTAACCCAGAGCGCCAGCTTTGTAACCGGGCTGATCGGCGGGGCAATCAGCCTTACCGATCTGGACAAATATTTCTGTCACTGGCGGCCTGTTCAGGGTGCAACGATGGTTGACTATGACATCGCTCGCTATCCGTTCGCTAACCAGACTGTCGCAGCTAACGCGCTTCTGGCCCAGCCGTTGAGGGTCAGTCTGATGATGGACGCCCCAGTGAACGAGAATACCGGCGCCATGACCAAACTGGTAACGCTGAGCGCGCTGCAGGCGGTGCTTCAGGCGCACGCCAACCTGGGCGGGACTTACATCGTGGCCACGCCGTCAATCATCTACAACAACTGCATCCTGAAAACTGTTAAGGACAGCTCTACCGGTAATGATCCGCTACCTCAGCGGTCCTGGCTCTGGGATTTCGAGCAGCCACTGATTACCGAAACCGCAGCTGATCAGGCCGTTAACAGCTACCTCAGCAAAATTGATGGTGGTGACCAGAACAACAGCAGCGCATGGACAAACACTGTCAGTGCGCTGGGTAACACATCGCTTGGCGGTTCGGTTACAGAGGCGATAACGGGCGTGATCGGCAAGCTGCAGGGGGTATTTGGCATATGAGCACCGTCAATTACCCGTTTACCGGGCTTGAGAGAAAGAGCATGACGTTCTCGCCGGTTCTCGACGGGACGGTCTACACCTGCCAGATGAAATGGAACATCGCCGCGCAGCGCTGGTATTTGCTGATCACCAACAGCGCCGGCAACCCGGTGCTGAATACTGCCGTTGTTGGGTCTACATCTTCAGGTGGCATAAACCTCCTGAATGGGGTGTTCACATCGACGACCATGATCTGGCGTGAAAAAAACGGGCAGATTGAGGTAACGAGCTGATGCGCTATTACGAAATTAACATTTTTGATGGCGACATCTTAATCCAGCAATATTCCAGCCTGAAGAACGGAGTCTATAACCCAGGCGCGCTGATGGTCGAATTCGACATCATGCGCTTTGGTGAATCCACGCCAGCAGGGGAAACGCACCTGACTATATGGGGTATAGGCCCAAAAGACATGCAGCAGGCCAGACAGAACCTTTACGGTAAGCGAATTCAGATCTTTGCCGGGATGTCGAAAGGACTGCCGCTGGCGGGAGTATGGGATAAAAAGCTTGCAATTGAGGGGACCATTTTTCAGGTGTTCGGCAACTGGCAGGGCACAGAGCTGCGGCTGGACTTCATCATTGTCGCTGGTCCGGTTAATACCACTGCCCGTGGGCAAATGGTTCCTCTTCAGCTCACCATGCCCTGGTCAATGGGGCAGAAACTCTCCGTAGCGCTGACACAATGCGTCATGACGATGGGCGGGTTTAGGCCGAACATCAGCATCAGCGACAGGCTAATCCTGAATTACGATCGCCCAATATTCTGTGGCTCCCTCACTGAGTTGGCAAAGAACCTGAGGGCGTTTTCGCTGTCACGCATCAAAGACCCAGGCTACACGGGCGTGGAAATTGCCGTGGTCAACGGCAACGAAATACGGGTATGGGATAACGATTACGCCAATCATCCAGACCAGAATTCGAAAACAAGCGCTACAGAAAGAAGCAAAAACCCTGTCAAGATTAAGTTCAATGATCTGGTAGGGCAGCCAACGTGGATCAGCTTTGGCGTTGTCAGCGTAATCTGCGTTATGCGCGCTGACCTGCAGACTGGCGACCACATCCTGATGCCGGAGAAGGCTAGGCCGATGATTCAGGCTTCATCTTACTCACAGTTTCGCGATGACTCAGCCTTTAGCGGTGAATTTGTAGTGCAATCGGTTAGGTTGCTGGGTAACAGCAGGCAACCAACAGCTGAAGCGTGGATCACCGTGATTGAGGCATACCCGGCGGAGGCGGTTAAGACAAAATGAGTGTTGACCAGAAGCTTAATTTCGGCCGGAACATGAATCGGTTCGCTGAGCAGAAGTTTAATGAGGCGTTCCAGGCGGCCGGGAAAATACTGCCTGCCAGCATTGTTGAGCAGAAAGGAAATATGGTCACGGTAGCTTTCGAGCTACATGACACGCCATACGTTTTCCCTAATGTCACGATCCCACTCTTCGGGCCGCAGTACATTCGATATCCGATGCAGCCAGGAGATAAAGGGATTGTTATTCCTGCAGACACCTATCTTGGCGGCGTCAGCGGGCAGGGCGGTGGTATCGCCGACCTAACCCCCCCCGCCAACCTTAGCGCCCTGGTATACCTGCCGATAAGCAACACCGAATGGGAGGCCGTCGACGGGAACGTTGTCACCATTTACGGGCCTGAGGGAGTGACCATTCGGGATCAGGGTAGCAACACGACGTTTCTGCTGACGCCTGACAGCGTAACAATCGCTGCCGTGGACCAGTTCAAGGTCACTGTCGGCAGCACGGTGCTAACTCTTACGCAGGGAATGTGGAGCATCACCGGAGAGACCGGGAATCTGCAGGACTCAACCGCCAGTACCAGCCCGGCGATTATGCATACCGGTTGGGCCGCCCTGGTTGCATGGTTGAATGCTCATCAGCATTCAAACGGTAATGGCGGTTCAAACACCGGAGCCCCAATCACGACTTTCAACGGGAATATCACGCAATGAGAACCTACGGAAGAGAAGCGGGCGGCAAGTGGGTGCTGGTGGTGCCGGATGAAAATGGCTTTAACGACTCCATCTATCTTACGACGCTGATCCAGAATCTGAAGCTGGCGCCGCAGGAGTCGCCGTTTTTTGCAAACAACGGAATCCCGGCTCAGAGCTCGGTCATTCAGCAGGTGCTGCCTACCTACTATGTCGACAGGCTTCAAAGGCAATTTAGCCAGTATTTTTCATCGCTGCAGATAGCCATGGTAAGTGATGACCCGCCCGTATACAACATTTCGGCGATAACTAACGCCGGTTCTAAAATTATCACAACGGTGAACGTATGAGTGATTTGTCCGTTAGCTATGACGCAGTCGGGCCCGTGCCGAAAACATCCGAAGAACTGCGCGCAGATTTAGTTTCCAGAGCCACTGAGTTATCACCGGGCATCACTACGGACCTTCCTGGATCGCTGATTGAGGATATCGTCGGTACCGACGTTGGCGCGCTGCTTATTGCTGATCAGATCCGCGTCGACCTCATAAACTCTGTTGGCCCGCTGAAAGCGAATATGTACATGCTGAACCTCCTGGCGCAGCAGGCAGGAATTAGCGCACAAAAAACGGAGGGATCGACTACCGTTCCTGTGACGTTTAGCGGTCCAGCAGGATTCGTCATACCGCAGGGGTTTCTGGTCAGCGACGGCACTTATACCTACCAGATCGCTGATGCGACAGTGGTCCTGTCTTCAGGCGTCAGCTCGATGGTAACAGCTGTTGCGACAAACACCGGTTCGTGGGCCGTTCCGGTCGGTTCTGTTAACCAGATCCTCACCAGTCTGCCGTCTGACATTGCCCTGACCTGCACCAACCCGGTTGCCGGCACCCCTGGTGGAGCGCCTGAAACTAACTTCGAGTTTCGCGAGCGCGTCTGGGAAGCTCAGATGTCGACTGTGCAGGGATATCCTGGCTTTATCCGCCAGAAGTTAACCGACCTGAGTGATGTTCAGGCTCGTCTTGTTTCCGTAGTTCAGAGCGGTAATGCATGGATTGTGATGTGCGGTGGCGGTGATATCTATGAAATGGCCGGGGCAATTTATAAGTCAGCTGGCGATATCAGCAGGCTCAAGGGAGCAGACCTGAATGTCACCGGGATCACCAATGCGAACCCTGGGGTTGTCACGACTGACATCACTCATGGTTTCAGCTCAGGCCAGGTGATTCGTATCGCCGGCGTAACAGGGATTAGTGGCGTCAATAACGTTGACCTTACCATTACCGTACTGAGCCCCCACACTTTCTCTATTGGCATAAATACCACTGCCTCAGGGGCATGGACAGGCGGCGGAATTGTAACTCCGAACCTGAGGAATAACGTTGTAACGATCAACGACTGGCCTGATGACTACCTTATTCCTTTTGTAATTCCGCTGCAGCAGCTGGTAACGATAAAATTTGAATGGGCAACAGAGAGCGTGAATTATCTCACGGATGCGACTATCGCCTCACTGGTGTCTCAACCTGTAATCAACTACGTAAACGGGATATTCGCTGGCAAGCCGATGAACATCAACAACGTCAAGGATGTTTTCCTTCAGGCCATTAACGGTACGCTGGACATGAGCCTGATCTCAACCTTGAACGTTATTGTTACTGTGAATGGCATTATCACAGACGTGGACGCCGGGACAAATATCATCAGCGGTGACCCATACAGTTACTGGTATATAGCCTCAAATGGGGTGATTGTCGACGGGATATAACATGCTTGAAGATATCATTAAATCATACTTGTATACGCAGTATAAAGACGATGATGACCTCCAGGCATTCGTCAGCGCATATAACGCCATGGCTCAGGAAATTTATTCATGGATGATTAACGCTAATCTGCCGATTTTTGTCGGTGGTTATAATGTTGGTGATCAGCTGAAATGGACAGCCAGAGGGATATACGGCGTGAAGCCACCAGTGCTGGTTAGCGGAAAGAAGAGCACATTTGGCCCATTCAATGCCGTAATGTTTAATCAGTTGCCTTTTAACGGAAGAAAGGTAGTCAACCAGTCAGAGCAGGTTGTTGTGTCAGACGATCTTTTCAAGCGCATAATGACATGGAATTTCTATAAAGGTGACGGATATTACTTCACAATCCCATGGCTGAAGCGTCGCATAATCCGATTCATGACGGGCATTGATGGCATGGATGTTGTTAATGATCAGCGATGGAGTGTTTCAGTTTTATTCTCTGGTTCTGGCGCCAGCATCTCTATAATCAAAGGATACCGACGACTTACTAACTCTTCCCTTTACAATTCATTTGGATTTAACAACAGAGTTTTCAATCAGAAAACTAGCGGCGTGATAAAGAGTACGAAATATGAATATGCAGAATTATTCAAGCAGGCCTTTGATAGCGGCCTGCTCCACATGCCTTTTTATCAACCCGTTTCAGTCACAATAGTTGGCTAGCGATTCATTGGTGGACTGAAGAGTTTCCTTTGATTAGAATTTTATAATTCCTGCTGCTAACTACCATATCCAGGAATATTTTCAGGCATAAAGAAATTGTCAAAAGCATAATAACTACAAAAAACAACATCACAACAAACTTGATGTTCTCAAGTGGCGGGACTCCTTCCTGCGCCCACATTTGAATAGCAAGAGTGATAAGAAATGCAGAAAGAAAAATAGTTAGCGTCGCAACTCCAGAGAGGATTGTGCGGAAAAAGGCTACAGATAAATTAATCATAGAGAACTCCTGTTTATAAGATTCAGCAATCATAACACTGCCAGCAACCAATAGCGGCAGATAATACCATCCCGGAGGAATAATGGCACTTTTACTGTTGGCTGCTAATAACGCCCAAAGCGTTCTGGCTGCCGGGATAAGCGCGTCCGCAACAACCATGACGCTGAATACTGGTACTGGTGCTCTTTTCCCTGCGCCAGTTTCCGGTACCAGTTTCTTCAAGTTAACGTTGATTGATGCTGCAACAGGTCAGATAAGCGAGATCGTGCATGTCACCGCCAGAACAGGAGACACGCTTACGATTGTGAGAGCCCAGGAGGGCACGCTGGCTCGCGCGTGGTCTGTAAACGACATTGCTGCCAACATGATGACTGCTGGCACGTTGAGCTATATTTTCGATAACTACGCAACAATTGCCAGTCTCGGAACAGCAGCAGCAAGGAACGTAGGTACCGGTTCTGGTCAAATCCCCGACATGTCATTTTTTGCAGGAACCAGTGCTAGTAACGGATATCAATATTTCCCAAATGGGAACTTGATCCAGTGGGGTACTATCGGCCTTAAATCTTCACCCTCAGGAACTACTATTGGAGTATTCCCTATAGCATTTCGCTCAACTGGCTACCAGATAGTCGTAACACATGACAACCCACTCGATGGTACGCTTGCGTATGGAGCCGCAAGCATTATTAGCCCGACACAATTTAGAGTGAACGCATGCGCAATTAACACGAGCACATTTACCCTGAATCCAGGCTATGCAATGACACTTCGCTGGTTTGCTATCGGAAAATAAAAATGAACAGATATCTGTATGATGCGGTAACTAATGCCTTTTATCCATTAGCATTGAAGTCCATCTACCAAGAAAGTGGCTCCTGGCCTGCTAAGGGAGTAGATGTTGACGAAGAAACTTACGAAGAGTTTCAAAATCCTCCGACCGGGAAAGTGAGAGCGCCTGATAGCGAAGGCAACCCATCTTGGGTAGATATTCCGCCCGCTCCTAATGAAGATTTACGAAAAGCAGCTCTTTCTATGCTAAGCAATACCTATCAGGATGATATAGAAAAACTCAACAGGGCGTGGCTGGCTGCTGCCGTTAATGATGGTGTAAATGAAACGACAAAAAAAGATGCAGTTTTAGTGCAGATTAATGCAAGAAAATCGCAGTATGCAACAGACAGGGCAGCAATTATTGCTCAATACCCATAGCTGAGTGGAGAAACGCATGCCAGACAATGAATCCTCACAAACTAACGAAGTACAGTCATCTTCTGAAATAACTGAAGTTAGATTCTGCCCTATTTGTGGAACACAAATGTATCAAGGGATGCGCTATGGATTCCTTTGTTGGATTTGTCCTGAGTGTGACTTTGATGAGCCTGTGTGAACAATAGCATTTTTAAAGAAAGTTAAGCCCACTTCGGTGGGCTAATTGAATTTTACCGGAACTTATCAATCTGAAGGTATCTCATTAGCCCTAATCTAGACGCCTCTTCTGATGCGTCATCATTTGCTTTCAGATAAAAAGAACGTGCTACTGGGTATGGTGCCATCTCGGATGGTAAAACAGAATATGTAAATGACTTGCCTTTATCTTTTATATTACATTTTATGCTCCACTGATGTTCGTTGCTTACAGCGCCGGAGCATTCGGTTGGGCCATAATAACTCGATAGGTATGAACTTAGTCGAGTAACAGCATCCTGAACATAATCAGGTTTGCTCTGCATATAGCCGATAGAACCCATAGAAAGTACAACAAACGAAATTGCTGATGCTGATAAAATTAGATTCCGATTCATACAAAGAATTCCTAGCAATGTGAATATGAAAAGCCGCTGATGAGCATTCGCAGATCGTAGCTATATACATTTTAATGGCTTGATAATAGCCACCAATGACTTCGTACTTAAAGTTGGTTTTGCTGATCAATCACCTTCCATTGATAGTTAAAAGCGATCACGCGTAAGAAGAAGACAAACTTAATGAGCGGTTAAACCCAGGACGGGAGTGGAGGATAGTGAAAATCCAGCTTGGGATTTTTTCTGTCTGCATCTTGATCACCACCATCGATCAATAATACTGTATGTACATACAGTGTGCGCCGGGAGACCGGTAGAGATCAAGGGGTGAAAGTCCCCGACCATTGAAGGA
>OGSG01000030.1_pt1 | contig 116153 bp, 108 predicted proteins | sample 1573841 | NCBI WGS metagenome assembly OGSG01 (sample SAMN03295849, study PRJEB24534) | human gut metagenome | isolation source: fecal sample 2 from infant 7 | host: Homo sapiens | place: USA: Pittsburgh, PA | collected 2014-07
GCGCACGCCGGGATCTGTGCGGGGGGTATCCGGTAACGGGTATCCCTACCGCGACGATTAGCGGAGCATTTATGTTCGTAGAACTGGTTTATGACAAGCGAAATGTTGAGGGGCTCGAAGGGGCCAGGGAGATCATTCTGGCTGAACTAACAAAGCGGGTGCACAAAATTTTTCCTGATGCCGAAGTGAAGGTAAAGCCGATGCAGGCGAACGGCTTGAATAGTGATGCCAGCAAAAGCGATCGGGAAAAGTTGAACCGCATGTTGGAGGAGATGTTTGAAGAGGCCGATATGTGGCTGGTATCTGAGTTCCCTACAATACGCCAGATCGGGTTGTGATGTTAATAGGGCTGCCGGAATATCTCAGACAGCCTTTTTTTATTTATGCGTTGTCAGCAGGTGGTGTTGGCCAAGCGATATCCGGTGCTGTCGATGTATCCACCGCCTCCAGCGCATCCAGATAATCAAGCCAGGCGTTGTACTGTACCTTTTCGGCGTCTTTCAACCGCCCCATAGCAGCTTTCCCCGGCCACTGTTTACTGTTTATATAGTCGTTTGCCTGCTGGATTAAGCGGGATTTCTCGTTATCGGCTAATTTAATTTGCGCATCCGCAGAAATGACCCACTCATTGGTTTCACTGTCCCAGGTATGCCATTGAGATGGCTTGCTGTCTGACAGTGTTAACTCCCCATCCGTGCCGATGTAAACACGTCTCCCGCCATCGTTCATACCACTAATCAGCGATAGATGCTGCTCATCGGTAATAACTACTGCATCGTCGGGTATAACATCTGTATTTTCATCATAAAATGCCTGTTTATTCACACTAAATTTAATTGTCATTATTAACTCCCAATAGCGAACCAGCGCAGGGTGAGGCTATATCCCGGCGCCATAGTGAATGTGTCAGCATTGATTGCAATGGCATTAACTCTAAATTGTGTCGGATCGATAATACTGGCTGCACCAAATGCCATCACGTTGGCTAGAGGATTATTATGGGTAACAACTATCTGCTGCCCGGCCGCAGGAAATGCGACAGGAAATGTCCCTATCGAGGTTCCTGACGGAGCAGACTTCAGGCCGACCGTTCCCCACTGCAACAACATTCCATTCGGAAAATACTGATATCCCGCAGCTCCTTTCAACCCCGCAAAAAACGTCATGTCCGGTACTTCACTGCCACCGGCACTAAATCCATTCCCGATATTTCTACCGCCAGCACTCCCCACGCCCAGATGCGCTTTAGCTGTAGCTGCATCTGCTTTTCCCAAAAGCCCCCGCATGAAAGCTGTCAGGTCAGTAGACGCCATCTGGTCAACTCCCGAAAAATACGGGAGCTTATCTGCGCCATTAACTAATCCTGCAAGCGCCGTCAATGTTGCATCCGCTTGCTGTTTGCCATTAAGTGCATCAACTAAACCCAGATATTGCCAGGTAGACCACTGATCAGCCTGACTGATTAAGCCCTTTATATAAGTCGAGAAACCAAGGTAGGTTAAAACGTCAGTAACAGCATTCTTCCCGATAATATCCCTTCCTACAGAGGTTAAATCTGTCTGAGATGCCGTGTCCGTGCCGGTGAAATACGGAAGTTTATTTGCTCCTGTAGCCAGGCCTGCAAGTGCTGTTAGCGTGGCGTCCAGCGCCTGGAAATCCTTACCAAACGCAGTGGTCATTTTGGTAATGAACCCGTTCAAATCAGCATCATCAAGCACATCCAGCCCACTTTTGTTGGCGGTGTACTGCGCCAGCGCTGCCGCGATAAAACTGGCCTGCCGGATTGCCTTATTTACTTCTGCGCTGGCCGCCTTACCTGAAGTAAAACCAGAGAGCAGGGCCGGAAGTCCTTCCCAGTCAGCCTGGGACATCACGTTAGCATTTGCTGCTGTCGCGAATGGTTTAAAGTTATTTATTGCCATTAGAGTATTGTCTCCCATGCTCCAACATCGAACCCGCCGATGTATTCGTTATCCATATCAAAACCAAAGAATTTAGAACCCTCGGACGGTGCTTCTACCGAGGGCGTTTCCACGTCACCGGCCCATACGCCAGCTGCTTTAACGGTGAGATAGCCCTGTTTGATAGCGGCGATCAGTTCGAGAGACACATTTGAAATATCAGTCTCGGGAAATACCCAGACCGAGATCGTCATGTCCTGGTTGTCAACGATTTGCATCTTCAGGCCAGAGCCTGCAGTTGCAACATCAAGGATGGGAGGCAGCGAATCATTGCGGCCGTCCCAGTTGTTGATGGCGATTTTTGCTTTAAGCACGATGCGGTATGTTGCATCGCTCAGCGTTGTATAGCCTGAATCGGGGTCATACGGACCTTGCCATACCCCCTGGTCATATCCGAGCCCGTCAGTGTCCCAGCTGAAATAAACGCCGCTTATCGGCTGGCTGACTATGCGACTGCGACCAATCCAGAGGCCGAGCGTATCGAGCTGAACGCCGACAGCGGTATCAATATCGAAAGCGCTTACCAGCCCCCGGGTGGCGCCGGTGATATTAATCAGTGGCCGCGTGCTCAGGTCGACGTGATCAAAAAATTTCGGCTTTGTGGCGTGATAGTTGGTGATTAAGTCCGTGTACTTGCTCATGACGTCACCGTTAGAACAATGTTTTCGGGTTTACACGACGCGGATTCGTTGTAGGCGATGATGATGTTTGACGCCGCGACGCTACCGGCTGATTTGCCAATCAGCAGCTCCTGTATGTCGTAGTAACGCGCATTGCCGCCACTCACTACGCCGAGGTTCGCCGGAGAATAAATCCTGCTCAGCAGAACGTCGTCGCCAATTGTCAGGCCATTTATATAATCGGCAACAGCCTGTTTAATCTGCTCGCCGATTTGAGAGGTATACCCGGCAAACACTTTCAGGGTAATGACCACGAAAATTGGCACATCGGTAGAGCGTGAAAAACTGATGACGTGAGGATTACCGTAAGTATCCGGCACCGTGACAGAAGTTTTACCGTAAGTTGCGGTTCCCTGCCCTTTATTCCCCCTGATTGTCTGGGCAATATCTGTCACATCGCCACCGTCAACAATGGCAGAGATAGAGTGTGGCGGCAGCCCGTTGCCGTCAGTCGCGCCGGTATCATTCTCATAGAGCTTGTGACGTGTCACGCCAGTAACATTAGCAATTGCGCCGTCGACGCCTTCAAACGGTGTGATCGATGATAGCGCGACGCTTTGCCCCTGCCGAATGCGCAGCTCTGCGTCGGTTTCAGCTGGTGAACCGACAGTAGCCGCAGCCGGGTTGGTTACCGACACCCAGCCGCGAGTCGGTGTATTAATGGTGGTGATAGTCCCGGCCATCGCCGCAACCGAACCGCTATTCGCACATGTGGCCGTCACCAGCACAGTACCATCAACGCCGATCGCTACACTCGCGGGAAAATTCCAGATAATGCCGTTTTTATCCCGTGCGGAACCATTCGTGATAGTCGTGCCCGCCGTACCGGTTAACAGAAGGTCAGCAGTAGAATTTGTCGCTACTTTTCGCGTGATCCCGTTAATTTTCACATTACTGCTGAGCGCTGCGGCCTGCGCTGTCATCGGTGAAAACGAGTTATAGATCTCGATAGCGGTATTGTTAGCGTCATGCACGGCAAGAGCCACCAGCGCGACCATTTGCCCATCTTTGCTGTCTGGTTCGAGGTAGGCATCACTACCGTAAATCTGCCTGAAATAGCTGGTCAGTGTATCGAGGATTGTCTGGTAATCAGGCGCACTAATCCCCTGGGCGGTTACCGTTGCAGATAGCCCCAGCGTGTCGAGGTTCAAAGCCATTTATGCCTCGCTTGTTACAGTCGTCTGGCCGTAGATTGTGTCAATGGAGGAAGTGAAAGTGACGCGTCGGCTGGTGCCGTCATAATTGGTATCGAAGGAAAGAATCGACAGAACGCCCGGCGTGTCCTGAATGCGTTCGCGTATAGCCAGGATGTAGACGTCAGATCGTTGTTTGCCAAGCACTGACTGAACATACGGCGTGCCTTCCGTCAGGTCGAGAAACCACTGACCTCGCCACAGCTCGAAACGGGTTTTTACTGCCTGGGCGACACACTCCGGGCTGTCGATAAGGAAGGTGTCGTCACCATGCCCAAACGTGTAATCGCCGTCAGCATCTTCGCGACGGTATCGCATTATTGCGGCCCTCCAGTAGTTCCCCCGCCTGTCTGAACTCCGCCATGTTTATGCGTGGCGACACTTATACCAGAAGCTGTTACGTCATTCGTTACCGTCACCGGCCCAAGCATCGTCGCAGTACCGCCGCTTTCTCCCATTCCCTGAGACAGGTTACCGTTAATCGTTACGTTGCCGTTCAGCGTGATAGTCGGGGATGTGATTGTCGTTCCACCCTCAGCCGTAGCCGTGAGCTGGCCCGGTGTTTGAACGGTGATGTTATGTCCTGCAGCGACCTCTACGAACGCCGCGCCATCATCTGTTCGCAGCTGCGCGGCGCTGGTGCTGATACCACTGATTTTCTGTGCTTGCGACTGCGGGCCAACAATAGCGAACGCATCAGACAAGTCATGCTGGCGCGGGTCGACGGTCTCCTGAACGCCGCCGCTCTGCCACCAGAAATCGATGCAACGGTCGGCAAAGATCAGCAGGCACTCGTCGCCTTCTTTAACCGGAAAGGTTAGCGTACAACCGCCGCCGCGCGGGAAGACGACCGGCACATCCACCAGCGGTTTTAATTCGGTGGAACCATCACCAACAATACCGCGAAGCGCCACCTCAACGGTGCAGGTAACAGTATCAGGATCGAACGACTGAATGATGCCAGGCATCGCTACGCGCATCTGGGTAGACACCGAATCGGCAATGGCCTGCGCGGTCTGCTGCTCGCCGCCGATCTGTGATTGAGTTGGAATTGGCATAAAAACTCCATAAAAAAACCCACCGGATGGTGGGCCTAAAAAACAGAATATGAAACTGATACGGTTCAGTTCATACCAGCGCCTTTATAATTCTTACACGGTACAGCTACAGTCACCATTTCTACGTAACCGTCATTACCTTGTTTTTTACACATTGCGTTATGCATTACTGCAAGCCTAGCGGCATGATCAAAATCGATATAATTATTACCAAATGAAGCCTCGCCGAGAGCTGCAACTTTAGTCATGTCTGGTGTATCGGGGTCTTTTACCATTTTAGCAAAATTGCTTAGCCCCCTACCAACCTGATCAAAGCACTGAGCTTCTATATCGTATCCTGAGTATGCTGAGATACGCTGACATTCAGATAGGTGTTCTTTTACTGATAAATTTATTCGATATAAAGTCAGGTCAGATTTTCCAACATGTATATAAACTTTCATGGGGTTATTGGTATTGGGTGACCTTGTTACAAATGAAAGCTTACTATACGCATCCCTAAGAGCCCGTGCTTTTTTACTGGAAAAAACATCACCAAGCCCAACAACTGGCATCTCAGGGTTCGCTTTATCCTGCGCGATGGATTTTTCTTTTTCAATCTGACTTGACTTAGACAAAATTTGCGCTCTCATAGCGCTTATTTTGATTACGACTTCATTCCTTCTTTTATATAAATCACTAACTGACTGTTTGAAGTCTTGCTCGCTAATGCTGTTGATGCCAAAGTACTCGTGTTCTTTTAAAAAGTCGCTATACACTTTAGAAACATGGTTAGGATCTGATAATGAACTAGCCCCAAAGATAATTGAGTAGTTATTCAAAATATCAGCAACATTTGAGTATCTAACAGATTTATCTTCTATTTTATAATACGATGGTGGCTGACCTACATAATCATGAATTGATAGGTAAAGCGCAGCTATACCAATTGGACTAGCATTGGCTTTTTCAACCACATCTTGAAATGTACAACCTTTAGGGCATAGAGATTCCCCACCCTCTTTCGCAGTTATTTTATCGTCCTCTAGAACGTAATTAATGGCCTGCACCCCAGCTTTAGAATGTAGAATTTCAGTTTGCTGCTTTAGATACTCATTATTTAGTTGAGCCCTCTGAGCTAAACCACATCCTGAAATAAAGCTACAAACCATCCATATAAAAAAAGATTTCTTAAATGTCATGTATTTTATCCGGTCCGATTAATAGTCGAGATACTTTGCAAATCTCGCGCCCCACGAGCAAAGCACATCAAATCCATGTACCACGCCTGACCTCTGGTGTCGCCAGTATAGTCGATAGCTTTGACGATATAAACGCCATCTGTCGCAATGCTGGCAGCCTGTTGTTTGCTGGGTAACGTGTCACTTTCGATGTTCCCATTATATACAGACGTCCCGATCCGCCCAAGCGACTGCGCAATATCGGAGTTGCCAACTGTCGCGCGGTATACCGAAGCCTGATCGAGCTGGATAAGACCATTAATGCGGATGTTTGGGTTTATCAGGCACCGCACGTTTACGCCGCCGCCCATTGTCTGTTGCGGCATACCGATCAGGCCAGTATCGGCATTCAGCACGATGGCTTCGTGAATATATTTATCCTCCGGCACCATCTGGACCTGACCATCCACCAGCTGCCATGTTGCCTTACACTGCGCAGCAATATTATCCATGACGTTGCGGGTGGATGAGTAAATCGCGCGGCCACGAGGAAACACGGTATCAGGAAAATCGCCGGTAATGCCCTGCGTTACGCCGAACGCGTTGAAATCCTGCATCGTTGCCCGATGCAGATCCGCAACGGTATAGCCAGCGGCAAGCGTGGTGATGGTAGTCGCATAAAGGAACGCTTCGTGATCACCAATGGCCTGAATCAACACCCAGGAATCGGTAATGTTGTCCTTCCCGGTGACGGTAAAGCGAATATCACCGTCAAAAATCAGGCCGTAGTTTTGACCATTCACCTGCCCTATCTGGTCTGGTGAAATCTCCCGGGCGACGCCGACCTGGCTCGCATCAACATCCGGCGCTATACCGTCATACCCGGCAATGATGCGAATTTTGGCAAACTCCTGCCCCAGTATCTTGTTCGTGGTATCGGTCGAAAGGTTGTAAATTTTTACGTTCGCCACGCGCGGCCAGCGTGTATCTGCCCACTCGATCTGGAACGTGACTTTAAAGTCAGACAGGGAAATACCCTGCCCGTTCTGGTCCAACAGCTGCAACTCAAAATGGCGCATCCAGTTAAGAGACATTTCTACTCCTGTGCGAAAACGAGGTGGCTGTATGTGCCGAGGTTGGTTTTGGTGGGCTCGTCCGGTGCGCCTTCATCGCAGCCAACGAGCAGCGCCCCGTTAATACCTAGTTGAGGATATTGCTCAAGAAGATTTACACCGGTTACCAGCGGCACACCAGAAAGAAGCGGTTCGCCACTGCTATTTTGTACATCCAGAATCCAGCCAGCAGAATCACGCCAAATGACTCTCAGCGTGTATGTTGCCTCTGCTAACTGAATGCGAAATAGCTGGTTATCCGGCGATAGAGGGATTTCAGTTACATTCATTGGATGCCTATAGAGTTACCAAGACTGGTTCCTTTTAGCCCATCAAACCACCCCGTTGACTTAATTACCGATTCATTTACTGGGGTGGTGGATTTAGTCCCGGAATTCTGCACCGCTGATGTGCTAACACCGTCCTGCATATCGGATTTATCAGCAACGGTGACATTTTTTGTCTGCGTTATGATGACTTCACGCAGGGTAAGCGTGCAGTTCAGCACGTTCTCGCTGGTTTTATCCGTTGTCACCTCGATGGCTCGCACCAGCATATTGGTGTACACCCTCTTCCCGGTCACCACATCGAATGGCACGCGCTCAAGCTGCATATCCAGCAGCTTTTGGTATGTCTCCTTTGGGCTAAGCCCAGCGCTAAGACCGATTGAAGATGTATCAATGAAGTCCAGCAACGAACCGCCACCAGCAAAGCCGCATTCCATTGTGACTTCGCTGGGGCGCTTATACGCATGATCGGCGATGAAACCCGACGCGCTATTCGTTGTTGGCTTCTCCACCGGGTGCTCAGTAATTTCGAGCGCATCAGAATGCTTTTCGGAGACGACCACGCTGGGAATTAATATGCCAATTCGCCGGGATTGCCGGCGAAAAATCGCTGATAAAATATCCATTATCTCGGTCCTGCGGGGAGTTGCTGGGTTAACTGTGAATTCACACCCTTTTGACGGTCAACAGTCAAACGGGCAGCTTCGCGAGGATCGGAAACGCCGTGGATGTTAATGTTCGTTTCCTGCTGAATCACCGGGGCGCTGGTGGGCATATTGCTCATTACTTTCGGAATGTAGTTGCGCGTTTCCTGCGGCATTAGCCCCATTCCATAACGCTTAACATTCCCGATCCCCCAGTTATATGATGCCAATGCTTTGCTAAGGTCTCCGCCGTTCTGCCGCAACAGCTGGCTAAGGTACTTAGCGGCTGCCTGAGCTGACTTTTCCGGGTCGAATACATCATTCCCACGCAGGCCCATGTCGCGCGCCGTGCCATCCATAAACTGAAACAAACCCTTTGCACCCGCGCCGGACATGGCGAACTGGTTACCACCCGACTCGGTGATCGCCACGCTTTTCAACAAGCCAGCAGGCAGCTGATAAAGAGACTCCAGCTTATTGAACATTGGCCCCATCCAGTCGAGCAAAACCTTGCCCTGCGCTGTGGCTTGTGGGCGTTTAACTGATTGCGCCAACTGGGTGGGATCGCTCGGTATATTTGGAGAGATTTCAGCAGCACCAGCAGGTGAGAACAGTAAATTACCGATTTTGGCAATCCCGTCTGAGATCTTTTCAAGATAACCATTAGCAGCCTGCTGACGGTTTTTTATTTCATCTCTTTCATGCGGGGCAATTTCATTACTACGAACATGCTGTTCCGCCCCGGGAATGTCAGGCTGAACATTATCGCCATAAACGACGCCATTGCTTTGTGCCTGACGAATAATCTTACCTGGGCCACCATGCAGCCAATCCATCCATGCGGGCCATTCTCTTACCTCGCTAACATCTTTTCGCCCAAGGTCGGTTTTGATGCCAACCGTAGCAAGAGCATCACCAATGTTCCTTTTGGTATAGTCCAAAGATGATTTAGCACTGGCTTTTATGTTTTCACGATCTGAAACCAGGTAACCAGCATACGCTCCCCATAATTTAAGCCATGGCGGTATCGGAAGGCCGGATATTTTTGCAAATGCTCCTAGCACTTTTGATACCCAAACCCCAGCAATGAAGGTAGCCAAAATTTCCAGCGAGTTCTGCCACCCACCGACAGAATCCTTCAGCCCAAGCAGCTTATCGCGCAGCCAGAGAATTGCCTTTTTCGCCTTTTCTATTGCTGGCTCCCACTTGCTCCAGTCAATCAGACTTTTACCGCCTTCTTTCCACGTCTGGTAATCGTCATAGAGTAATCCGATCGCCAGAATCAGCGTGGTGATAATTCCAATCGGGGATTTCAGGAACGCAGAATTAAGCAGACGCCATGCGACAAGTAGAGCACCGAATATTTTCAGCAGATTTTTACTGCCATCGTCAAGACGCTTCCACCAGTCAATGACAGAGCCAGCGCCCTGTATGAGCCGCCACGCCATTCGCGTGAAGGCGTTCGCAAGCCAGATCACGCCTTTAATAACTCTGGTCAGCGTCTCTTCAATCTTCGGGAAGTTGTCGAGGATGCGCCGCCGCAGGCTGTCCAGCGAACCAGCAAGACCACCAGCGAGGTTTGAGCCGATCTTGTCCCGCATAATGCCGAACAGCGACGTAAGCCCGCGCATGGACGTCATGAATTTATTGGACTGCACAGCCGCCTTATCAGCGTTGAACCCGGTCTTTTGCAGCATAGACTGGTAATCGGCGGTAAAGCCATTCATGCCGCGCCGCATCGCCATCAGCGTGTTTTCATCGATGCCAAGCATCTGCGCGTATTGCTTCGCGCGGTAATACGGCATGTTGTTGAGCTTTTGCCCAACGCCAGTAAAGATGGCCGCAGTATCACGCATCTTTCCGCTGGCATCGCGGGTCTGGACGCCCAGACGGTTCAGGAAGCCTTCCGCACCCGGATTGCTACGCATGAAACCGGCCAGTCCTTCAAGGGAGGACATGGCCGACTCGGCGCTGGCACCGGTTTGCGACGCGGCATAGCCCAGCGCTTTGATGCCCTGGACGCTGGCCCCCGTCCGTTGGGATGCCCAGTAAATCTTATCCAGACCATTCGCGATCTGGGTGGTAAACCCGACAATGCTCAGCGCTGCGCCTTCCACCACCGCGCCGACCTTCAGAACGTTCGCGGTAACGCCTTTCAGCACTGCTTCAAACTTATTAGCGCCAGCCTGATCGATATCGAATCCCAGCGAAACAAGGAAGTCTTTAATCGTATCTGCGTTACCGCTCATTGGCCGCTCTCCATTTATCTACCCGGGCGTCGTTATCCTCGCGCATGTCGAGGTAGTCATTGAGAAGCGCGATGCGGCAGAGGTCTACCGCACCGCTGTTAAGGTCTTTCTGGTCAATATGGAAGGCAAGCGCCGGACGAAGAATAAAATCTTCACCGCCCGGCAGGCTGTTGAAGGTTATTCCGCTGGCTGGGTGGGCGTCTCGCTGGTAGGGAGTCCTTGCAAAAAATTTCCCAGCGAGTCGGCGACCACCCGCGCCACCAGTTGCAGCATGGTCAGCAGGTCAATATCGTCAAACGCCATTTCGCCATGCTGGCAGACCGGCACCCAGGCTTTCATGTGCTCGCGTGAAACAACGGAAAGGCAGGGGAACAGGATAGCGTCCACGTCGCCATCGCTCAGATCGGACACAGCATTGGCAATCTTTGGCAGGATGGTAGCCATCGCGCCTTCGGTGTCTTTGCTGCTGATCTTCTCCTGAACGCTCCGGAAGTCAGAAACCATCCCGGCCAGCACCGGCAACAGCTTTCGGGACACCTTCAGCTGTTCGAAAACGCTGAGCTTTGCGGTGCGATATTTCACGCCTTTAATTTCGAATTCCATGCGTTAAAACTCCCCGAGCAGCTGGTCAATCTTGCCGCAGTCGAACACCCAGGCAACAGTCCCGCCCTCTTTGGCGTTATTGAAATCAGGCTGTTTCTGGAATGCGCACGAACGCGCAGTAGAAATATCACCCGATGCCGTGTTGCGAATGACGATCACGTTATTGCCCCAGGTGGCAGAGGACTGGCTTTGCGCGTTATACGCCAGAGACAGCTTCTTGTTAACCGGGGAGGTTTTCAGCAGCGTCACCGTAATGGTGCCTGACTTATCGGCGTGCAGGCTGTGCATCACTTCGCCATCGGCACCAATGGTCATGGTGTTCTTGTTGCCGCCCATGGTCTGGGTGATACCTTCCTCAGAGTTCGCAGAACCCTGACCAAGATCGATAACGCCGGTCGGCCCGGTGAGCGACGCGGTTACATCGAGAAAAGAATAAGTTGCCATTTATCGCTCCTTAGCGAACCACGTTGATCTGCACATCGGCATAATGAACTGCGCCAGCCAGCTTACAGGCCACCTGGATTAACGGTGCTTTGCGCGCTTCGCGGTCGGCCTGCGCCTGTTCGGACAGCGGTTGCGCATACACGTAATAGCCTTTGGTCAGCGTATCGCCAGAATTCAGCTGTCCGATAGGGCCACCATTCCACACGCCAGCAGCTACCAGACCGTTCGTGACGGACTGATCCATGGACTGTTCAACGTTGGAAAGCAGACGGGTCACACCGGCATCAGTCTGCGGAATTTTGGTGGTGCTGGTGTAAAGCAGGTTATAGAGGTTGGTCTGAACGTAGTTCTGCAACCAGTCGAGCCCGTGGCGCTCGTCGAAGAAGTCACCGTTCGCCATGACGCCCTGTTGCAGGATCGCCGTGTCGTTGGCGTAGTACACAAACACGTTCGCATTCTTCGCATCCACAGCCGCCGCCTGGCCTACCGTCAGCGTTTCGTAGGTTACGCTTGGCTCCTGCTTAAATTTCAGGGTGATGGTGGTATTGCTGCCGTTGAAATTGACAGTAAACGCGCGACCGAAAGCTGAAACCGCCGCGTAAGGGCTGCTGGTGGAATACTGAATAAAGGTACGGGCATACTTGCCAGCCTTTAATTTCGACGCAACATCGGTCGTCGAGGTCGTGCTGATAATCTCAGCGTCAGCAGATGTTACCCCGAAAATTCGGCTCAGACTGGACGCTTCGATGAGTTTAGCAACCTCAATCACGTCGTCAGCATCAAGCACATCATCGCCATCAGCAACATCATCAGCGACAACCAGCCCATACCAGTTGGTATACTGCAGGCAGGCATTAACAGCTTGCACGATGGTTTCCACGCTTCCACCTTCGGAAGAGGTCAGCGTCTTCGCCCAGCGGCCAACATAAACCTGCGTCGGCTTCGGCGACTGGCTGAAGAAAACCTGCGCCGCTTCATATTCCGGGCTGTCGACTCCGAAGTCCTCGCCAATGTCCTCAACGGACGCATAAAGGCGGACGCGTTCCTGCACTGGAATGACAGTGGAAGAACCGAGGATCAGCAGCGCGCCGAAGTTACGACCAGTAGCCGCTTTCGGCGAGATGATCACATCAACGTTTACAACGTTGGATACAGGTAAGCCCTGCGTCATAGTTTATTCTCCAAAAAAGGTGACTGGCGCTTCCACCAGCGATTTAATACCGTACTCGCGCACAACCTTCCGGCGCAGGCGCACCGTCATGTCGTAGCGGCGAACCCATTGCTGGTTGATAAGTTCGGGGAAAGGGGTCAGACCGGTATAGTCGCCCAGAGACAAACCAAGCGCGTTCAGCTCAGCATTGTTTTGCGGGACAGATATGCCATCGCGAAAACGGGACGCATAAGACATACCAGCCGGGCCATAGAACGACGCCATGCACTCGAACGTTTCATGCCGCCAGAGCTGAGCGCCCTCGTCGGTCTGATTGGTGAATGCAGGGTTGTTATCAATGAGCAACCCGGTAACGCCAAACGCGCACCAGTTCGTTTCAACGGGTGGCAGTGGCGGCTGATTTTTCTGCCAGCGCGGACGAACCATTCCAGACGGCAAGCCGGAAACATTGCGCATCCACTGGCTTAACAGCCTGTCTAGCGCTTCGTCATAATCCGGATCGCCGCTGGTGGGTGTCAGCCAGCCGCGCTCTGTGCTGGTGTTATTGCTCAACGGGAGTTCCCCCATCAAACGGCAGTAATTCGCAATGTGCCTGGACGAAGCCAGCACCGTAAGCCGTGTACGGGTCAACGAATGTCACACGATAATCACGGTTCTGGTACGTCACGATATCGGCGTCACGGCCAGTCTGCCCCTGCGTCAGCCGCTCAGTTGTCACGATGAGAATCGCGCCACTGATAACCTGGCCGGACTGCATACGTCGGTTTTCGAGAGAGCGGTCAACGGTAACAACTCCGGCAAACTGCGTTTTAACTTCGCTGTCGCTGCCGATCCCGTCCTCGTCCACCGTTTGCGCGCGACGCGTTACCCACAGGTTGAAGTCGCAAAAATCGGGGTCAAAAAGTACGTCCGTCACATCAAGAGTCGGCATCTTTATCCCTCACAACATGGGTAATGGCTCTGCGATATTGCCCGGTGTCAATTAGCGGTTTCACCAGGTCGGTTCCGGGAGACTCGCCAGCAGCGCGCCGCGCAAGTTCCGCTTTTGCCCCTTTGCGGCCACGGCGTGCACGGGCTTCAACGGTGCTATCAGCAAGCGGTGTAAAGCCGGTAATGGTCATGTAACGCCTGACGCCATTGGCGGCCAGCGTTCCGGCGCGGTTAAGCGCTCTTTCTGCACCCGCCGCATTTCCATCAAGCGCAGCCTGCGCCGCTGCTTTGAGCTGCGGCACCGTCTGTTCCTCTACGGATTTAACGCCGGGGATCAGGTGCGGGCGTGGGGGTATGTTTTGCGCTGGTGAGCCGTATTCGTTGACGTAACCGATCCCGGCATTACCAAACGGAACATCCTCACGCTCGCTGTCTTCTTCCGGGATGCCGACCAGCACATCTTTTTTGGTTAACGACCTGAGCGCATCCAGAATGGCCTTAGCGTTATCCACCCTCGTTGTTACACCGCTTTTGAAACTCATAGCTGGCGACCGCCTGCACCGAACATCGTGATCAGCTGATAAAATTCAGCGCCATATCGGGTGTTATTCCAGAAGCCTGCGTCAGGGTTTAGCGTCGCGCTGGTGTCATAGCTGACGCTTACCTTGTCAACGGACTTAGAGGACTGAACACCATTGGTTGAACCGCCCGGGCCGCCAACCAGCATCGCCCGGCTATCTGCCGCCCAAAGCGTCATGTAGTGCGCAACGAACAACTCGACAAAGTACGGAAACAACTTTTTGCCGGTGACCTTTTCGCTCAGCAGCACATCAGCCAGATTCAGACGAAACTGGATTTGTGCTTCGGGATATTTGGCAGGGTCAGCAAACTGTGGAAAGTCGCGCCGAAAATCACTTACTGTTGGCAGGCTTTGATTCTTTGGCATCTTTCGCCCCATTACCGCCAGTCTGTGCGGCAGCAATCTGCGCTTGCAGGCTGTCGTTCTGCTCTTGCAGCTTGAGCAGCGCTTCTCGCAGATCGGCAATCAGCTGATCTTTATCGATAATCTGCTTATCTTTGTCGGCAATCTGAGCTTGCAGGCTGTCGATAATGGGTTGCAGATCATCGGTGTCGCTAATCACGCTTTCGGAAAGCTCGGAGTGCGCCTGGGTGAACCAGTGCGACGCGACCTCTTCCGGTACGTTATGCCGTCCCCGGCCAAACTCCTGTTTTGACTGATCGCCGAGCGTCAGCGTAAACGGGGTGTGAACATGGATGGTAACCAGCTTTTCTTTCGCCATTTTCAGTTCCCTTCTGGCCCCTTTCGGGGCCGTTCTGGTTATCAGATACCGTCCACGTAGGACAGGGTTTCTTTGTACACTGGCTCAACCGCACCGAGCTTGCCGTAGTAGGTCGCAATCTGATACAGACCGCGATACTGGACAGGAACGCTCTGCAACGGCACCAGCGGATAGCGCACGTATTTCTTGTCGTTGGTGTAGGCGATCATACGGTCTTTACCGCCAACCCCACGCCCTTTCAGCCATTTGACCGCTTTGATTTCAAGCGGAACGCCGTTCTGGTGGAAAGCGATAGTGTTCACGGCCAGATAGGTCAGCAGCGACTGGTTACCCGCTTCGGAAACCTTACGGCTCGCCAGCAGTGAATACTGCTCTGGCGGAATGCGCAGATCAGAAGGCACGATGGAATAACCGGATGCTGCCCAGGCATTCGACAGAATGCTGTTCACGCTATCGAGGATCTCGTCGTTGGTGGAGTTCGCCCAGGTCTTCGGCGCATTGTTCAGCGTCACACCGACAAGGTTTGCCAGCCCTTTCAGGCCGAGCGCATCATCGCCGATGTAAACCTGCTCGTCGTTATCCATCTGCCATTTGAGCTGCATCCCGTCGTACTTCTGGGTATCAATCGGGCGGCCTACCTGCTGAGCAGCTGCCAGCTCTACAACGGTCCAGCCCAGTTCCATACCCCAGAGGTTCAGTGGATTGCCGTCTTTGCTGATATCCACGTTCACGCCAGCAATAGCAGTGGAGTCTTTGCCTACCCAGTTTTTACCGTTCGGATTTGCGCCAGTACCAGCAGCGCCAAAACTGGTGTTAGTCCAGCTGGAAATGTCATCTGCGATAGAAACGTCTTCACGCAGCTGAATATCGCGGGTCCAGGTGTAACCCACCAGCGGCAGGTTCAGCGTCTGGTCGAGTCGCTCCAGCTCCCCGATGAGAAAGGCACCAGAGCTATCAACGGTTGCCTGATCAAAAGTAATCATTCGTCTGTTCCTTAAATCTTCCAGGAGATTTCTGCATTGCCGTTAGCGTCACCGGCCCCTGTGAATTCGGCGTTGGTCAGCGCCACGTTTTTGCCACTGACGGACGTGGACATGAAGCCGCCCAGCGGCACTTTGATGGATTCATCAGTGGAGACGACAACGTATACCGGGTCGCCTTTTTTGATGGTGCTGGCATCAAAATCAGAACCGAGATTAACGGTCATGTAGCCACGCTTCATGGCGTCACCCGGGAAGTTCTTATCCGTCCCCACCTGGCGAACCATGTCTGGCTGCGATGTGGTCGGATACGGACGAACGTAGATCCCCTTCACCTTGTCGGCGGTGTCACCGTCCGCCAGCGGCACGAAAAAGCCGTCAGCGTCATATTTGCCAGCCAGACCATAGGCAGCGAAGGCGTTAGCGGATTTAAGGATCACCGGTTCGACGGTTAAGTCCTGCGGGCGAGAGATAGCCCCGGCAATGCCAACAGGCATCCGGTACAAATATGCAGTCATTGGATTATCCTTTGCGGTTAGACCAGAAGTCGGCGTTTTGTTTGTTCAGGGAAGCGATGCTGGTCATGCCCATATTTGGACGTTGTGCATCGCCCGTGGTGCTGCGGGTGTTTCGCCCTTTGGCAATCTCAGACACGGCGTTAAACGCCATATCGACCGATTGCTTGGGCAATTTGCGGATATCTGCATCACCGACAACCTGGCGAACCAGTGTTTTGTCAGCGGCGGACAGCACATCACGTTTGAACGCGGTCGGTTTCACCTTACGGCTCAGATCGATACCCGGAACGATAACTTCGGCACGATAAGCAGCGTCACCGGTAATCGTGGTTTCCTCTTCGTCGTCCTCGCCGTCGCAGGTCGGATCTTTTTTGTCTTTTTCGTCAGGCTTATTGTCGTTATCGCAAGTCGCATTTCCTTCCAGCTTAGCCAGCAGGGCTTTGAGCAAGGTTTTGATATCGTCCTCGCCGTCGCCGGTTGGCTCTCCGCCCATTTCCGGCTTTTTGTCCGGCAATGGTTGCTGCGGTGAAAGGTTAATGTTGAGGTTAACGCCGCTCGGCAGATCCCCTTCGTCACCCGTTACCGCCGCTGGCGCAGAGTCCAGCAGTTCGTTCATGGTGTCAGCATCACCCGTTTTGATGGCCGTGCGCATGCGGGTCCACCAGCTTTTCTTTTGATTTGCCATTGTGTCTCTGTCTCCAATTGCACAACGATTTCCGGCTCTGCCTTTAGGGACAAGAGCCACATGGTTTCCGGTAATATCGACCTGCTCGGCTTTACCTGGCTCGGTCTGATCGTACTCCGCGTCATAGCCGCACGACACTTCGCGCAGGCCATCTTCGATAAGCTGAATGGCGCTTTCGTCTTTGACGATAAGGTCAGCCAGCATCAAATCAGACTGGTCACCAGTCCCGCGCCGCACGTTCTGAAGATGCCCGACAGCAAGCTCTTTCCAGTTCTCGGGATTTACCAGCCGCACATTCCCGTTTTCATCTTCAGGATGCAGGATCGTGATGCTCATCCCTTCGAATGAGGCGAGCGTGGCCGGATGGAATACCTGATCAGGAGAGCGCGTTACGACTATCTCGCCGAGCTTGTCGGGTTTGAGGTTTGGCAGATCGGCAGCGCCGTAAAGCTGCTTACCCGTTCGACCTATCGGCACGTCTTTGCACAGCAGCGAGCCGTCAGCCAGCTGATAACGGGTTTCCCCCAGCCGGGTATTGAAAAAATATTTCATGGTTTACCTGCGATTCAGGCGAGATAAGAATGAGGGTTGGGGAAGACGATTTCTTTGTAACAGCGGCAGTTCGGGAGCTCGCCAGCGTGACCGGTCATGCCGTCAAGCGTTGGAGGTCGGCCCCATTCGACAAACTTCCCTTCCATCTCTCGATGAGAATGCCGGACGTCGCCATCTTCGGCTGTACGCCAGATATAACCATTCGAGCCGATTGACAGCGCACGCGCCTGATCCAGCGCGCCGGTTGCGCGTCCAAGCTCGGTACGGGCGATAAGGTTCGCTCGTGAGCGTGACACGTCACCTGATGCAGCTATCTCTTTCGCGAATGGCTCAGCGCGGCCACCAGTCACAACGGCCTCGATGGCCTTGTTCTGAATGTCATACACCCGATCGGCGGCCTCAAGAGGCAGCGATTTGATGTACTTAATTTGCTCTGCGACGATGGATTTCATCACCTGGCCTACCGGGGCGCGGTCGACCATATTGCGCAGCTCTGCGCTGATGTTCCGGCTGTGCTGACGCCACTGCTTTTCATTCTGGCGCGCTATGTCTGCGGTGAAGTTCTCAGCTACCTTCGTCGCCCAGGGGGTGATGATTTCGCTGTAGCGCTCCAGCGCATCCATGATTTCGGTGACGCTATCGTTTGAACCATCGTAGCGCCCATTTACGATATCCCCGACCGCCCGCGCTATCTGCCGTAGGCTCGTTCGATATCGGATCTCCGCCTGGCGACTCTGGCGGTTTGTCGCCAAGTTCGCCGATGCCTGGCGGCGCTTCGTCTTCGGCATTCTCGATATCCTCGTCGGTAATGGATGCTCCGATACCAGTGACGTCAGAGTTTTCGCGCAGGTCGGTCATTGCCGCCTTACGCGTCATCAATCCGTCGCCCAGCGCGGTGCTGATCGCGGTGGTGGTGTTTACGGCCACCGTTGAGCGGTCAACGTCAGACATTTGCCATAGCGGGTTAAACTCAAACGTGAAATCGTCCGGCAGCGGCTTGCCGAGTTCAGAGCGGTGCATAATGTCCAGTATCCGGCGCATCGGCAGCCGTAAGCGTCGCTCCTGCAATGAACTCACCCGGTCGTAATAGTTGGCGAGGTCAGCATCACCAGTAGAGAAGCCTTTCGGGGATTGACCGAACAGGCGTACCAGCGGGATGCCGACGGCACCGCTGATCTGCTCAGCGAACTGCGAAAGAATGTCATCCAGACCGCTGAAGCTGTACTGGTGGGTTTCGAACTTATCCCGCGAGTCCATGAGCGTCATGCCTTCATTGCTCTGGAACTGGCGGATCAGGTCGATGTTCTTCAGCAGCGCCTCGAACGCCGGGCCGCCAAGCGCGATAAGCTCGCGCAGCTTCTCCACGCTGTAGGTACGCAGATGTGCTTTGTAGACCAGCTGCGCCGCGCCGACAGTGGCGCTGTCGAACGCAGTAAGCCGATCCCAGATACGCTCTACAACCGACATTCCCCATTCGTTTTCGGTAATCTTCTGCTGGAATGGCAGCGTCACCCCGTCGAAGCGAATCAGGCGGCTGTGATGGATGCGCCAGGATGGGATGCCTGTTGCGGTGGTCACCACGTCGTAAAACTCAGGCTTACCGAGATCTGGCCCCATCTCTTTAATGCGTCGGGTCAGGACCGGGTTAATCATCCAGCGGTCAAGCGGGAGAATGCCCTTAAACTTACCTTCGCCAATGGTTTCGAGCCGCAGCGGGGTCATTGGTGCCTGCCCCTCAATCATGATGAAGCCAACCGCGCCGCCGTAGAGACGCGACCATTTCAGCACGTCGTTCAGCGCATCCCAGATCTGCAACTCATCCAGCTGCGCTTCGAGGGTGCCACGGTCTTTGGCGTCAATCTCCGAGGTGATGCGAATGCCTTTGCGGGTCATATCGTCCGGGATAGCGTCTACCGCTTCGCCGATAACCCACGAACCGCGATATGACCATTCCACCAGCATGCGGTTGCGGCTGGTGAAGTTCGCCCGGTAGGTCGATGCTGAGTGCTGGTTAGGCGTCTGCATCCCCACGCGGGCGACAAAGTTTTCATAGCCATCAGCGGTGGCCTGCGCCGTTCGCTGAGAGGCTTGCTTGTTTCGTGCCATCAGGCTTGCCTCCCGAGCAATTCCCAAATATCCATTGTTGTATCGGTCGGCGCGAACGCCATTATGAAAGCGTCGGCAATGTTAGGTGAGGGGATATCGCGCTTAGCCAAATCTTTCTTGCTTTCAACCATAACCCTACCGTTACGATCAAAGTCTCGGTGCGGGGTCGTCAGCTCAAGCTTTAGTTTCTCCAGGTGCGGGCACGATGAATCGATACTTATCAACTCATCAACAGGATATTCCTCTCCATTTTTCACCGCGTTGAACGTATTACGAAAGCGATCAGCTACCAGCCACCATGCCTGGGCTTTCAGATTGGCAAAGAAGTCTTTATTCGGAATGCCGTTATATTCAGAATCTGGCTCGTTCACACCAGCGCCAGCATTGAAGCGTTGATAATTAACTGGTCGTGAATAAGGATTTTCACGTCGTCTGTCTTCGTTAATTTCCGAGAATTTAGCACCAGCAGAAGCGCCAACACCAATGGAGTCATAAACGATATCAGCACTTCTCTCTGTGGCTGCCTGATATGCCCGCTGGCAGCTTTTAAGAAGCTCGTCTTCTTTTGCCTTCCATTCATCAGCCCAATACACAACGGAGCCATGACGATAAACATTGGAGCACTTATCCGCACCGCTATCGGCAACGTCGAAGCCTATTCGCTTTCGTCCGTTTGGCTCAAAACCAAGCACCTTATGGGCATCTATTGCAGCCTCAATCCACGAAAGTTTAATAATTGCCGCGTCATCATCAGATTCGGGAACCCCCATATAAACGTGATCAAACCCCTCCGGATCACGACGCTTTGCAGCCGAGATAACCTTAAGCATGGTGTCTGAGAGGAATGGGTTTTCGTCGTAATTGATTTTTCGCACCAACGTATCTTCTGGTGGATCAACAACGAAATTACGCCATACAAAGTCAGTCACCAGACCAGGGTTAAAAATAAACCAGCATTCAGATCCGCTTTTACGAATGGTTGGTTCCAGTATCTTCCACTGGTATTCCGTTAGTGCATGGGCTTCTTCAAGCCACAAAACACTGATACCTTCCAGGGATTTAATTTCTTCGATATTGCGCCATAAACCGTAAAACACGAATTCTGAGCCAGTGACCCGGTTGATAATTTTATTATTCAGAATTCGGAAGCGATGCCGCAGCCCAAACCGTTCAATCTGTATTTTGAGCAGGGTATAAACCGACTCTTCGATTTTGTTCTGAATTTGACGTGCGCAACAGAAACGCAGGTTGTATTTATTTGCCAGAAAGACAGCAAACCCAGCAGCATCCCATGACTTTGACGATGAGCGCCCACCAAAAAGTACTTTATTTCGAGCCTGTGTCGTCCAGAAGTTCCTTAGAGCCGGATTCAGGGTCGGTTTGGATGTCAGAGTAGAAGTCATTAAGGTCACGATCTCCATTACCGTCATCAACGCCAGCATCACGACGAAGGCGATCCGCTTCCAGAGACACTTTGTCAGTGGAGGCGAGCCGATGCTCTATAGATGCCTTTGTGAATTCCAGCGACTCAATGCGGGCCGTGTTACGGTGCATGGCTTTTTGCGCAGATGAAATTAGCTCGTGAAGATTATTGGCGGTATCGCCATCAGCTATTTCAAGCTCAGTCTGCCAGCGGCCAATATTTTCAGCAGCGGTAAGGTTCGCCGCACGCAACCAGAAAAGCTCATCGTCGAGTGTAAGCATCTGAGCATCTTCAGTAGTAGCATCAGAAAGCAACATTCGACGACCATAGCCGCCATGCTTCAGGGCGTGCTGATTACCGGTCTGAAATGGATTGGTTGGAGGATTGGTACGCACTCCGCGTATCGGTTTCGTTTCTGGTGGATGTTCGGCTTTTGGTTGCGTACTTTTTTGCGTACGGCCAGCGCTGGCAGGCTTTTCGCTGGTACGCGCCTTACTCTTTTGCGTACCACTTTGCGTACCATTTTTGCGTACCTGCGTACCGCTATTGCGTACCCAATCAAACTTTTTAGCCCTCTTCCTGATAGCCCCTTCAGTAACGCCGTATTTATCGCCTATATCACGGAGACTAAGGACTCCGGCCCGGTATGCCGATTCGATGGCCTCCCAGTCCGGTTTTGCCATAATTTTGTCCTCGCCTTGACATTATCGAGCCACCTCTTGAAGTGGCTCTGTAATGCCTTACTTCATGAAATTATTTCATCCGGCTTTACGCAGAAAACCTTTCACTTTATGTGCATTATGAAAATGCCAATTGCGGCTTATCTCTGGGAAACTGAAATGATCCATACCGTACACTTCATGACAGATGTGACCGTCGCTTCTGTATCCAGCCTTATGGATGTTTGCCTCAAAGCGATATCAAGCCCTAACCAACCAGCCTCTGAGATCAGGATTTACATCTCTAGTAAAGGTGGAGATACCGTTGCAGGTTTTACCGCATACAACTTTCTTAAATCTCTTCCTGTAAAGGTGAAGACACATAACCTTAGTAACGTGGAATCTATAGCAAATGTTATTTTCATGGCTGGAGCTGAGCGATTTGCTAACCCTCTCTCACGATTTTTACTACATCCTTTACATTGGGGATTTGCCGCCCCACAAGCAGATCACCTCAGGCTTAGGGAATGGGCGGCATGTCTGGATGACGACTTGCAAAGATTTGTGCAGGTAATGAATATCGAGGCTCTCGCTGTAGCCCCAGATGAGCAAATTGACTGGGCTAATTTGATCACTTCTGCAACCATCATTGATCCGGGAAGGGCCACCGAGTTGGGTATAATCCAGAATGTCGAGGCTGCAACCATACCCACAGATTCGATCAGGTGGTGGGTTCTGTAACATTTTGAATCCTCCATAAGTGCGGGCTTATTGGCCCGCTTGTTTCTTTACAGCTTTCCTGATATCGGCCTTATCCCGGTTGCACTGCCCAAGAGCTGATAGCAGACTGACGTTTAAATCCAGGCTCTGGCCCCACGTCAGGTTGTCAGGGATTTTCGGTTGCGGGGTGTCAGCCGTCAGGTTTACCGGGAGCGGCACCACCGGCACCTTGACGTAAACCGTCCGCGTATTGCTGCAGCCGCTTAACTGCGCCATCAGGAACAGGACGGCGAGCACAATCATCGTTCGCAACAGCAACCTTGATATCTGCCGAGGCTCCCGATGCGTCCAGTGCGATCTGCTCTTTTGCATGCTGATTGGCCTCGGAGATGGTGTTAAAGATGGTCATGGTGGCCAGGACGTTAGAGGTCACGGTTTCAGCGGCGTTAATCTGCTGCTCTGCGGTTTCCGCTCGCGCCAGCTGCTTACTGGCGGCGTCGTGGTAATGCATGGCCAGCCAGCCAAGACAGACAATCAGGCACGCCACAACCGCGGTGATGATGGCGGTAAGGCGGCTCACTGATCTATCCCCCAGCACGCCAGCGCACTTTCCTGATCACGACGCTCAACCTGACCGTAACAGCCATTTTTCTGGCCTTTGGTCAGGCGACAATCGCGTCCGCCGTCTTTAATCCACCAGCGGATTGCTTCACAGGCCCCTTTACGGTCACCGGCGTTGATTCGCTGGTAAAAGGTGGATGGATAGCATTTTCCGGGGCCTATGTTGTAGGGGCAGAAGGATGCAATGCCTACCTTTTGCGGTGCTGTCAGTGGGACCTTGATATTCCTATCGACCCAGGCAAGCGCTTTGTCACGCTCAATCGCGTTCACTTTATTGCATTGCGCCTCGGTGGCGGTCATACCCTTCACTACACGTTTACCGTCAATAACTGTAACGCCATGGCATAGCGACCAGACTCCACCAGGATCCATGACGGCCACGAGAGCATTGCCTTCCTTCTCACTAATGAACTGGTCAAACAGCACTGGCGCTGATGCTCCAGCGGCTATCAGGGATAGCATGGCGGCGCTGAGTTTTGCTCTTGTCGATGCCATGTTAATTATCCTGTGGTGGTGCGGTGATGTAACCCTTCTTCAGGGCCTTCTCGTATGCCTTGGTCTGGCGTCTTTTGAAGTAGAGGTTGGTAAGGTAAGTGGCTATACCGATAAGAAAACCGCCAATCACTGCAACCTTGTTCCAGTCGAGGTCGTGCAACCATTGCAAAATGCCGCCTCCACAAATAAGACTGCCAGACACGCAATACGAGACTGCGGATGCGATTTTGTCAGGCATATATCGGATCATCTCTATCTCCTCGCGTATTGGCGGGAGCTGTGTGTAATGGGTCAGGCCCTCGGGACGATTTAACAAGCAGTCATGTCGATGATGGTTCCCGGAGCCTGAAATAAAAAAAGCCCGCTTTTGATAGCGGGCTAATGAGTTGACTATTTGTAAGGTAGGTGTGAGTAAGACTTATGCTCAGAGGTGAAGCTGTATCGGCTGATTCACTATCGGTCCAGGAGAACCACCGGGCATTCAGTTACTTCCCACAACTCAAAGCGTAGCAGCAGTTTGCAAAACCATAAAAAAAGGCCTGCGTTTAATGGCAGGCTCTCAAGGAATTTGAAACTTGTATTGTAGTTGTCATGGTGCCGGGTGCCTCCCGGTGACTCTACTCCAGCCAGCAAAGTCGCGCGCATACCTGCAGATAGCAGTTGGCTGGAACGCCCTTTCGCTTAGAAAGGATTCACCACAATAATAAGTTACGACTAATCCATTGTAGCGGTCAATACATCATCGCCATGAGTCCTCTCAGAACGAGGGGAAACAAAAAAGGCCACCCATTGGCAGCCTTAGAAAAGCAAAAACCCCGCCGAGGCAGGGTTTCAATGATTAATTTCGTTTGGACGGTATCTTCCACGATTAGAAGCATACAGGACAGTTTTATGCAAAGTCAACACTAACGTGCAAAAAAGTGTCGCTATTTGTTCCGATCACATCAATAAGTTGTTGCCTTCTCAAATTCTAAAGCAGCATGACGCTCCCCCTGACGCAAAGTGTCCACCAGCATTTCATAGAAGGGTTTCCAGTTGCGTGACCATGAGGACTGATGAAGGTCCGGGAGACGCTTCAGAATGGCACGGTGTACCGTCGCCGAGGAGATAGCAGAGAAGCCATTACCAGAGCAACGTTCACACGTTTTGAAAACCGGTGCGCCGCGGTCTTTAGTCGCTTTGCGGTCTAGAACCTCGCCTTTACCGCCGCAACGACAACGGGCGCTGATCGTTCCCATGCCATCGCAAGCATCACAGACCGCCGGTACAACCTCTGTTACCTCCGTCCACTGCTCCCAGTCAGACGGTCGAACAGCACGAGAGCGGCAGGCCCAGTATGGAGCTTTACCCCATGGGTACGAAACCTTGCGGGTAATCTGCTCGCGGGTTGTTCGTCCGGTACCGCTGCAGCTGTGACACGTCACGCTGGTAGCCGCCGAACGGGAATAATCAGCAAAGGCAAATTGCGCCAGCATCTGCATACACCATCCGAACTGGCCACCAGCTGCTTTGCGAACATTCTTCGGTGCGACATCCATCGCATATCGCGCCAGCGCCTGAACTGCGAGCTGTTCATCGGTTTTGCTGATTCCCGCTTTACCGAAGAACGCCGCCAGGCCGAAGCGCGCACGGCTGCTGGTGGTGCCAATCGCCGCCATTACATCTGTTCCTGTAAGGCGGTCCGGAGAGGTTCCTTTCACGTCGTCGCTGATGTGCATACCCTGAGGGCTAAAGTGTTTTAGTGATGCTTCAAGTTCCATATCTCAAACCCTCGTTACGTTGCTGGCTTCCCACTCGAGATCAAGCTCGCTTTGCGGCTTACCGACCAGGTAGTTAAATGGTTTTTTCTCGCCTTCCAGGAACTGGTGAGAGCGAGAGTCGAAATTAGCTCCGATGTCTCCGATCCACCCTTCGCCTTCTCGTTGCTTCAACAAACGAATCATTGAGGCGGGGAGATTGATCGCGGCCTGTTCGTCTTTGTCGAGGCTCTCATAACCCATACGATCCGCTTTTCTCTGCGCCAGCTCACGGGGAATGTTGCGCCAGACGGCCATAACGTTGTCGGGCATGTCGGTTAAGGCGCCAGTGCCTTTTACGTCCATCTTTCCGGTTGGAGCGGAGTCGTTTGTTTTTCTGGCGTGGGTAACCAGCAGGACGTGACAGTTATGCTCGTTCTTGAAGTCGCACAGCGTATCGATGAAGTCCTTCTGACCTGTGTAGTCTTCTTCGTCTAAGCCACATTTAGCCAGGTTATCTATGACGAACAGCTCAATGCCATAGCGGCGCCGGGCATAGGCAAAAATCTCAAGAAGCCGGTCTGCTTTGGCCGTTCCGGTAAGTTTGAATACCCAAAGGCGGTCAGAAAACCATTCGTTGGTCATAATGATTTCTTCACGTTTCGGTGAGGAAGTGCAGATGGTTTGCCGCGTGAGTCGGGCAAGCATTTTGCCTGGTTTAAGCTCCAGAGAAGCAATACACGTCCTGACGCCCTGACTCATCGCATCAATCGCGATATGTCCAACGAGCTCTGTTTTTCCATGTCCATTCACCCCATTGACGAGGGTCAGTTCACCGGCACGGAACTTAAAGTTGTTGTTCAGCGAAGCCCATGGGCTTGTAAACAGACCGGTATCCCGATGTTCGAATGCCTCGATAGTTTCCTGAAGCAAGTCCCCTGCTGAGCAAAGCTCATCGGGATCGAAGAATTTGGCGCGCTCCATGTATTCCAGAATGGAGTCGCTGTCCATGCCGTTCATCAGGCAATCGTTGATATCTTTGTGGGGAAGTTCAACCATGCGGCAACGATGTTCCCCAAGACGTCTGGCGATTTCTTTTGCAGCTTCACGGCCTACATCGTCGTTGTCCAGGCACAGCCAAATTTCCTGGAAGCGATCGAGGTTATGGTATTCATATTCAATCCACTGCTGTTTGGCACCCTTACCGCCGCCAAAGGGAACAGACAGGGCATCATAGCCAAGCTGCGTGAAGGTCATGCAGTCAATCTCCCCCTCGCACAGCACTACCAGGCGGGTATTTTTATCCAGCGCCTGCCAGCCAAACAGGCATGGTTCACAATCAGCTTCAGCCATAATTAGCTTTTTGCCGTTTGGCCGTTCGGTACCGATACGTTTTACCTGAAGCAGTTCGCCGTTCCGGATATACGGAAATGCCACGGCAGGCACCTCTCGGTTTTCGTCGTGGTACCAGACCACCGCATCTGTCACTTTAAAACGATCGGCCGTTTCACGGGTAATGCCACGTGAAGCAAGATAGTCGTAGCATTTGCTGGCCGATTTAACGCCCTTCTTCGTCGGGCGAGAGAACGTTTTTTTCTTCGCTTCGAAGTGGTGATCGTCATCTTTCAGGCCAAGAAACTCTTTCGCCTCTCGCATTGCATCGTGCAGTTGGCAATTACGCACCAGCACCCAGAGATCCAGCAGGTCACCACTGTCTCCGCTGGCAAAGTCAGCCCATGATTTTTTACCGCCGATATTGACCTTGAGGCTTTTGCCTGAGTCACCGTTCGTATTGCCAGCACACCACTCCTTCCCCTCCAGATGTCCTTTCGGAAGGAGAAACTTAGCGACGCGTTCAGCGTTATCCCATAGTTTTTCTGATAGTTCAGCTGGGCTCATAACTCACAAACTCCGTAAATCGAATTTAACAAAAAACCATCTCACAAATCCCTCGCACAGAACGCCGTGGTTATATCCGGCCACCAGCAAACGCTTGAGGAGTATTTTCATGGGCGATACCCGCCACGGTTCATGCGATCGATCGCTGACTGGTTGATAAACACTTCGGCAGAGCCGTCATCAGACTTTGCGTACCACTCGTAGCGGGACTGGTCTTGTCGGGTAGGGACTTTGTTTTCCTGGGTCTCTACCAGCCACGGTTCATCGAAATGTTTATCCGGCCCGAAGAACGTCGCCGCCTGCTTGACGAACGAAGTACCGATCTTTCCCTCAGAGGCCATGAAAGCTGCGTAGCGCTTAACCCCTTCCAGCATCGTCTCTGGTTTTACGCCCTGTTTAATACGTGCGTTCCAGGCTTTGAATGCGCTTAGCTTGTTATTTCCACCGCTACGTTTTGGGTATGCCTGCCAGGCTTCTTCAAATGCAGGAGAATAATCAGTTGAAGATTTCACTTTCGGTGTGTCGGCTTCAGCCGATGCACCAAGATATTTATTCTCTGTATTAATCTTCTGTGTAGTCTCCTGGTAATCTACTGTATGAATGGATGCGGAATTTCCACATGACTGCTCGTTGGTTTTCCCCATACCTGCATGCTGGTTTTCCGCATCACTGTTTGCGGAAATTCCGCATCCTTGTTTGTTGGTTTTCCCCATACCTGCATGCTGGTTTTCGCCGAGTAGAAGTTCTTCCAAGCGCTCCTGGTTTACTCTGAAATATAATTTTGCTGGGATGCCACGTTTTGCTTCTTCCAGTACGCCACAGGAAACCAGCTTTTTACGCGCTCCCTCTTGTTCGTAACGCGTTAATCCAGTCTCTTCTTCGAGATCTGACTGGGTTTTGTAGAACCAATTCCCTTCCATGCGGTTCTGCCAATAGACAATCTGTGACAATAGCAATGCACCTGTAATACCCACGCCAAGGCGAACGAAGGACCGTTGAAAGGCTATTGGACGATCAACGAGCTGTAAGAAATTGCTCACTCCACAACCCTCCTGAAATAATTTTGAAACTTCCAGACAGGCTGCATGCATTCATGCGGATAATCCTGCCTGGTGAAGTACACCTGCTGCTTATCCCGATTCCAGCCGGTGACATGCACAATCACACCGCGCGGATCGCGATAATCGATATCCAATGGCTTTATTTGGTTTTCGGTAGTGATTGGATGTGACATGTCACACCTCATTGCCCGGGTGCGGGAATAATTTTGGTTTGTCAGGTCTCAGTTCATGGGCGGGAATCCCAGTAAAGGCCGCAACATCAGGCACATGTTCCACCCCAACAACACCAACCTTTCTCCAGCGAGAGACAGAGGGTTGTTTTACACCTATAGCGCGAGCTAGAGCATTTACTCCTCCAGCAGCATCAATAGCTCTTTCAATTGCTGATTTCATTTTTTTGCTAATCCCGTTCAGTTGCTATCAAAATAATGATAGCAATTGCTATTGGAATGAGCAATAGACTTGTTTATCATGCTTGACTAGAATGTGATAGCGGAGGCTATAAATATGCAAGAGAGAACACTTAAGACGCTAGCTGACAGACTTAACTACGCAATGCATGAGATGGGCATGAGCCAGGGTCAGTTAGCCAAAGCGGCGAATATGGCACAACCAACCATATGGCGAATAACATCTGGAAATGCTAGAGGCACAACTAAAATCGTTGAAATAGCTAATGCCCTGGGTGTTCGTTCGGAGTGGCTATCAAACGGTACTGGACCAATGAGGGGTGACGACCAACAACCACCCCCACCGATGAATAACAAAAAAGATCCAGCCATCTTCAGAGTTGACGTACTCGACCTTACCGTAAGTGCTGGCCCGGGCATAATTAACAGCGAATTCGTGGAGGTGCTGCGCTCCGTGGAATACTCAGTTGAAGATGCCCGTCAAATGTTTAATGGCCGGAAACAGGAGCAGATACGCATCATCAACGTTCGAGGCGATAGCATGTCTGGCACCATAGAGCCAGGGGACTTACTCTTCGTCGATATCAGCGTTCAGCATTTCGACGGCGACGGTATATACGCGTTCATCTACGATGACACATCGCATGTTAAGCGCTTACAAAAGATGAAAGACAAACTCTTAGTTATCTCTGACAACCATACCTATCTACCATGGGAACCAATCGAGAAGGAAGAGATGAACAAAATTTTCATCTTCGGAAAGGTGATCGGCAGCATGCCGCAGACCTACAGGAAGCATGGGTGAATAATGCAAATGAAAATAAAAACTTACGCATAACAAGCTGAGTAGATTCTTAACCCGGCCAGTGCGCCGGGTTTTCTATGTGCCCCCACAATAGTAACCACCAGTCAACCAGGCGGGCAACTACCTGATCGGAACTCCTACCCTCTTTCTCTCTGCGAGTATCTCGCCCTTTCACAGTCCATTTTATTCTCAAGCTTCGATGCTCCAACTCCCGATATCTCATGTATTGGTAGATCACTGTCTAAAGGACAATTATTTCTACCGTGCTGTTACAAACACATCAGCAATAGATTTTTTCATTTTTGATATCAATGACATAAAAATCAATAGCAATTTAAATAGCAATACCTATTGCAAAGACCAATAGCAGGCTCTATCATCATTCTATCAAATCAACTCAGAGGTGATAGAAAATGTCTCAGAAGATAAAAACATTTAAGGGGTTGTCCATCCATCCTTGTGATGCCTTCAAGAATATGTCCTTGATTGTTGAAGCAGCTAGTTTGTTATCGGCGGTTGATGATGACGAGTATAGAGAAATTAGCGACATTCTTCTCGCGTTTGCCTGCAACTATGCAAACGAGGCCCATAAAAATGAATGGGATAAACGATAATGAAAAATCCAATCGAAATGCTAAATGATATTGCTGCGGAAATCACTGAGAATGCTTCGTTACTGGAGGTTATTTACCGCATAAATGAATTTTCACCGGAAGCCGATAACACAATTTCCTGCCTGATTCGTTCTATGCTAAAGACCAGCCAAACTGCTTACGAGTATGTGGAGCAACTTAGCATCCATGCTGGAGCTGAGTGTCAACGGGGACAAAAATTAGAGTCGCTAACAGCGCTAGCTAATCAACTTAACTCTTGGGCTTGTGATATCGGCGATTGTAAGCTTGCCGTTTATAATTCAATGGATGATATACCAACAGAATCAAACTCAATTGGGGTTTTAAGTCTCGTCTCCCAAAAACTGGATGAAATGCAGAGCATTATTAGCTCTAAAGCGGACAAGATCGAATTCAATAAGTAACGCTAAACAATAAAACAAATAACACCTTCACTGGTGTGGCTTCCTGCAACCTGAAAACAGGATTAGGTTAAAAATGACATTCATCAAAGACAGAGCAGCTTATAAAACTGCGCGGCTTTTCTTCGAGGCCTATGGCGAAGAATACCGCCATATCACAGACCTTTTCATGCGCAAAGCTTATGGAGTCTGAATATGCTTAGCAAAGATAGTTCAATCGAAACCGCTAAAAACACAGCAGATAACCTTTATCAGTTAATGGAGTTAATTAACTCGAACATTACTGATATGGATATTGAGCAAATAATTTCCTTATCAGGCCTCTGCCTCGATTTATCGGCTCAGGTTTCTATGTGGATGGATTCGGAGTTTGAACGCCGTGAAAAACAACGTAATTGAAACCTACCGACGCCGAATTTTAAAGGCAGCGTTATTACGCCACCAACGTAAAACAGGCACAACCTGCATTGTTATTACTCTTCCGAAAGGCGGAATAACGACCATGGAGCTGACCGAGATTTTATTCGACGGGCTTCTGTGCCGGTTTGAAAAAATGGCGCGAAGTGAGCATGGCCCGGTGGCAGGCGATAAAGCTATCCGCGATTTGTACCGGAATGCAGTTGATGTGAATGGTCATGGCGAATACCTGACTGAAAGCGGAAAGCTGCTGGTTGATGAGCTTGTGGCAGAGCTGGTCGAACATGCTAAGAAAACAGCGGCCATCACGCAGGAGCATTCATGACACTTACTGCGATCCGAATCCCTGAATGGGTTCACGAAAGGGCTGTGCGTGTGCTGCGCCAGCACCGCGCCGGGCGGATCCACCCCCGCCGCATGCACAAGACTGGCTATCTGAGCCTGAGTGTGAATCTCCGCTGGCGGCTACTATCCCGCGATGGCGGCAAGAACTGGGAAGTAATGAGCCATGAAACCTATAACCGGGAGAAAGACAGATGACTGACTTTGAAAAAGATAACGTGAAGCAGCTTGTTGCTCGCCTGAAGGAAATCCAGAAGCAATCCGACGTAACGATTCCTGGTTGGATGCTTGACGAAAACCGCTATGGCAAGGGCTCCCTTACTTTAGAAGAGCAGCATGAGTGGGCTCAAACCGTCGTCCAGTCCATGCGCGGTACGGTCGCCCTTCTTTATCTCATCAGCTGCGAAAACCGCTGGGGACTCCGTGACGGGCAATACCAGTTTAAAACCGAGGAGTTTACCTTCGGCTTAACCCGGGAACTTATTGAAAATCTGCTGATTAAGCATGTGGAGTGCGCACTGATCGAGCACAAGCCTGAGGAACGCTATCTGGCGGTTTACCAGTTCTACTACGCCAACGATCAGCGCCTGAAAGAAGTCGGTCATTCGTGGTTCGCAGAGTTTCTCGACGAGATTTTTGTAGATCTCGCTGCCCAGCTGCGCACCGGTAAAACAATGCCAGTCAATCACGTTTTGCATTAAGGAGCAATGAAGATGGCAATGAAAGCAGAATTAGCACCAGTAGCGGCCCGTGACCTGCAGATCATCGAGTATCGCGGTCAGCGAGTTGTGACCACTGAACAGCTGGCGGCAGGATATGGCGCAACCGAGCAGATGATCACCAACAACTTCAACCGCAACAAATCCCGGTTCGTTGAAGGTAAACATTACTTCAAGCTTTCTGGCGGAGATGTTGAAATTTTGCGCAACTCTTTCAGCGGACTGCAAATCTCAAGCAAAGCTCGCACCCTGACTCTTTGGACTGAACGCGGTGCAGCTAACCACGCCAAAATTCTCGAGACAGATCAGTCCTGGGAATTCTACGACGATATGGCTGAGTTTTATTTCACCCGCCGCGCCTCTATTGCAACGCCGGCAACACCGCTGACACTTAGCCGAAAAGAACTTGCCTTGATGGTAATTGAAGCCGAAGAACGCGCCGAAGCCGCTGCACTCGAAACCAGGACCCTCAGCGCCACTGTTGAAAGCCTGGAGAAGCACTTCACCAAAGGCATGACGATCCCAGCATTCAGCAAGGCGCTGAACGGCGTCAACATCAACAAAATGATGTGGTGGGCGTCCGAGCGTGGCTGGGTGTTTAACGAGCAACGCGACCCAGAGAAAGATCCGCGCTGGCGCGTCGCCTCATATGCCCGCGACAAATATCTGACGGAAGACCAGACGCAGATCACCCCGCACGGCAAGGATGCTTTCACGAAGTTTACGCCAGTACTGCTGGAGAAAGGCTGTCACCGTCTGTATCAGCTGTACATGAAAGGTGAGCTGCCAATGAAAAAGACTTGGAATGGCGAGTACAGCCACGACAAAGCGATTTATTCACCGGAGGCCAAATAATGGAACTGCTTCCTTGCCCACTTTGTGGCAACGATGAAATAGATTTCGATTCTGTGCTTTATGAAGGCGAGCCAATGTTTGTAGTCCGTTGCGATTGCTGCAGTGTGAGTCTAGCTCCGCAAGCTCGTGATATGGCTGCGGCCATCTGGAACCAGCGAGCACCACGGCCGAAAGAAGCGACAGATTCATACCAAATTCTTGAGCACCCATCAGTGGGGCGATTTCAGATCATTAAGCCGGAGGGTTTCTGAAGTGAATAATGATATCTGGAATCCGGCTGGCTCTATTGAGCTGGCCCACCGGCAGGCTCTGACATGTGTATGTGATGCCTACTTGTTTCATTTGGTCAGCCTGCACCGTCGCCCTGTATATCGCCACCAGTACGGTGATATTTCGCTTAATCAGACAGCATTACAGGGATTCATCGACTCGTACCTCGCTGATAAGGGATGGAGTATGGAGCGTCGCCGTGCACATTACATCAACATTCTCGATCTCATCCGCTATATGGGTCGAAAAAACTCGGATTTCATCGACTGGGGCACGGTGCCAACGCTAACCCCTCGTGGAATTCGCTGGTTGAACGCCTGTTTCTCAAGACTGGGGGATATGGTGAACAGTTATGGCGGATTGGAAGGTTACATCACTGCTACTAAGAAAGGTGCGGGCCAATGAAAAAAGTATCTGAGCTGGTGATGTTTACTCTTTTCTTCTCCAGCCTTACGGGGATTGGGTTAACAGCGGGGTTCTACTGTTTTATCGGAGTATGCAAGCTGCTTTGGAGGATTGTTGGATGAAAGCTGAATCCATTGATGTTAACCAACTGGTCACAATAAACGACCACCTGCAGGCGCTGGTCACGGCTGAAGATGTCATTGCCAGTATCAATTCGCAGCTTGAAACCGTTATCGACAACGACTACGGCTGGCGGCACCGGGCAAATGTAGCGCGGGTTAAGTGGCAGAACACACGGAAACGTATCACTGCCCGCCTGGCCGTATTGCGTCAATTGGAGCGAGAGAGAAATATTGAGCGTCAAAAATCGCGGGATGAATTGCTCATCAGGGCCCTGAGGAATGAGGTATCAGCTGAAATTTTCCGCCGCTGCTGTGAGTCCGTAGAAAGGGAAATGGAGGTGTGCAGTGAGTGAGTCGAATTTGTTCGAGCTTGTTCAATTGATTAAATCCGCTGCCGGCGATCCCTCTGCAATGACCGATGCTATCTGGGAAGCTGGTTATCGCCAGCCTGAGAGAACAGAGGAGGAGGCCGCCAAAATAACGATCGACACCTTCTTCTACTGCATGGCCTTCGACATGCCCACGGAATTCTGGCCACGCGATTACGAGAGCGTTCTCAAGAATGAACTGATGAAAGCTGTTGGTGGTGAGGATGGAGAGCTGGCCTACGCCACCGCCAGCGAAATTGCCAAAAGCGTTATCAATGCTGGATTCAGCAAGGAGGCCGCCAATGGATGAAATGGTCAATTTGAATAATGTGTGGTTCCACTGCCGTGATCTGATTGTGATGTGAGGTGGGTATGAGCGATGTTGTTCTTTTGGTGCCGAATGACTGGGTTAGCGAAAAGGTTCTGATTGCGGTTACCGGGCTCAAGCCCGGAACCATCACCCGCGCCAGAAAAGAATCCTGGATGCTGGGCCGCGAGTACCTGCACATCTCACCCGATGGCAATCCAAAGCCTTCGAGCGAATGCATGTACAACAGAAAAGCCGTTGATCAGTGGATCGAGGCGCAGAAAAAAAATCAACCAGGTGCGAAGACAGCATGAAAAGCAGTACACTCGTCCACGCTCCTGGACGTCAGGAGGGATCAATGGCTAATGCATCATACCCGACAGGCGTCGAAAACCACGGCGGTTCGCTCCGCATCTGGTTTCTGTATAAAGGTAAACGTGTCAGGGAAAACCTCGGTGTCCCTGACACTGCAAAAAATCGCAAGATAGCTGGTGAGCTGCGTTCTTCAGTTTGTTTTGCGATAAGGATGGGAAATTTTGACTATGCGGAAAAATTCCCAAACTCACCGAACCTTGCCCGGTTCGGTCAGGATAGAAAGGAAATTACTGTGCTGGAGCTTACCGAAAAGTGGTCTGAGCTGAAGAGGATGGAAATCAGCTCTAACACTATGAGTCGTTACGAATCCATCATAAAAAACATGCTTCCGCGCATCGGCGAAAACAAAATGGTTTCTGCGGTGACCACTGAGGATTTGCTGTACGTGAGAAAGGAGTTGCTGACGGGTTTTCATGTAATGAAGAAGGATCACCGGACACAGGTTCAAGGCAGGAAGTCTTCGACCGTGAATAATTACATGATGCTGATGGCCGAGATCTTCCAGTTTGCAGCTGATAACGGCTACGCAAAGGAAAACCCGTTTAGCGGAATTAACCGTCTCAAAAAAGCGAAAGGTGAACCAGACCCACTCACGACAGAAGAGTTTATCCGGTTTATCCAGGCTTGCGGCCACCAGCAGATGAGAAATCTCTGGTCGCTGGCAGTCTATACTGGAATGAGGCATGGGGAGTTGTGCGGTCTGGCGTGGGAAGATATCGATCTGCATGCCGGAACCATCACAGTGAAACGCAACCTTACCCAGACGAATGAGTTCACCCTGCCAAAAACCGACGCAGGCACTGACAGGGTGATTTATCTCATTCAACCAGCTATTGATGCCCTGAGGAATCAGGCCCAGCTGACGCGCCTTGGCCGGCAGTATGAGATTGAAGTGAAATTGCGGGAATATGGCCAGTCAGTCATACACCCCTGCACTTTCGTTTTCAGTCCTCAATGCGTCAAGCATGGGCCTCGTAGAGGATATCACTACGCGGTTAATTCGATTAATAAAATTTGGGCCCCGATAATCAAGCGCGCCGGAATACGGTACCGCAACGCCTACCAGTCACGACACACTTATGCGTGCTGGTCATTATCAGCTGGGGCAAACCCAAACTTTATAGCAACTCAGATGGGGCATACAGATGCTCAGATGGTTTACAAAGTGTATGGAAAGTGGATGTCAGAGAAGAGTGCCGAACAGGTTTCTCTGCTTAACCAGGCGCTTTCACGCTTTGCCCCATCGCTGCCCCAAGGCATGTTAGTAGCGCAGTAGAAAACTTTATATTCAAATGGTTAGCAGCACTATTGCTACATTTGTATAACACGGGGCACAAAATGCCCTCGACCATAAAACGCGCTTATGTTGTGATCGGGGTTCAATAAATCACTAAACAAGGTATACTCCGGAGTTGTTTATTGTACTAAACGCTCCTGTGAGAGGATGCTACTGCGCACCTATGACTCAATTCGCTTCTCCAGTTCTGCATACGTTGCTGGATACCGACGCGTATAAACTGCACATGCAGCAAGCCGTTTTCCACCATTACTATGACGTTCATGTCGCGGCGGAATTCCGCTGCCGTGGCGACGACTTGCTCGGTATCTACGCAGACGCCATTCGTGAACAGGTCAATGCTATGCAGCATCTGACGCTGCAGGACGAGGAATATCAGTGGCTTTCTGGCCTGCCTTTCTTCAAAGCCGACTACCTGAACTGGCTGCGCGACTTCCGCTATAAGCCGGAGCAGGTCACCGTGGTTAACGATAACGGCAAGCTGGATATTCGCCTTGCAGGTCCGTGGCGGGAAGTGATCATGTGGGAAGTGCCGCTTCTGGCGGTAATCAGTGAACTGGCTCACCGCTACCGTTCCCCGGAAACGGGCGTAGCGCAGGCGGTGGCCTCGCTGGAAAAGAAACTCGCTGACTTCTCCACGCTGACCGCAGGGCTGGACATGTCCCGCTTCCGCCTGATGGACTTTGGCACCCGCCGCCGTTTTTCGCGCGACGTACAGGAGGCCATCGTTAAACGTCTGCAGCAGGAGCCGTGGTTCGTGGGCACCAGTAACTACGATCTGGCCCGTCGCCTCAATCTGACGCCCATGGGTACCCAGGCGCACGAGTGGTTCCAGGCGCATCAGCAGATCAGCCCTGACCTCGCCAACAGCCAGCGCGCAGCGCTGGCCGCATGGCTTGCGGAGTACCCGAATCAACTCGGAATTGCCCTCACGGACTGTATTACGATGGATGCCTTCCTGCGCGACTTTGGACCTGAATTTGCGGAGCGTTATCAGGGGTTGCGCCACGATTCCGGAGATCCGGTTGAGTGGGGTGAGAAGGCGATTGCCCATTACGAGAAACTGGGCATTGACCCGATGAGCAAGGTGCTGGTCTTCTCCGATAATCTCGATCTGGCGAAAGCCGTCGAACTCTATCGCCATTTCAACGCCAGAGTGAACCTGAGCTTCGGGATCGGTACCCGGTTAACCTGCGACATTCCTCAGGTAAAACCTCTGAATATCGTGATAAAGCTGGTGGAATGTAACGGCAAACCGGTGGCGAAACTCTCCGACAGCCCGGGCAAAACCATCTGCCATGACAAGGCGTTTGTCCGCGCGTTGCGCAAAGCCTTCGATCTTCCCCAGATCAAAAAAGCCAGTTAAGCGCTTAAGGGAGCCTTCATGGCTCCCCTCTTCTTATTTATTTCTCAATTCTTCCCTTTTGACCGCGAAATTTACTTGTCTGATAGCGGATGGCAGGTAACATAGATATCCCCCCATAAGGGTGGACAAGTGTTTATTTTTTCCGACTATTAACAGAGAGAATATTATGAGCGTTGTGCCTGTAGCCGACGTACTCCAGGGCCGTGTCGCCGTTGACCAGGAAGTCACCGTGCGCGGATGGGTGCGTACCCGCCGAGATTCTAAAGCTGGCATCTCCTTCCTTGCCGTCTATGACGGTTCCTGCTTTGATCCTGTACAGGCCGTCATTAATAATTCTCTGCCCAATTACAATGATGACGTTCTGCACCTGACGACGGGCTGTTCCGTTATTGTCACCGGCGTGGTCGTGGCATCCCCGGGCCAGGGTCAGAGTTTCGAAATTCAGGCTTCTGCGATTGAAGTCACCGGCTGGGTTGAAGATCCGGATACCTATCCGATGGCGGCTAAACGTCACAGCATTGAGTATCTGCGTGAAGTGGCGCACCTTCGTCCACGTACCAACCTGATTGGTGCGGTTGCTCGCGTACGTCATACGCTGGCGCAAGCGCTGCATCGTTTCTTCGATGAGCAGGGTTATTTCTGGGTGTCTACCCCGCTGATCACCGCGTCCGATACGGAAGGCGCCGGTGAGATGTTCCGCGTCTCAACGCTGGATCTCGAAAACCTGCCGCGCACCCCGGAAGGTAAAGTGGACTATGACAAAGACTTCTTTGGTAAAGAGGCCTTCCTGACCGTATCCGGCCAGCTCAACGGCGAAACGTACGCCTGCGCGCTGTCTAAAATCTACACCTTTGGCCCTACCTTCCGTGCCGAAAACTCCAACACCAGCCGTCACCTGGCGGAATTCTGGATGCTGGAGCCTGAAGTGGCGTTCGCCAACCTGGATGATGTTGCAGGTCTGGCGGAAGCGATGCTGAAATATGTCTTCAAAGCGGTGCTGGAAGAGCGTCCGGACGACATGAAATTCTTCGCCGAGCGCGTAGACAGCGACGCGGTAGCCCGTCTGGAGCGCTTCGTCTCTGCCGATTTTGCGCAGGTGGACTACACCGACGCGGTGGCGATCCTCGAGAAATGCGGTGAGAAGTTCGAGAACCCGGTTTACTGGGGCGTAGACCTGGCGTCTGAGCACGAGCGCTATCTGGCCGAGAAGCATTTCAAAGCGCCGGTTGTTGTTAAAAACTACCCGAAAGACATTAAGGCCTTCTATATGCGCCTTAACGAAGACGGTAAAACCGTGGCAGCGATGGACGTCCTGGCGCCGGGCATCGGTGAAATCATCGGTGGCTCTCAGCGTGAAGAGCGTCTGGACGTGCTGGACGCGCGTATGGAAGAGATGGGTCTTAACCCTGCGGACTACAGCTGGTACCGCGATCTGCGTCGTTACGGTACCGTACCGCACGCCGGTTTTGGTCTGGGCTTTGAGCGTCTGATTGCCTACGTGACCGGTGTGCAGAACGTTCGTGACGTGATTCCGTTCCCACGTACGCCACGTAACGCCAGCTTCTAATCGGTAAAAGACTAAAATGGCCAGCCTGTGCTGGCCACTATTTTATCCTGTATTGTCAGTTTTCGTCAGCGTAAAGTCAGCATCTTCAAACCTTCACCCCGTCACAACCACTACCTGTTACGTTTTGTTTCCGCGAAATATCCAGCCACAAAAAATAAACCCCATTCTTATTGCGCTTATTACATCCTCAAGCAATAGCACAAATTTCAACCAATTTTACAGCCATCCAGAAGGCTTTTCGGCGTCATAAGAAAAAACGAGTCGTTTATCGTCTGTTTATATGAATTGCCTTTATCCAAATTAATCATAAGGAATTCATATATATAGGATAGATACTGTCGCTTAATTCACCAAGGCGTTCTGAAGTTTGAGGTGGTTCACAAAGTTCCCAAAAATACACGTTTAGTTACATATATTTTCTTTTGGTTACTCAATCTTGAGATTTGTAGCACTTTCAGGCTAGCGAAACGCTTCGGCGAATGGAAAGATGCCTGTCAGATACATAAAGACACCAAACTCTCATCAATAGTTCCGGAAATATTTATTGACAGAATTTATTGACGGCAGTGGCGAGTGTCATAAAAAAACCAATGAGGGTAATAAATAATGATGAAGCGCAATATTCTGGCAGTGGTAATCCCTGCCCTGCTGGTAGCCGGTGCAGCCAACGCTGCAGAAATCTATAACAAAGACTCTAATAAACTGGATCTTTACGGGAAAGCGGTTGGTCTGCATTACTTCTCTGACTATGCTGGCAACGATGGCGACCAGACTTACGCTCGTCTGGGCTTCAAAGGCGAAACGAAAATCAACGACCAGCTGACCGGTTATGGCCAGTGGGAATACAACTTCCAGGGTAACAACTCCGAAGGCGCCGATGCTCAGAGCGGTAATAAAACCCGTCTGGCGTTCGCAGGTCTGAAATTCGGTGATGCAGGCTCCTTCGACTACGGTCGTAACTATGGCCTGGTGTACGATGCAATCGGCATCACCGATATGCTGCCAGAATGGGGTGGCGACACTGGCAAGAGCGATAACTTCTTCTCCAGCCGTAATGGTGGTCTGGCGACTTACCGTAACAGCGGCTTCTTCGGCCTGGTTGACGGTCTGAACTTTGGCGTTCAGTACCTGGGCAAAAATGACCGTGATGATGCAGTACGTTCTAACGGTGACGGTTGGGCAACCTCAGTTAGCTATGATTTCGAAGGCTTTGGCGTTGTGGGTGCATACGGCGCAGCTGACCGTACCAACAGCCAGCAAAAACTGGACTGGGGTAAAGGCGATAAAGCTGAGCAGTGGGCAACTGGCCTGAAGTATGACGCAAACAACATCTACCTGGCAGCACTGTACGGCGAAATGCACAACGCCGCGCGTTTGAGCAGCAAAGGTTTCGCTAACAAATCTCAGGACTTCTCTGTTGTCGCTCAGTATCAGTTCGACTTCGGTCTGCGTCCATCCATCGCTTACTACAAATCTAAAGCGAAAGATGTTGAAGGCATTGGTGATGAAGATTTCATCAACTACATCGAAGTTGGCGCGACTTACTACTTCAACAAAAACATGTCCACCTATGTTGACTACCAGATCAACCAGCTGAAAGATGACAACAAACTGGGCATCAACAACGACGACACTGTAGCACTGGGTCTCGTCTACCAGTTCTAATCAGTACACCACTTTGTTATATGCTTAATGAACAGGGCTTCGGCCCTGTTTTTTTATGCCTGACAGAAAATAATGGCGACTTTTGAAAAGCCGCACGCTTTTCGTCGCAAACGGTTGGCATTTTGTAAATCTACCGTTAACCTGATAGCGGATTTCACTTCTGTAATCACAATGGAACTTCGTCATGTTTGAGAACATTACCGCCGCTCCTGCCGACCCGATTCTGGGCCTGGCCGATCTGTTTCGTGCCGACGACCGCCCTGGCAAAATCAACCTGGGTATTGGTGTATATAAAGATGAAACCGGCAAAACTCCGGTACTGACCAGCGTTAAGAAAGCTGAGCAGTATCTGCTGGAAAACGAAACCACCAAAAACTACCTCGGTATTGATGGTATCCCTGAATTTGGTCGCTGCACCCAGGAGCTGCTGTTCGGTAAAGGCAGTGCAATTGTGAGTGACAAACGTGCCCGTACGGCACAGACCCCGGGCGGTACCGGCGCGCTGCGCGTGGCGGCGGATTTCCTTGCGAAAAACACCTCTGTGAAGCGTGTCTGGGTAAGCAATCCAAGCTGGCCGAACCACAAGAGCGTATTTAACTCTGCGGGTCTGGAAGTGCGTGAATACGCCTACTACGACGCAGCAAACCACTCTCTGGACTTTGACGGCCTGCTGGCTAGCCTGAGTGAGGCGCAAGCAGGTGACGTGGTGCTGTTCCACGGCTGCTGCCACAACCCAACCGGTATCGATCCAACGCTTGAGCAGTGGGAACATCTGGCGAAGCTGTCCGTAGAAAAAGGCTGGCTGCCGCTGTTTGACTTTGCCTACCAGGGCTTCGCCCGTGGTCTGGAAGAAGATGCCGAAGGCCTGCGCGCGTTCGCCGCAGTGCATCAGGAGCTGATCGTTGCAAGCTCCTACTCCAAGAACTTTGGTCTGTACAATGAGCGTGTAGGTGCCTGTACGCTGGTTGCGGCTAACGATGAGACCGTCGATCGCGCGTTCAGCCAGATGAAATCCGTTATCCGCGCTAACTACTCTAACCCGCCGGCACACGGTGCCTCTGTTGTTGCGACTATCCTGAGCAACGATGCGCTGCGCGCCATCTGGGAACAAGAGCTGAACGATATGCGTCAGCGTATTCAGCGCATGCGCCTGCTGTTTGTGAACACCCTGGCGGAGAAAGGCGCGGATCGCGACTTCAGCTTTATCATCAAACAGAACGGCATGTTCTCGTTCAGCGGCCTTACCAAAGAGCAGGTTCTGCGTCTGCGTGAAGAGTTCGGCGTGTACGCTGTGGCATCTGGCCGCGTGAACGTTGCAGGCATGACGCCTGACAACATGGCGCCGCTGTGCGAAGCGATTGTCGCCGTACTGTAATTTGCGCCCACAAAAAAGCCTGCATTATGCAGGCTTTTTTTATTCGGGTTACCAGACAGGCATTTCATCCTGAAGGAACGGATTATGGAGCCGTTCATAGCCCAGCGTCGACATCGGACCGTGCCCAGGGATAAACGTCACATCATCACCCAGCGGCAATAACTTCTGTTTAATCGACTGAATCAGCTGTCCGTGATCGCCGCGCGGAAAATCGCTGCGTCCTACGCTACCTTTGAAAATCACATCGCCGGAGATCAGCAGACGGGACTGGTCATCAAAGAAGACGATATGGCCTGGCGTATGCCCAGGACAATGCAACACCTGTAAAATCACATTCCCTATGCTAACGCGCTCTCCTTCGTTCAGCCAGCGATCGGGCGTCAGGGGCTGACACTCATCCAGGCCAAACATGCGGCTTTGGGCGGGTAACCCCTGCAGCCAGAACTCATCTTCTTTTTCCGGACCGACAATCGGCACGCCGTAGTGTTCAGCCAGTTCAGCCGCTGCGCCCACATGGTCGAGGTGACCATGCGTCAGTAAAATCTGCATAAGCGTCACGCCGCTGTCGGCGACTTCCTGCTTGATCTTCTCAGCGTCACCGCCGGGATCGACAAGCGCGGCCAGTTTAGTCTGTTCGCACCAGATGAGTGAGCAATTCTGGGAGAACGCGGTAACCGGAATAATACGATAGTTCATACTGCTCCTGTGTTTCGTTATTACCAGTGCCGAACCGGACCGGTATCAATATGCACAAAGTTGCTGCTGGGGTAATATCCTACACCACCTGCGCGCATAGATAACGCAGCTTTGCGAATATTGGCTAACGAAACGCCCTCAATATGGAAATCCATTGCCTGTCCCTTCGTGTGATAGCTTTTTTTCGCTACCCCGCGACTGTGGGCGCGCAGTTCATTATTGGTATCAACAGAGCGATAACCAGAAATAAGCTGCACCGGCTTGCTGGTACCCAGCAGGCCCTGAAGGCGGTAAAGCTGATCAAACAGTCCTGGATCGATGGCTTTTATTTTATTCGCGCGGAAATCACGGAAAAAATGGTTAAGTCTTGCTAATTCATCCTGAATATAGCCTCTGCCATCGAAGAACTCCGCTTTTAGCGACTCACCGGTATGAAGATTGTTGAGCGTTAAAACTCGCGGACGAGGTGTCGAGAGGGTGGCAAATGCTGGCGTCGGCAAGATGGCCGCTGCGCCAAGCGCAACACCACCTAACGCCAGCAGTTTGCGGCGATTAGCGTCAAATTTGTCCATGATAATCAGGTCTACAGGTAAAAGAAATCGTAATATGCATAGCGCACGAAGGGCACCTTAACTGGCAAAACCGGGTACGTCAAGGCGCCCAACCCCAGTGAATACGCGGCTTGCAGCGATATAGCCCCTTATTCACCCTAACTTACGACAATCAATTTTCCCGAACTGCTTCATTTACCTGATTAATTGTTCCGCTTTTGGCAAAATTTGTGCGCCGGATCGCGCGGTGAGATCATAATTGTAAATATCTGTACGGTACTGAGTCCGCCCGTCTTCGCCCACAAACGCCGTCAGATAGTAAAGATTGACCGGAATATTGTGCCGAATATTAACGTAACGCGTATCCCCTTGTTTCAGGGCATCCGAAATGCGCGTATCGTTCCAGCCCGCATCCTGCAGCAGCATATTGGCCAGCTCCGAGGCTTTGTTCACACGCACGCAGCCAGAACTCAGCGCGCGCGTATCTTTCTGGAACAGGTTGTGGTTCGGCGTATCGTGCAGATAGATAGCGTCAGAACTCGGCATATTGAATTTGTAACGCCCTAAAGAGTTATGCGCCCCCGGTGCCTGCTGGAAACGGAACGGCAGGTTTGACGCCGTGATTGTCGACCAGTCGACCATATAAGGATCGATAGCCTCTTTACTGTTCCATCCACGCATCACCGTATAGCCATGACGTTCCAGATAACCCGGATCGTTCCAGACCTTCGGCAGAATGTCTTTACGCGCCAGCGTCGGCGGCACGTTCCACGGCGGGTTAACGACTACGTTATTGAGCGCGCTGCTCATCATCGGTGTTTTGCGGTCCGGACGCCCGACAATCACGCGCGACGCCAGTTTTTCGCTACCGTCCTGGTAATAGACCAGGGAATACGCCGGAATGTTAACCATAATGCCGGTAGAAAGGGTTCCCGGCAGCAGGCGCAAACGCTGGATATTGAGCGCCAGCACCCCTGCCCGCTGCGCAGGCGATACGTTCAGCCAGTCTCGCGTCGTCTGGCCAATGACGCCATCGGCTCCCAGTCCCTGAGCGGCCTGGAATTGCTTCACTGCCGCAACCAGCTCGCGATCGTATGCTGCGGGTTTATTGCTGACGGCAATCGCTTTTTTCTCTTTCACAGGCGCTGACGGGCTGACCGCCGCGTTTTGCGGATCGTCGCCTGGCAGGGCGATATGTGGCCCGCCTTCAAGAAGACCCGAGCGCGTCAGGATCTCGCGCAGAGCAGGCACATCGCTGCTCCACTGCCCCGGACGCAGCGTCGCGGTGCCGCGCATCTGCGGCCATGGGCGCGAGTCACCCACCAGCGTGAGGAGCGACTGGTGAAGCGTGGGGTATTGTGGATGCGCCGGTGCGAGGCTGGCAATAAAGCGCGGCAGTTCGCCATTATCGAGGGCTAACTGCCACTGGTTAATCACCGACAGCGCTGGCGTCGCGAGCTTATACGGCTTATCGCTGTACAGCCAGCGGTTGCCATTGACCGGAATACCCGCCACGAACTGCAGGTAACCCATCATGGCATCGGAAAGCACGACGTCCCGTGCCTGACCGGACACGGCAGGATCGGTTAACAGCTCAACCCACTTTGTAAACTGCGGCTGAAACCCTGCAATTGCGACCTCCGCCAGCTGCTGCTGGAAGGCGCGCACGGCATCGCGGTTTTCCCACATCGGTTTCATATCGCGGGCGGCATAAAGCAGCGTGAGCTGATTGAGATAGACAGGCGTGTAGCCTGACGGCAGCCCCGACTGCAGCTGCTGGCTGAGCGATTCGGCGTCGATGCCTTCCGGCAGCGGCTTAATACCGGCCATTATCGCCGTCGCCGGAGATTGCTCCAGCGGCTGGGACAACGACGTAGGCTGCGCGCCCGTCGTTGCCGAGCTGTCAGTCGGCACAATTTCAGGCTCATCGGCCTGGGCGGTTAACAGTGGAGCAAACATCACTGCCAGACATAAACTTAGCGCCGACAGCTGACGACCACATTTTTTCTTAAGCAACATCCCTTGCCCCCTGTTTTCACGACATGCCCATCACGTTGGGGCTTTCTTTCATTATAGGTAGACGGCTAAGCTGTTGCCTTACCTTATGTAAAGAAGTTTAAAGATAACGCAGCCCTAAGCACAAGTTAAGTTTAAAAAAAAGCGGCGCCAGAGCGCCGCTTCGGGTCAGAAGACACTTCAGGAAGCGTCCGCCGTGGTTTCCGGCAGTGACTCCGGCGGCTGCGGCGCAAAGCCGCGCAGCCCGACAACGTGAACGTGCTCGCTGTTCTGGAACACTTTACGCACCAGCTTGTAGGTTGTCCCTTTTTCAGGGCTAATGTTCTCCGGTGCGGCAATGATGAGCTGCATATCGAGACGTTCGCAAAGCTCAAACAGCGTGGCAATGGAGCGCGCATCAAGACGCGCCGCCTCATCCAGGAACAGCAGTCGGCATGGGGAGATGTCTTTGCCGCGCAGGCGGCGCGCTTCGTCTTCCCAGCTCTGTACCACCATCACCAGAATCGACATCCCGGTACCGATCGCTTCACCGGTAGAGAGCGCCCCGGATTCCGCGCGCAGCCAGCCGTCGGAGCCACGGTTTACCTCTACCTCCATTTCCAGGTAGTTACGGTAATCCAGCAGCTCTTCCCCGATGGTTTGCGGCGTACGCTGTCCCATATCAATCTGCGGGTTCAGGCGCTGATACAGCTTCGCCAGCGCTTCGGAGAAGGTCAGACGGTTGCTGTTGAACAGATCCTGGTGCTGCTCGTGCTGCTCAGACAGCACTTCCAACAGCGTCGCGTGGGCTTCACGCACGTTGACGTTGAGGCGCACGCTGTTCACCTGGCCAAACGACACGCTCTGCAGACCCTGGTTCAGCTGGCGAATGCGGTTCTGCTCGCGCTGAATGGTTTTGCGGATGATATTCGCCACGCTGCGGGAGCTGATCGCCAGCTTCTGCTCGCGAGAAGTCAGCTCTTCCGTCAGGCGCCCCAGCTCGATTTCCATCTGCTCAATGGCTTCGACCGGATCGTCGGTACGGATAATGTCCTGACGAATACGCTCGCGCAGGTGCTGGTAAACCGCCACAAAGAACTGGATTTTACGTTCAGGGCGTTTCGGATCCTCCGACATACGCAGCACGTCGCGCAGGTGTTCGTTATCCGCCACCGCCAGACGCAGCGCACCCAGCGCCTTATCCGACATGGAACGCAGCTCATCGGCAGAGAGATACGCCAGCTCGCGACGGTGCAGACGACGCTCAACGTTATTGTCTTTCACCATGCGCATTACCGCGCACCAGCCTGCCTTGGCGGTCACGACCTGCTCGCGCATTTCATGGTAGTCGCGCTCCAGCTTGCGCAGGCGACGGGTCAGGTTATCCATCTCCGCTTCACAGAAGGTCAGCGCTTTTTCCAGCTGATTGCGACGCGCGCGGTTATTGCTGAGCTGAGCATGCAGCTCGTCACGACGAATGCGCGCGCGCTCTTCCGCCCCGCTGTCGGCACGGACGCCGATATCCTGAAGCTCTTTCTGCAGGTCGTTTAACAGCTCTTTCTTGGTGTCGAAGGAGCTTTTCAGCGAGGCCAGCACCTGGTTGTACTGGTTCAACTGAGCGGAGTGGCTGCGCATTGCTTCGCGGGCGCGGGTACGCTCCGCTTCCGCCTGCTCAAGGCGCTTACGCAGCTTTTCATTCAGATCGCTGTTACCGCTCAGCATTTCCGCCGAATCGGAGTAGCCGAAATGGGCGCGACGCTGCACCACTTCCGTCAGGGCAAACGCCTGCTGACGCGCTTCGCGCTGCACCTGCTGTGACCAGGCATAATCTTCTTTTAACTGCTCGAACTGTTCCGGGTCGCTCTGCAGGACAGAGACAACCGGCTCCAGCTTCGCCAGTTGATTGCCATGCTGCTGCACGAAGCGCGCGGCTTCCTGCGCTTCATCCAGACGCTCCTGGATCTCATCCACGCGGTCGGCCAGCGTGTCGTCTGCCAGCAGATTCAGGCGCGGCAGAATACGGTTAAGGGCCGCGACGCCCTCTTTCGCCTGCTCGAACTGGACGCGACTCTGCTGGTTGTCGCTTTCATGACTGGCAATCGCCCGTTCCAGTTCGCCACGGCGGGTATTGAGTTTGCGAATTTCCGCTTCCGGGTCGGCTTCGAAGGCCACGGCCAGATGGCTGCCGATAAAGCGGCTAAACGCCTGATGCAGGCGCTGGGTTTTCTGCACGTCAAACGACAGCGTCGCAAAGCGTTCAGACAGCGTTTCGCGCTCGGCGTGCAGGCTCTCGATGCGGCTTTCGCGCGCGGCGCGGCCAAACAGCGGCAGTTCCGGGAAGCGGGAATAGCGCCACTGACGGTCGGCGATTTTGACTACCACCGCTTTTTCCAGCTCATCGACGCTAAATACGCTGTCATCGAACGACTGCGGATCCCCTTCGATCAGGTAGAGATCTTCCGGACAATCTTCCAGACCGGCAAGCTGCTCAGAAATCAGCGACAGATCCGGCACCACGATCGCGTTACGCGACGGGCCATACAGTGCCGAGAAGTATGGCGCATCGTCCAGGCCGACGTCGTCGTAAATCTCAGACAGCAGTACGCCGCCAAAACGCTCTGCCAGGGCATTGAGGCGCGGGTCTTCCGCACCGCCCGGCTGGCTTAAGCGCTCAATTTCTTCGTCGACGTCACGCTTGCGCGCGCCCACTTCATCACGCTCAACAATCGCCTCGCGCTCGCGCTCCAGCAGCTGCTGCAGGTATTCAGTGACTTCCTGGCTGGATTCGAACTGCTCGCCGCACTGCTCACTGAGCTGGTTAAGGCTGCTCTGGGCCGCCAGCCAAACCGGGGCACGCTGCAGAAGCGCTTGCGAACGGGACTGAAGCTGTTCCAGCTCCTGACGCAGGGTCATACGCTGTTCGCTAGCGCTGGAAACCGTGTCTGAAAGCGCAGCGATACGCGCCTCGAGTTCCTGATGCAGGGCCTCAAGCTCGTCAAAATCGTAATGTTTGCCCTGACGCTTGCAGAATTCGGCCAGCAGACGCTCGGCCTCCTGCTGCTCGCGCAGGCGCTGTTCCAGCTCGTTCAGACGCATACGCAGCGGCTGAACCTGCTCGGCCAGATGGCGCTGGTTCACGCCGTCACGCAGCAGCTCGCGGGCAACGTCCCAGGCTTCGTTACGCGCCAGCGGGCCGTTAATCGCCACAACCAGCTGATAGGCCTGCTCAAACTGGCTGTGCGCCGTTTGGGCGACGCTCATTTTCTGTTCGAGGGAGAGCAGTTTCTCAGTGGCTTCCTGCTCTTTAGCCTGGAAGGTATCCAGCCATTCGTCGGCGCTTTCCGGCGTCAGGTCAGGCAGATGGCACAGCTCTTTCGCGCGCTGTAAGGCCTGCAGTGCCTGGGTGTACTGGATCGCACGCGTCTGCTGCACGTCCAGCGCCTGCTGGTAATCAGCAAGCTGGCTTTTCAGCTCATCCACTTCCAGCTCGGCCGCTTCGGCGCGGGCTTCGTTCTCTTCCTGCATCTCGGCGGCTTCGGCCACCACTTCATTTTGCTCTTCAAGACGAATGTGCAGCTCGTCGAGGTCCGCTTCATAGCGCTCGATTTTCTCCTGCTGACGCAGCGCGGTCTGCACCAGGTTCAGGTGATCGCTGGCGGCCTGGTAATCGGCTTCCAGGTCACCTTCAGCACCGTTGTGCTCACCGAGCTCGCGCGCCATTTCGACGTGCTTGTACTGCTCGGCCACCAGCTGTTTGCGGGAGGTAAACAGCTCGCGGCGGTATTCTAATGCCTGATCGAGGTGGACGCGGCGCTCGTTGGCGTGGCGCATGTAGTCCGCCGCCACGTAGTTAGTGGCTTCGCTGATCAGGTGTTTAAACAGATCGCGGTCAGACTGGGTCACGCGAATCGCTTCCAGCGTCATGCGGTTTTCACGCAGCGCCGCCTCCATGTCCTGGAAGGCCTTACGCACCCCGCTGTTTTCCGGCAGCAGGTAGTCGCGCAGGGAGCGGGTAATGGCGCTGGAGATACCGCCGTACAGGGAAGCTTCGATCAGGCGGTAGTATTTGCTACGGTCTGATGCCGTGCGCAGACGACGCGCCACCACGCCGAGATCGAACATCAGCGAGTGGTAGTCTGTAATCGAGTTGAACTGTTTGAACTGCACGCCTTCTATCGCTTCGAGCTTATCTTTCAGCTCCTGCAGCGTCAGCACGCGCGCCTGGCGCTCGTTCAGGGTTTCCGTCAGCAGCGCCGTCGGCTGTACAGACGTTGGCAGTCCCTGGATGGCGAACGGTTTAATGTCGACTTTACGGTCGCGACCGGCAACCTGCTGCAGGCGCACACCCACCACCACGCGCTGATGGCGGGAGTTAATGACGTCCAGAACCGAATAACAGACGCCCGCTTTCAACTTACCGTGCAGACCTTTATCACGGGAACCGCTTGTGGCCCCCGCTTCGGTGGTGTTACGGAAGTGAAGCAGCGTCAGGTCAGGGATCAGCGCCGTGACAAAGGCCGCCATGGTGGTGGATTTACCCGCCCCGTTACCGCCGGAGAGCGTCGTGACCAGCTCATCCAGATCGAACGTTCGGGCAAAGAAGCCGTTCCAGTTGATCAGCGTCAGTGAGCGAAATTTACCGCGTTCAATCATTACTCTTCCTCCCCGCTATCCGGCAGATTCTCTTCATGCTCATCATTGAGCTGCAAATGGTTTTCCACCGGCATCGCTTCACCGTCGCGGATCATGCGAAGCTGCGCTTCACGCGCGTCATCGCCCGCACGCACGTCGGCGCCGAAGCGGAAGACAGATTCCGTAATGCGGAATTTGCTGCTGTCGTGACCCATAAACCAGACCATCCCCAGACGACGCAGACGGTTCAGGGAAGAGCGGACTTTTTCCTGTAATTTCTGACGATCGAGATCCGACCCCGTGGAGCGGTTGTTCACCAGCTTAAGCAGCTTGCCCTCATCTGCCAGCGTCAACAGCTCGTCGTAAAGTTCCTGCTGGGTGAAGATCCCTTCATTCGCCAGACGTTCCGGGCTGAGGTAGAGGTAGCAGAGAATTTTGCCGACCATCATGTCCAGCTCGGAGAGCACGGAACGCGGAATCAGCGTCGTGGAGCGCGGGCGCAGGTAGAAAAACCCTTCCGGCGCACGGATAAGCTCCACGTTGTAGCGGGCGTAAAACTCTTCCAGGTACTCCTGGAAATCCATCAAAAAGGCGTGATTATCCAGCTCGTCTAAGCCAATGTGACGACCGGCACGCAGCTGGCTGTCCAGCGCCGGAAATAACGGATTCGCCAGCGCCTGTGCCAGCTTAACCGGCATCACTTGTTCAATATTTGTCAATGACATGCGCCTGTACCTTGGCTCCGTAATCGTTAATTGGCTGCCACTTCGGCGGCAGTCCGGTGAAATCGGCTTGCGCGATACCCAGGCGAACAGCCTGGTCTACCACAATGCGGGCAACGTCGAAGTGGCGCGCGCGAGGATATTGCGCCAGATAGTCGCGCACCACGAGCCCCAGATCCAGCGGAGCTTGTCTGGTTTTGTAGACAGCAAGCTGTTCTTCGATCATCGCCGCAAGCTGCTCGCGAATTTCGTTAAATTCTTCGTATTCCAGATCCGGCGGCAGTTCACCGGTTACCTCTTCATCACGCAATGCCATCTCTTCGTCGCGCATATCCAGCAGACGATCGGCATTGGCGTAGGTCAGCGCCCACGGCGCATCGAAATAGGTCTGCACCGACTGGCGCAGACGCTGGGCAAAGACGCGGTTTTTATCCATATCGATCGCGGTACGGATAAATTTATGCACGTGTCGGTCGTAGCCGATCCACAGGTCGATCGACTGCTGGCCCCAGCTGATGATGCGGTCCAGTTTACTCTGCAGGTCGAACACCAGACGGTCGATAAAGTGCAGATCGTCGTGTGCCAGCGTCGCGTCCTGGATGCGCAGCAGGTTCGCCTGCAGCTTATCCCCTGCGGCTTCCAGCGTATCCTGCAGCTCACGCAGCGTACCGGAGGTTTCTGACAGCAGAAGTTCACAGCTGGAGATGGCTGCACGCCAGTCTTTATTCAGCAGCTGTGCGATATCGTCTTTGACCTGCTGCTGCTGTTCGTCCATCAGGCGCTGGGTCAGATCGATACTGTCGAAGATTTCCGCCACCGAGTATTTCAGCGGTGCATAGACGTTTCGGTGCCAGTGGAATTCGTCACCGTCTTCATCTGCCGCATCGGCGGCGCGCTTAAGCTCACCGGCCACGATCGACAGCTGCATGGACAGACGCAGCGTGGAAAATTCGCGCTGGCGAATGTAGTAATCGGTGATGCCGATGCCCAGTGGCGTCAGGCGATAGATGGCGTTTCCTTCCGCCTGCTCGCTGGTAAAGCGGTTCAGCAGACGTTGACGCACCATATCGTTAATTGCGTTGTTGGCACGCACGCTAATGGTTTCGCTGGTTTGCTCAAACGCATCACTGACATGGCGGAACGCGTCCACCAGTTCACCCTCGCTCATTTCCCCATCCAGCCGCTCGCCGTTCAGCGTGGCAACCGCCAGCAGGAAAGAGAGTCTGTCTACCGGCAGCGAGATGGAGAAATCGTTTTTCCTGGCCCAGGCAACCAGTTCGGGGACTGTCTGGGAAAATTCACTCATAGGTTATCCTTGCATCTGCGGCTTGTGCGCGGTGACGTGAATATAGCGGCCAAGGCTGACAAAAGGCTCCTGGCGGCAATACCGCGTTTCCAATTCTGTTAAGGTGTCAAAACAGTCACGCTGTTTGTGTTTTTCACGCAGATAATCATGAAACACCCTGACGCCCGTCTTCCCGACAATCTGCCAGCCAATCGCTTCCAGCCAGCCATAGACCTGCTGTGGATCGCGCGGATAGTCCGGGGAAAGCGTGCGTTTTTTCTTTTTGGGCATCCCGACCTGAACATAGTCGAAGTTTCCCGCAACCATGTTGTGCATCAGGAAGCCGTTAGCATTGTAGAACATCAACGACAGCGTGCCGCCCGGGCGCAACATCGACCACAGGGTTTGTAACACGCTTAGCGGATCGGCAACCCACTCCAGCACCGCATGAAACAATATCAGATCAACCTGGGTTTCCAAATGCTGTGCGATGTCCTGAGCGGCGCATTGTATAAAATGCATGTTGTCGCTCACACCTTTCTCTTCTGCCGCACGCGTCGCGCGGGCGACCATTTCAGCAGAAAGATCGCAAAGCGTGACGTGATGACCGCGTTCCGCCATTTTTATGGCCGTCTGCCCTTCACCGCCTCCGGCATCCAGCACGCGCAACGTTTGACCACCAAAGGTAGCCAGAATGGTGTCCAGATCCTGCCAGAGGATCGTCTGACGGAGCTGCCCTTTCGTGGTGCCATAAATGTTGCGCGAAAACTTTTCCGCGATGTCATCAAAATTGCGATCCCGCATTGGGAGAGTTCCACTCGCTAACTGCAAAACCGCTATTTTGTCACACCCGCGCGGAGAATGAACCTCTCTGGTGTAATATCACCGTCAATCACCTGCTATATGGTCAAAAAAGGAACCAAAAAGGATGCTTTTTACCCTTAAGAAATACATTGGAGGGATGATGCTTCCCCTTCCGCTGCTGCTCATCATCATCGCGCTGGGGCTGGCGCTGGTGTGGTTCAGTCGCTTTCAGAAGAGTGGCAAAACGCTGATCACGTTCGGCTGGTTGGTCCTGCTGCTGCTGAGCCTGCAGCCGGTGGCTGATGGTCTGTTACGCCCCATCGAAAACAGGTACCCGACATGGCAGGGAAATCAGAAAGTGGCGTACATCGTGGTGCTGGGCGGCGGATATACCTGGGATCCTGACTGGGCCCCCAGCTCAAACCTGATCAACAACAGCCTGCCGCGGCTAAACGAAGGCATTCGCCTCTGGCTGGCGAATCCGGGATCAAAAATGATCTTCACCGGCGCGGCGGCCAAAACGAACCCGGTGAGTACGGCGGAAGCGGGCGCCCGGGTCGCGGAATCACTCGGCGTACCGCGCTCCTCCATTATCACTCTGGACAGCCCGAAAGATACCGAGGAAGAGGCCGCCGCAGTCAAGCAGGCGATTGGTGAAGCCCCGTTCTTACTGGTGACCTCCGCCTCGCACCTGCCACGCGCGATGATTTTCTTTGAAAAACAGGGCCTGCACCCGCTTCCCGCACCGGCGAACCAGATGGCCATCGACGCGCCGCTTAATCCGTGGGAGCGGGTAATCCCGTCCCCTATGTGGCTGATGCATAGCGATCGCGTCGGTTATGAGACGCTCGGACGCCTCTGGCAGTGGCTGAAAGGTTCCTCAGGCGAGCCAGGGCAAGAGTGATTTAGTCGCCAGATCGAAGTTTGCGCGATTAAAGCGTCCGGTGTTAACCAGCTGCGCAACTTCGTCCCAGAGCAGGTAGAGCCAGCGCCGCCAGAGAAACGCTTCCGCAACGGGGGCGCGTTGAAGGTAATGCCACAGTAAACCTTCCGCCGCCCCGCTGTCGCTGAGCCTGAACAGCTCATATTCGCGCGGAGCCCAGAGCATGATCCCCGGCCCCACCATCGCCAGAAGCTGATCGCTGCGGGGGTCTTTCAGCATACTGCGCAGGGTGAAGTTACCGTGGATCAGCACGCAGTTATCGTTAAAACCTTCGAACAGTGCCGGTAAACACTCCCGGGTGCGAAAGAGAATACGTTTGTCCTGCATGGTTAAACCGGTATTGTTGAACTGGTTAAGCGTTCCCCACAGCACTTCAACCCGCTGGCGATACCACAGCGGCCAGAGATTTTCCTGAGTGCTGTCGACCGGCCCGACAAGTCCGCGGCTATCCTGACGGTGCCACGCCAGCAGCGCCTCGACAATCTGGTCTTTTAGCTGTTCCCAGCGTTCCGGCGTTCGCGCGGGCGCTTCAACGGGTACACCACGTAAACGTTCAATCAGCAGTACGTCCGGGCCGGGGTGTTCCTCATGGGTCATCACGCCGTACACCGTTGGCATACGCACGGTTCCCTCCCGCGCCAGCATCGACATTTTCCATGCAAGCTGCCTGGCAACGCCGGGTGACGTGAAACTCCGTGCCATCAGCGGCATTGGGTTACCCTCACTGTCGTACAACGACCAGAGCGCGGTATCGATTTTTTCACTCACGCATTCGACCCGGCTTAACTTTTCACCCAGCAGATGGCTAAGTTCGGCACGCAGCTGTTCCATATGAGATTACCCCCATTAAGACTACTGCTTTTATAATGAGCGTCCTTAATGAAGATGTCACCCGGAAGAGATCAATCAGGAAAAAGAAAGTGAAAAATAAACCGGAGAGTGCATCTCTCCCAACGGAGAGATGCCGGTAAGATTAACGCAATTCAGCGCGAACGCGCTCAAGATCTTCAGGGGTGTCTACGCCCGTGCCGGGGACTTCCTCAGCAACGGCAACGTGAATTTTCTCGCCGTACCAGAGCACGCGGAGCTGCTCCAGCATTTCGATATGCTCCAGCGGACTCGGGGCCCAGGCCACATAACGGCGAATAAAGCCGGCGCGATAGCCGTAGATCCCAATATGACGCAGGAAGGTATCACCGATGGTCTCTTTAGAAAGCGCAAAGCGATCGCGATCCCACGGGATCGTGGCACGGGAGAAATAGAGCGCATAGCCTTCCGCATCCATGACGACCTTCACCGCATTCGGGTTGAAAGCTTCTTCTGCATGATGAATGGGTACCGCCAGCGTGGCCATTCCGACCTGACGCTGCGCCAGGTTTTCGGCCACCTGACGGATAATGACAGCGGGGATCATCGGCTCGTCACCCTGCACGTTTACGATAACCGTATCATCACTGAAACCGCATTTCTCAACCACTTCTGCCAGACGCTCGGTGCCGGACTGGTGATCGGCGCGGGTCATGCATACCTCACCGCCTGCCGCCTCAACAGCACGAGCGACATCCGGATGATCGGTGGCAACAATCACGCGGTCAGCACCGGATTCACGCGTACGCTCAAGGACATGCACAATCATCGGCTTGCCGTTGATATCCACCAGCGGCTTACCCGGCAGACGCGTTGAGGCATAACGCGCAGGAATAATGACAACAAAACTCATGGTTTGCTCTCTTCTGCCACCAGGGAACGGGCTTCGTTTTCCAGCAATACAGGAATACCGTCGCGCAGCGGGAAAGCCAGGCTGTCCAGCTTGCAAATGAGCTCTTGTTTGTCCTGGCTGTAGTAGAGTTTGCCGTTGCATACCGGGCAGGCAATAATTTCAAGTAAACGGTGATCCATAGTTCCTCCGTATGGGTAATCGCTAAAGCTTAACACATTCCTTTTTCAGGGCGTGCCTGTTTCCCAGCCACTTCGACAGGATGTAAACAATCCGTCAGGTACCCGGCCCAGCGTCACGTCGTCCGCCCCCTGCCAGCGCGCGAATTCGCTAATGGCGGACGTTAACCCTTTTTCCAGGCTCGCCGTCACCCTGACGCCCTCTTGCAAATAAAGCGCAATGATTTCAAGCGTGCCGGTCTTGCGGTGCATTTTGGCATCCATGCGCCCGACCAGCTGCCCCTTATGCAGGAGCGGTAAAACAAAGTAGCCATACTGGCGCTTTGGGGCCGGGGTATAACATTCCAGCCGGTAGCTGAAATCAAAGAGCTGCTCGGCGCGTTTTCTGTCCCAGACGACCGGGTCGAAAGGCGACAATACCGCGCTGTGGGTCGCCTGCAGTTTCCCCTCCAGGGCCTGAGGCAATAGCGGGAGGAGATCCGCATGTAGCCACATTTCGCCCAGCGTTTCCACGGTAACGGGAATGACGCGCTGTTCGCGTTGCCACATGTCCAGCAGCGGTTTCAGCGCGGGCTGGCGCAGGCGATAATAATCTGCCAGCCATTGCGAGCGAAAAATCCCCAGACTACGGGCGCTGTTTTCTAACATAATGGCCTCAGCCGCCTCTTGGGTAAGCAGGTCGCGCTCGTCGTCCCAGTGGGGCATCACGCGATGCGTGAGGTCGTAGACACGCTGAAAATTACGCCGCTCAATCACCATGACTTTGCCTGAGGTAAACAGGCCTTCGAGATGACGCTTGTGCGGCTTCCACTCCCACCAGCCGCTTGTACCTTTGCGCGGGTGTTCAAAATCGGCGGAGCGTACAGGACCGTTTTCCTGAATATGCGCGATGAGCTGCTCTATTTCAGCCGCATGTTCCTGCATCCACGCCTGTCGGTATTTCCAGCCCATCTTTTCCGGCGCAAGCATACGGTGACGCACAAGGGCAAAATCGCTGCGTGGAAGGAAGCAGGCTTCGTGCGCCCAGTACTCCATCAACTCCCCCTTGCTGAGCGCCTCATCCAGCCACTGGGAAGGATAGCTCCCCAGGCGGCTGAACAGCACCAGGTAAGGGCTACGTGCCACAATATTAATGGTGTCGTTCTGGAGTAGCGACATGCGCTGTACGGTAGAGAGAATATCGGCAGGCTGCGCGCGGCGGCGGGGCTTTTTGAGCAGCCCCTGCGCGGCAAGGTGGAGATTACGTGCGGCTGAGAGCGAGAGTTGCGGTAAAGACATGCGTTTTCCTGTCAGTCAAAGCGCCACCAGAACCGCGTAAGCCTTTAGTGCACCAACGCAATCAGTTCCTTGAGCAAATGTTCCGGCTGCTCACCGCTGAGTTCGGCGTCAACCGGCAGACACCACCAGTTATCTTTCGCAAAGGCGCGGCATTTCACCGCATCTTTTTCGGTCATGATCAGCGACTGCCCGGGTACGGTCAGGGCAGCGACCTGCCCTTCCACCAGCGCCTGGTGGTCGGCCAGCGGAACGCGTTTTTTCAGCCGGGCACCACACTGTTCCAGCGTCGCGAAGAAGCGCGGCGGATGACCAATGCCCGCCATCGCTACCAGTGAAGGCAACTCTGAAACCGACCGGCGTTCACCCGTCACCAGGTTGATTGCCAGACCCGGCTGCAGGTGCATCGGGATTTCACCCGTTTTCGCCTCACCACCGTTCACGATCACCGCATCAACGGACTTCAGACGCGAAGCGCGTTCGCGCATGGGTCCGGCAGGTAACCACCAGCCGTTCCCAAAACGGCGAACCCCGTCGATGACCACAATCTCTTTATCTCGCGCCAGGGCATAATGCTGCAGACCATCGTCAGTGATAATGATCTGTACCGCATGTTCGGCAAGCAGGGCCCGGACGGCATCGCTGCGCACCGGGGAGACCGCAACAGGGGCGCCAGTACGCTGGAAAATCAATACCGGTTCATCACCCGCTTCAGCCGTCGTGGTTTCCGCCGTCAGCAACAGCGGGTAATGCGCCGCTTTACCACCATATCCCCGCGATACCACGCCCGGGCGTATACCGCGCTTTTGCAACTGCTCCACCAGCCAGATCACCACCGGCGTTTTGCCGTTGCCGCCCGCCGTAAGATTACCGACGACCACAACGGGCACCGGCGCGCGCCAGGCCCGCTTCACCCCAAGACGATAAAGCAGACGGATAATGCCGCTCACCAGGCCGTAGAGCCAGGAGAGCGGCAAAAGCAGCAGCCACAGCGGGGATTCACCGGACCAGATGCGTGCAATCATTCGCCGAACTGCATCTTATGAAGCTGAGCGTAAACGCCGCGGTGTTCCAGCAGATCAGCATGGCTTCCTCGTTCAACAATGACCCCATCCTCAACCACGACGATTTCATCAGCCTGCTCGATAGTCGACAGACGGTGCGCAATCACCAGCGAGGTGCGGTTCTTTTGCAGCTCATCCAGCGCCGACTGAATCGCGCGTTCAGATTCCGTATCCAGCGCAGAGGTCGCTTCGTCCAGGATCAGTATCGGGCTGTCGCGCAGCAGCGCTCGGGCAATGGCGATACGCTGACGCTGCCCACCGGAGAGCAGTACACCGTTCTCGCCGATGATGGTATCCAGACCGTTATCCATCTTGTTGATAAAGTCCATCGCGTAGGCCATACGTGCGGCGTTCTCAATCTGCTCGCGGCTGTACTCTTCAGTGCGTGCATAAGCAATATTGTTTGCCACGGTATCGTTGAACAGGTGCACGTTCTGGGAGACCAGCGCCACCTGGTTACGGAGCGACTGCAGGGTATACTCCCGCAGATCGTGACCGTCTAACAGAATTTCACCTTCGTCAATGTCGTAGAAACGGGTGATCAGGCTGGCAATGGTCGATTTACCCGAGCCGGAACGGCCTACCAGCGCAACGGTTTTCCCCGCCGGAATGGTCAGGTTGATATTGCGCAGAGCCGGTGTTTCGCGGCCAGGATAGGTAAAGGTCACATTGCGGAACTCAACGTCACCGTTCGCGCGCTCAATGACGCGTTTGCCTTCATCTTTTTCCTGCTCGGAATCCAGAATGCTGAACAGGGTCTGACAGGCCGCCATCCCACGCTGGAACTGGGCGTTGACGTTTGTCAGTGATTTCAGCGGACGCATCAGGGCGATCATTGAGGAGAAGACCACGGTGATGGTACCCGCCGTCAGCGTCTCCATGACGCTCGGGAAGCTTGCCGCATACAGAACGAACGCCAGCGCCAGTGAGGCAATCAGCTGAATAATCGGGTCGGAGATAGAAGAGGCCGAGACCATTTTCATCCCCTGCAGACGCATTTTGTTGCTCACTTTATCAAAGCGTTTGGTTTCAACGTCCTGACCACCAAAAATCAGCACTTCTTTATGCCCTTTCAGCATCTGCTCTGCGCTGGTAGTCACCTGCCCCATCGTATTCTGCATATTCTTGCTGATATTACGGAAGCGTTTTGAGACGACGCGGATAGCAATAGAAACCACAGGTGCCAGAACGATAAGGATGAGCGACAGCTGCCAGCTGTAGTAGAACATCATCACGAACAGGCCGATAATCGACGCGCCCTCGCGCACAACCGTAATCAGCGCGCTGGAAGAGGAAGAGGCAACCTGCTCGGAGTCGTAGGTGATCCGCGACAGCAGCGTCCCGGTTGACTGCTTGTCAAAGAACGCAACCGGCATGCCCATCATGTGACTGAACAGTCGACGGCGCATGGTCATCACCACTTTCCCGGATACCCAGGAAATGCAGTAGCTGGAGATATAGCTGGTGATACCGCGTAAGATCATCAGTCCGATAACCACCAGAGGCATCCATAGCAGCACTGAGCGATCCGTTTTACCAAAACCGTCGTCCAGTAACGGTTTGAGAAGCGATAGCATAAAGGTATCGCTGGCTGCGTTGAGGATTAACGCTACACCCGCCACGATCAAGCCTGCTTTAAAAGGGGCAATCATCGGCCAGAGTCGGCGGAACGTTTGCCACGTGGAGAGATCTTTGTCGTTATGCATTCAAAAAACCAGCATTGTTGAAATAGCCGCATATTCTACCCGTTATCGACGGGCGCGCCAAACCACTGATGATACCAACGTGGTAAAATTTGCTCTCGCAAGCGCCGGATTTGCCAGTGATGTTGCGAGAATGTCACCGATATTTGTCCTGAATGAGGGGTATCGTGCCAGATATATCCCTCTTTTCGATAACGTCGAACGACTTTTGCCGACGGGAAGTGCCATGCGTTATAACGGGCCGCAGAATCCAGGGCGATCTGTCCTTCCACCCGCTGTACCAGCGGCAATGAAGACGAGGTATTGCTGCCATGATGGGGGACCTGTATGAGCGTGGCCCTCAGATGACGCCAGTAATGGCTAAGCATAGCCTGTTCCGCCTGCACTTCAATGTCCCCTGTTAGCAGAACGCTTTGCTCCCCGTCGTCCACCTTTACCACACAGGAATGGTTATTCCCCTGGGCCGGGTAATTTTCAGGAGGCCAGTGGACGGTGAAGGTTAATCCCTGCCATTCCCATTTCTGCCCACGAAAACAAGGGCGGTGTCCCGTCCTGCGTAACGGGCTTCTTACCCATATATCCGGCCATGCTTTTTGCAACGACGCGAGGCCTCCTGCATGGTCGAGGTGTTCATGACTGAGAATCACTCCTTCTGGCCGTAGGTGATGCCAGCGAAGCCAGGGAATAATTAACCGCTGCGCGCTGTCTCCGTCCGGCCAGGCGAGCCCGGTATCATAAAGAATGGCTTTTCCCTGCCTTTCAATGACCATGGCCAGCCCCTGCCCCACGTCCAGCATATGCAGCGTCCAGCTCTCGCTTTTTTCCGCTCGCCAGAGGGGAAATGTCAGCAGGACACTGCCTGCAAGACAAACGGCAGGAACGGTTTTCCAGGCACGAAAACGCCAGGCAATAATACTCAACCACGGCAGTAATGCCATGATTTGCCAGCGTTGATCGACATTCTGCCAGCCATCTGGCAGGCGCATCAGTAGCCAGAAGAGTCCCGCAAGCGACTTATCGGCGGCAAACCAGATGGCACTTTCTACCGCAGCCAGCGGTAGCAAATGGAGCAGCATACCGAGCAGGATCAGCGGGACGGAGACAAACGTTACCAGGGGAACGGCAAAGAGATTCGCGACCAGGGAGGAGAAGCTGAAGCCATGGAAAATCAGAACCTGTAACGGCATGAGCAGCAGCAACATCCCGACCTGCAGATAAATCAGGTTCAGTAGCGGCCGCATCCGTCGTGTCCACTTCCAGTCGGGAAGAGGCAGCCACTGAAACCAGAAAATCAGCGCGGCGACGGCAAAGGCTGACAGAACCAGACTCTGCGAAAGTACGGCCAGGGGATCGTTAATCAGTATCGCCGCGATGCAGCAGCTCCAAACCTGCCAGGGAGACCACTGACGGCCAGTAATCCGCAACATAGCAAGCACCGCAAGGGCGATGATCGTCCTCAGCGCAGGCGGTTGCAGACCGGTAAGCCAGGCGTAGAAAGCAGCAAAGAACAACCCGGCAAGGAGAGGCATTTGCCAGTGGACGCGGTGGCTGGGTAATAAAAACTGGAATCCACGTGCAAGTAACCAGACGAGAGAGGCTGCCAGCGCGATATGCAGACCCGAAATCGCCATCAGATGCAGCGTGCCGGTTTCCCGCATCAGGTCTTTTATTTCACGGGGTACTTCCAGGCGTTCTCCCATCCCAAGCCCCAGGATAACCGCTCCCCATCGGTAAGCTGAAAGTCGGTTTTGCAGCGACATCAGATATTGCGCTCGCTGGCTGCAGCGCCCGTCGACGATCTCCGCACGGGTGAAGCGCCCGCTCAGCGTTTGATGTCGGGCAAAAGCGCTGCGCTGAGCATCATAACCGCCGTCGTTGAGTTCGCCGTGTGCAGGCCTGAGCCTGAGCGTCATGCTCCAGCGCTGCCCTGCACACGCCTTTTGCGGCAGATAATTGCCATACAGCGTTACGCCGGTAGAGGCCCACCAGCGCTTGCCATTGACGCTTAGAATGCTTCCCTGATGCTGAGTGGCGCCATCAGTCGCGGTGAGCTCTATCTCAGCCTGCACGGCCCCCGTTGTTAAATGCTGCATCGGCCAGATGCTCTCCTGCGCGGCCAAAATGCCCCAGGCACAAAATAACAGCGTCATACCCGCATACTTCAGTCGACTGTTTTGCCATGCAGCAAGCGCTAGCCCGCCAGCCATCATTACCCAAACGGTGTTGGGGGAAGGCAGTTCAGGTAACCAGAGTAACGGAACTATCGCCAGAATGGCGCAGATGCTAAGCGCGGGAATTCCCATTGCTACCTCCCTGTTTCAGGGTGGCAGTATGCAAGCAGGCTGAGCGGTCGTCAGGTGTGAAGAATACGATTTACGGCAAGCGCAGCAAGGTATTTAACGGGTTGCAGAAAACGAAACGGAAAATGCGGGGCACCTTCAGAAAGAAAGCGACAGCGACAAAAAAAGCACCCGCAGGTGCTTTCTTTCGAACCCAGTTTAACCGGCTGGCTAAACTCAGTTGCCGTAAATATTGGCGCGATCGCGCAGTTCTTTACCCGGCTTAAAGTGTGGAACGTACTTACCTTCCAGTTCGACTTTATCGCCAGTTTTCGGGTTACGCCCGGTACGTGGAGCACGATAGTGCAGAGAAAAACTACCGAAACCGCGGATTTCAATGCGCTCGCCCTGGGCAAGAGTGGAGGCCATATGCTCCAGCATCTCTTTTACGGCATCTTCCACTGCCTTGGCAGGGATATGCGGTTGCTGACTGGCAAGTCTTTCAATCAATTCTGACTTGGTCATGATTCCTCCGGTTCCTTTCAAACCAATTAGCTGAACAGCTCATTAAACAAGGGCGGCCGTAGCCGCCCTTTGTTATTGATTACAGGACGAATCCTGTAATCTGTCAAGTTTGCTCCTCATCCTTCGCGCTGTAAATGCGTTACAGCGCAAATGATGCTGAGAACCTGATATTACTCGCCTTTAGCTGCTTTGAAAGCTTCAGCCATTGCGTTGTTAGAGAAGTTTGCATCTTCCTGTTTGTTAACAGTTGCGATTGCATCTTTCTCATCAGCTTCGTCTTTAGCACGAACAGACAGGCTGATTGCACGGTTCTTACGGTCAACACCGGTGAACTTAGCTTCAACGTCGTCGCCTACGTTCAGAACCAGAGTGGCATCTTCAACGCGGTCACGGGAAGCTTCAGAAGCGCGCAGGTAACCTTCAACGCCGTCAGCCAGTTCTACGGTTGCGCCTTTCGCGTCAACTGCAGTGACTTTACCGTTTACGATTGCGCCTTTCTTGTTCAGTGCAACCCAGTTGTTGAACGGATCTTCTGCGAGCTGTTTAACGCCCAGGGAGATACGCTCACGCTCTGCGTCAACCTGCAGAACAACTGCAGCGATTTCGTCGCCTTTTTTGTATTCACGAACTGCTTCTTCGCCTGCAACGTTCCAGGAGATGTCAGACAGGTGAACCAGGCCGTCGATGCCGCCGTCCAGGCCGATGAAGATACCGAAGTCAGTGATAGACTTGATTTTACCTTCAACACGGTCGCCCTTGTTGTGGGTTTCCGCGAACTGCTGCCATGGGTTGTTTTTGCACTGCTTCAGGCCCAGGGAGATACGACGACGTTCTTCGTCGATATCCAGAACCATCACTTCTACCACGTCACCAACGTTAACGACTTTGGACGGGTGGATGTTTTTGTTGGTCCAGTCCATTTCGGAAACGTGTACCAGGCCTTCAACGCCTTCTTCGATTTCAACGAAGCAGCCGTAGTCGGTCAGGTTGGTTACGCGACCAGTCAGGCGGGTGCCTTCCGGGTAACGTTTAGCGATAGCAACCCACGGATCTTCGCCCAGCTGTTTCAGGCCCAGGGAGACACGGGTACGCTCGCGGTCGAACTTCAGCACTTTAACAGTGATTTCGTCGCCCACGTTCACGATTTCGCTCGGATGCTTAACGCGTTTCCAGGCCATATCAGTGATGTGCAGCAGGCCGTCTACGCCGCCCAGATCAACGAATGCACCGTAGTCAGTGAGGTTCTTAACGATACCTTTGACTTCCATGCCTTCCTGCAGGTTTTCCAGCAGCTGATCGCGCTCTGCGCTGTTTTCGGATTCGATAACGGCACGACGAGAAACAACAACGTTGTTGCGCTTCTGATCCAGCTTGATTACTTTGAATTCAAGCTCTTTGCCTTCGAGATGCAGGGTGTCACGAACCGGACGCACGTCTACCAGGGAACCCGGCAGGAACGCACGAATACCGTTCAGCTCAACAGTGAAGCCGCCCTTGACTTTGCCATTGATAACACCAGTAACGGTTGCAGCTTCTTCGTAAGCTTTTTCCAGCATCAGCCACGCTTCGTGACGTTTAGCTTTCTCACGAGACAGCAGGGTTTCACCGAAACCGTCTTCTACTGCATCCAGAGCAACGTCAACTTCGTCACCAACCTGGATTTCAATTTCGCCCTGGGCGTTTTTGAACTGCTCTGCCGGAATGGCGGACTCAGATTTCAGACCGGCGTCAACCAGTACTACGTCTTTGTCGATAGCAACAACAACACCGCGAACGATGGAACCCGGGCGAGTTTCGATTTCTTTTAAGGATTCTTCAAACAGTTGAGCAAAAGATTCAGTCATGTTTAATCTTCAGGTTAATATTAACGTCCACCTGGCTCCATGCCGGATGGGGTTGTTTCACATACCCGCCGTCAATCCATTGCAGCGGGGGTACTGCTAAATCGGTCGCGATTACGCGAGTGCCAGTTTTTGGCGCGCATATTGTAGCGCTTTTTCAATCACTTGCTCAATAGTTAAACTGGTTGAATCCAGAACTAATGCATCTTCTGCTGGAACAAGTGGGGCGACGGCGCGGTTACGATCGCGGTCATCGCGCTCTTTTATCTCGGATAAAAGGCGATCAAAGTTAACACTAAACCCCTTTTCCTGCAACTGAAGCATGCGGCGTTGAGCGCGTTCTTCCGAAGAGGCGTCAAGGAAAATTTTCACAGGTGCATCAGGGAATACCACGGTTCCCATATCGCGTCCGTCCGCGATCAAACCCGGTGCTTCACGGAACGCGCGCTGACGACGTAACAGCGCCTCACGAACGCGCGGGAAGGCCGCTACCTGAGAGGCCGCATTCGCCACTTCCTGAGTACGGATTTCCCCGCTCACGTCTTCCCCTTCAAGGATGACTTCCAGGTTGCCATTAGTCGATACGAAACGCACATCAAGATGCGCAGCCAGCGGAACCAGCGCTTCTTCTGACGCCACGTCCACATGATGATGCAGCGCAGCCAGGGCCAGCACGCGATAGATTGCTCCCGAATCTAAAAGATGCCATTGCAATGCTTCCGCCATCGCTTTGCACAGAGTCCCTTTCCCTGCGCCACTCGGCCCGTCAATGGTGATTACCGGGGCAATTGCCGTCATCTTTTTCTCCTTAAATAAGGCATACCGTTTACATGAACGCCGCGCATTATACGCGTCAACGTGCGCAACTGTTACCTTTGCGTGCAAATTACGGATTGATTGAAGCAGAGTGTAGAAGAAATGAACGGAAGTGTTCGTCAGGAAGCGTAAGGAAATGCCGCATCAGGTGATGCGGCAAGCGTCATCAGGCCAGCGTGCTAATGCGTGCCAGCTGTTCAAAGTAGTCCGGGAACGTTTTCGCCGTACATTTCGGATCGAGAATGGTCACAGGCGTGTCGGACAGTGCCACCAGCGAGAAGCACATCGCCATACGGTGATCGTTGTAGGTGCCGATCTCGGCAACCTGCAGTTTTGCAGGAGGCGTGACGCGAATGTAGTCTTCGCCCTCTTCCACCTCAGCACCGACCTTACGCAGTTCGGTCGCCATCGCAAACAGACGGTCAGTCTCTTTTACGCGCCAGTTGTAGATGTTACGCAGCGTGGTGGTGCCTTTTGCAAACAGCGCCGCCGTGGCAATGGTCATCGCCGCATCCGGAATATGGTTCATGTCCATGTCGATGGCCTTCAGCTCGCCGTGAGTACAGGAGATGAAGTCATCACCCCAGGTCACAACCGCGCCCATTTTTTCCAGCACGTCCGCAAAACGAATGTCACCCTGCACGCTGTTGCGACCAATACCGGTCACCTTCACGGTACCGCCTTTGATCGCGCCTGCCGCCAGGAAGTAAGATGCCGACGAGGCGTCGCCTTCAACAAGATAGCTGCCCGGAGACTGATACTGCTGCGCCCCACGCACGACAAAACGCTGATAAGACTGGTTTTCCACCTCAACGCCGAAGGTTTTCATCAGGTGCAGCGTGATATCGATATACGGTTTGGAGACCAGCTCGCCTTTAATCGTGATAACCGTATCCTGCGGAGCCAGCGGTGCGGTCATCAGCAGCGCGGTCAGGAACTGGCTGGAGACGCTGCCGTCCACCTCGACGTGACCGCCGGTAAAGCCCCCGCGCAGACGCAGTGGCGGATAATTTTCCTGCTCCAGATACTCGACCTGCGCGCCGCCCTGACGCAGGGCATCCACCAGATGGCCAATCGGACGCTCTTTCATGCGCGGCTCGCCGGTCAGCACAATGTTGTTGCGCCCAAGACACAGGGCCGCCGCCAGCGGACGCATCGCGGTACCCGCGTTGCCCAGAAACAGCTCAAGCTCTTCACCCGTCTGCAGCGCGCCGCCGTTGCCGGTCACTTCGCAGCGGGTACGATCGTCGGAGAGAGTGTAATGAACGCCCAACGCTTTCAGCGCATTGAGCATATGGCGCACGTCATCGCTGTCCAGCAGGTTTGTAAGGACGGTGGTGCCGTTTGCCAGTGCTGCCAGCAGCAGAGCGCGGTTCGAGACACTTTTTGAACCAGGCAGATTAATGGTGCCATCTACCCGCGCGATAGGTTGTAACGTCAGGGATTCCATGAAAACTTAACTCTCAACTCAACATAATAAAAACCCCGCAGCAGGGCTACGGGGGTGAAAACAGCGCAATTAACCGTGGCGACGTTCGAAGTCGATCATGAAATCGGTCAGCGCTTTAACGCCTTCCAGCGGCATCGCGTTATAGATGGAGGCACGCATGCCGCCCACGACACGGTGACCTTTCAGCGCGTGCAGGCCGGCCGCGAAGGACTCTTCCAGGAACACTTTATCCAGGTTGCTGTCCGCCAGCTGGAACGGCACGTTCATGCGGGAACGGTTAGCTTTCGCCACGTCGTTGCGGTAGAAATCGCTCTTGTCGATCACGCCATACAGCAGTTCGGCTTTCTGTTGATTCACTTTGTCCATCTGCGCCACGCCGCCGTTTTGCTTCAGCCATTTGAAGACCAGGCCGGAGAGGTACCAGGCAAACGTCGGTGGGGTGTTGAACATAGAATCGTTGTCGTTCAGCACGGTGTAATCAAGAATGGACGGGCACGATGTATGCGCTTTACCCAGCAGGTCTTCACGCACGATAACAATCGTCAGGCCTGCAGGACCGATATTTTTCTGCGCGCCCGCGTAGATCACGCCATAACGGCTGACGTCAATTGGCGCAGAAAGAATGGTGGAGGAGAAGTCAGCGGCAACCACGACGTCTTTACCGAAGTTCGGCGTCTCGTCGATGGCAATCCCGTCAATGGTTTCGTTCGGGCAGTAGTGCAGATACGCTGCGTTATCAGAAAGCTGCCATTCGCTCATTGGCTTCACGGCGCGCAGGCCGTCAACGGTCACTTTGGCGTCAATCACATTCGGCGTGCAGTATTTGTGCGCTTCTTTCACCGCACTGGTCGCCCAGTAGCCTGCGTCAACGTAGTCTGCCGTCGTTTTATCGCCCAGGATGTTTAGCGGTACGCCTGCAAACTGGCCGCGCCCGCCGCCGTGACAGAACAATACTTTGTAGTTCGAGGGAATATTCAGCAGATCGCGAAAATCCTTTTCTGCCTCTTCCGCCACCTGAATAAACTCTTTACCCCGGTGGCTGATTTCCATCACCGACGTTCCCAGACCGTTCCAGTCACAAAGTTCCTGTTGAGCCTGTTTAAGCACGTCTGCCGGTAACATTGCCGGACCTGAACTGAAATTAAAGACTTGAGCCATTTCCCCTCACCACGCTAAAAGCCATAAGTTATAACTGTGGATATCGGTTTTATCATTCAGTGACACGCGCCGCAATGTCTAAAACTTATGACCCGTGAAATGTGCCCCGCGTCACACAAAACAATCTGCCGCCTCGCCAGGACAAAACCGACAAAATGGCTGTCAGGTGATGCGTTTAGCCCGGCTAACCTTCGTCCATTCCGGATTTGCACAGCGGGGGCATAATTGACGATCCCCCGGCTGCATCGCGACGACATGGCTACATCTCACGCAGGCATACTCGCCTGACTCAGGTACGGTTCTGAAACGCTCGATCAGCATATCCGGCAGGATGCACAGTCCCGGCCTCACCTCATCGTCAGAATAGTAATAGACGCTAATTTGCCCGTTAGTTTCCATGATCGCCAGACGCACCTGCCCGAGCTGTTCCACGCTGTTGAGGCGTAGCTCCATAAAGAACTCAAACTCGGTCATATTGGCGCTCTGAACGTTTTCCCAGGCCAGCTGACCGTCCTCGACGATAACGACCGGCTTCCCTTCAAGCAGATCTTCCAGCTTTTCACTTTTCGACATCAGCCACATGACAAGCCGGTAAAGCAGCGCCAGGGAGACAAAAACGATGAAGACCGGCACCATCGGCACATCATCATAGAAGGCGACGTCCCCCGCCGCGGAACCCAGCGTCAGGATAATCAACACTTCAAATAGCGACATCTGCCTTACGCCACGGCGGCCCGTGATTTTGAGAAACAGGAAGACGAGGACGAAGGTATACAGGCTGCGAAGCGCGACTTCGCCTAAAAACTCTGGAGGGACTTTATCAAACGCCATCCGCTGGAGATCAAACGCTTTCATTTTTCTATGCCTTAACAGTAGGTTACTGAGTGTAAGCATAGCTCAGGCATTTATTTTCGCCGAAGATAGCACCCGTCACGCAAAACCCGTATCATTGCGCGCTTTACGTACGATAAAAGTGAACGCCATGACTCAAACGTTTATCCCCGGCAAAGACGCCGCTCTGGAAGATTCCATCGCTCGCTTCCAGCAGAAACTGACCGACCTGGGTTTTAACATCGAAGAAGCCTCCTGGCTCAATCCGGTGCCTCATGTCTGGTCCGTTCATATTCGCGATAAAGACTGTGCCCTGTGCTTTACCAACGGTAAAGGCGCGACGAAAAAAGCGGCACTGGCCTCCGCGCTGGGTGAGTATTTTGAGCGTCTGTCCACCAACTATTTCTTCGCTGACTTCTGGCTGGGCGAAACCATCGCCAACGGCCCGTTCGTTCACTATCCGAACGAAAAATGGTTCCCACTGACGGAAGACGACGAACTGCCGGAAGGTATTCTCGACGCGCGTCTTCGTGCTTTCTACGACCCGGAAAACGAACTGACCGCCAGCATGCTGATCGATCTGCAGTCCGGAAACGACGATCGCGGTATTTGCGCCCTGCCCTTTACCCGTCAGTCTGACGAGCAGACCGTCTATATCCCGATGAACATCGTCGGCAACCTGTATGTGTCTAACGGCATGTCCGCCGGTAACACCCGCAATGAAGCGCGCGTGCAGGGGCTGTCTGAAGTCTTCGAGCGTCATATCAAAAACCGCATTATTGCCGAATCCATCAGCCTGCCTGAAATTCCGGCAGAGGTGCTGGCACGCTACCCGGGCGTGGTGGAATCCATCGCCAAGCTGGAAGCAGAAGGTTTCCCAATCTTTGCGTATGACGGCTCGCTGGGCGGTAAATATCCGGTTATCTGCGTCGTGCTGTTTAACCCGACCAACGGCACCTGCTTCGCCTCCTTCGGCGCGCATCCGGACTTCGGCGTGGCGTTGGAGCGTACCGTTACCGAGCTGCTTCAGGGCCGTAGCCTGAAAGATCTCGACGTGTTTACGCCGCCAACGTTTGACGATGAAGAAGTGGCCGAGCATACCAACCTCGAAACCCACTTCATCGATTCCAGCGGCTTAATTTCCTGGGATATGTTCAAGCAGGACGCGGACTATCCGTTCGTGGACTGGAGCTTTGCCGGTACCACGGAAGAAGAGTTCGCGACGCTGATGGCGATCTTTAACGCGGAAGACCAGGAAGTGTACATTGCCGATTACGAGCACCTGGGCGTTTACGCGTGCCGCATCATCGTGCCTGGCATGTCTGATATCTATCCGGCGGAAGATCTGTGGCTGGCGAACAACAGCATGGGCGCGCATCTGCGTGAAACGCTGCTGGCTCTGCCGGGCAGCGAATGGGAGAAAGAGGATTATCTGAACCTGATCGCCCAGCTGGACGAAGAAGGCCATGATGATTTCACCCGCGTACGCGAACTCCTGGGCCTGGCGACCGGTAAAGACAACGGCTGGTACACCCTGCGCATCGGTGAGTTGAAAGCGATGCTGGCCCTGGCGGGCGGCGATCTGGATCAGGCCCTGGCCTGGACCGAGTGGACCATGGAGTTCAACCAGTCGGTCTTCTCTGCCGAGCGCACCAACTATTACCGCTGCCTGCAAACCCTGCTGCTGCTTGCACAGGAAGAGGATCGCGAACCGCTGCAATACCTGAATGCTTTCGTGCGAATGTACGGCGCTGAGGCCGTTGAAGCAGCCAGCGCAGCCCTGAGCGGCGAAGCGCCGTTCTATGGCCTGCAGGCCGTTGATAGCGATCTGAAAGCCTTCCCGGCGCATCAGTCGCTGCTGAAGGCCTACGAAAAGCTGCAGAAAGCAAAAGCCGCTTACTGGTCAAAATAAGCGCACATAACATTACCAGCAGTAGGCGTATTCAATCGTCTGGGCTATATTACGGGGCAATTTCATTGCCCCTTTTTTTATTTCCTTCGGCAATGATTGTTGATTGTAATAATAAAGTTAAACACGGGTAAATATAATAATATTGATCTGGGCTTTACTGTTACTTTTTATGGTTAATACTCCATATTAATTAACTGATAAAGAGGTGGCCGAACGAAAAAATTCAACTCTTTTCATAACTTTTAAAATTTATTTTTATACGGATAATCAAATACTTACTCCGCATTTGCTGTAAATCCATACACATTGCGGGCCTATAAGCCAGGCGAGATATGATCTATATCAATTTCTCTTCTATAATGCTTTGTTAGTATCTCGTCGCCGACTTAATAAAGAGAGAGTTAGTGTGAAAGCTGACAACCCTTTTGATCTTTTACTCCCTGCTGCGATGGCCAAAGTTGCCGAAGAAGCAGGTGTCTATAAAGCAACGAAACACCCGATGAAGACGTTCTATCTGGCGATCACGGCTGGTGTGTTCATCTCTATCGCTTTCGTCTTCTACATCACCGCCACTACCGGTACTGCCGGAATGCCTTTCGGCATGGCCAAACTGATTGGCGGCATTTGTTTCTCACTGGGTCTGATTCTTTGCGTTATTTGCGGCGCCGACCTCTTCACCTCAACGGTGCTGATTGTCGTGGCAAAGGCGAGCGGAAGAATTACCTGGGGTCAGCTGGCACGTAACTGGCTTAATGTTTACGTGGGTAACCTGGTTGGCTGTCTGCTCTTTGTTTTGTTGATGTGGCTTTCTGGCGAGTACATGACCGCCAACGGTGGCTGGGGCCTTAACGTCCTGCAAACTGCCGACCACAAAATGCACCACACATTTATCGAAGCCGTTGCTCTCGGCATCCTCGCGAACCTGATGGTCTGCCTGGCTGTATGGATGAGCTACTCGGGTCGTAGCCTGATGGACAAAGCCTTAATTATGGTTCTGCCGGTTGCGATGTTCGTTGCCAGCGGCTTTGAGCACAGTATCGCGAATATGTTCATGATCCCAATGGGCATTGTTATCCGCGACTTTGCGAGCCCGGAGTTCTGGACCGCAGTTGGTTCATCCCCGGAAAGTTTCTCTCACCTGACTATTATGAATTTCATTACTGATAACCTGATCCCTGTCACTATCGGGAACATTATCGGTGGGGGTCTGTTAGTTGGGTTGACATACTGGGTCATTTACCTGCGTGGCGACGATCATCATTGATGGTTTTCTCAGGCAGTAAATAAAAAATCCACTTAAGAAGGTAGGTGTTACATGTCCGAGCTTAATGAAAAGTTAGCCACAGCCTGGGAAGGTTTTGCGAAAGGTGACTGGCAGAATGAAGTAAACGTACGTGACTTCATTCAGAAAAACTATACCCCGTATGAAGGTGACGAATCCTTCCTGGCTGGCGCAACTGACGCGACCACCAAGCTGTGGGACAGCGTAATGGAAGGCGTTAAACTGGAAAACCGCACTCACGCGCCAGTTGATTTTGACACCTCCGTTGCTTCCACCATCACTTCTCACGATGCTGGCTATATCAACAAAGCCCTTGAGAAAATCGTTGGTCTGCAGACTGAAGCACCACTGAAACGCGCAATCATCCCGTTCGGTGGTATTAAAATGGTTGAAGGTTCCTGCAAAGCGTATAACCGCGAGCTGGACCCAATGCTGAAAAAAATCTTCACCGAATACCGCAAAACCCACAACCAGGGCGTATTCGATGTTTACACCAAAGACATTCTGAACTGCCGTAAATCTGGCGTTCTGACTGGTCTGCCAGATGCATATGGCCGTGGCCGTATCATCGGTGACTACCGTCGCGTTGCGCTGTACGGTATCGACTTCCTGATGAAAGACAAGTACGCGCAGTTTGTTTCCCTGCAGTCCGATCTGGAAAACGGCGTAAACCTGGAAGCGACTATCCGTCTGCGTGAAGAAATCGCTGAACAGCACCGCGCGCTGGGTCAGATCAAAGAGATGGCTGCTAAATACGGCTGCGATATCTCTGGTCCTGCTACCAACGCTCAGGAAGCTATCCAGTGGACCTACTTCGGCTACCTGGCCGCAGTTAAATCTCAGAACGGCGCAGCAATGTCCTTCGGTCGTGTATCCACCTTCCTGGATGCCTATATCGAACGTGACCTGAAAGCAGGCAAAATCACCGAGCAAGACGCTCAGGAAATGATTGACCACCTGGTCATGAAACTGCGTATGGTTCGCTTCCTGCGTACCCCTGAATACGATGAGCTGTTCTCCGGTGACCCAATCTGGGCAACTGAATCCATCGGCGGTATGGGCGTTGACGGCCGTACTCTGGTGACCAAAAACAGCTTCCGCTTCCTGAACACCCTGTACACCATGGGTCCTTCTCCGGAGCCGAACATCACCGTTCTGTGGTCTGAAAAACTGCCTCTGAACTTCAAGAAATTCGCCGCTAAAGTGTCCATCGACACCTCTTCTCTGCAGTACGAGAACGATGACCTGATGCGTCCGGACTTCAACAACGACGATTACGCTATCGCTTGCTGCGTAAGCCCAATGGTTGTTGGTAAGCAAATGCAGTTCTTCGGTGCGCGTGCAAACCTGGCGAAAACCATGCTGTACGCAATCAACGGCGGCGTTGATGAAAAACTGAAAATGCAGGTTGGTCCTAAGTCTGAGCCGATCAAAGGCGATGTGCTGAACTATGACGAAGTCATGGAGCGCATGGATCACTTCATGGACTGGCTGGCGAAACAGTACGTCACTGCGCTGAACGTTATCCACTACATGCACGACAAGTACAGCTACGAAGCCTCTCTGATGGCGCTGCACGACCGTGACGTTATCCGCACCATGGCGTGTGGTATCGCAGGTCTGTCCGTTGCTGCTGACTCCCTGTCTGCAATCAAATATGCGAAAGTTAAACCAATTCGTGACGAAGACGGTCTGGCTATCGACTTCGAAATCGAAGGCGAATATCCGCAGTTTGGTAACAACGATTCTCGCGTTGATGACATGGCGGTTGACCTGGTAGAACGTTTCATGAAGAAAATTCAGAAACTGACTACCTACCGTAACGCTATCCCGACTCAGTCTGTTCTGACCATCACCTCTAACGTTGTGTATGGTAAGAAAACCGGTAACACCCCAGACGGTCGTCGTGCTGGCGCGCCATTCGGCCCAGGTGCAAACCCAATGCACGGTCGTGACCAGAAAGGTGCGGTTGCCTCTCTGACTTCTGTCGCTAAACTGCCGTTTGCTTACGCGAAAGATGGTATCTCTTACACCTTCTCTATCGTGCCAAATGCGCTGGGTAAAGACGACGAAGTGCGTAAAACTAACCTCGCGGGTCTGATGGATGGTTACTTCCACCACGAAGCGTCCATCGAAGGTGGTCAGCACCTGAACGTGAACGTCATGAACCGTGAAATGCTGCTCGACGCGATGGAACATCCTGAGAAATATCCTCAGCTGACCATCCGCGTATCTGGCTACGCAGTACGTTTTAACTCCCTGACTAAAGAACAGCAGCAGGACGTTATCACCCGTACTTTCACTCAGTCCATGTAAGTGGAATTGACTGAAATCACGCGTTAACAAGCGTACAATAAAGGCTCCACGTCAGTGGGGCCTTTTTAGCACCCTCTCCACCTCAGTCTCTTTTGTCCGCTATCTATACTGAATGGATAACAGCCAAAACAGACTTAACACAGCCGGCTTTGAGCTGTGCATACACAGGCCCCGGACGGGCCGATGATGGAGATATCACCGCAATGTCAACTATTGGTCGTATTCACTCCTTTGAATCCTGTGGCACCGTCGATGGCCCGGGTATCCGCTTTATCACCTTTTTCCAGGGCTGCCTGATGCGCTGCCTGTACTGCCATAACCGCGACACCTGGGACACGCACGGCGGTAAAGAAGTCACCGTCGACGATCTGATGAAAGAGGTGGTGACCTATCGCCACTTTATGAACGCTTCCGGCGGCGGTGTGACCGCGTCCGGCGGTGAAGCCATTCTTCAGGCTGAGTTTGTCCGCGACTGGTTCCGCGCCTGCCATAAAGAAGGCATTCATACCTGCCTCGACACCAACGGCTTTGTACGTCGCTACGATCCGGTGATTGATGAACTGCTCGAAGTGACCGATCTGGTGATGCTCGATCTCAAACAGATGAATGATGAGATCCACCAGAATCTGGTGGGCGTCTCCAACCACCGCACGCTGGAGTTTGCCAAATACATTGCCGACAAGGGCATCAAAACCTGGATCCGCTACGTGGTTGTTCCTGGCTGGTCAGATGACGACGACTCCGCGCACCGCCTGGGAGAATTTACCCGCGACATGGGGAACGTCGAGAAAATCGAGCTTCTGCCCTATCACGAGCTGGGTAAACATAAATGGGTGGCCATGGGTGAAGAGTACAAGCTTGATGGCGTGAAGCCGCCGAAAAAAGAGACGATGGAACGCGTCAAAGGTATTCTTGAACAGTACGGTCACAAAGTGATGTATTAAAGAAAAGGCCCGGTGAGAACCGGGCCTTTTTTATTCTATTTAAAGACGCCGTTAATAACGGAAGTCACAATCGCAGTACTCAGCGCAATTAAGACCAGGTCGTCACCCACTACGCGCCATTCGTAGCCGGGATAGGAAGGAAGCTGGTCCAGCATTGAGGCCGGAACGGCCTTCTTCGCAATACCCGGAGGCAGTGGTTTACCGCGCGCCAGGTTTTTTGCGATCCCCGGGGGCAGTGACTTATAGCCCGTTAAGCCGTAATTCACGGCCAGATGACGGACATGATCGAAGCTCACGCGAGCATCAACGTCATTACCGACATCTTTGCTGTTTTTGAAGTTCTTATCCGATTTTCCAGGGTTATCCTGTCCGCTATTTTGCTTATTACCATGGTTACCGGAGTTACCAGAATTCCCGTTACCATGATTGCCGCCATTACCTTGTCCGCCACCGTTTCCGTGACCACCGCCGTTCCCGTTGCCAGGATTAGCCATGACCGGAGCCGTTGCAAACGTTAAAGACAACACTACGGCAAGTGCGGTAGTGGAAAAACGACGTATAGACATGATTGTTGCCTTTTAGTGGTAGAACTCATTTGAATTATCGCCAGGCGGGAAAAACAAACAATACGTAAAAGTCTTATATGTGACAGGGACAAAAAAGCCTGTCGATGACAGGCTTTTATTTAATCAGGCGTGTGCCACAGGCGTTGGATGTTCGCCCGCTTTACGCAGCAGCATTAAGAGATAAATAAACGACACGCTGGCGATCATGATAAACAGTAAATTGTCGGAATAATTTTGCATCAGCATCGCGGTAAACGTCGGCCCTAATAAGCTGCCGATGGTATAGCTCAGTAAAAGCGCCTGGTTCATTGCCACGAGCTGGTGATGCTCAACTTTCTCACAGGCCCACGCCATCGCGACCGGATAAAGCGTGAAACCTGCCGCCCCAAGAATAAACAGCGCGGGTGCCATCGCGGCATTGCTGAGCATAGCGAGGCATCCCATGATCACCACGAAGACCTGAACGCGCAGCACCAGCAGACGGCCAAAGCGATCAGCCAGACGGCCAATTGGCCATTGTCCAACAATACCCGCACTCACCATCACCGCCATCCAGAAGCCAATTCCGGAGTCGCTGACGCCCTGATGGTTCAGATAAAGCGGCATCAGGCCATAAAGCGAGCCCAGTACAATCCCCGAGATAATGCAGCCGTTAACGCCCAGACGCGCCTGACGCAGTCTCAGCATGGGCCAGACGTGGGTTGCTTCCTGGTGTTCACTGTTCTGGTTCACAATGCGCGTAAAGAGCAGCGGCAGGATTGCGGCCAGCACCATGCCCGTTACCCACGGCAGAACGCTCATCAGGTCGGTTGGCAGCTTGCTCACCATCAGTTGTCCCAGCACGGTGCCGACATAGTAAACCATCATGTAGGCAGCCAGCAGGCGTCCGCGGTTGCGGGAGGTGCCGCTGCACATCAGCGCACTTTCAACGACCACCCAAATCATCGCGCAGCCTACACCGGCGATAAAGCGCCATGCCATCCAGCTCCAGAAGCCGACCATCAGGCCCAGCCCCGCACATCCGGCGGCGAAAATCAGCGAGGCCAGATAATAGCTGTGGTTAAAGCCAAAGCGCTTAATCAGGCTCCCGGTCACCAGCGTTCCAAGAAGGTTGCCGGTAAAAAAGGACGAGCTGACCATACCCACCTGCCAGGTCGGTAAGTTTTCATGGGCGAGCCACAGCGGGACGAGCGTATTTAACACTGCGATCGCCAGGGTCAACAAAAGCAGGCCACAGAGCAACAGCAGCACTGGCCGGGTATAGGTGGTCATGGATTAAAAACCGTGAGGAAGTTCAGATTTCGTGCGCATCATGCCACTGGCAAAAACAAAGTCAATCCACTGATTTAGCCGCCTCGCACAATATGTTCCCTGTCGATTTAAAAAACTTATCCTGCTAATGCCACGCCTGCTATAGATATTAATTATGTCTCTGTTTTCATTTATTAATGGGCAAAATTAAAACAAAACGACAGACGAAAAATTTCATGATCGAAAAAAGAAAAAGCCGGGCACTCTGGCCCGGCTTGATATAACCAAATGCAACGTTAACTGGCGACAGCCATACCAACGGTCATATGCAACCCGTAGAACACGCCGCGACCAATCAGTTCACCCGCCAGTACCAGCACAAAAGCCAGTGACAGCAGCGGCAGCGCCGGCTGATAACCTTTGAGCTGAGGGGCAATCCAGAATACCAGCGCGGCGACCAGCAGAACGATACGCCAGGCCATCAGCGCACCGTAGTCCGGCACCAGGGCAGAGGCCTGCTGAATAGAGCTGTGAATGGTTGCCAGTTCAGAACCCTGCATCAGGGCGACTATCGCACTCACTACCAGCGCCAGCAGCGAAACAGCGGGCAGCAGACGCATTGCCCATCCGTCGACACCCGCCACGCGCAGCAGCAGGTAGCCCAGCAGCGGCCCGCCAATAAACATCGTCAGGAAGAAGCTCATTGGCGTCCAGACGCTGTACCAGGTGGGGACGGTATCGATGGTGTTATAGACACGTATCATCATCCACACGAACACCACGCCCAGCACCATGGTCACAATCAGCCACAGGCTGCGCAGACCCGCAGGCAACTTCTTCATAACGGCCAGCAGCCAGCCCAGCCCACCGACGGCAAAGAAAATTGCGCCACTGGCAATCTCGTTACTGAGGGATGAGGCCCCCACGCGGTTCAGAGAGTTAAACGCGCGCATCGGCGAACCCAGGTGCAGCGTAGAGGCGATAAAGCCGATCCCCATCAGCACCCACAGGCCAAACATACTCAACACCAGGCGCTGCTGCTGTTCAGCATTGAGACGACCTTTCAACAACGCCAGCGCGAGCACAATGAAGCCGCCGGCTACGCACTGACCAAAGACCGTGAAGATCATCAGCGGCCATTCATGCCATCCACTTCCCATCTCACACCTCCTTCGGATTTGCCAGGTAGCCGGTGGTGTCACCTGTAGGACGGCTGTTGGCGTTAGGTTTAATCACAATACTCGGCTTCGTGAAGTGCGCAGACGGCAGCGGTGCCACGGCGGCAAGCTGACCGTGTTTTTGACGCAGCTCTTCAATCGGGCCGAAGTCCAGCGCGCGCAGCGGACAGGACTCGACGCAAATCGGCTTTTTGCCATCCGCTACGCGGGTGTGGCAGCCGTCGCATTTGGTCATGTGGCCTTTAGCGGCGTTGTACTGCGGCGCGCCGTACGGACAGGCCATATGGCAGTAACGACAGCCAATGCAGACATCTTCATCCACCACCACAAAACCGTCTTCGCGCTTGTGCATCGCCCCGCTTGGGCAGACTTTTGTACAAGCGGGATCTTCACAGTGGTTACAGGCAATTGACAGGTAATACGCGAAGACGTTCTGATGCCAGACGCCATTATCTTCCTGCCAGTCGCCCCCGGCGTATTCGTAGATGCGACGGAAGCTCACGTCCGGCGTCAGGTCTTTGTAATCTTTGCAGGCCAGCTCGCAGGTTTTGCACCCGGTACAACGGCTGGAATCAATAAAAAATCCATACTGAGTTGTCATCGGTTACTCCTTAAACCTTTTCAACCTGGACAAGGTTAGTGTGGGATGGGTTACCCTTCGCCAGCGGCGACGGACGCTGTGTGGTCAGTACGTTAATACTGCCTGCCTGGTCGATGCGGTTGGCATCCGGGCTGTACCAGGCCCCTTCCCCTAACGCCACCACGCCGGGCATCATGCGTGGGGTGACTTTGGCTTCAATATGCACCTCGCCGCGACCGTTGAAGATGCGCACGCGATCGCCATTGCTGATGCCGCGCGCTTTCGCGTCCATCGGGTTAATCCACATCTCCTGGCGGCAGGCGGCTTTCAGCACGTCGACGTTACCGTAGGTGGAGTGAACACGCGCTTTGTAGTGGAAGCCGGTCAATTGCAGCGGGAATTTCGCCGTCAGCGGATCGTTATAGTTTTCAAAGCCCGGCGTGTAGATCGGCAGCGGATCGATAACATCCCCTTCCGGCAGCTCCCAAGTGGAGGCGATTTTTGCCAGCGCTTCGGAATAGATTTCGATTTTGCCCGACGGCGTGGTCAGCGGGTTCGCCTGCGGATCTTCACGGAACGCTTTGTACGCCACGTGGTGTCCTTCCGGATCGCGCTGTTTGTACATCCCCTGCTTGCGGAAGGTATCAAAGTCAGGGAGGTCAGGAATTGCCTTACGGGAGAGTTCATGCAGATGGCGCATCCACCCTTCCTGAGTACGCCCCTCGGTGAACTGCTGCTCAACGCCTAGACGTTTCGCCAGCTCAGAGGTCATCTCATAAATGGTTTTGCACTCGAAGCGCGGTTTAATCGCCTGGTCGGTAAAGATCACGTAGGACATGTTGCCGCAGGAGGCGTCCAGCGCGAAATCCATCTGCTCAGAGGCGGTGCAGTCCGGCAGCAGGATATCGGCATATTTTGCCGAGGAGGTCATGTGGCAGTCGATCACCACAATCATCTCGCACTTCTTGTCGTCCTGCAGGATTTCATGGGTGCGGTTGATTTCAGAGTGCTGGTTGATGAGACAGTTACCGGCATAGTTCCAGATCATCTTGATCGGCACGTCCAGCTTGTCCTTACCGCGCACGCCGTCGCGCAGGGCGGTCATTTCCGGGCCACGTTCAATCGCATCGGTCCACATAAACATGGAGATGCTGGTCTGAACCGGGTTATCCAGCGTTGGCATACGTTCAAACGGCACTTCATATGAGCCTTCACGCGCGCCGGTATTACCGCCGTGAATGCCGACGTTGCCGGTCAGAATGGAGAGCATGGAAATGGCACGGGTCGCAATTTCACCGTTCGCATGACGCTGCGGACCCCAGCCCTGGCTAATGTAGGCTGGTTTGGCTGAGCCAATCTCACGCGCCAGCTGGATGATACGCTCTGCCGGGATGCCGGTGATGGTGGAGGCCCACTCCGGCGTTTTTGCCACGCCGTCGCTGCCCTGTCCTAGAATATACGCCTTGTAATGACCGTTAGCAGGTGCGCTGGCGGGCAGGGTTTTCTCGTCATAGCCGACGCAGTATTTATCCAGGAAAGGCTGATCGACGAGGTTCTCGGTGATCATCACCCACGCCAGCGCTGAGACCAGGGCCGCATCGGTACCCGGACGTATTGGGATCCACTCGTCTTCACGTCCGGCACCGGTGTCGGTATAGCGCGGATCGATGATGATCATGCGGGCATTGGATTTGGCGCGCGCCTGTTCGAGGTAGTAGGTTACCCCGCCACCGCTCATGCGGGTTTCCCCCGGGTTGTTACCAAACAGCACGACCAGCTTGCTGTTTTCGATATCGGACGGACTGTTGCCGTCCGCCCAACCGCCATAGGTGTAGTTCAGGCCAGCCGCGATCTGCGCAGAAGAGTAGTCACCATAGTGATTGAGATAACCGCCGCAGCAGTTCATCAGGCGCGCCACCAGCGTTTTTCCCGGTGGCCAGGAGCGGGTCAGCGTGCCGCCGAGCGTCCCGGTACCGTAGTTCAGGTAGATGGATTCGTTGCCGTACTCTTTAATAAGGCGCTGCATATTGGTGGCGATGATGTCGTAGGCCTCATCCCAGCTAATCCGCTCGAACTTCCCTTCCCCACGCTTACCGACACGCTTCATCGGATATTTCAGGCGGTCCGGATTATAGACGCGGCGACGCATGGAGCGACCACGCAAACACGCACGCACCTGATGTAACCCTTCGTAGTTATCGTCCCCGGTATTGTCGGTTTCGACATATTTAATTTCGCCATCCACCACATGCATACGCAGCGGACAACGGCTACCGCAATTAACGGTACAGGCACTCCACACCACTTTTTCCGGCGAAGTGGCCGGAGACAGAGCATCTGCCGCCGACGCCAGTCGGGTAAAAGGGAGCGTGAAGGCACTACTGGCTACCGCCAGGCCGCCTATTGCCGTGGTTTTCATCAACCCACGGCGAGTGACCTCGGCAGCCATTAATGCTTCAGGCGCGTTGATTTTCATAGAGACTCACTTTGGTTGCTCACAAAAAAAAGAGAGGCGGCGCAAACCGCTATGTAGTTTTATATATAACGAATATTATCGTTATCAGCTTTTTATGCTGGCTTTCATTCGAAGGAGTATTACTACTTTAGAGGGAGAGGTTATTGCGTCGTATCAAACCAAAGGCATAAAAAAAGCGCCCTGAGGCGCTTTTTTGTTTTAAGACAAATTATTAGCCGATGTACTGCTGGCCTTTCATGTATGGACGCAGCACTTCAGGGATCTCGATACGACCGTCTGCCTGCTGATAGTTTTCCAGCACGGCAACCAGGGTACGGCCCACAGCCAGGCCAGAACCGTTCAGGGTATGCACCAGACGGGTTTTCTTATCAGATTTGCTGCGGCAACGTGCCTGCATGCGGCGCGCCTGGAAATCCCAGACGTTAGAGCAGGAGGAGATTTCACGGTAAGTATTCTGCGCAGGTACCCACACTTCCAGATCGAAGGTTTTGCAAGCACCAAAGCCCATATCACCGGTGCACAGCGCCATACGACGGTATGGCAGACCCAGCAGCTCCAGCACTTTTTCAGCGTGGCCGGTCATCTCTTCCAGCGCGTCCATGGATTCTTCAGGACGGACGATCTGCACCATCTCAACTTTGTCGAACTGGTGCATACGGATCAGACCGCGCGTGTCGCGCCCGTAAGAGCCTGCTTCAGAACGGAAGCACGGAGAGTGCGCCGTCAGTTTGATTGGCAGGTCGTCTTCGTCGATGATCTCATCACGCACGAGGTTAGTCAGCGGCACTTCCGCGGTTGGGATCAGCGCGTAGTTGCTGCTGTCAGCTTCCTCGTCCAGCGGACGGGTATGGAACAGGTCGCCGGCAAATTTCGGCAGCTGGCCCGTACCGTACAGCGTATCGTGGTTGACCAGATATGGCACATAGGTTTCGCTGTAGCCATGCTGCTCGGTGTGCAGATCCAGCATGAACTGCGCCAGCGCACGGTGCAGATGGGCAATCTGGCCTTTCATTACCACGAAGCGAGAGCCGGTCAGCTTAACAGCAGCCGCAAAATCCAGGCCCGCGTGCATTTCGCCCAGCGTCACGTGATCGCGCACTTCAAAGTCAAACTCACGAGGCGTACCCCAGCGTTTCACTTCAACGTTGTCGTTTTCATCTTTGCCGACAGGCACGCTGTCGTCAGGAATATTCGGGATAGCCAGGGCAATATCACGAATTTCGGCCTGAAGAACATCCAGTTCAGCTTTCGCCTGATCCAGTTCTTCACCCAGCTTGTTCACTTCCAGGCGTAATGGCTCAATATCTTCCCCGCGCGCTTTCGCCTGGCCGATGGATTTCGATCGAGAGTTACGCTCTGCCTGCAGATTTTCAGTTTGTACCTGCAGTACTTTACGACGCTCTTCAAGAGCGCGCAGCTTATCTACATCCAGCTTAAAGCCCCGGCGTGCCAGTTTTTCAGCGACTGCGTCTGGCTCATTACGCAGCAGATTGGGATCGAGCATGCTTATCCTGTGCTTATCGAATTAAAATAGGAAATGTGACCACAGCCTGCGGCCACAAGGATACAATTGCCAACATTACCGCAACGATTGAACTAACGGTAGCGTTTTATAGGGCTATTTTGATCCTGTCCGGCGAGCCAGGTGAGCTTTTCACCAATCTTGCCTTCAAGACCTCTGTTTGTGGGGTGATAATAGCGCGTTTGTGCCATCTCCTGCGGGAAATATTCCTCCCCGGCGGCGTAGGCATTGGGTTCATCATGAGCGTAGCGGTATTCCTGCCCATACCCCATCTCTTTCATCAGTTTGGTCGGCGCATTACGTAGATGAACCGGTACATCGTAGTCCGGGCGTTCGCGCGCGTCAGACATCGCTGCCTTGAAGGCGGTATAAACCGCATTGCTTTTCGGCGCACAGGCCAGATAGACAATCGCCTGCGCAATGGCGCGCTCACCTTCTGCGGGTCCAACCCGGGTGAAACAGTCCCAGGCCGACAGCGCGACCTGCATGGCACGCGGGTCGGCATTGCCGACATCTTCTGACGCAATCGCCAGACAGCGGCGCGCGACGTATAGCGGATCGCCACCCGCAGTAATAATACGCGCATACCAGTACAGCGCCGCATCCGGCGCGCTGCCGCGCACGGACTTATGCAGGGCCGAAATGAGATCGTAAAAACGGTCGCCTTTATTATCGAACCGCGCGCTGCGTTCCCCGGCAATTTCGGTGAGCAGTTCCGGCTTCAGCACCCGCTTCCCGGCGTCGTCGACCTCGGCCATGTCGGCCATCATCTCCAGCGTGTTCAGCGCCCGACGCGCATCGCCGTTGACCAGCTCGGCAATCGCACGACGCGTCTCGTCAGGCAGAACGATATCCTGTCCGCCGTAGCCGCGCGATTTGTCGTCCATCGCCTGAGTGAGAACCTTTTCGATATCCTCGGTCGTCAGCGATTTGAGCAGGTAAACGCGCGCACGGGAAAGCAGCGCCGAGTTCAGCTCAAACGACGGGTTTTCGGTGGTCGCCCCAATGAAGAAGATCGTGCCGTCTTCAATATGCGGCAGGAAGGCATCCTGCTGGCTCTTGTTGAAGCGATGGACTTCGTCGACAAAAAGAATGGTGCGGCGTCCGGCGTTGCGGTTCTGACGCGCACGCTCGATAGCCTCACGGATCTCCTTCACGCCGGACGTCACCGCTGAGATACGCTCAACGTCCGCGTTGGCATAACGGGCAATCACTTCTGCAAGCGTAGTCTTGCCGGTGCCTGGGGGGCCCCAGAGGATCATGGAGTGCAAATGCCCCGCCTCAATGGCGCGCGGCAAAGGCTTCCCGGCAGCCAGCAGGTGCTGCTGACCGATGTACTGCGCTAAATTTTCTGGCCGCATACGGGCGGCCAGAGGTTGAAACGCGTTATCTGAAAAATCGAGCGACAGATTGCCCACTCACGCCTCTTACTTATTGCGTTGGTCGTCCACCGTTACGCCCTTCGGCGGGGTAAAGGTGAACTTCGATGCATCAACGGCGCCGTTCTGCTGAGATTTGAGCTGATAGCTGCTGCGCTGATCGTCCTGCTCAACCGCGCCGAACTGATTAATGGTACCGTTGGTGCTGACATTGATGGTGAACTGCTTCAGGTTGCCGTTGCTGCCTTTCGGCGTCAGGACAAACTCGTCACCCGTCTGTTTAATATTGTACTGCTGCCAGTCGCTGGCCTGGTTACGGGCAATCAGCATAAATGGCGTATTGCTGGTGGCATCTTTCAGCCAGGTCGCAGTGGCCTGCTCAACGAACGGGTTGTAGAACCATAAGGTTTTACCGTCAGACACCAGGATGCTCTCATCCGGCTGGGTCATGTGCCAGTTAAACAGATTTGGGCGTTTTACCCACAAGTCCCCCTGACCTTCCTGCACCGCGTTGCCGCTGCCGTCCGTCACTTTCTGCGTGAAGCTGGCGTGGAAGCTGCTTACTTTATCCAGTCGGCTTTTAAGGTCGCTGGCTGCATCAGCCCAGACGCTGCTGGCGACAAAACTGGTGAGTAATGCACAGGCGATGGCGATTTTTTTCATTGTTATTCCTTAAAATACGTCTTCCCGAAATGGGGTTTCCGTCTTCTATTCTGGACCTGCCCGGAGGCAGGCGACAGAAGAAAATGCTTAATTTTGGCTGATTTACCCTTCTTTGCAATCGCAGAAGGTTAATCAAACGGTGGCGGAGCCAGCACCTCGCGGTTACCGTTATGCCCCTGCTCGCTCACAATGCCCTGCGCTTCCATCTGCTCGATAATGCGCGCAGCGCGGTTATAGCCGATGCGGAACTGACGCTGTACGCCGGAGATAGACGCTTTACGTTTTTCGGTAACGAAATTCACCGCCTGATCGAATAATGGATCCAGTTCTTCGCCGCCGTCAAAGCCACCGCCGCCGCCTTCACTTTCCGTATCGCTGGTGATGCCATCGACGTATTGCGGACGACCGCGCGCTTTCCAGTCCTGCACGACCGCGTGCACTTCCTGGTCGCGCACGAACGCGCCGTGAACACGCACCGGAGAGGTGGAGTTCGGCCCGGAATAGAGCATGTCACCCATACCCAGCAGCGACTCTGCACCGCCCTGGTCAAGAATGGTACGGGAGTCAATTTTACTTGATACGGTGAAGGCGATACGCGTCGGAATGTTCGCTTTAATCAGACCGGTGATAACGTCCACGGAAGGACGCTGGGTCGCCAGCACAAGGTGAATACCGGCCGCACGCGCTTTCTGCGCCAGACGGGCAATCAGCTCTTCCACTTTCTTACCGACGGTCATCATCAGGTCAGCGAATTCGTCGACCAGCACCACGATATAAGGCAGTTTTTCCAGCACCGGATGCTGGGCATCCATGCTGTCACCCGGCTTCCAGTACGGATCCGGAATCGGACGGCCCATGCGCGCCGCTTCGGCGATTTTCTCGTTATAGCCGGCCAGGTTACGCACGCCCAGCGCAGACATCAGCTTGTAGCGGCGTTCCATCTCATTCACGCTCCAGCGCAGGGCGTTGGCGGCGTCTTTCATGTCGGTGACCACTTCAGTCAGTAGATGTGGAATACCTTCATAGACCGACAGTTCGAGCATTTTCGGGTCGATCATGATGAAACGCACATCTTCCGGCTGCGCTTTATAGAGCATGCTGAGGATCATGGCGTTCACACCGACGGACTTACCGGAACCGGTGGTACCCGCGACCAGCAGGTGAGGCATTTTTGCGAGGTCTGCCACAACCGGATCGCCAGCGATATCTTTACCCAGCACCACGGTCAGTGGAGATGGGTTATCACGGAACTTGGTGTTATCCAGCACTTCACGCAGGTAGACGGTCTGACGTTTCTTGTTCGGCAGCTCAAGACCAACGTACGGTTTGCCCGGTATCACTTCCACCACGCGCACCGCCACGGTCGACAGCGAACGCGCCAGGTCGCGGGACAGGTTGGAAATACGCGCGGCTTTTACGCCCGGCGCCAGGTTCAGTTCAAAACGGGTGATCACAGGACCCGGCGAGTAGTTCACCACGTCCGCCTTGATGCGGAAGTCAGCCAAACGGGCTTCAACCAGACGGGCCATCTGCTCCAGCGCAAACGTATCAACCGGCTCGACTTCTGCTGGCGGCGGCGTCAGCAGGTCCAGCGACGGCAGCGGCGTGCTTGGACGCTGCAGCGGACGGCTGTCACCGTTACGCATCAGCAGCGGGTGAATCAGGCTCTCCTGCGGCTGTGGCGCAGGCTGCTGGAACTGCGGCGGTTGCTGAACAGGTTGATGTGGCTGCGCGTAGGCCTGTGGTGCTGGCTGCTGGCGCACAGGCTCAGCTTCCGGCATCACGCTCGGGGTAAATAAAGGCTCGCTTGGGCCATCATCCACCAGATCTTTCATCGGCGAGAATTCAAAGTCCGACAGTGAGAACGGATTTGCCCCTGCCGGCTGTTCACCGGAGTAACGCTGCTGCTGCGTTGCCGCAAACTGGCGCGCTAATTCGGCTTCTGCCGCATCATCTTCGTCTTCCAGCGCAGGTTCGTCGTGCTGATAGTCTTGACCGTAGCGCTGATTTTGCTGCGCAGCGAACTGGCGGGCCAGCTCGTCCTGCTGTATTTCATCAGCATCATCGTCGTACTCAGACTCGCGCGCTTTTTCTTCAGCCATGCGCTGGGAAGGCAGCTTGATGCCATAAGAAGCAAGCTCACGGCGGGTTGGCACGCGGACGCGGTTAGGACGAGGCAGTTGCGGACCAATCCCCTCTTTCACCTGAGGACGCGGTGCGCCCCCTGTTGCCAGGCTAAAGACCGGTGCCGCCGCTGCTGCGGCCGCAGTAGCCTGCTTAACGCCTTCCGTTACGGGTGCTACAGCAGGCGTCGGGTCGACCGGCGGAACGGAAGCAGAAGGCGCCTTCGTAACCGGCTCCTGCACCGGTTCAGGCACAGGCTGATACCAGGCGGCCAGCTGTTCGCGTTCACGCGCACGGCGCTCTTCGACTTCTTCGAAATAGTACAGCGGTGGACGCGCAGGCTTCACCTCTTCCACGATTTCAGGCTCAGGTTCAGGCTGCGGTGCAACGTAAGGCTGCACAGGTTCAACAGGTTCAGGCACGTACTCCTGATAAGGCTGGGACACTGGCTGCTGATATTGCTGCGGTGCATACTCAGGCTGCGGCGGCTGATAAGGCTGCTGCCACTGTTCCTGCTGCACGGGGATGTAGCTTTCAGGTTCAGGCGCAATAACGGGCTCCGGCGTGTGAACACCCGGCGCAGTCTGCCAGTCAACCTGAGGTTGCTGAATAACGGATTCCGGCGGCGGGACCGGCGCGGATGGCATCACGGCGTCGACAGGCGCGGCATACGCCTGCGCAGCGGTCGTCGCGGCGGCGGCAGCCGCAACCGGCTCGGTAACCGAGTGGCCGTTCAACAGTGGATCGTATTCGTCGAAGTCACCCGGCGTGGCACGGCTACCGGAAAAAAGCACATCATCAGGATCGACGGCGGTCCCTGCTGCACGGTACTCAACCTGCTCGTCTTCATCCATGCGTTTACCGGAGAAGAGCGCCGCATCGGTTTTACGGCCCAGCGGGTTGGCAAATTTCTCAGCAACACGCTGGCGACGCGCCAGCGCACCGCGCAGAATTCGGGCACGACGAGACTCGCGACGCTGCACAGGCGCATCGTCTTCCTCTTCATCTTCGTATTCGTCTTCATCCTCCCACGTATCGTCACGACGGGTACGGTTACTGGCGAAGGTCAGAATGGTGAGGATAAAGCTGCCAATTTTCTCGGCAATGCTCACCCAGGACCAGCCGGTAAACAGCGTCAGCCCGGCTGCCCAGATGCATAGCAGCGCCAGCGTGCCGCCGCTGCTGTGCAGCACCGGCTGAAGTGCGGAACTTAATAAGCTGCCGATTACCCCGCCAGAGGCGAAGTACCAGATATCATCCGCATTGATTGCCGCCAGCCCGCAGGAGGTAAGGATCAGCGCCAGCGCGCCAATCAGGCGCAGCGAGACGGCGAAATAGTCGATGTAATCATCGTTCTGACGATGACGCCACGCAAACCAGCATCCGCCAATGATAATGACGGGAAGGGTGTAGGCCATCACACCGAAAATGAAAAACAGCGTGTCCGCAAGCCAGGCACCGGGGACACCGCCTAAATTATGGATAGGCTCATGCCATGCAGTTTGTGACCAGCTGGGATCAGAGGGGTTGAAACTGAGTAAGGCTGCCATCAGCCAGACGGCAAAAAGGGCAATAACAATCAGCAAAGCCTCGAGGAGACGACGTCCGCTGCTTAGCTTCGATAGTATGACTTCTTTGTCTTCAGTGTATTCCTGGCTCAAGAAAGGCTCTCCAGGTATCAGGCATATCCTGCCTGTTTGCTAAAACGGACAACAGCGCCGGGACTCCCCGGCACTGTTGCTGTATGGATTAACAGGAGTGTAATCAAACTACGCTGATTTTGCACCTGTTCCGTGTTAGCGCGTCTTAATAACCAGACGATTGCTCTGTTTGACCTCTTCCATTACCACATAAGTACGGGTGTCGTTCACGCCCGGCAGACGCAACAGGGTTTCCCCCAGCAGCTTACGGTAGGCGGACATATCAGGCACACGGGTTTTCAACAGGTAGTCGAAATCACCGGACACCAGATGACACTCTTGAATTTCTTCAAGTTTTTGTACAGCGGCGTTAAATTGCTCAAACACATCCGGCGCACCACGATTCAGAGTAATCTCAACAAATACCAGAAGTGAGGCATCCAGATAATGCGGGTTCAGCAGAGCCGTATAGCCCTGAATAAAACCCTGTCGTTCCAGGCGACGAACGCGCTCTAAGCACGGCGTCGGTGAAAGACCCACTCTTTTTGAAAGCTCGACGTTAGAAATGCGCCCATCCTTTTGCAGCTCATTAAGAATGTTACGATCGATACGGTCGAGATCTTTGCCAGGGCGCTTCTTGCTATCTACCATTATTATTGTCTCTCTGTATTCCTTCCCTACTCCTGCCTGGACCCTGTGCACATCACTGTTCAGAGCCTGTACCCGTTAGTCATCACATCGCCTGGTTTTGTATTAGACGCGATGCGGATTCGGGTTCTGTTGGTAAGAAGACCGTTGCCCGAAGGCTGTCACCGACATCACGTATGGCGTCTGTCCACGCCATGCGTAGATTTCACTGACCCGGTAAAAATGGCATTTACGTGCATGCCTATGCGGCATACGGTTAACGCGGTTTTTTTTCTTCCTTGAATGTTTTCGCAAAAGCGCAGGGGATTGTCAAAGCAAAACATCGTTTTTTAGTACAACATGCCGGATATTCATTACGACAGGGTATTAATCCTCATTTTATTGCCTTATAAACGACCGGTTTTCTTAAGAAAGCGTGATGTTATCGCGCGCGATTCATCGTCTACGGCTATTACACAGATTGATATCAAAATTGCTGCGCTCTTTTTTTACGGCAACAAATTCCCTACAATCCAGCCAAATGTCTGCCAACAACAATGGGGATCTCATGGGCACGGCCAAACACAGTAAGCTGCTAATCCTTGGTTCTGGACCTGCGGGATATACCGCAGCGGTCTATGCTGCGCGCGCTAACCTGCACCCGGTACTCATCACCGGTATGGAAAAAGGCGGTCAGCTGACCACCACCACCGAAGTGGAAAACTGGCCAGGGGACCCGAACGACCTGACCGGGCCGCTGCTGATGGAGCGCATGCACGAGCATGCCGCTAAATTCGAAACCGAAATTCTGTTCGATCACATCAACAAGGTCGACCTGCAGAACCGTCCGTTCCGCCTGACGGGTGACAGCGGTGAATACACCTGTGACGCGCTGATCATCGCTACCGGCGCCTCTGCCCGTTATCTCGGTCTGCCATCCGAAGAAGCGTTTAAAGGCCGCGGGGTTTCTGCCTGCGCCACCTGCGACGGTTTCTTCTATCGCAACCAGAAAGTCGCGGTTATCGGCGGCGGCAACACCGCGGTGGAAGAAGCGCTTTATCTGGCCAACATTGCCTCTGAAGTGCACCTGATCCACCGTCGCGAGACCTTCCGCGCGGAGAAGATCCTGATCAAACGTCTGATGGATAAAGTGGCAAGCGGCAACATCGTGCTGCACACCAACCGCACCCTGGAAGAGGTGACGGGCGACCAGATGGGCGTTGCCGGTCTGCGTATCCGTGATACCCAGAACACCGATAACGTCGAAACGCTGGAAGTGGCGGGTCTGTTCGTGGCTATCGGCCACAGCCCGAACACCGCGATCTTCGAAGGCCAGCTGGAGCTGGAAAACGGCTACATCAAAGTGCACTCCGGCATTCACGGTAATGCGACTCAAACCAGCATCCCGGGCGTATTCGCGGCCGGCGACGTAATGGACCACATTTACCGTCAGGCGATCACCTCTGCGGGCACCGGCTGTATGGCCGCGCTGGACGCTGAACGCTACCTCGATGGACTGGCTGAACAACGTAAATAATCTTTACAAGTCAGTAACAAACGTAAATAAAGGCGGCGATAAGTCGCCTTTATTGTCTCCCCGTTGTAACATTGCGCTGCCCAACTTCTAATAACGTCACCTGCAAAGTACGCAATGGAAAAAACCCGTCAACAAGAGTTAACACGCTGGCTGAAACAGCAAAGCGTTCTTTCCCGCCGCTGGCTTACGATTTCCCGTATTTTGGGTTTCATCAGCGGTCTGTTGATTGTTGCCCAGGCATGGCTGCTGGCCCGCATTCTTAATCACATGATCATGGAGAACATTCCCCGCGAAGCGCTCCTGCTGCCCTTTATTGTCCTGATCCTGATTTTTATCCTGCGCGCCTGGGTGGTGTGGCTGCGTGAGCGCGTCGGCTTCCACGCCGGGCAGCATATCCGCTACGAGATCCGCCGTCAGGTGCTCGACAGGCTTCAGGAAGCCGGGCCCGCGTGGATTCAGGGAAAACCGGCCGGTAGCTGGGCGACGCTGATCCTTGAGCAGATTGACGATATGCATGACTACTACGCGCGCTATCTGCCGCAGATGGCCCTTGCCGTCTTCGTTCCGCTGCTGATCGTGATCGCCATTTTCCCGGTGAACTGGATGGCAGCGCTGATTCTGCTGGGCACCGCCCCGCTGATCCCGCTTTTTATGGCGCTGGTCGGGATGGGGGCAGCGGATGCCAACCGCCGAAACTTCCTGGCATTGGGTCGCTTGAGCGGTCATTTTCTCGATCGCCTTCGCGGCATGGAGACGTTACGCATTTTTGGTCGCGGTGAAGCGGAAACCGAAAATATTCGCCTGGCGTCGCAGGACTTCCGTCAGCGCACCATGGAAGTGTTACGCCTCGCCTTCCTGTCCTCCGGCGTACTGGAATTCTTCACCTCACTGTCGATTGCCCTCGTGGCGGTCTACTTCGGCTTCTCCTACCTCGGCGCGCTGGATTTCGGCCATTACGGCACGGCGGTGACCCTTTCCGCCGGGTTCCTGGCGCTGATCCTGGCGCCGGAGTTTTTCCAGCCGCTTCGCGATCTGGGGACCTTCTATCACGCCAAAGCCCAGGCGGTTGGCGCCGCCGATAGCCTGAAAACGTTCCTGGAAACGCCGCTGGCCCACCCGGAGCGCGGTGATGTAACGCTGAATGCTAAAGACTCCGTGACCATTGAAGCGCAGGACTTTTCCATTCTGTCGCCCGAAGGCAAAGTGCTCGCCGGTCCGCTGAACTTTACCTTACCTGCCGGACAACGCATGGTGCTTGTTGGCATCAGCGGTTCCGGGAAAAGTTCTCTGCTGAACGCGTTGTCCGGATTTATGGCCTACACGGGTTCACTGCGGATCAACAAAACCGAACTGCGTAACCTCGATCCTGACGCCTGGCGTAAACAGCTCAGCTGGGTAGGCCAAAACCCGCAGCTTCCCGCCGCGACGCTGCGCGAAAACGTGCTTCTGGCGCGCCCGGACGCGCGTGAAGATGAGCTGCAATCGGTTCTCGACCGCGCCTGGGTCAGCGAATTTCTGCCGCTGCTGCCGCAAGGGGTGGATACCGTAGTCGGCGACCAGTCCGCCGGGCTGTCGGTCGGGCAGGCGCAGCGTGTGGCCGTTGCCCGCGCGCTGCTTAACCCATGCCAACTCATGCTGCTGGACGAGCCCGCAGCCAGCCTTGACGCACACAGCGAGCAGCGCGTAATGGAAGCGCTTAACGCCGCCTCCCTGCAGCAAACCACCCTGATGGTCACCCACCAGCTGGAAGGGATTGCCGACTGGGACCAGATCTGGGTCATGGAAAACGGCCGTATTGTTGAGCAAGGCGACTACGCCTCTCTCGTTGCCGCCCAGGGGCCATTTGCGACCCTGCTGGCGAACCGTCAGGAGGATATCTGATGCGCGCTCTGCTGCCTTATCTTGCGCTCTATAAACGCCACAAATGGATGCTGACGCTGGGGATTGTGCTGGCGATTGTCACGCTGCTCGCCAGCATCGGCCTGCTCACGCTTTCCGGCTGGTTCCTGTCGGCCTCGGCCGTCGCGGGGTTCGCCGGATTATACAGCTTCAACTATATGCTTCCGGCCGCCGGGGTTCGCGGTACCGCCATCACCCGTACTGCCGGACGCTATTTCGAACGGCTGGTCAGCCACGACGCCACTTTCCGCGTGCTGCAGCACCTGCGTATCTATACCTTTAGCAAACTGCTGCCCCTCTCCCCTGCCGGGCTAGCGCGTTTTCGTCAGGGCGAATTGCTTAACCGCGTGGTGGCGGACGTTGACACGCTGGATCACCTTTACCTGCGCGTGATTTCCCCGATCGTGGGCGCGTTTGTGGTGATTGTGGTGGTCACGCTGGGGCTGTCTGTTCTGGATGTTCCCGTTGCGCTGACGCTGGGCGGGATCATGCTGCTGACGCTTATCGTTCTGCCGCCGCTTTTTTACCGCGCCGGGAAATCCACCGGGGAAAACCTGACGCGCCTGCGCGGGGACTACCGCCAGCAGCTGACCGCCTGGCTTCAGGGGCAGGCAGAGCTGACCATTTTTGGTGCCAGCAAGCGCTACCGCGCGCGGATGGAAAGTACGGAGCTGAACTGGCATGAGGCCCAGCGCCGTCAGTCGGAGCTGACGGCCTTCTCTCAGGCGCTGATGATGCTGATCGGCGGCGTGGCGGTAATAGCCATGCTGTGGCTGGCTTCCGGCGATATTGGGGGAAACACACAGCCGGGTCCGCTTATTGCCCTTTTCGTTTTCTGTGCGCTGGCCGCGTTTGAAGCGCTGGCTCCGGTGACGGGTGCCTTCCAGCATCTGGGACAGGTCATCGCCTCTGCCCTGCGCATCACCCAGATTGCCGAGCAGGAGCCTGAAGTCACGTTCAGTGCCGGGCAGACCGTTGTCCCTGAGCAGGTTGCGCTGACGCTTGAAGATGTCACCTTCAGCTATGACAAACAGGCGCAGAACGCGCTGGACGGTATCACCCTTTCTGTGAAAGCCGGCCAGCGGATTGCGATCCTCGGCCGTACCGGCTGCGGTAAATCGACGCTGCTGCAGCTGCTGACCCGCGCCTGGGACCCGCAGCGCGGTCAGATTCGTTTTAATAATACGTTGCTGACCGATTTCAGCGAGCAGGCCCTGCGCAAAACCGTCAGCGTCGTTCCGCAGCGCGTGCATCTGTTTAGCGCCACCCTGCGCGATAACCTGCTGCTGGCTGCGCCAGAGGCCTCTGATGATGCGCTTCGCGCCGTGCTGGAACAGGTCGGTCTGCATAAGCTGCTTGAGGGCGATGGACTGAACAGCTGGCTCGGTGAAGGCGGTCGTCAGCTTTCCGGCGGAGAGCTGCGCCGTCTGGCGATTGCGCGCGCGCTGCTGCACGATGCGCCGCTGATGCTGCTTGACGAACCTACCGAAGGGCTGGATGCCACGACCGAGAGCCAAATACTTGATTTGCTGGCCAATGTCATGACCGGTAAAACCGTCCTGATGGTCACGCACCGCCTGCGCGGACTGGCGAGTTTTGATCGGATAATTGTGATGGACAACGGACACATTATTGAGCAAGGTAGTCACGCAGAGCTGTTGGCGAAACAGGGTCGCTACTTCCAGTTTAAACAGCGTCTGTAGACTATATTTGTAGCGTCCTCACTCGCGTACTGGAGTTTTGCTGTCATGCGCCTGGTCCAGCTTTCTCGTCATAACATCGCGTTCCCTTCTCCTGAAGGGGCGCTGCGTGAGCCCAATGGGCTGCTGGCCCTTGGTGGTGACCTCAGCCCTGCGCGGCTGTTGATGGCGTACCAGCGCGGCATCTTCCCCTGGTTTTCTCCCGGCGACCCGATTTTATGGTGGTCTCCCGATCCGCGTGCCGTGCTGTGGCCAGAGCAGTTTCACCTGAGCCGCAGCATGAAGCGTTTCCATGCAAAATCACCGTACCGCGTCACCCTGAACCACGCCTTTGGTCAGGTCATTGAAGGCTGTGCCGAAGACCGGTTTGAGGGAACATGGATAACCCGGGATATCATTACCGCCTACCACCAGCTTCACGAGCTTGGCTACGCGCACTCCATTGAGGTGTGGGACGGCGGAGCACTCGTCGGCGGCATGTATGGCGTGGCGCAGGGGACGCTGTTTTGCGGTGAGTCGATGTTCTCCCGCGCGGTTAACGCCTCGAAAACAGCGCTGCTGGTCTTCTGCCAGGCATTTGCCCAGCGCGGCGGACGCCTGATCGATTGTCAGGTGCTCAATGAGCACACGGCTTCCCTCGGCGCCGTTGAGATACCGCGACGCCAGTACATCGAGCATCTGGATGCCAGTCGTCAGGAAAAGCTCCCGCGCGACTTCTGGATACCGAGAACGCTCTTTATGCCCAATGCCTAAATGTTTTCCGCATATTTTTTGTGAGGGTGTTATAATTACGCCGCAGAGTAGCTTCTGCCTGTTGCCCCGCCGCCGTTTGGGACCTTCGCTTCAGATAACGTCCTGACGTTTATCCTGTTGTATCCCCTTTACGAATGCGCTTTCCGTTCGGTTGTACCGTGACGCTTGGGCAATGCGCCGAAACTGTTTTGCTGCGTTTCAAACGCGCAATTCTTTACTTAATTGATGAATTTCGGCATTATCTTGCCGGTTCAAAACTTGGTAGTGATACCCCAGAGGATTAGATGGCCAAAGAAGACAATATTGAAATGCAGGGTACCGTACTTGATACGTTACCTAATACCATGTTTCGCGTAGAGCTGGAAAACGGTCACGTGGTAACTGCGCACATCTCCGGTAAAATGCGCAAAAACTACATCCGCATTTTGACGGGCGACAAAGTGACTGTTGAACTGACCCCGTACGACCTGAGCAAAGGCCGCATTGTCTTCCGTAGTCGCTAATTGTTTTCGCCTGTAATGGCAGATGAATATTAAATAAGGCCGGGATATTCCCGGCCTTATTTTTGTGTGTCGCAGTCGATTATTTGAACAATTATTTAGCCGTTCGTTCCAGCTTCAGGGCTGTCTGTTCGACAGTGTACGGTGCAAGGACTGTGAGGCCTTATTTTCTATTTTGCTGAGCTGCGTGTGCGGCAGTGCATCCTTATACTCACTCCATCACTTTGATTCCAGCTTTCTAAGCTGCCTGTACGGCAGTGCACCAGGTCGGGCGGTATCTCGAAAAGCTCATGGTTTTCTAAGCTGCCTGTACGGCAGAGCACCTGGTCACGCTGCCTGGCGCTGTTTTTCTTTATTTCTAAGCTGCCTGTACGGCAGAGCACGGCTCGAAATTAGCCCGACCCCATTATCACTTTTTCTAAGCTGCCTGTACGGCAGAGCACGCTGGTGCGGGTTGGTTAGGTTCTGCCGGGCTTTTCTAAGCTGCCTGTACGGCAGAGCACCCACTTAGCGATTATGCTGGTCAGCGCGGCCTTTTCTAAGCTGCCTGTACGGCAGAGCACACCCGGCACCAGCGGTCGCCGCCCCGGTTTTATTTTCTAAGCTGCCTGTACGGCAGAGCACCGCACGCACCCGCAGCCGCATCTGGAGAATCTTTTCTAAGCTGCCTGTACGGCAGAGCACACAGCATCATTTCACCCAAGGTGGGAAACCACTTTTCTAAGCTGCCTGTACGGCAGAGCACCTCTGAATCATCAATCAGGAACGTGTTTTCCTTTTCTAAGCTGCCTGTACGGCAGAGCACTATATCGTTTTAACTTAGCCTGGCCGACCATCTTTCTAAGCTGCCTGTACGGCAGAGCACGCGGCCGTCATTGATGGGTACGCTGGCTGGCATTTCTAAGCTGCCTGTACGGCAGAGCACGGACGAACGCAACTGCAGTGACAGCTGCAGACTTTCTAAGCTGCCTGTACGGCAGAGCACCGGCGCAGGCCATGCATGGGCTGATGGTTACCTTTCTAAGCTGCCTGTACGGCAGAGCACAACCCATTCGACGCAGTGATGTTCGTGCTGCTTTTCTAAGCTGCCTGTACGGCAGAGCACGTAACGGTGACCCCGTTGATTTGGATGTGTTTTTTCTAAGCTGCCTGTACGGCAGAGCACTGAAATAATATCTCCACACCCTTCTGATTTGCATACAAAAAAAGCTAAAAATCCTTCTCTCACCCTCTTTTTCATCCACCAGAAATAATCATTTAAAATCAATCTATTACACAAACGCTAAAAATTAGGGTCAAAACACCTTTCTTCGCATTAATCCCCCACACAAAAACACCCATTCCACCCACCCTGACAAATGGCTATACTTAACCATGACAAATAACATCACTCAGGAGGTGACATGAGAACATGGATCCCCGCACAGAAACCTGCTGATAACGCACTTTGGCGTTACGCCGGTTTACCCGCCAACCGAGGTATGCGGTTGATTGAATTTCTCAATCAGGGATTACCCGTCAGTGTGCTCGACAACATCCACGAGTGGACGTCCATGTCGAAAGCGGACATTTTGCGTGTCACGGGTATCAACGAACGTAACGTGGCCCGCCGCAAAAGCGCGGGACGGACGTTAACGCCCGACGAGAGCGAACGCGTGGCCCGTTTCGTTCGGGTGCTGGATGCTGCCGTTGACTATTTTGGCAGTAAAGAAGAAGCATGGACCTGGCTGCAGGCACCGGTGCGCGGACTCGGGAACGTGGCGCCCGTCGACTTAATAGCGACGGAAACCGGTGCGCTGGAAGTCACCGATTTAATTGGCCGCCTGGAACACGGCGTGTTCGCATGATTTTTTATCGTCTGGTGACAGGACGCTATGCCAGCGGGGCGTGGAGTGGGAGTGGTGCAAATCAGTATGGCGGACGGTGGAATCATAAAGGCCATCCAGCTGTGTATGTCTCCACCTCCATCTCGCTGGCCTCACTGGAGATTTTGGTACATGTCAGAAAAGATACCGTGCTGAATCAGTACCAGCTTTTCAGCATTGATATCCCGGATGACCAGATAGATTACCTGGATAAAGCGTGGCTCCCTGAGGACTGGCAGGAAAATCCGGCGCCGGTATCGACAATGGATCTGGGAACCGGTTGGTTGCAGGCTAACAGTGCCCTCGCGCTTATCTTACCTTCCTGTATCATTCCTTATGAAAACAATGCCATCCTTAACCCCTTACATCCGGCGTTCCACTCGGCGCTCAATTCAGTTCAGCAACTCCCCTTTATTTTTGATACCCGCCTGGCTGAAAAAACCGCACCCTGAACGCGGATGCGGTTATGCGTATCAGAACCAGGGAACCGTCGCCGTCGCACTGAGTCCGTAGGTCGTAAACATCCCGGAGACAGGCGTAGAGAGCAAATCACCATGGCGAATGAAGAGCTTAAAAGACTGGCCGGTAGAGAGACTGCGCAGGTTAAGCCAGGGTAAATCCGTCCTCACTTCCTGCATCGTCAGAAGACGTTGTTGCGCCTCCTCCTCTGTTAACCATCCTTTTTTCACCGAGCGTCGCATGAGCCTCTGCGCACTGCTTTTCACCTGGACGCGGCTCACGCAGCGCCACTGGTTGACGACAGGCACGGGCTGGATGTCTGAGGACATGCAGTAGTCACTCAACCCTTTCCGCCAGGACAATGCTTCAAGTTCGCTTAGTGCCTGATGATGACCGTGCACGCGTAAGACGGGGCCAAGCTTAAGGCCATATGCCGGGAAGCTGATCCCTATATCCCCCTGCCCTCTTTGTCCCAGCGCGCGGTGCAGTTTAGCCACCAGCGCAGCCATCAGCATCTCCTCGCTGAACTCCGGATCGGGCAGAACGCGGATCTCAAGATAGTGATCCATAGCCACTCCTTAATCGCCCTTCTCACCGAAAACGCCACCGCGGATCAGCACAGCCATGACGTAATGCTGCTGCTCAACCTCGGGTTTCAGTCTTTTCGTCACCCAGTTATCCAGCAAGGTGTAGAAGTCCATTTTTTCCTTCGGCTGACGACAGGCCACGCCGCGACTGGTGACTGAGCCGTACGGCTCAACGGCGATAGCGCCCAGCGCATCTACCTGAGGGTGCCAGGTATCAATAGTTCGAATGGCATTCCCGATTTTCTGCGAGTGCATGCCCGCAACGCTGTCTACCTGATACAACAGGCGACTCTTGCTGCTGTTGCTGTCCAGGACCAGCTCCTGCGACGGGAAAATCTCCTGTCCGGCACCGAGGAGCACCTGCGCTTCGACGTTCAGGAGAACAAACCCTCCACCGCTGAGCCCTTTTTCGATTTCCTGCGCCAGTGCGTTTAGGCTCTCGTCGCTGGCTGTAAAATCTCGCAGCGCATAATTGTATGCATCAAACGTCCACGACTTACTGCCCGTCACGTTCACGATGATTTTTTCAGCACCGACGCGGTTGCGCCATAAAAAACGCCCGTTCGCCAGGTTAGTTGCGTAGCGGCGCGCCAGTTCGGCAAAACCGTGTTCAGTGATATAGCCATCGATAACCTGCTGAAGTTCATCCTGATACGCGCGATCGTTACATACGGAAGGCGTCGACAGGTTTCCCAGCACGCGCAGGGTAAATTTCACCTTCAGGGTGTCTGCATCGGCAGGTAGCGACGCCACATCCACACGATGCAGGTTCGCTTTCTGGATCTCGGTATCCAGTTTAGCCGGATCGTTGGTGAGCGCATTTTTCAGACGGTTAGAGATGGTGCCACGCACCGCTTTTTCCTGGATGCGGATCGGTTGCCACTGATTGCCCTGCCAGCTTCCGGAATACATCACTGCATCCGAGGTTGCCAGCTTACGTTCAAATGCCAGTACAGATGCCGTTTTAACGGCCGTTGGAGCCTTTGCCATAGATAAGTCCTTTTTAATTAATAAGTTCTGATGTCACCGGTGCGCCCGCGCCCTGACAGTAGTAGCCTGTTTCCGTTGTCCGATAACGCCAGAAAATCTCGTCCAGTGACCGAATCCGGTGCAGACCGCACCACTCGCCCACGCCATACACCGCTTCGGTAAACGCAAAGGGCGTTTGCCACGACGCCCGGCGCGTAGAGTTCAGAGATGCGCTGATAGCCCGTCATCAACGGCACCAGATAACCGGGGTTGGGTTTCGGAACAACGTGCCAGTTGGCCGGTTCGCCTTCCTGGATATCGCTATCCTCTGGCGTTTCTGCCTGTATTTTTAGCGCGGCAAAATCCAGCCAGGCGTCGAGAAGCGTTGCATCCGGGTTATGTTCAAGCAGAGTCGTATGATGCTCGCCCAGCCAGCTGCTGCGATCCCGCAAGGCAAAGCCCGGCATTAGTTGCCACGTTAGTCGCCCCATCTCCTGAGCGCTGGCAGGCATCGCCATAACCGAAATGTCCTGGATATCGACGATGATTCCCCCCGCAAGTCGGAGCGTCGGACACACCTGCCTGAGATGCTCGGCAAGATCGCGCTGACCGTATTCGCCATTTGGAATTTCCCCGTGACACTCCAGCAGCAGCGAAACCGTCATGTGCATGCGCCCCTCTTCGTTAAAGGAGGCCGTTTTCGCGTCCCGTGTAAGCGGATTGCGGGTCAGGGCAAACTGATAATCGCGGCCAGAGGTGTGCGCGTGGATCTGGTGCTCGTGGCTGATCACGGCACAGCCATCAATGCGTAGCTCGTGCGTTTCGGTCAGACGGCGAGACAGCGCATGGGAAAATCCCAGGAAATGGGTAATGGCGGGAAAACCGTAAGTCAGGCCAGCAATCGCGTTGGCGTTTTCAACTCTCACACGGCGAAGCAGGATCAGTGAGCTCATTTCAGCGCCTCCCGGATAATTTTTTCCATCTCACGCAGGTTGCTGCGTAAACGCTCACGGGTTTGCCATTCACGCTGTTCCACATACCCCACATCCTTTAATGCCTTGCTCAGGCGCGCGTTAAGCCACAGGGCAAAATCTGTTGCGACGCTTACCTGCCAGTCGTCTTTATCCCGCTCGAGACGAAAAGCCTCATCGGTTTTGGTGCGCCAGGGATCGAGCCAGAGTTGTTGATGAGTGACTAATCGTTCGCACGAGAGCGTCCAGTTTTGCCATGTATCACGCTGTAGTTCCGACGCCACCACAAACAGCAGGTCGATAAGCGCATCAATGTATTCATCACGCGCTTCGCGAATACGAACATTGGTGTAATCACCGGTTCTGGTCAATAAAGACACAAGCAGTTGAACATTGCTGTTTGCACGTCGATCAAACTGACCACCTAAAGTGAAAACAGAACGTAACGTCGTCGGCGGCTTGTCTGCTTTTTTCCACTGCGGCGGCTGACAGGAAAGCAGCCAGCTACGCCCGCTGCGGACACTGTTGAGATAGGAAATGTTTTGTGGTTTGGTGCCACCAAAGTGTATTTCCGCTGAATCCGGGAAAAGCGTCAGCGGAGTGGGATGCCAGGTTTTCTCCCGGCGCGCTTTCCAGATAGCTTTAACATCGTCGCCAAAACGGAAGGCAATCATTTTCTGATGCATGGCGTGAACAAGCGAGGTGGCAAATAACGGGCTCAGCAGATGGTAACTTTCACCTACCGGGAAATAGCCCTGCTTAGCCAATTTGTGCGAAGCGGGTTCTCCGGACGTTAACGCACGGGAAAATCCCGCAATCCATTCACCTAGTTGGTTCGCATCATCGGTAAAAGCGGCCAGCGCAGCGCGATCTCCGCGTTTCAGGCTTGCCAGTAGAGAATCACCACCGTTAACCCGTGTTTGCAGCAATTTCGCGACGTCCAGCGCCGCGGCGTTTCCCACGGCATCCGGTTCCAGACCTGACAACGCAGCGGTGCTGAGATACCCTTCCTGCGCCACTGCCTCGCTGTAAATACTGCTACTTTTTGAATCCCCGTGGGTAAATTTCGCCGCATGGGTCACGAGGTTAATTTGTCCGGCTCGCTTCGCGGCATCCGTCAGCCAGGCTTTCGGTTCATAGCGAAGCTCCAGTTCCCGGCGTTCTGCCGCAAGCGTCGCGCTATCTTCAGCGCTGCGTTTTGCGGCCTCTTTATCAAATGCTTCCAGCTTTGTTTGCCGTCGTCCGGCAATATAAGTTGAAAGAAATGAGAATAAATCTCCTTCCTTCATAAATCCCCTTAATCTTATTGCATTCATAAACAACAGAAATAAAAGAACAAAATCTTATAGTCAGTATAAATTACTCGAATACAAAAAAAGCATAATAATAACCATGACAAATACAAACTTATTAATAATAATCACCATGAAATATTCCCTTATCCAAGATAAAAATAAAGTACGTTATTTCAATGGCTTTATCCACACCTATATTATGTCTTTGTCCTCAATAATATGAACTTGTCAAAAACCCTCAAAATAAATACAATCGCCTTCGACTGTCGTTTAGATAGCTTAGAAATATATGATGTCCTTGTCATTTATTTACCACTGCTGTACAAGCAGCTCGCGCCCTCTTTCAGAGGGCGCGAAACACACCTAGCATCGAGTGATACAGCCATTGTTCCGTCTCCTCCTCCCTGCTGACTCTTAACGTAATTTCGCCATACCGTCGCGATACCGCGCCCAGCTCCATCTGCTTAGTCTCGGCCAGCGCCTGTAATACCTCGCCATAATCAATCGCCATCCACGGCTCTACACCCTCGGCCATCGATAAGGACTTCTCGCAAAACCGTCCCGCAGGTTTTAACACCCCGTTCTCCTGCATCAGGCAAAACTCAGGTTCATCGCCTTCGTCTTCCATACTCAAAAAGAAAGTGTCCTGCGGCGACGAGCGGCGAAACGGTGTACGTCTCTGAAGCTCGCCATTCCACGTCAGCGGCAGTCGCCACCACGACGCGGCTACAGCATCTGATTTATCGCCGCCGTCCAACAGCGCGGCGCGCAAACGGGCATGCTCCAGCGCCGCCAGCGCATTGCCGGGCAGGTTTTCCACGATGCGCGGGATCGCATTCAGCGTGCGATAGCCCTCTTCGCTGAGCAGTTCATGGAGATCGTGGTGAGGCAGCAGATGCTGCTCGGTTTCAAAACCGGGTCGGCAGTAGGCGATCTTTTCTCCGCGAAGCGCACGCACGTTGCGTTCCAGAATCACCAGGTTTTCGCTCTCAGGCACGATCTGACGATGGCGCTGAATACGGCCCGCAAACTGAATAAGTGAACGCATCGAGCTCGGCTCGATAATCCCCCAGTCGGCATCAAAATCGCGCCCGACTTCGAGAACGGATGTGCCAAGCACGACAAAGAGATGATGCTGTTCCGGTGACGTCAACGCCTGCTTAACGTCAGGCAACTGCCAGACCCGCTCCGGTTCGTGCCGCGTGAACGCGGCGTCGAGCCGTTTTTCAATCGCCGCACGCACAGCCAGCGGGTGCTGGCTGTGGTACACGCAATAATGAATGCGGTAATTGTCCGGAGAAGGCAATGCCATCAGCGCCTGCGCGACGGCAACCAGCGGGTTGATGTTCGCCATCCGCACCAGACCAAACGACACGGTTTTGCCGCTTTTATGGGTGCTACGGTGATGACCGTGCAGCGCGAACATTTGCTGGTGCAGCGTCTGCGCCAGCGTAGAGACAACATCAGCATTCCGGGAAGCGTGCGCCTCCACGGCGGCCAGTTTACCCAGGCGAAGCCGGGGCTGGTCTGGCAGACGTTTAATCCGCTGCGTGACAAAATCGCCATGCGCCTGACGAAATTGAGCATCGTCGGCCACATCCTGCGACTGCGCGCCATACTCATCAAACCAGGCGCAGCAGATACTCATCGGTCTGTCCGACTGACCGCACGCGGCCTGCCAGGCTCTGCGCCCTTCCCGATAGGCTTCAAACAGCGCTTCCGTTAACGCGGGGGGGAGTGTTGCAGAGGAAAGTAGCACGCGAGAACCGAGCATTCCCGCCCAGTTCACCAGCCGACACAGGGCGTGCAAATCATCAACGTCAAAATCGTCAGGTTCATCAAGCACCAGATCGCTGGTCATCAGGCGCAGCATGGCGGGGATCTGTCTGCCGCCGCGTACGCCTTCCGTTGCCGGCATCAGGTGATCGATAGTTGTCACCAGCACCGGGGCACTGACCAGGCGATTGAGCGCCGGTTCTTTCGCCAGCCACTGCTGTGCGATGCCGCTACTGGTCGCTCCTTTGTAATGCACGTAATGGTGGCTGGCGAAAAACGTTTCGTCGCTGGCGCTGCTGGTGTCTTCAGCATCGTTGCCCTGATACAGTTCCTTCACTGCCGCAGCACCGGTAACGACGGCCAGCGTGTCGTCATCCAGCCCCAGGCGCGACTGCAGAGCCTGCCCCGTTTGCAGCGTCAGCGTGCGTAACCCCAGCGCCACGCTGAAGCGGCACCCCTCATGCTCATCCGAAAGAGCATACATAATCCGGGCATTAGCAAAGGTTTTCCCGCATCCGGTCGAGGCCATATTAATGCCGAAGAAGCCCTGCCCGGTACTCTTCTCGCGTAGAGAAGACGCTACGTCCCACGCCTTGTTTTGCCAGTGAAAACGCGGTTCTTTCGCCCTTTCCCGGAACGTATTATGCCGGGCGATGGCGGGCAATGAACGACGCAGCGCCGGAAGAGAACGTCCCATCAACAGCGCCTGATGTGCGACACCGACATTGTGCTCATCCAGTTTTTGCTTAAGCTGTCCTGACTGGCGGTCGCTGTTGGCCCAGCACGGGACGGCATCATCCTGCCAGGCTAAATATGCAGGTTGTGAGGAGTAAACGTGATCGGCCAGCATCAGCGACAGGCGGGCGAGATGGAGGGTGAAAAGATTATCCAGCGATCCCGCGTGAAGTAGCGCGGGCAGGTTCCGGATGCGTTTACCTATCTGGCGGGCCTTCTCGCGCCAGGTTTGACTTCTTAGCGGTGTGCCGTGCGGGAATGCCCAGACATTTTTAAAATCACGCGCTTTCCACTGATGTTTTTCGGTAGATTTATGATTAAGCGCGTTCCAGTCTGCGTTCAGCTGTTTCTCAATCCAGCCTTCGCTGTACAGTAATGAGGTCTTTGCCGGATGCGGTTGAGGTAAACGGTGGTGCGATAGCATTAGCCACGCCACCACCCTGGCGACAGGGGGCAATTTTTCGAGCGGGCTATTGCTCCACTCTGCCCTGTCCATCTTCAGCGCTTTCAGCATGGCTTTTTCGTCAGCGGCCTTAAAGGCGTACCTCAGTCGGACAGCTTTGCGAAGTACGCCGCTGTAGATTCAATTGGTCAACGCAACAGTTATGTGAAAACATGGGGTTGCGGAGGTTTTTTGAATGAGACGAACATTTACAGCAGAGGAAAAAGCCTCTGTTTTTGAACTATGGAAGAATCCGGGCCGTACTTCTTTATCCAGGCGTAAAGACTGTGAGTGGTGATATCGAGACGTGTTGCAACACTGGAAACAGAATGACCACGATCAACAACCTGTTTGACTGCTTCAATTTTAAACTCTTCAGGATAACGCTTACCGCTCATGGGCACCTCTCTTTAAGTCATCTTAAATGACTCTGAGGTGTCTGTTAAACCCGTGGCGATTCAGTGGGTTTGATCGTATTAAGTTTTAAATAGGTAAGCTGAATGTTTTAGAGAGTTGTTTTTAGTTGTGCTGCCTGTACGGCAGTGAACTTCAGATGCTTCGCCGTGACCGCACGGCCACGTTTCTAAGCTGCCTGTACGGCAGTGAACACCAGCCCGGCGTGACGCTCAGCGCCGCTGCATTTCTAAGCTGCCTGTACGGCAGTGAACGAAGACAATGAAGTGGCCAGCGCAGACGGAAATTTCTAAGCTGCCTGTACGGCAGTGAACGCAGCAAAGCGGATAGACCGCGCCACGCTGGTTTTCTAAGCTGCCTGTACGGCAGTGAACACAGTTACAAGGCCACCAGCGGCCGCACGCTCTTTCTAAGCTGCCTGTACGGCAGTGAACGCGTGACTAAATCAGCCATCGCAAGCGCTCTCTTTCTAAGCTGCCTGTACGGCAGTGAACGTTGGGTCCTCTTTCAGCGTGCGAAAGAATATTTTCTAAGCTGCCTGTACGGCAGTGAACCTAAGCAGGTTGACTCTACTGTTGCTTTACAGTTTCTAAGCTGCCTGTACGGCAGTGAACATCGCTGTGCAAGACGAGCCTCAATTCTTGATTTTCTAAGCTGCCTGTACGGCAGTGAACAACTACAAACCCCATTCAGAGCCTTTTGTAATTTTCTAAGCTGCCTGTACGGCAGTGAACTGAAAGGAAACAACGCCATCCTATTGTTAGCAAACAAAATAATCAACTTTTTCGCATAAAACCCTTTTTCTGGGACGTAAATTATAACCATATAAATCAATATGTTACGTAAGCATCAGAAAAAAGGGTTTAAACCAATGGCGTCAGAGGAACACCCCCGACGCCTCAGATAGCACTCAGGAAATAATATGAATTACCGTTTCTGCACTTTGAGGTGCAACGACATCCGCGGCCATTGAATGCGTAATGTCATGCAGCAACCCCGTCAGGTGCGGCAACATATCTCGGTCAAAATGCGACACCAGCAGCACATGGTTTAACGCCCGGCAGTAGTCGCATTTCGTTTCTGTATCTTCCAGCAACCACTCTTTTTGTCGCGGTTTTTCCGCTTCGTCCTCAAATTCCACCACCTGAAAATCACGCATAGATTCTGTGAGTCCGGATTTTACCTCTTCCAGATAAGCCCCTAGGCAACGACATACGGGCTGCGTTTGTGGGAGTAATTCGCAATCCAGCAGGATTTCGGTGAGCAGTTTGCAGCGCTCGGTCAGGGTGGGGAGATCGGGGTTGAGGGAGAGTTCGGTGTAGAAATGGGCGAAATTGTTTTCTGTATTCATTGGGTAATTCCTTCACACACTTTGAATTTACCACCGCAGGAAACGCCAATTTGCTGGCGGCGGACGAAAAGGAATTGGCGTACCAGTGTGTGTGCTACTGGCGCTTCAAAAGAAGCTTCCGATTCGCCCGCCAGATGCAGAATTATACCCTTTTCCTTAGGGCGAACGAAGCCTGCAGCATTACTGCTGCTCACACACTTTCAGGACGCCAATCCCGGCACCTGATTTTGCAGGTGCGCCGCCATTTTATTACTGTGGATTTATCCAGCAACCAACGTCGAACAAAACTGGAAAGCGCCTCTCAAAATTCCTCTCCGGTCTGTTGCCCTCACCCCAACCCTCTTCCACAGGGAGAGGGCGAAAGGCAGGCATAAAAAAACCGGGCTATTGCCCGGTTTTTAAGCCCTACGTAAGAAATCAGTGAGCCGCTTCCGGCTTGTGCTTCGCCGCACTTTGGAAATCGTACGTCAGTTCGTTCTTCGCCTGGTCCAGCGCCACGGTCACCTGGCCGCCGTCCACCAGCGAGCCAAACAGCAGCTCGTTCGCCAGCGGTTTCTTCAGGTTGTCCTGAATCACGCGCGCCATCGGACGGGCCCCCATCGCACGGTCGTAGCCTTTCTCGGCCAGCCAGTTGCGGGCCTCCTGGCTTACTTCCAGCGACACGCCTTTCTGATCCAGCTGAACCTGCAGCTCGACGATGAACTTGTCCACGACCTGATGGATCACCTCGGTAGAGAGGTGATCGAACCAGATAATGTTGTCCAGACGGTTACGGAACTCCGGCGTGAAGATCTTCTTGATCTCCTCCATCGCATCGGTGCTGTTGTCCTGATGGATCAGGCCGATGGATTTACGCTCGGTTTCACGCACCCCGGCGTTGGTGGTCATCACCAGCACCACGTTACGGAAGTCCGCCTTGCGCCCGTTGTTGTCGGTCAGCGTCCCGTTGTCCATCACCTGCAGCAGGATGTTGAACACGTCCGGGTGCGCTTTCTCGATTTCATCGAGCAGCAGTACCGCGTGCGGATGCTTGATCACCGCGTCGGTGAGCAGGCCGCCCTGGTCAAAGCCCACGTAGCCCGGAGGCGCACCAATCAAACGGCTGACGGTGTGGCGCTCCATGTACTCGGACATATCAAAACGCAGCAGCTCAATGCCCAGCGCTTTGGAGAGCTGAACCGTCACCTCGGTTTTCCCCACGCCGGTCGGACCGGCGAACAGGAAGGAACCGACAGGCTTGTGCTCATGCCCCAGTCCGGCACGGGCCATCTTGATCGCTTCGGTTAAGGCCTCAATGGCTTTATCCTGACCAAAGACCAGCATTTTCAGGCGGTTGCCGAGGGTGCGCAGCGTGTCGCGGTCGCTCTGGGAAACGCTCTTCTCAGGGATACGCGCGATGCGGGCCACCACGGACTCAATATCCGCCACGTTAACGGTTTTCTTACGCTTGCTGGCCGGCATCAGACGCGCACGCGCCCCTGCCTCATCAATCACGTCAATCGCCTTATCCGGCAGATGACGGTCGTTGATGTATTTCACCGCCAGCTCCACCGCCGCACGCACCGCTTTCGCGGTGTAACGCACGTCGTGGTGCGCTTCATACTTCGGCTTCAGGCCGTTGATGATCTGCACCGTTTCCTCGACGGACGGTTCGGTCACGTCGATTTTCTGGAAGCGGCGCGCCAGCGCGCGGTCTTTCTCAAAGATGTTGCTGAACTCCTGGTAGGTGGTGGAGCCAATCACGCGGATCTTGCCGCTGGAGAGCAGCGGTTTGATCAGGTTAGCCGCATCCACCTGGCCACCGGAGGCCGCCCCTGCGCCGATGATGGTGTGGATTTCATCGATAAACAGGATGCTGTTGGTGTCCTGCTCCAGCTGTTTTAACAGCGCCTTGAAGCGTTTTTCAAAATCACCACGATATTTGGTGCCCGCCAGCAGCGAGCCAATGTCCAGCGAGTAGATGGTGCAGTCGGCAATCACTTCCGGTACGTCGCCCTGCACAATGCGCCAGGCAAGGCCTTCGGCAATCGCGGTTTTACCCACGCCAGATTCCCCCACCAGCAGCGGGTTGTTCTTGCGGCGACGGCACAGCACCTGGATCGCGCGCTCCAGCTCTTTATCGCGACCAATCAGCGGGTCGATACCGCCAACGCGAGCAAGCTGGTTAAGGTTGGTGGTGAAGTTTTCCATACGATCCTCCCCGCCTGCTTGCTCTTCATTGTTATTGACCTGATTGCTGGAATCCGATGCCTGGTTAGGCTCGTCTTTGCGCGTTCCGTGAGAGATAAAGTTAACCACGTCGAGGCGGCTGACTTCGTGTTTGCGCAGCAGATAGGCAGCCTGTGACTCCTGCTCGCTGAAGATGGCGACTAAGACGTTTGCGCCAGTCACTTCACTACGTCCGGAAGACTGGACGTGGAATACCGCGCGCTGCAGCACGCGCTGGAAGCTGAGCGTCGGCTGCGTGTCGCGCTCTTCTTCACTGGCCGGCAGCACCGGTGTGGTTTGTTCGATGAAGGCTTCGAGTTCCTGACGTAGCGCCACCAGATCCACGGAGCAGGCTTCCAGCGCTTCGCGGGCAGATGGGTTGCTAAGCAGTGCGAGCAGTAAATGCTCGACGGTCATAAACTCATGTCGGTGCTCACGCGCTCTGGCGAAAGCCATGTTTAAACTGAGTTCCAGTTCTTGATTGAGCATAGGCACCTCCCCCAATTTTATGCCTTATCAGGCCTTTTCCAGCGTACACAGCAACGGATGCTCGTTCTCCCTCGCATAGTCGTTCACCATCGCCACTTTGGTTTCCGCCACTTCGGCTGTGAAGATGCCGCAGATAGCTTTGCCACGATAATGAACGGTAAGCATCAGTTGCGTTGCACGTTCTACATCATAAGAAAAGAACTTTTGTAGCACGTCAATAACAAATTCCATCGGCGTGTAATCATCGTTCATTAACATAACTTTATACATAGATGGCGGTTTTAGCGCGTCACGCACTTTGTCTTCCGCCAGCTGGTCAAAATCCAGCCAGTCGTTGGTCTTACCCATTTTGCATAACCACTTTGAATCTACCTCAGATGTTAGATAACAATCATCTATTACTGTCATCCGCGATGTCTGTCACAAACTGTTGCAATAGCGTTAACTGCTTCAAACTTTGGTTGATTATTGTCCCATCTCCAGCGCCAAACGCTTGACGACGTCTTTCGTTTCTCTAAATTGTACAAGCGTGAGATGGCGAGGTTTTGAACAGCCCCCACTCCACCACCGGTTCATTCCATCTTAACTTATAAGATTTACGAAGGATGTCGAAGCATGGAAATGGGTACTGTTAAGTGGTTCAACAACGCCAAAGGGTTTGGCTTCATCTGCCCCGAAGGCGGCGGCGAGGATATCTTCGCTCACTATTCCACCATTCAGATGGATGGTTACAGAACGCTCAAAGCCGGGCAGTCCGTCCGGTTCGATGTCCACCAGGGACCAAAAGGCAATCATGCAAGCCTTATCGTCCCCATTGAAGCAGAGACTGTTGCATAGCTCTCTGTTTTATTGTGTACATCCCGCAGTCAAAATGCCAGCCCGATCGGCTGGCATTTTTATTTTTGGGTTATTCCCGAGCCAGCGCATCCACCGGATCCAGCCGCGCCGCGTTGCGGGCGGGCAACCAGCCAAACAAAATGCCGGTAAAGGTTGAACACAAGAATGCGGTAATAATGGCCACCGGCGAGAAGCCAATCTCCCAGCCGGGTAAAAAGAGCTGGAGCGCGAAGGCGATCATCATCGAGAGCGCAATCCCCATCGCACCGCCGACCAGACACACCAGCACGGCTTCAATCAAAAACTGCTGCAGCACGTCGCTGGCTCTGGCCCCGACCGCCATGCGGATGCCAATCTCCCGGGTACGCTCGGTTACCGACACCAGCATGATGTTCATCACCCCGATACCGCCGACGACCAGCGAAATCACCGCCACCAGCGTGAGGAACAGCTGAAGAGTACGTGTGGTCTTTTCCGCCGTTTTCAAGAGGCCGTCCATGTTCCAGGTGAAGAAATCTTTCTTCCCGTGGCGCAGGGTGAGCAGCCGCTCAAGCTGCTGTTCGGCCAGCGCGCTGTCGTAGCCCTCCTTCACGCGCACGGTGATGGAGTTGAGCCAGGATTGCCCCATAATCCGCCCGGAGATGGTGATATAGGGCAGCCAGACGCGCAGGATCTTGCTACTGCCAAACATCGACTGCTTCTCTTCCGCCACGCCGATGACCGTGGCAGGCATGTTGCCGACCAGGATCACTTCGCCTACCACGTTAGCTTTATTGGGGAAAAGCTGCCTGCGCGAGTTTGCGTCCAGCACTACCACCTGCGCCCTGCCCGCCAGCTGATCGGCGTTAAAGGTAGCGCCTTCGCTGAAGGACATACCGTAGACGTTGAAATAATCCCCGCTGACGCCGTTCGCGCTGGCCGCCACGTCAACATTGCCCACGCGCAGGCGCAGGTTTTGCGACACCGCAGGCGTGGCGGAGTTGACCCACGGCTGCTTCTGAATGGCCGCCAGATCGTCGTATTTCAGCGCCTGCTGATACTGAGGCTCGTCGTCACCAAAGTCTTTGCCGGGATAGACGTCAATGGTGTTGGTCCCGATTGCGCGGATATCGGCCAGCACCAGCTGCTTGGCCGCATCGCCCACCACCACAATCGACACCACCGAGGCGATACCGATGATAATGCCGAGCATGGTCAGCAGGGTACGCATTTTATTGGCCGCCATCGCCAGCCAGGCCATGGTCAATGCTTCACGAAAGCCGCTGGAAAATTGCCCCCATCCGGTTGATGCCGGAAGCACTTCTTTCGGCGCCGCAGCCCTGGACTCACGCGGCGGCGGGTTGCTGACCAGCTCGCCGTCGTGGATCTCAATGATTCGCTCCGCCTGCGCCGCCACCTGCGGATCGTGGGTCACGATAATGACCGTATGCCCCTGATCGCGAAGCTGGTGCAGGATCGCCATCACCTCTTCGCCGGAATGGCTGTCGAGCGCGCCGGTTGGCTCATCCGCGAGGATCACCTGCCCACCGTTCATCAGGGCACGGGCAATACTCACGCGCTGCTGCTGGCCGCCGGACAGCTGCGAGGGCTGATACTCCACCCGCTCCGCCAGCCCCAGGCGCGTCAGCAGCATCTGCGCGCGCTCGAGGCGTTTTTTCCGCTCGACGCCCGCATAGACCGCCGGCACTTCTACGTTCTGCGCGGCATTGAGGTGAGAAAGCAGATGGTAACGCTGAAAGATAAAGCCGAAGTGCTCCCGACGCAGCTTCGCCAGCGCGTCGCCGTCCAGCGTTGAGACGTCCGTCCCGGCCACGCGGTACGTGCCGCTGGTGGGTTTATCCAGGCAGCCGAGAATGTTCATCAGCGTCGATTTACCGGAGCCCGATGCCCCGACAATCGCCACCATCTCGCCCGCCTCCACCCGAAGGGAGATGCCTTTTAGCACCTCCACCGGGCCATCGCCCGACGGATAGCTGCGGCGAATGTCTTTCAGCTCAAGCAATGCCGTCATTTCGCGGCTCCGGGCAGGCTTTCGCTAATGACAACCTCCTCACCCTCTTCCAGCCCTTTCACCACCACCACGTCGGTGTCGTTGCGCGCACCAATCACCACTTCGCGCTCGCGCGTTTCGCCGTTGCGCAGCACTTTCACTTTATAGCGGCTATCACCGGCGGACTCACCCAGCGCGGAGAGGGGAATGGTCAGCACGTTCTTCACGCCGGTCAGCTGGATATGCACCTGCGCGGTCATGTCGAGACGCAGCACGCCCTGCGGGTTCGGCACTTCAAAACGGGCATAGTAGAAGATGGCGTCGTTAACCTTTTCCGGCGTCGGGAGAATGTCTTTCAGCACGCCTTCGTAGCGCGTCTGCGGATCGCCCAGCACCGTAAACCAGGCATTCTGTCCCGGCCTGAGATGGATAACGTCCGCCTCCGAGACCTGGGCTTTGACCAGCATGGTGCTCATGTCCGCCAGCGTCAGAATGTTGGGCGCCTGCTGCGCAGCAATCACCGTCTGCCCCTGCAGCGTGGTAATTTGCGTCACTTCCCCGTCCATCGGCGCAACGATTTTGGTGTAGTCGAGGTTGGTTTTCGCCGTATCCAGCGAGGCCTGGTTGCGTTTGATTTGCGCGTCAATCGTGCCAATCTGCGCCTGCTTCACCGCCAGTTCCGTGGTGGCCGTATCTAAATCCTGCTGCGAGATCGCCTGGGTTTTGGCCAGCGCCTGCTGACGGGTCAGCGTCACCTGGGCAAGGTTACGCTCTGCCTGCGCCTGCGCACGCTGCGCGCGCAGCTCCATCAGCGTGGCTTCCACCTCGCGGATCTGGTTCTCGGCCTGTTCAGGATCGATCACGCCGAGCAGCTGGCCTTTTTTTACCTTATCGCCAATCTCAACCGACAGCGTTTTCAGCTGACCGCTGACCTGCGCGCCGACGTCAACCTTGCGCAGGGCATCAAGCTTGCCCGTCGCGAGGACGTTTTGTTGCAGTTCGCCCGGACGAACAATCAGCGTCTGATACTGCGGCACCGGCGCATTCAGCACCTGCCATAGCCAGTACCCACCGGCTAACACCATGACCGCCAGCAGCAGAAACAGCGTTCTGCGTTTTCCCTTGAGGTTCATAAATATTCCAAATAAATGTTCTGGCAATGATAAATGCTGATTCTATCTAAACGACTCCTCAACGAAACCCCTGTTCTCCGAAATCGTCACAATTTGTTTACGAGACGTTGAACGTTCGCCTGCTGAAATGGAGATCTTCATCAAGAAGCAGGATCTAACATGTCTTCCATCGTCGATACACCTTTTTCAAACCTGCCACAGCCTGCATCGGGTTGGCAGCTCTTCAGTCATCTGGCTTCCGGTAAGCTCACGCCAGGGCTGGCGTGGCAAAACCCCGCCTATCGACGTAAATTCATGCTACGTTCGCTGGCGACGCCTGTAAGTACCGCTCGCCTGTTGACGAGCCTTGCAAAACAGCCGAGCCTGATGCAAATGCTGCAGGTGCAGCCAGGACTGCCGTGCCGTCTGCATCGCCCCTGGCTGACGGTGAATATGGATCGCCAGCAGGCCCTTGAGTCCCTTAACTGGCACTATCAAACGATGAGCCGCCATATGCCGGCATCGCTGCTCTCGGGCTATCTGTCGAAAAAGGGCTTCACGCTGCTCACCTTAACCGGTAAAGATGAAGAGCAATTTACCGTCCGCCTGTGCGCCGATGCGTTTCTGGATAAAGAAGGGGAAGCCACCCTCGCCTTCTGCGACCATCAGAATACGGTGCTGGCCGAGATGACCTTCACCCTGTGCCAGTTTGAGGGAAAATCGACGCTGTTTATCGGCGGCCTGCAGGGCGCAAAAGCCCACGTTCCCCATGAGCTGATCCAGGGTGCGACGAAGGCCTGCCATGGTCTGTTCCCGAAACGTCTGCTGGTCGAAGCCGCCATGACTCTCGGCACCGCCTTCCCGGTAGAACAGATTGTCGCCGTCAGTAACGACACCCATATTTATCGCAGCTGGCGCTACCGCAAGAAAAAAGAGGGGAAACTGTTGGCCGATTACGACAGTTTCTGGATCTCCATCGGCGGTGAAAAGCAGGATAGCGGCAACTTCATGCTGCCACTCGTCATGCCGCGTAAACCGATGGAAGAGATCGCGAGCAAAAAACGCTCCGAATATCGCCGCCGCTACGCGCTGCTGGACAGCCTGATTCAGCAGGTGAACCAGGCGACTCAACGTTAATCCGCTCTCCCGCGTGCCAGCCACAGCACGCGGGAAAACATCTTCCGCAGCAGGGTCGGCACCGCCTCCACGCCCCGTCTCCCCGCTTCCGTCGCCACTTCAATGGCTAAATCCGGTTTTGAAGAACGATGAATAGCTTTGGCGATCACACGCCGCATGTTCATCGGGACATCGACCGGCACCATGGCAATTCGGTGGAATACGTCGTCGAACCCCTGGCGATACATAAAGTGCTCCATGTCCATCGCGGGCAGCATGGTTAAATGGTCGCGCTCTTCCTCGCGCTCGTTATTCAGCAGGCTACGCACGGTCGAGGCATATTTTTTGCCCGCCTCATCACCGTCGACCAGAACGTGCCACTCGATCCCCATCCGGCGGGCAAATTTTATCAGCGGCTTGAGTCCCGACTGGGCGAATTCAATCACCTTAATGCCTTCCGCATCAAAATGGTGGCCGCACTGGCGCGCCAGTTCGTTGATGACCCAGGTTTCCGTCTCTCCTTCCACCAGCAGCCAGCAGCGGGCAAAGAGCGACGACGCGCGGTTAAAGCGAATATGAAACGCGATGCGCCGCCCGTCTTCCGCGTTCAATCCCCCCGGCCCTAACCGGTAGGCGGAGACGCGGGAAGATTCACGCACCAGACGACAGACGTGCTCGACCGGCGTCAGCGATAATAATTCACCGGAATTGGTGGTCGTAACGCGCTGGAGCGGCAGCAGGTTCAGCAGATGCCATGCCACGGAGAGCATGATGGGATGCAGGCGCGTTTCCGGGTCTTCCACCAGCAGCAGCGGCCGTGCGTCCCGGTCAAGACGCACGGTGCCCTTCGCCTGCAGAAGCGTTGAAAACAGCCCCAGCAAAATCACCCGATGGGTACGACCGCCGGGCCGGTCGATCATCCGGTTAATGATATCGAGGTAGCGCCAGCTGCGCTGTTCGTCATGAGAGCGGCGGCGCATCAGGCGATGGCGCGACTCCGACGTTCCCTGCTCGGAAAAATAGTGCTCCAGCAGCTGTACCATTGCGGACAACCCCTGACGAATTTGACCGTCGGTCAGATTCTGCGGACGCGACACCAGCTCTCTCGCCAGAAAATCCAGCTCGCGGGCGGTGACTTCCACTTCCGGCATATTCGGTACGGTACCGTTACGAATGCGCCGCATAAAACGCGCGTCGCGCAGGCGCAGCACCGGCGTCAGGCGGATCAGATGGCGGTCCAGATCGTCGATATTGTCCAGCGGGATCGGGCTGGCCTTCTCATCAAGAAAATCACGCAGGGTCAGCACGCCCTCGTTTTCCGCCATCTCCCCTTCCAGCCGGTAGAATATCCGGTGGAAACCGTCATCGCACGGTACCCAGCAGGGTGACAGCGGGCGGAAGCGACGCACCCGATGGCGTCCGGGTTCGGATTCGCGGAACGTCAGGATAATATGCAGGTGCTTCTCGCGCCCCGTCACGTCGCCGGGGGGGAACCAGAAATCGTCGCGAACGAAGTGATACAGATCGTCTTCGGGCGAAAGCAGTAACGTCAGCGCATCCAGCAGGCTGGACTTACCCCAGGCGTTCTCGCCGATCAGGACGTTGTTCTGTTCCAGCTGCAGCGACAGGCGGTTAATACCGCGAAACCCGACAATTTCCACACGTTCGAGAAGCATAAATCCCCCGCGCAATGTTCACTTTTTCCTTTAAGTTATCAGCAGTATAGCGGGAGGCGCCCTGTCACGACAGCACAACATTCACCCTGACAAGAATTGGTCTATGCTCTATTTACCGCTGATTTGAACAAGGATTGACATCACATTGCCTTAAATCAAATTAATCGAATTTATTTAAGTGGCGAAGGGGTGTTATTGGTTTCTAAAATACGGACTCTTTGAGTCGTCATCCCTTTATGGCGATATATCCCGCGCGCGGGAAAGCGTGCGGAAAGTTATTTGAGGTGGTTATGTTTAGAAAATTGGCAGCAGAATGCTTTGGTACATTCTGGCTGGTATTTGGTGGCTGCGGTAGCGCCGTTCTGGCAGCAGCATTCCCGGAATTAGGTATCGGTTTTGTCGGCGTCGCGCTGGCATTTGGTTTAACCGTATTAACCATGGCCTTTGCCGTGGGGCATATTTCCGGCGGTCATTTTAACCCGGCAGTGACATTAGGGAAGGTGCGAACAAGTCCCTGATGGCTTTGTTGAATAAATAAGATTTCGTGCGAACGACCCTGTAGCTGGCTGGATTTTCAGGCAATACGCACGCTTTCTGGCA